>Ga0123335_1000921_pt1 | contig 49368 bp, 44 predicted proteins | sample BiotimSIPDNA_2_FD_89707 | JGI IMG/M metagenome (GOLD analysis project Ga0123335, IMG submission 89707) | Anaerobic biogas reactor microbial communites from Washington, USA - Biogas_R2 time_0 SIP DNA | ecosystem: Engineered > Bioreactor > Anaerobic > Unclassified | place: Washington, USA...
GGACAGATACATCGCCAGCGGATCCGACATCTTTTCCCCCAGCCTGAAGGCCGGCGTCGGGCTGACAGGGCTCAGCAGGGCATCGACCTTCTCAAAGGCGCGGTCGTAGTCCTGTTTTATGAGCGTCCTGACGCGCATGGCACGGCCGTAATACGCTTCGTAATAGCCTGATGAAAGTGCATAGGTACCGATCATGATGCGCCGCTTGACCTCGGCGCCGAATCCCATGCTGCGCGTGCGCCGGTACATATCCTGCAAGTCCGCAGGATCAGGAACCCGGAAACCGTACTTAACACCGTCGTACCGGGCCAGATTTGAGCTGGCTTCGGCCGGAGCGATTATGTAGTAATCCGCGATCGCATATTTTGTATGAGGCAGAGAGATCTCGACCAGCTCGCAGCCAAGGGATTCCGTATTCCGGATTCCCGTTTCGATGATCGATTTTACTTCCGGATCGAGGCCCTCGCCGAAAAACTCTCGTGGAATTCCGAGGCGCATTCCTCTGACCGGCTTGCTCATTTCGGCAAAGTAATCGGGCACCGGGAGAGGGACGGAGGTGGAATCGCGCCGGTCGCGGCCTGCGATGTAGGTCAGAAGCAGTGCCACGTCACGAGGATTCCGCGCTATCGGAGATATGCAGTCGAGAGAAGAAGCGAAGGCCACCAGGCCGTAACGCGAAACCCTTCCGTAGCTGGGCTTTAAGCCCACGACATTGCAGAACGATGCCGGCTGCCGGACGGAGCCTCCGGTCTCGGACCCGAGCGCAAGAGGGGCCATCTCGGCGGCCACGGCCACAGCACTCCCGCCGCTGCTCCCTCCTGAAACCCGGTCGAGATCATACGGATTCCGAGTCGGATGAAACGCCGAATTCTCGGTGGAGGAGCCCATGGCGAATTCGTCGCAATTCGCTTTTCCTATGATTACGGCTCCGGCTTCCTCGAGCCGCTCGATAACGGTGGCATTGTACGGCGGAACGTAGTTCTCGAGGATCCGGGAACCGCAGGTGGTTCTCAGGTTCCGCGTGCAGATGTTGTCCTTTACCGCCACCGGAACTCCTGCAAGCGGTAATCGTCCGTTCTTCACCTTGCGGTCTATTTCGCCGGAGCGTTCCAGAACCTTTTCCGAATCGCATGTAATGAATGCGCCCAGCTTCCGGTTTGCCTCCTCGATGCGCCGCAACGCCATCGCGGCGACTTCCTTTGCTGTGATCTCGCCTGAATTGACTGCATCCCGTATTTGATGAGCATCTCTGAGATTCATGCCGACCGTCCAGATCAGATAACTTTGGGTACGCGAAAGTGTCCCGAACCGTGGTCCGGGGCATTTGCAAGACTCTCTTCAACCGGGAGCGACGGTTGAACTTCGTCTTCCCGGAACATGTGTTTCTCGAAATCGGGCGTGAGTGAGACGTGACTTGTCGGCGGCACATTCTCCACATCCACCTGTTTCAGCTGTTCGATGTAGTCGAGGATGTGCTGAAACTGAACGACGAAGGTATCCAGCTCTTCTTCGCTGAAGCGGAGCTTTGCCAAATCGGCGATCTTCAGAACCTCTTCACGTGTTATTGCCATTGATCTAATCTCCACCGGAACCGCACTTCCGGTCCAGCCACCGGAAATAGCGCAATGCGTTTTCCTTGTCACTCCGGATATGCGCGACCAGGTCTTCGCTGCCCGAAAAGCGTCGTTCATCACGCAACCGCACCAGGAACTCCAGAACGCCTTCCTTCCCGTAGATATCCTGGTTGAAGTCCAGCAGATGCGTCTCGATACTGAGAGAGGAAACGTCAGGATTGACGGTGGGGCGAAAGCCGATGTTGGTGACGGCTTTGTGTCTGCGTCCCTCGACGCTGAAGAATGTTACGTAAACACCTCTCCTCGGAATCAACTCGTTCGGAGTATGGAGGTTCGCGGTCGGAATGCCGAGCCTGGTTCCCAGTCCGCTCCCGCGCGTCACCACTCCCTTCAAGGCAAAAGGGCGTCCCAGCAGACGCCGTGCCAGTCCGATCTGGCCGGAAAGGAGCGCCTGCCTTACCGCGGTGCTCGACACCCGGTTCCCCCTGAACTGCACCTGGTGGATCTTGGCCGCGAGGAATCCTTTTTCCTCGCCGATTTCCTTCAAAAGGCTGAAACTCCCCTGCCTTCTGTGCCCGAACGCGAAGTTCGGACCCACGTAGATCTCCTTGGGATGAAGCCTGTCCCACAGTATCTTTGTGGCAAAATCGATCGCACTTGTCTGGGCAAGCTCCGTATTGAACGGTATCACGACCAGCAGCTCGATGCCGAATGAGCCGATGGTTTCGATCTTCTGGTCCAGTGTCTGGATTTGAAGCGGCGCATTGTTGGGCGCAAGGACCTGCAGCGGATGAGGATAGAAGGTGATGACGGTCGGGGTGCCGCCGAGCTCGGCGGCACGCTCGACCAGGTCGCGCATCAGGCTCTGGTGACCCAGATGGACTCCGTCAAAGTTCCCTATTGTAACAACCGGAGCCGGGTATTCAGGAGCAAGGTCCTCCAGCCGATTGACTACCTTCATGGCGTCCTTAAATCTTGATCCGGTTTGTCTTGGCCATGTACTTCATCCGGAGCTCATAAAGGACGCTTTCGAGCAGCTGCTGCTCCTCCTGGCCCAGATTCCCCTTGGTCTTCTCCTCGAGCATCGAGAGGATATCTATAGTATGCCTCGCCGCCTCGACATCCTCTTCCTTCTTGTTGGTGTAGGGATTGGGAACCTCCCCAAGGAGAACAAGCCCTTGGGTGTAATAGGACAGAATATAGGAAGGGAAATCGATAGGTGGCCGTGGAGAGGCTTGCTGCTGTGAAGAGCCGGTCTGGTCAGGCTTTTCCTCAGGCTTTCCGGAAACGTCCGGGTTACGCGGCTCGCCCTCCTCGCTGAACCCTCGTTTGTCCGTAACTCTGAACCCCTGTTCTTCCTGTTCTTTCGTCATAGCACACACCTGTTTGAATTTCGCTTGCAATGAATCAAAAATGCTACCATTTGGGCCGACCGGTGCTCAAGGTGGAAAATCGCCGACGCCGGCCGGCAGTTGACTTGGCGGGGGGCAGCTGGTAAATACCAGTAATAATGTATTTCAGCGGCCCACCTTGCTGCACCCAGCCCTCCAGACCGCCGGGAGACCAATATGGCAAGAATCTATGACGACAACTCGCTTTCCATCGGCAATACTCCCCTGGTTCGGATCAACCGCATCACGTCAGGCTTGCCCGGAACCGTAGCAGCCAAGATCGAGGGGCGCAATCCATCGTATTCGGTCAAGTGCCGCATAGGCGCATCGATGATCTGGGCTGCCGAGCGGGAGGGAATTCTGAAGCCGGGATCGGCCAGTGTCACAATCGTGGAGCCCACCAGCGGCAACACCGGGATTGCACTGGCGTTCGTAGCGGCTTCCCGCGGCTATCCCCTTATCCTGACGATGCCCGATACGATGTCTCTCGAGAGGCGCCGCATGTTGAAGGCTTTCGGAGCCAGCCTGGTCTTGACCGAAGGGACCAAGGGAATGCCCGGAGCCATTGCAAAGGCTGAAGAGATCGTGGCATCTGACAAGGACAGGTACTGGATGCCGCAGCAGTTCAACAATCCGGCGAATCCGGAGATCCACTTCCAGACAACCGGTCCCGAAATCTGGAACGACACGGACGGCAAAGCCGACATCCTGGTTTCGGGGATCGGAACCGGCGGCACCATCACCGGGGTCAGCAGGTACTTTAAGCAGGCAAAGAAGAAACCGTTGTGGAGCATCGCCGTTGAACCGGTTGAATCCCCGGTTATCACCGCCGCCAGAAAAGGTGAGCCGCTCAAACCCGGTCCGCACAAGATCCAGGGTATCGGGGCGGGATTCATCCCAAAGGTGCTCGACCTCAGTATTGTGGATGAAGTGATCGCGGTCAGCAGCGAAGAGTCGCTGGAAATGACTCACCGCCTGCACAAGGAAGAGGGGATAACGGCCGGCATCTCCTCCGGAGCCGCAATGGCGGCCGCGGCGAAAGTGGCGGCGCGTCCCGAGAACAAGGGCAAAATCATCGTCGTCATTCTACCTGACGCGGGCGACCGCTATCACTCCTCAATCCTGTTTCAGAGCATCCAGGTGTAGGGCCTGCGCAAGCGCCTCGGGATCGGTCACAGGCGCGCTGCATGCGAAGTTCTCGCATACGTAGACCGTCGGATCCCCATCAATCTGGGGCTTCCCTTCGAGGAGAGAAATGCCGCCATCCAGTCCGCATGCGACCACCTTGTTTGGGAGGTACTCCCCAAATATCCGGTCAAGAAGCTTCCTGGTTTTTTCTTCCTCCGGACGGCCGATTACGGCGACTTCTCTGGGACGGCCGACATAAAAATCCAGTGCACACAGCATATTCGGGAAGGCCGACGGATGCTGCGCCATGATTCCGGACAGGCTTTTCAGAATCGCTTCCGGATACTTTCGCCACCGGTGGTCTCCGGTCAGTTCCGCAAGACGGAGCAGGGCGTGTGCCGCGACGGAGTTGCCGGCCGGAGCGGCGTTGTCGAGATACTCCTTGGGACGGTGAATCAGGGTCTCGTGATCTCCTGAAGTGAAGTAGAAACCGTTATCCTCCTGGTCATCCCAGAATCCGCGGATCATGAGATCCGACAGATCTTCCGCCTGCCGGACCCAGCGCGGGTCAAACGTCGCTTCATAGAGCGAAATCAATCCATCCACAAGGAAGGCATAGTCCTCAAGATAACCGCCTGCTCCTGTCCGGCCGTCCTTGTGGCTGCGGAAAAGGCGTCCGTTCTGAAACATCCGGCCGAGGAGGAATTCGGCATTGCTTACCGCAACGTCCCGATAGTCTTCCCGGACGAATGAACTGGAAGCTTCGGCGAAGCTCCGCAGCATCAAGCCGTTCCATGCCGTCAGTATCTTTTCGTCGCGCCCCGGCCTGACCCGCTTCTCCCTGGCATCAAAGAGCAACTGCCGTCCTCTCTCGATTATTGCAAGCAGAGACGATGTATCGGTCTGGTTAAGCCGCGCAACCTCACCGACCGATTTGGTGACGTGGAGGATATTCCTGCCTTCGAAATTGCCCTGCGGGGTAACGTTGAAGTAGCTGCAGAACAGGTCGCCGTCTTCCTCTCCAAGGAGAGACTTGATTTCCCCGACAGTCCACAGGAAGAACAATCCTTCCTTCCCTTCGCTGTCGGCATCCTGAGACGAATAGAAACCGCCCTCCGGAGTCCGCATTTCACGGATTACATAATCGAGCGTCTCGAAGCAGACTCTTCTGTACAGGTCATTCTTCGTCAGCAGGTAACCTTCAAGATAGGCCCTGCTCAGGAGAGCGTTGTCATAAAGCATTTTCTCGAAATGCGGCACCAGCCATTGAGCATCAACAGAGTACCGGTGGAATCCGCCCCCGATCTGATCGTAGATGCCTCCGCATGCCATATTCGTCAGGGTCTGGTCCACCATTTCGAGGTAACGCTTCTCGCGCTCGCGCAGCCATGAACGCATGAGGTAGCTCAGGGCCATCGACGGCGGGAATTTCGGCGCCCGGCCGAAGCCCCCGTATTGCGGATCATAGTTGGCGCTCAACCCGGACGCAGCCCTCCTCAGAATCTCTTCGTTCGGATCCGCCCGGACTGCTTCCGAAATGAACGGCCTGCGAATCTCTGTGACGATCGAAGCGCCATCCTGACTGATGACCTCCCGCTTCTCCCGATATGCTTTCGCGACAGCGAGAAGGACCTGGCGGAATGACGGCATGCCGTATTTCTCCTCCGGAGGGAAATAGGTGCCGCAGTAAAACGGCATCTGATCGGGAGTGAGAAATACCGTCATCGGCCAGCCGCCGCTTCCGGTCGTGAGTTGAACCGCCGTCATGTAGATCGTATCGAGATCCGGGCGCTCCTCGCGGTCTACCTTGATGTTAATGAAGTGCTCGTTCATGAGCCGGGCCGTCTCTTCATCTTCGAACGACTCGTGCGCCATGACGTGGCACCAGTGGCAGGCCGAGTAGCCGATGCTCAGCAGGATCGGCTTGTCTTCCCGCCTGGCCTTTAACAGCGCTTCTTCACCCCAGGGATACCAGTGCACCGGATTGTGGGCATGCTGGAGAAGGTAAGGGCTGGTTTCATTGACGAGCGAATTGGTGTATTTGGGTTCCGACATAAGACCAGAGTAGGCCCCCTCCCGCCTCCGGTCAACCTGCTGTCCTCGTCAGCGGGTGTAGCTTGCCTCGACGCGGCTCTGGATGCCGCCACGGGGGGTGAATTCGCCGCGGATCTTCATCGAAACGGGCTTGCAGGCTTCAACCAGATCCCGGAGGATCCGGTTGACCGCATTCTCATAGAAAATTCCAAGGTTGCGGTACGAGTTGAAGTACTCCTTCAGCGATTTCAGCTCCAGGCACCACTGGTCGGGAACGTACCTTATGTAGACGGTGCCAAAGTCAGGCAAACCTGTTTTGGGACAGATTGCGGTGTATTCAGGAACGACGATTTCGATCTCGTAGTTCGGGAACTGGTTTTCCCAGCATTCTATGGCCGGGAGTTGGGCATTGATGCCCGATTTGGCATGTACTTCAGTGTATCCTCGCATCAGCACAAACTAGCACAAAACTCCGGAAGAATCGAGCGGCGCCTTCTCGCCTTCACTGCCGTGGCGAACGGGAGCTTCTAAGCATGGTCCGGGCCCTGAAAATCCACTGCCGGTGCTCCTTCCGGAAAAAGCGGGGATTCACCCGGGCTTGCTCGAGAACCAGCGCCAGCTGGACCCTGGACTGTTCCTGATCTCCCGATTCCGCCAACGCGACCGCCAGCCAGTATCGTCCTTCCGGGTCTGAGTTGCGCCGGGAGAGAAACGCGTTGAGGAATTCGATCGCCTTCTCGAGGCTGCCGGCGTGCAGGTAGCCCTTTCCGACCTCACGGATTATGTCTCCATGACCATGCTCAGGATCGAGCCGGTAGGTCTCTTCATATTCCGCCAGAGCGTCCGACCATTCGCCACCCTGCTCAAAGGCCTGGCCCAGCGAGTAATGGTATTCCGGTTCTTCCGGCCTTATTCGCACCGCGGTGTGAAGGTACTCCCGCGCGGCGGCGAGATTGCGCTTCTTCAGGTGTATCAGGCCCAACTGATAGTGTGCGTCGGCATCCTGCGGATTCGCCGTCAGGGCGTGGAAATGCTTCTTGAAGGCGCGCTCGGTTTCGCGGCCGGCAAGATGCCCACGGATCCACTGAAATCCAAGGTAAGCGAGCAGGAGCAGCACCAGCAGCGGGAGGGCGGCGACGAACGACATCAAGACGGCGTACACAGGAAATGTAAACCACGAGAGTGCGAAAACCCCGACCGCCTGCGCCAGGGACAGGTAACTCAGCTTCTGTATCGCCCAGACGGTATACACGGCGATCAGAAGCAGAAGCACGAGCATTGCAATCGAGATACCGAAAGGCCCTACCACAAGAAACTGCGGGAAGAAGTACTGCAAAGGAGCATCGATCAGAAACAGGGCTCCCCACAACGGCATCAGGACTGTCGCATGCGAACGATACTCCCGTGCCGAAACCGACAGTCCGAGACCGTCTCCGGCTATCGCATTGCCGAGAACTGCGAGGGCAGGAATGTAGATGAAAAGAAGAAAGAGCAGCAACTGGATGAGGTTCAGGTTGAGGAAGTATTCCACCGGTCCCGTGGCTGCCGGAGCGAAATCAGGGAGGGTCGAGTAAACCCTGCTCCTGACAACCGCGAAGATGAGAAAACCGACGCAGAAGCACAGCGCCGAGACGACCGGAACCTGCTTTTCGGCCAGCGACCGCAGCGCCTGCGTCCGCATTGCCAGCATACCGGGAATGCAAGAGAAGAAGGTCATGGGCTGAGCTTGTATCCGACGCCATAGATCGTGAGAATGTGTTTCGGGTTCCGGTAATCGTCCTCGATCTTTTTCCTGAGCTTCACGATGAAATTGTCCACCGTCCTGTTGGTAGGGAATTTGTCCGTTCCCCAGACTCTGTCCAGGATTTCGTCGCGCGTGACCGGCTGATTGGCATGGGAATAGAGCAGCTTGAACAGTTCGGCTTCATAGTGCGACATCGAATGCTCTCTCCTGCCACGGCGCACGGTGAAATGCTGCACGTCGACGATACTGGATCCGACGCGGACCAGATCCGCCTCCGGAGAGTACTTGGTATGGCGGCGAAGGAGCGCCATTACCCTTGCAAGCAGTTCACCTACGCTGAAAGGCTTCGTCAGGTAGTCGTCTGCGCCCACTTTGAACCCGCGGATCTTGTCGTGGTCCTGCGACCTGGCCGTCAGCATCAGAATCGGGGTTGTCAGTTTCCGCCTGATCTGCTCGCAGACTTCATACCCGCTCAGATCCGGCAGCATCAGGTCCAGAATAATGCAGTCGGGCTCTTTCCGGCTGATCGCCTGAAGCCCTTCCTTCCCGTTTTCGGCGGTGACGACCTCATACCCCTCGAACTCAAGGATGTCCTTGAGTCCGTTCGCCATTTCCTTTTCATCTTCAACTATGAGGATTCTCTGCATAATTTCTGCTCAGCAGCCGTTTCTGTTTGCCGGCATCGCTTCAAGCGACGCCTCATCCTTTTGCCGGCGATCTTCGGGAGGTTCCTGCACCGGTATCCGCAGGATGAACGTACTCCCGCGGCCGGGTTCGCTTTCAACGAGCACCTCGCCGCCGTGCATCCCTGCAACATGCCTGGTTATCGAAAGTCCTATCCCGCTCCCGCGAATCCGTCGAACCGACGGTTCACTCCCCCGATAGAACTGATCGAAGATCTTCTGCTGCTCGGAAGCAGGAATGCCGATGCCCCAGTCGGTGACCGAAAGCTCAATGAACCCGTTATTCCTGGCCACCCGCACGTCGATCTGCTTCCTGTCGGTTGAGTATTTTACCGAATTGTCCAGGAGATTGAATAGAGCCATGGTGATCGCGTTCGGATCCGAAAAGGAATCCGGTATGTCATCGGTCACGGTCAGGTTCAACTGAAAACCTTCCTTCTGCATCTCATGCCGATAGGCTTCAAGCGATTTCGTGACCAGCTGGGCGATATTGGTTCTTTCGAAATGCTTGTGTTCAATGCCCCGGACAAGATTGGCGAAATCGAGCAGGTTGTTTATCAGCCGGGACATCCGGTCGCTCTCATTGTTCAGTATCCGGTAGTACTCCAACTTCTTCGCTTCATTTTTCACCCTCCCGGTCATCAGGATTTCACTGAACATCCGGATGAGTGAAAGAGGCGTCTTCAGCTCATGACTGACGTTACTGATGAAATTCTCCTTGAGCTGTATCAGCTGCCGGTCACGCCTCCACGCCACGTAGATCACCGCGAGGCTGAAGAAAATCGTCGACATGCTCAACACGACAAAAACCAAATTCGTGAGGCGTTGGCTCTTCTCCATCTGCTCCAGCTCGGTGTAATTGCGCGGCACGATCTGGAGAATCCACTTGTAAATGGTTGTCGGAAACCGTGCCTCGAAAAAATACTTGGACGAGCGCGATATCGGCTGGCCGAACACCCCGTTGTTTTCGAAGTCTACGATGCTCACGTAGAATCTGTCCTGCAGGTCGCGCAGATGCTTGTCGAGCAGACTCACGATCCTGTCGAAATTCATCTGATAGCAGACCAGTATGGGTGAACCGTCCATGGTGTGGCGAAGCACATAGGTGACAAAGAAGTAGTTGTCGGGCCTTTCCTTGTGCAGGTGGTGCGGCTGATTCGGCAGCAGATTACCGATATCGAGCTCGTTGACTTTGAAGTTGGCGCGGAATCTTCCCCACTCGTTTCTGATTTCGTATGAATACTCGGGATACAGGGGATAATTGCTGTCGGGACGGAGGAAGTACACCTGGTCAACGTTGAGGTCAGCCTTTCTTATGGCGTCGACCATGGCAGGCCATCCGGCCGGGTTATCGACGTCCACCATCTCGAGGAGTATCCGGTCATTGTCCAGAATTTTCTGTTCGATGCGGTCGACGTAATGAAGGGCGAGTTTGATGTTGCTCTGAACGAGGGAGTTCTCGACAAGGTTCTCCCTGCCCACCGTGTAATAGTAGTTTACGAAGCTCAACGCGACAGTCGCGATGACGATCAAACCTATCGCGACGATGGTAACCAGAGTGTTGTGAACGAAGGGAAGTTTCATATCCGGCGTTTATTCTAGCAGGTTCCGCCCGCCTCACAGCCGGTATATTCACTTCAGTCGTCCCTGCGGAAGTTCGCTCCGGTTTCCCGACGTCTCCGAGTCCATTCACATGGACCGGAATGCAAGCGAAACAAGAAGGCGGGGAAGACCTGTTTCCTAATGACTTCCCTTGGCGGCTTCGGTGGCAGGATTGGCGATCCTCTTTTCAAGCAGGGCGACATCGGCGGCTCCGGAACGCCGTGCGATATCCAGCAGCACGAACACATCCCCGTAAGGAAGTGACGAATCTCCGCGGATGAACAGCTGCTTGACCGCCCGCCGTTTGAAGACCTCGGTAAGGGTGGATTCAAGTTTATCGAGGGTAATCGGTTGGGTGTTCAGCCGGATAGTATGGTCCAGATCCATGTCGACTATAATGGAATCTGGTTTTGCATCCTTGGGCTGGGTCTTGGGAGCGGGCTGGGGGACCCTTACCTCATGATCGTGTGATCGCATCGGTGCCGTTGTCATAAATATGATCAGCAGAACCAGCAGAATGTCTATATAGGGAGTAATGTTTATATCTGCCTTGACTCCCTTTGTCCCCACCTTCATCGCCATTGAATTTACGCTCCTGATCCTTTGAGGCCCGGGCAGGCCGTTGGAATCGTATTAATAAAGCCGGAAAGTGACTTCGATGGTCGCCTGCACGTCCACAGGGGTCCCGTTGTAGGTGCCGGGCTTGAACCTCCATTTGGTCGCGACGGTATGGATGACGGATTCATCCATTCCATAGCCCAATCCGCGCAAGACCTTGAAACTGTCCACCGTCCCGTCTTTGCGAATGATGGCCTGCAGCAGGACTATTCCCTCCACTCGGGCTTTCCGACCCTCTTCGGTGTAGGCCGGTTCCGGCCGGTAGAGGATCTCCGGAGACTTGACGCCATTGCCCACCACATAGGGACCATGGCCGCTTCCGATTCCGCCGCCGCTGCCGCCTCCCATTCCACCGCCGCTGCCAGGACCGACTCCGGCTCCGGTTCCAGAACCTACACCGGTTCCGCGGCCTGTACCGATGCCGCCGCCGCTCCCGGGCCCTGAGGACGTGGAAGTATTGGGTGGAGCGAATATGTCACCTATGGGCAGCGAGGTATCTTGAGGAATATCGATGGGCATCTGAACGCTTGCGACCTGTGCCAGCAGGTCTTCGGCCGGCATCAACGGCTTTGGGCTCTCCGGATCGGGAGCAAGCATCTGGACAGGAGTAGTCTCGGGCATCCGTCCTGCCGCGGGCGGTTCCTGTTCGTTCTTACCACCGCCGCCGCCACCGCCGCCATCGCGGCCGTCTCCTTCGAAGGGCGAATAGATCGGGTTGTTGATGAAGACGACGTTTTCCTCCGCAGGAGGAGGCTCTTCAGCCTGGTATATAAGCACCCAGACCAGCGCAACCGCCATCGCATGAACCAGAATCGACATCATCCCGGCTTCCATTCTCCGGGTGCGTCCCAGGGCCTGGTCCTGCTCAAGCTGTTCCGGTTCAGAGAAGACCGAAGGGATGAACACCGGATTCTTGAAGCTGATCAGATCCCTGAAAAATTCCTTCCAGCTGAAAGGCGTTTTCGGTTCTTCTTCGACGTAGTGAAACAACGAGGGCTTCGTTCTGGGGGCCTTCCATGCTTCGACAAAAGAGCGAATCGGATGGCGCAGGAAACTCCAGTCCGTGTCCCTGAATACGCTCGAATCATCCGTTTCTTTGATGTAATGGAAAAGAGAGGGCTGAGTTTTAGATCTTCTGAAGAATTTCATCCCTTTATTGCTTCCAGTCATGATGCATTCCGCCAAATAGTGGAAGGGTTCCCTTCCCATTTCCATCGTTGCCGCATGACAATTCTATCGCACGTCACATACCGTCGACTAATTAGATACGAACTCGTGGTAATGGTTTCACTGAAATTCGGGGGAGGCAGGCCCTTGGAGTGAATGTTCGCTGGAAAACGAAATTCAGCCATGCCGATTTCCTTATTTACGTTCGCCGGACGCGTGGTCCAACGCCCCCCATAGTACCATCGCATCTTTTTATCGTCCAGAAACAAAATGCCCTGAGTCTATGGCTTACTGAGGCTTGAGGGCACCTGGCTTGCGCGACTCTGAATATACGCCAGAAAGTGCACAGCGGTGGCAGAATTTTTTCAAGCGAGGGGGAGAAGAAGCTCAGGCAGGGCAGCCAGTGCCCTGCCTGAATTGCGGATCAGCGGGATAACGCTTCTCTTACTGCAGTCGGGACTTCCGAACGGATTCGCATGCTGTAGAAAGAGCGGAACACGAAGACCATCGACACGGCAAGGAACACGCCGGCTATGATCAGGTTGATTCCCTCCGCGGTAGCCGACATGGTAACCGCGAGTTCCACGGCCAGCAGGCCGAACAGCGTCGTGAACTTGATCACAGGGTTCATTGCAACCGATGAGGTGTCCTTGAAAGGATCGCCTACGGTATCACCGATAACCGTGGCAGCATGAAGCGCCGTCCCCTTCTCCTTCAAATCGACCTCGACTATCTTCTTGGCGTTGTCCCATGCGGCGCCCGCATTTGCCATGAATATGGCCTGGAACAGCCCAAACAGAGCAATCGAAATGAGATAGCCGATGAAGAAGAAAGGTTCGACAAATGCAAACGCCAGCGTCGAGAAGAATACCGTCAGAAAGATGTTGAACATTCCTTTCTGCGCATAGCGGGTGCAGATTTCCACAACCTTCTTGCTGTCTTTGACCGAAGCCCTCTCGACCCCTTCGAGTTTGATGTTGGCCTTGATGAACTCGACCGCCCGGTAGGCGCCGGTCGTGACGGCCTGTATCGATGCGCCGGTAAACCAGTAGATCACCGCTCCACCCACGATAAGTCCAAGCAGGAACTCAGGATGCAGCAGCGAGAGTTTCTCGATGTTGGTCGTCAGTCCATCGGTGAGCAGGACGATGATCGAAAAGATCATGGTAGTGGCACCGACGACCGCGGTCCCGATCAACACCGGTTTCGCTGTCGCCTTGAACGTGTTGCCCGCGCCGTCATTCTGCTCGAGCAGATCCTTGGCCCTTTCGAAGTTGACCTCAAAGCCGTGGTCGCTCTTGACCTGCTGCTTCACATTGGGGATCTGTTCGATAAGGGAAAGCTCGAACACAGACTGGGCATTGTCGGTTACGGGTCCGTACGAATCGACTGCGATGGTGACCGGGCCCATACCGAGAAACCCGAAGGCGACGAGACCGAACGCAAATACGGGCGGCGCAACCATCAGGGCTCCAAGGCCCATTGTGCTGACCACGTATGCGACGGCCATAAGCGCGGCAATAGTAATCCCCAGCCAGTAAGAGCTGAAGTTGCCGGCGACAAAGCCTGAAAGAATGCCGAGTGACGCCCCGCCTTCTCGCGCGGAAGTGACCACTTCCCGGACGTGGCGCGATTCTGTTGACGTAAAGACTTTCACCAGTTCAGGGATGATCGCTCCCGCCAGGGTGCCGCATGAAATGATCGTCGACAGCTTCCACCACAGCGACCCGTCGCCGAGATCGGCAATCAGGAAGTAGGAAACCGCATAGGTGATGACGATCGATACGATCGAAGTCAGCCAGACCAGATGCGTGAGCGGAGATTCGAAGTTCATCTCGGAGGCCTTGCTGTAGCGGGCTTTGGCGACGGCCTGGTTGATTAGATAGGAAAGACCGCTCGCGATGATCATCATGATACGCATGACGAAAATCCACACAAGCAGCTGCACCTGGGTCAATTCCTGAAACACCGCCAGCAGTATGAATGTCACCAGTGCAACTCCGGTGACGCCGTAGGTTTCGAATCCGTCTGCCGTCGGCCCGATCGAATCGCCTGCGTTGTCGCCCGTGCAGTCCGCGATAACCCCGGGGTTCCGAGCGTCATCTTCCTTAATCTTGAAGACGATCTTCATGAGGTCGGACCCGATGTCGGCGATTTTGGTGAAGATGCCGCCGGCTATGCGGAGCGCAGCTGCACCCAGAGACTCGCCGATAGCGAAACCGATGAAACAAGGTCCCGCATAGTCGCCGGGGACAAACAGAAGGATGCAGAGCATCATGAACAGCTCTACGCTGATCAGGGCCATCCCGATGCTCATACCCGCCTTCAACGGAATGGCATAGCAGGGGAAAGGCTTCCCTTCGAGGCTCGCAAACGCGGTCCGGGAGTTGGCGAATGTATTGATCCGGATCCCGAACCAGGCGACGCCATAGCTCCCACCGATACCGATAAGACTGAAGATCAGGATTATGGCAACTTTCATCGGCTCAAAATGCAGGAGGAAGCCGAAGTAGATGAGCATGATGATCCCGATGAAGACCTCGAGAATGAGGATAAACTTGCCCTGCGTGATGAGATAGGTCTTACAGGTCTCGTAGATGAGCTCGGAAATCTCCCGCATGGCTTTATGGACGGGAAGGTTCCTGAGCTGGGTGAAAATGACCAGCCCGAACACGAGCCCCAGGACACAGACACCAAGCCCCACCATCAGAAGTGTCCTGGCGTTGATTCCGCCAAAATCAACCTGTCCAAGGTCCGGAAGCACAAGCGAGGCTTCACCACCGCCTCCATGAGATGCAGCTGCTTGCTCCTGCCCGGTATTCTGAGCCGCGGCGGCCGACGGGATTGCCAGCACACCGATCAACAAAACCATGAGAGTCATCACCCCGACACGGGCGATGATATTCTCCGGATAACGACAAACTTTCCTTTCCATTTATGGGTTCTCCTGAGTGGTAAACGAGGCGCGAATCAACTCCTATTGCTGCAACGATTGAAAGAAAAGGGGGATTATATATCAGGTCACCAGCAGAAATTTCGCGAAATTATATAATAAATGTCACGAAACGCGAAACAGACCTGAAATCCAGGTGTCTCCTGCAGACCTACCTCCCCGGAAGTGATTGCAATACCTGGGCCATATCACATAAACAGCAGCCGGCACAGCACCACCGCCGTGACTATCGCTGTAAAATCAGCAACAAGTCCGGAAGCTACCGCATGACGCGATTTTCTGATGCCGACCGCACCAAAATACACAGCCAGCACGTAAAACGTCGTTTCAGTGCTTCCATACACGGTCGCGGCAAGGCGCCCAAGGAAGGAATCGGGGCCGTGAACGTTGATCAGTTCCGTCACCATGCCCAGCGAGCCGCTTCCCGAAAGCGGACGCATGATCGCAAGTGGAAGGATTTCAACCGGAAACCCGACGTACCGAAGCACCGGATCGAGCACGGCAGCAAGAATGTCGATGGCACCCGCCGCCCGCAACATCCCGATCGCAACCAGGATAGCGACCAGATACGGAATGATCCGGATCGCCATCTGGAAGCCTCCCTTCGCACCCTCCACGAAGCTTTCGTACACCTTCACCTTTCTCGCCGCTGCGTAGATCGGGATGCCAAGAAGGAATGCAGGAATAGCCCATACCGAAATTGCGCCGATGATTTGCTGGAACATCACGCCCCCCTTTTGACGGCACGATCGACTGAAAACACCGAAAGCCGTTCCAGGACTTTCACCGTTGTAATTCCAACAACGAGACCCGTGAAGGTCGCGGCAATGGATGTCCCGATAATTACGGTCGGGTCTTTGGAGCCGGCTGCAGCCATGATACTGATCATGGTGGCCGGAATCAGCTGAACTCCTGAAGTGTTCATTACGAGAAACGTGCACATCGCATTCGTTGCGACTCCGGGATGGCTGTTAAGTTTCTCCAGATCCTCCATCGCCTTCAGTCCCAGTGGAGTGGCGGCGTTACTCAGGCCCAGCATGTTGGCGGCGATATTCATCGTCATGCTCCCCATGGCGGGATGGCCTGCGGGAACCCCCGGGAACAGCCGACGCAGCACCGGAGTGAGAATCCTCGCAAGCAGCGACATCAGTCCGGCATCCTCCGCGATTTTCACGATCCCGAGCCACAGCGCCATGACTCCGATCAGCCCGATGGCAATCGTCACTGCGCCTGCCGCTGAATCGATCGCCGCTTTCGTGACTTCCTGGATTCTGCCGTTGATTCCTCCCAGTACGACGGCGAGAACGACCATGGCGAGCCAGATATAGTTCAGCATAGTTCGAGTCTCCGTTAGTCCATTAGATTGTTGCAGCTGCCGATTACTTTTGCGCCTGCCGCTGAGGTACGCTATCTTATCACCTGCCATGAATTTTCCGAGCATCCATCCGCCGAATATCGGCCCAGGGGGAATCATCCGGATCGTGGCTCCCGGGGGAACCATCGAAGACCGGAGTTCGCTCGAACGCGGCATCTCCACTCTGGAGAGAATGGGGTTCCGCGTGCAGTACGATGAACGGATCTTCGATTCTTTCAGGTATCTTGCGGGCGACGACAGAGCGAGGGCGGAGGAGCTTATGGCGGCATTTGAAGACCCGGCCGTGCACGCCGTCATGGCGCTCAGAGGCGGATACGGCTGTTCGCGGCTGATTCCGTTGCTCGAAGAAGAGCGTTTGCGGCATCACCCGAAACCCTTCATCGGGTTCAGCGACATAACGACTCTCCATCTTTACTTCCAGAAACGCTTTGGCTGGATAACCATACACGGGCCCATGGCCGCCACTGCCACACTGGGCAGCATGCCTTACGATCAGGAGCAGCACCTTCTCTCCCTTCTGAGCGATCCTGGATATCTGCCGGTTCTGCAGTTCACTCAACTGGAGGCCTGGCACCCCGGGACGGCCGAAGGACGCCTGACAGGAGGATGCCTTTCGATTGTTGCGGCAAGCATCGGGACTCCGTATGAGATCGAGACAGACGGAAAGATTCTGTTCCTTGAAGATTGCGGTGAACCTCCTTACAGGATCGACCGCATGGTGACCCATCTGCGCCTGGCCGGAAAATTCCGCTCCGTCTCCGGCATACTGCTCGGCACATTCCTGGACTGCGAACCCGACAAAGGTGAATACCGCTCGGCGGATGTTCTGAGAGAACTGCTTGGCGAACCGGGAGTGCCGGTCATCGCGAGCTTCCCGGCAGGTCACGGTTTCGAAAACTGGGCGGTTCCCCTCGGTACGCGGGTCCAGATGGATGCAGACACGAGGTCGGTCCGGCTTCTTGAAGCCGCGGTGGCCGTTCGCACGTAACCCCCTCGTGCAAAATAACATAACTAAAAAGCTTTACAGCCGCCGACACAGTTTGATACAGTTTGTTTTTCGAAATCCTCCCCAAGCTTTATCTGGTTGGTCAATGTTCGCAGCCTGTTGCCGAGTGAGAGCGACTTATGAGCTTGCAGGGTTCCATAGCCGGGCTTCAAAATCAGATAGCCGAACTGTATCTCCAATTTGAACAATCTTTTACTGAAAACCACCTGATTCGCGACCTCTGGGGCACGATGGCCAATGATGTGAGCCAGCAGACCCGCGGCCTCAAAGCGCTCTCTCATTCATTCTGGACCCAGTTCAAAAATGACAGCAATGGCCTGTCGGACGAGACCCTCAAGGCCGTAAAGCAACAGATAGTTGAGAAAACGGAGGACCGTTCCCTGAGGAGCTGCTTCGAACGGACTCTGCGGGTCGAAGAGGCGACGATCCTGAAGCTGTATGTCCCGATCATCCGCAGCCTGCGCAGGAACTGGACCGATCAGGCGCTCGATTTCTACATCATGGTGAAGGCGCATCTCGCCAGAATCGTGCGGGTAACGGAAGCTTTCTCGGGAGACCCTGCCATGATCAGGCGCTCACACGAATTGCTGCAGACCTTTGAAAAGGAAGTGCAGGAACCTGACGCTAGAGATCTCGAGCCGCAGGTCAAGCCCCGCGCAGCGCGCCCCGTCCGGAAACCGGCACGCACCCTTGCCAAGCGTGTCCAGTCGCGCCACAGCCGCACCAAACCCATGGTCGAGAAGATCAGCCTGCAGAGGAGACGGGCAAGGAGCAGATAGCCGGATTCTCTGTTTGATTTTTCCACAACGGAAACCCATACTTAATTGATCAAAGATCGTTACGATCGGCTGGAGGTATCAGTTTCGATGCGTTGTGGACCCAAATGGCCTAATCCTGATGAATTGCGAAAAGATATGGAGGAGTTCTTCTCCAGGAAGTACGGGGATAGCGTGAAACTCGGGGTCCTTAGTACCGAGCCTGACCAGGCCCGCACTGCCGACGAAGGGACGGAGACAAAGAACGCCCCGCTCGATCTTCAGTTCGATTATCTGCCCCGGGACATCAAGAAGTATCTCGATCGCTTTGTGGTCAAACAGGATGCTGCCAAGAAGGTTCTTGCCACCGCTATCTGCGACCACTACAACCACATTAAGCGCTGCTCGGTAAAGGGACCGTGCAGAGAATACGCGAAGCAGAACATTATTATGCTCGGCCCTACGGGAGTCGGGAAGACGTACCTGGTAAGGACGATTGCCGATCTGATCGGCGTTCCGTTCGTCAAGGCCGATGCGACCAAGTTCTCGGAAACGGGATACGTGGGCGGAGATGTCGAAGACCTTGTAAGGGAACTCGTTCACAAGGCTGACGGCGACGTGCGGCTCGCCGAATACGGGATCATTTACCTGGACGAGATCGACAAGATCGCCACTCCGACGAACATCCTGGGACGGGACGTCAGCGGCGGAGGAGTGCAGCGAGGTCTTCTCAAGCTGATGGAGGAAACAGAAGTAAGTCTGCGTACCCCCTTCGATTTGACTTCGCAGCTTCAGGCGGCGATGGAATTCCAATCCAAGGGGAAGGTGTCGCGTTCCGTCATCAACACGCGCCATATCCTGTTCATTGTCAGCGGAGCCTTCAACGGCCTGGCGGATATCATCCGCAAACGCATGGGAGCCAAGGCGATAGGGTTCAACTCCGCCTACCGTTCGGCGCCGCGGGACGAGGATTTCTTCCAATATGCCAAGAGCAACGACTTTATCGAGTACGGATTCGAGTCGGAGTTTGTCGGGCGGCTCCCGGTGGTGGTCAGCTGTCATGAACTGAATGTCGACGACCTGTTCACCATTTTGAAGAACTCCGAGGGGTCGATTGTGCGCCAGTACATCAACGCATTCGACGCCTACGGGATCGAGCTGGTCCCGACCGATCCGGGGCTGCTCACGATCGCGCAGAAGGCATATGAAGACCGCACCGGCGCCCGAAGCCTGGTGGGAGTCTGCGAACGGACTTTTCGGGAGTTCAAATACAATCTCCCCCACTCATCCATCAAGCGGCTGGAAGTGACCGCGGAGCTCGTCGAGAATCCTCAGGAGGTTCTGAAAGGGATTCTGAAGGAGTCGGAGGCCGGTCAGTTGAGCGAGATGGAAACGACGTTCGTCATGATTGCCGATGAATGGTCGAAGCGGAACGGGATCCAGATAAGGCTGCAGCCGGAAGCGGCCCGGCTTCTGAGCCAGAAGGCTCTGGAGAGCGGCAATGAGGCGGAGGAAGTCTTCGCAGAGACGTTCAAGGACTACGAGCATGGATTGAACCTGATCCGCAGAACCCAGGGTATACAGCAATTTGAGATCACGCCCGACGTCATTCGCGATCCCAGGGCGACGCTGGACCAGTGGATCCGGGCATACTACATCAGCCGATAAGCCTAGACACAAACCGCGGCGTTACGCATCCCATCCGGATGCCCGACCTTGAAAAGGATGTTTTTCGGTCGTTCGCTGTATTCGCGATGACGTAGGACGACCACGGCGTACGCGTCCCGTCAAGTCCCATAGGTATGCCCGAACAAATGCATGCCTTGCCGTGCATCCCGTAGGATGAACGTCTGATCGATGCATCGCCGGATTTCCGCCTTGCTTTTTCCCCAGACCGGAGCAATCAACTCGTTTTCCGGGGCCGATCCGAACAATCTCTCGATATGAATCTCCGGATCCAGGCGCAGCACGAAATCGACTATCAGATTTGCGTACTCTTCCAGACTCAGAAGCGGGAAGGGCCGGTCATGGTACATACGGGCAAGTTCGGTGTCCCGGGTCACATGCAGGTGATGCAGCTTGAGGAAATTCACTCCTTTGCCGGAAAGAAACTCCGCCCCCTGCAGCATCTGCTCGCGGGACTCCCAGGGGAATCCGAGAATGAGGTGCGTGCACAGCCAGATGCCCCGGCTGCGGGTACGCTCCATCGCATTGATCCAGCACTGAACATCGTGACCCCTGTTGATGCGTTTCAGGGTGGAGTCGTGGATGGACTGCAGCCCGTACTCCACGGTCACGAAAGCTCTGGCGGCCAGTCTCTCCAGGTAGGCGATTTTGGCTTCGTCGATGCAATCGGGTCTCGTTCCGATCGACAGGCCGATTACGTCGTGATGGGAGAGGGCGGTTTCGTAAAGAGGAGCCAGCACGTCAAGCGGAGCATGCGTATTGGTAAACGGCTGGAAATACGCGATGAATTTCTCCGCCCGGTAGCGTTTCCGCAGGTAGGCAACGCCCGCCTCGATTTGGGCGGCGACGGAACTGATCCTGTCGGCGCTCGGGGGGCGGAATGAAGCATTATTGCAGTAGATGCAACCTCCGGTGGCTATGGTGCCGTCGCGGTTGGGGCAGGTGAATCCGCCGTCGACGCTGACCTTGTAGACCCGGCAGCCGAACTTCTCCTTGAGGAAACTGCCGTAGGCGTTGTAGCGCAGCCTGTCGCCCGATTTCATCATGGACAGAAATATAGCATCCGGAGCTACAATGCGGCCGTGAAATCACGACTCAACAGCGGATACGAATATCGTGAAGAGCTGGGCGGGAAAGCGGCCGGCATGGGAATTCTGGAGTACCTGACGGGCCGCTACCCCGGAGCGTCGGAAGACGAGTGGCTGGCGCGCATTGCGTCGGGCCGAGTGCTTCTGAACGGGATTCCCGCGCAGTGCGATGCGGTATTGCGCCAGGGGCAGGTACTGAGCTGGATACGTCCTCCCTGGGAAGAGCCAGAGGCGCCTCTTTCGTTTGCCATCCTGTACAGGGACGCGCATCTTTTGGGGGTTGCCAAGCCCGAGGGGCTGCCCACGCTGCCGGGCGGCGGCAGCTACATGGAGCATACGCTGCTGACGCTTGTCAGGCGACGGTTTCCACTGGCCAGCCCGCTGCACCGCCTGGGGCGCGCCACTTCAGGAGTTGTGCTGTTTGCTACGGACCGGAATGCATTTTCCATCGTTTCAAGGGAGTGGGCGCAAGGCCAGGTTCTGAAGATTTACCGAGCGCTGGCCTCAGGCAGTCCGGTTGAAGACGAATTCGATGTAGACGTCCCGATCGGTCCGGTTCCTCACCCGATCCTGAAGACTGTCAACGCGGCCTCTCCGGACGGCAGGCCCTCGCACAGCCATGTCAGGGTGCTGGAGCGGCGCGACGGTTGCACTCTGGTTGAAGTCGTGATCGCCACCGGCCGTCCGCACCAGATACGGATACATCTCGCCGCTGCCGGGCATCCGCTGGTCGGCGATCCGCTATATGAGACCGGGGGAGTTCCTGCGCACGACAGCCGTGCGCTCCCCGGAGATCCGGGCTATCACCTGCATGGCGCGCTGCTCGGCTTTCGTCATCCTGCGACGGGAGAATGGATTGAAATCAGCTGCTCTCTCCCGCCCCTGCTGCGCGCTTCAGGGGCGGTGAATGACCGCCCCTGCACTTGATCACTCATGCGCCAAAATCCGCAAGGCTGAACACGAGGATAAAGATCATGTAGTTGGCGACCACTAGGAGATCGACTTTCTCGAGTATGTCCCTGTTGCCGATTTCCCTGCTCAGGTTCCACCAGCGAAGATGGTTCACCACAAGCGCCGTCATCGCCGCAAGCGCAATCACCATCTTGTAATCCGGCATCCCCGACGCATCCCCCATCAGCCACCAGACGCCACCGGCGAGAAGCATAATGGCCGCCAGATGGCCGGTCCACAGCATATATTTGTGCTTCATATCGCCTCCTTTTTAGCATTTGCCCGGATCGCAGAAGTTGAAGCTCTCGAGGAGCCTTTCGACAACGAGCAGCGCAGCGGCGGGAGCGCAGACCGGCACAATCCCCACTGCGCACACCACCGCCAGCAGGGCGCCCTCGACAAGCATGGCTTTGCACAGACAATGCATGTTCGTACCGAGAAGAGCACTCATACTGAGATCAAAAGGAAGCTGGGCGTTCACGAACTCAGGCTGCCGCAATGTGGGAAAGCCGAGCCGTCCGTTTCTGATCACCGCGCCTCCCTTCAATGCGGTCTTCTCGCACTCCTTCGCCTTCTGCTCGAGCGCCGCGGCAATCTTGTCATGCAGATTCCGTATCCCTCCCTGTTTCCTGATCGCCTTCTTCATCCGGCGATACGTTATCGGATCCATCACAAGACCGCCGGCAAGATCATCCTGATTGAGGTAGATGCCCCGTGTCTCCCAATACCGCACCGTGTCGCGGGCGGTACGATGCGGATTCATCCTGTGATGATCATTGTCATCGAGCCGTTGGTCGAACTCACGGTTTATTCCGGTGGCCTCCATGTGGGCGTCGAATGTCTTGATGATGCCGGCATACCGCCGGAAGTGCTCCGGCCTGTAGCCGTTCGCGGCGCCGTCAGCTGTTATCCGATAAAACTCCTGCGAGATGCTTTCCATGATCGGGTCCGATCCTTTCGAGCCTTCCAGCAGACCGCCGATCTCTTTTGCCTGCAGGTACAACAGCGGGAATCCCAGCAATGCGGTTCCGCAAAACGTCCTTCGCGCGAGTTTCTCCATATCATGACTCCTCTGTTGGCCGGGGTTGAAATGGGCGGTCAGGGGAGTACCCCGGGGAGACTCCCGAGCCGCCGTGCCGAGCGATGCGTCATTCCTTACTGCCAGTAGGTGCGGTCGAGCGTGCGGTATTGAATGGCCTCGGCAACGTGCCGCGCCTGAATTTTGTCGACCCTCTCGAGGTCAGCCATCGTCCTGGATACGCGCAGTATCCTGTCGTAAGCGCGCGCCGATAGTCCGATGCGCGTTATGGCGTTCTCCATCTGCTTCTCTGATTCAGCATCCAGCTTGCAGAAGCGTCTCAACGTCCTTGGCGTCATCTGGGCGTTGCAGTAGATGCCGAAAGATTCCAGGCGTTTGCTTTGAATGTGGCGCGCGGCAAGTATCCGCTCCCGGATCGTCGCCGAGTCTTCGCATTTCTCATCCTGTGCCAGCTCCTTGTACTTCACCGCCGGAACCTGGATATGCAGATCGATGCGGTCGAGCAACGGCCCCGAGACACGCGACAGGTACCGTTGCACCAGCGGGGGCGTGCACGAGCACTGATGCAGCGGATCCCCGTAGTACCCGCACTGGCAGGGATTCATAGCGGCGGCGAGCATGAATCGCGCAGGAAACGTGAGGGACATCGAGGCACGCGCAATCGTCACTTCCCCGTCTTCGAGCGGCTGCCGGAGCACATCAAGGACGTGGCGGTGGAATTCGGGAAGCTCATCCAGAAACAACACCCCGTTGTGCGCGAGGCTCACTTCTCCCGGACGCGGCAGCGTCCCACCTCCGATCAGGCCGGCGTCTGAAATGGTGTGGTGCGGCGCCCGGAACGGGCGCGTGGCGATCAGTCCCGCCTGGTCCGAAAGGAGCCCGGAAACTGAGTGGATCTTTGTGGTCTCGATCGCTTCTTCAAAAGTCATGGACGGCAGGATTGTCGGAAGCCGCCGCGCGAGCATCGTCTTCCCCGATCCCGGTGGCCCGATCAGTACGATGTTGTGTCCCCCTGCGACGGCTACTTCCATCGCCCGCTTGGCCTGGTACTGCCCCTTGACGTCCTTGAAATCGAGATCGTAGACGCTGCGCTGCGCCAGCAACTGCGCGCGATCGACGGCCAGCGGGATCCACGGCTCCTTTCCATTCAGCAGTTCCACTACCTGCACGAGGTTCCGTACCGGGAAAGCCCTAACTCCATCGACGACCGCCGCCTCCCGCGCGTTCGCTTCCGGCACGATCAGGTGGTGCAGCCCTCTTTCGCGCGCCATCGCGGCCATGGAGAGCGTCCCTTTGACCGGCCGGATCGAGCCGTCGAGCGAGAGCTCTCCCATGAACAGAAAGGAGGACAGATTCTGTGTCCGCACCCGCCCCGATGCGCCGAGTATCCCGATGGCCATCGGGAGGTCAAAGGCCGATCCCTCCTTCTTCAAGTCCGCAGGGGCAAGGTTGATCGTGATGTGTTGCGCCGGAAGAACAAATCCGCAGTTGCGCAGAGCGGCTTTGACACGCTCGCTGCTCTCCCGAACCGCGGTGTCCGGAAGACCCACGGTCTGAAGATTGAGTTTCTGTCCCGAGCTGAGGTCAACCTCGACTGAGACCGGATACGCCTTGATGCCGAAGACGGCGGCGGACTGCACGCGAAACAGCATGTGTCACATGCCCCTTTCGCTATATCTAATTGCCTTCCGCCTTTTTGAGCGAAAAAATCACACCGCTCCGAAAGAAAAGATGTGCCACGGTTCCCAAGCCGATCGCGGCTTTTTTCCTAACGGACGGCCGTGAAGCGTCGATAAACGGGAAATCACTTTGGAGAAGAACTCATGGAAATTCCATCACTACTGTTTGAGGCGCTGGTCGAAGGCTTGCGTGAAGAGACGTCCTCCCTTGAGGCAAGTGGTCTGCTCAAACAATCCTGCCGCGATCATGCTCTCAGCCGAGTATTTCAAGAACACGTCCTGCGGTATCTGGCACTCCGGCATTTCTATAAGCGAAATCCCGGCGAGGTTGTCCGGTTTGATACTGAGAAAGACGGCCCAATAGATTTGATCTTGGAGCAGGGGCCGGCCCGCGTGGCCTTTGAGTTCAAACGCTGGCAGACCGGCAAAGAAAAGCAGGAGATCAATGGCAAGGATTGCAAAAAGCTCAAAGCCTTCACGTCGAACAATGGTGGCCGCTCTGGCTATGCCGTCGTTTTCACAAACACCAACAACGCGGAGTGCAAGAAGAACGAAGAGCAATACCAGAAGGATTTTGAAGACCACCTGAAGCAATATCAGCTGCGGAGACTCCAGCTCATCCCCCTCAAGGACTTTACCATCTGCGAATATTTAGCCGAGCTCAGGTAGCCGTCGCCGGCCTTTGCTTCCGATCCCGAAGCGGAAATCTGCTTCGGGATCTCCCTTCCGTACTTCTTCATCAAACACCTTGGCCGGCATCAAGCGCAGCCATTCTTTGCCGCCAAGGCGGTGTTCATACGCGGGCGCGAATTGGCTATACTTTTCTGTTACAAAAAACAGCGAAGGGAGTATGGGCTTATCCACCAGATAGAGGGAAACACCTTAGGAATCAAACAGTCGCAGCGGAGCGCGCTCGAGCGCACATTCCGGAGGCGCGTAACGCCGCAGCAGGTGGTTTCTCCGGAACTGGCCCGCCATATCTCTTCAATTTCCAGGGAACTGGGGCGGCAGGTAGGGGTGCTTCTCTCACGCGACGGGCTTATCCGCTGCGTCATCCTGGGAGACGCCACGCGCCTCGAGCTGCCCGATATCGGAAGACTTCGCGGAGGGACAGGGCGGTTTCGCGGACTCCGGCTGGTCCACACCCATCTTCGCGGAGAACCTCTTACCCAGGACGACCTGAACGATCTAGCCCTGCTCCGGCTCGATCTCGTGGCCATGATCCAGGTGCAGCAAGACGGCAGTTCCGGAAAAATCCAGCTTGCCCACATCATCCCGGGCGCCGACGGTGATGGAGACAGCGAGCCTTTCCGCAGGATCGAGGCGCGCGATGTCCACCTGCTGAATTTCGACTTCGAAGCCGAAATTCACGCGCTCGAAAGCGAGTTTTCGCGCCTGAGAGAAAAAGGCGCCGGCGACACCCAGAAAGAACGCGCGCTGGTGCTTTCCATAACGCCGGGCGACACCGCCAGGTCGGAAATTGTCGAACTGGTCAGGGCCGCAGGAGTCGAAATCGCCGAAGTAATGGAGTTGTCGGGAGGAAGGATCCACCCGCGCACTGTCGTCGGACAGGGACGGCTGCAGCGCATCGCCCTGACCGCCATGCGCCGCGGCGCCGATGTCGCCATCTTCGATATCGATCTGAAACCCGCACAGGCGCGCGCCTTTGAGGACATGACCGGACTCAAGGCGATCGACCGCACGCAGCTGATCCTCGACATCTTCGCCCAGCGCGCACGCAGCCGCGACGGCAAACTCCAGGTCGAGCTGGCGCAGTTGAAATACTCGCTCCCACGCCTGACCGAAGAAGACGCCGGGCTTTCCCGCCTCACCGGAGGCATAGGAGGGCGCGGCCCCGGAGAAACGGTGCTGGAAATCGGACGGCGCCGCACGCGTGACCGCATACGGAGCCTCGAAAAAGAAATAGAAAAGCTGTCCCGACAGCGGAGCGTGCGCCGGCAGAGGCGCATCCGGCAGGGACTGCCGGTGCTCTCCATAATAGGATATACGAATGCCGGCAAGAGCACCCTGTTGAACGCCCTCACCGAGAGCCGCATAGATACGGCCGCCCAGATGTTCGTGACGCTCGACCCGACATCGCGCCGCCTTCGTTTTCCTCAGCAGGGGGATGTCATCATCACCGATACCGTAGGATTCATCCGCGATCTCCCACAGGACCTTGTCGCCGCATTCAGGGCGACTCTCGAAGAGCTCTCGGATGCCGATCTTCTGCTCCATGTGATCGATGCTTCCGATCCTCACCTGGAAACGAAAATGGAGGCGGTCACACGGGTCCTGCGCGACCTCGACCTGGCATCAATCCCACGGCTGACCGTGCTCAATAAGGCCGATATGGTGGACGAAGCCGTCATGGAGGCACTGACAAGACGATACGAGGGCGTCGCGGTGAGCGCACTGCAGCGGCGGGGCCTCGAGCGACTTCTCGATGCAGCGGAATCCCTGATCGGCCGCTAGCCTGGCAGGACCAATCGTCCTGAAGTCAAACCAAATAAGAATGATGATCGGCCGACCCATTCCCTTCACAAACTCCCGGCCGTATGATAACTAAATAGCGGTTACATCGATCATTAACAACTGGCCCCCCTTTAGCGAAAGAGTGTACTCTTGGACGTAACATCTCTCTGGCCGCTTTTATCATACATGGCAGTAGTGGCCCTGCTGGCCGCCACTGTCATCGCGCTTTCATGGACGCTGGGCCAGCGGCACAAAGACCGGACTACAGGGCAGCCTTTTGAATCCGGCATCCTCCCCACAGGGTCGGCAAGGCTCCACTTTTCCGCAAAGTTCTATCTGATTGCAATGTTCTTCGTCATCTTCGACCTGGAAGCCGTGTTCATCATTACGTGGGCAGTGGCGGTCCGGGAATCAGGCTGGGCCGGCTTCATAGAAATCATGATATTCACGGCCGTACTCCTGGCCGCCCTTGCGTATCTGTGGAGGACGGGCGCCCTCGACTGGGGCCCGTCTCAGAGAAGACCCTCAGATGGCGGAAAGTGACCCAATGAATTCGACTGAAACGGACGTTGCGCGGGAAGTGAAAAGCAACATCGTACTTTCAAGGCTGCAGGACCTCCTGGCATGGGGTCGGTCAAATTCCATGTGGCCGTTCAATTTTGGTCTCTCCTGCTGCTACGTGGAACTTGCTACCAGCATCACGAGCAAGTATGACGTCGCCCGCTTCGGCGCGGAGGTGATTCGAAGCACGCCCCGCGAGGCCGACGTCATGATTATCGCGGGCACGGTCTTCATGAAGATGGCGCCGGTCGTCCAGCGGCTTTACGAACAGATGATGGAACCGCGATGGGTAATCTCTATGGGCTCCTGCGCCAACTCGGGCGGGATGTACGATGTCTACAGCGTTGTGCAGGGGGCGGACAAGTTCCTTCCGGTTGACGTCTATATCCCCGGATGCCCGCCGAGTCCCGTGGCTTTCATGGAAGGGCTGCTCCTTCTGCGCGACAAAGTGGGCAAAGAGAAGAGGCCTCTGAGCTGGCTGACCGGCCCTCAGGAAGTCCGTGAACCGCTCCCGGTCTCACGTCGCGACATGAAGCAGAAGGAGAGGCGGCAGATGACCCTGCTTCGCCCGCCCGGCGAGAGCTAAGACAGACAATAACGACAAATGGAACCGATAATTGCAGAGCTGCAGTCACAATTCGGTGTCGAACAGATCGTGCCGCAGGCCGGCCGCGACGGAATTCCCACAGCATGGATTCCGCGATCGATGATTCTCGATGTTCTGCGCTACCTGAAGAGCGTGGACAAGCCTTACCGGATGCTGTTTGACCTCACCGCGATCGACGAACGCACGCGCCGGCATCGCCGGGGGCAACCCGCAGGCGACTTCACGGTCGTCTACCATCTTCTCTCCTTCGAAAGGAACGAGGACATCAGGCTCAAGGCGGCGCTGGAGGGAGAGGAACCGGAAGTCCCCAGCGCAACCGGAATCTGGGCTTCGGCCAACTGGTATGAGCGCGAAATCTGGGACATGTTCGGCATCCGGTTCGAAGGACATCCTCACCTCAGACGCATCCTGATGCCCAGAGACTGGAAGGGGCACCCCCTGCGCAAAGAGCATCCTGCCAGGGCGACCGAGATGGGCCCCTTTACGATGCCCGAAGAGGTTCACGATTATCGGGAAAAGATCCTGCAGTTCGATCCGGAAGAATGGGGGATGGTGCGCCGCAAGGGAGAAAGCGATTTGATGTTTCTCAATCTGGGGCCGCAACATCCCGGGACCCACGGCCCCTTCCGCATCATTCTGCAGCTCGACGGCGAGGAAATCGTCGACATGGTTCTGGACATAGGGTTTCACCACCGGGCCGCCGAAAAGATGTGCGAGCGGCAGTCGTGGCATACCTTTGTCCCCTACACCGACCGCATCGACTACCTTGCCGGCGTGCAGAACGAATTCAGCTACGTGCAGTCGGTCGAACTCCTCGCAGGCATCAGGGTGCCTGACCGGGCCAAGGTAATACGCATCCTTATGGCGGAACTGTTCAGGATCATCAGCCATCTCGTCTGGTACGGAACCTTCGCGCAGGATCTTGGAGCCATGTCACCCGTCTTCTACATGTTCAATGACAGGGAGCGGGCACTTGACATCGTGCAGGCCGTCACCGGCGCACGAATGCACCCCGGATGGTTTCGCATCGGCGGGGTCGCGCAGGATCTCCCGCAGGGATGGGACCGGCAGTTCCGTGACTTCGTCAAGTATCTGCGTCCGCACCTCGACGAATACGACGGGATGGTGCTTAAGAACCGCATTTTCAAGGCGCGCACGCAGGGAATCGGGCAGTACACGATCGATGAAGCGATCGACTGGGGCGTCACCGGTCCGGGACTGCGCGCAGCCGGGCTGGAATGGGACTTCCGCAAACAGAGGCCATACTCGGGTTACGATCAGTTCCAGTTCGACATCCCGACTGGGAAGAACGGCGACTGCTATGACAGGTCCGTGATCCACGTGGAAGAAATGAGACAGAGTCTGTGGATAATCGAGCAATGCGTCGACAATATGCCCGAGGGCCCATACAAATCAACGGACTCCGGCTCAGTCCCGGCAATCAAAGAAAAGACGATGCAGGATATAGAAACGTTGATTCACCACTTCCTGGGGGTCAGCTGGGGGCCGGTGGTTCCGCCGGGCGAGGCGATCACGCAGGTCGAAGCTCCCAAGGGATGCAACGCCTATTACCTCATCAGCGACGGGAATACCGCGGCCTATCGGGCGCGCATCCGGACCCCGTCTTTCCCGCATCTGCAGATGATCCCGTTGTTTAGCAGAGGGCTGCTCGTCTCCGATCTTCTCGCAATCCTCGGGAGCATCGATTTCGTCATGGGAGACGTCGACAGGTAAACGGGAAAATGGAACATGCTGCAAAGAGACGGAAGAGAACATGTTGAAGCCTGAAGAACAGCAGGAAATCGAACGTGAACTCGAGCGCTACCGGGACAGGCGCGCCCTGTGCATTGAAGGGCTCAAGATCGTGCAGAAACACCGGGGATGGATTTCCGACGAAGCACTGGCGGATCTGGGAGAATTCCTCGGAATGACCGTCGAAGAGATCGATGGGGTGGCAACATTCTATAACCTGATTTACAGAAGACCCGTGGGACGACACGTCATCCTGGTCTGCGACAGCGTGAGCTGCTGGATCAGGGGATACGAAGGATTGCGCGACTATTTACGCTCAAAGCTGGGGCTGGCTATGGGAGAGACCACGCCGGACAACCGTTTCACGCTCCTTCCCATTGTCTGCCTCGGCGCGTGCGGGAGCGCGCCGGCAATGATGGTCGATAACGACCTTCACGTCAATCTTGACCCCGAGAAGATCGACCGGATTCTGGAGAACTACAAGTAAGCGCGATGGCAGAGACACCTTTAACCCAGAGGATCAGACCGGATGGAGAGCCTCCCGGCATTGCAGAGTACGAGAGGACCGGAGGATACCAGGCCGTCCGGAAGGCCCTCCGTGATATGACCTCGGCAGCGGTCATTGAGGAAGTGAAGCAGTCGAATCTGCGCGGGCGAGGAGGCGCGGGCTTTCCTACCGGCATGAAATGGAGCTTCGTGCCGATGGGCCCGGAGCCCCCCCAACCGAAATACCTCGTCTGCAACGCCGACGAAATGGAACCGGGCACGTTCAAAGACCGGGTTTTGCTCGAAGGCGATCCGCACGAACTGATCGAAGGGATGATCCTGGCCTCGTATGCCATACAGGCAAGCGTCGGATACATCTTTCTGCGCGATGAGTACAGGCTTGCCGCGCGCCGGATCGAAAAGGCGCTCGACGAAGCCCGGGCGAAGAACTATCTCGGGGTGAATATTCTCGGGACCGGATACAACCTGGAGATCTACCTGCACCTGAGCGCCGGGCGCTACATCTGCGGAGAGGAAACGGCGCTGCTGAACGCCCTAGAAGGGAAACGCGCGAATCCGCGCGCGAAACCTCCTTTCCCCCAGATATCCGGACTGTGGGGCAAACCGACGATTGTGCAGAACGTCGAGACGCTCTGCAACATTCCCCACATTATCAACAACGGCGCCGCATGGTTTCGCGGCCTCAGCCGGAGCAAAGACGGCGGCACAAAGCTCTACGGAGCGAGCGGGAACGTGAACAGGCCCGGGATATGGGAACTCCCGATGGGCACTTCCCTGCGCGAGATACTGGAAGAACATGCGGGAGGGATGCTCGACGGCTACAGGTTCCGCGGCGTGATTCCGGGAGGAGCATCGACGGATTTTCTTGTGGAGGAACACCTCGATATTGCGATGGATTTCGACTCGGTGCAGCGCGCCGGCAGCCGCCTCGGCACCGGAACCATGATCGTTCTGGACGACCGCACCTGCCCGGTCGGAATGGTGCTCAACCTCGAGCATTTCTTCGCACAGGAATCGTGCGGCTGGTGCACCCCTTGTCGCGAAGGGCTTCCATGGATCGAGAAGATGCTCACCGCGATTGAAGAGGGGCGCGGCACGCTGCAGGATCTCGAGATCCTGCAGCAGCAATGCCTCCTCCTTGGACCGGGGCTGACATTCTGCGCCCTGGCTCCGGGCGCGGTTGAACCGCTTCAGAGCGCGCTTAAATACTTCCGCAGCGATTTCGAGCGGCATGTCAGTGACGGCCGATGCCCCTGGAGATGACCGATGGCGACGATTTACATAGACAACAAACCATATGAGGTTAATCCGGACGACAACCTGCTCCAGGCATGCCTGTCACTGGGCTTCAATATTCCCTACTTCTGCTGGCACCCCGCAATGGGTTCCGTCGGCGCCTGCCGCCAGTGCGCCGTGAAGCAGTTCAAGGACGAGAATGACACGAAGGGCAAGATCATCATGGCCTGCATGACCCCCGCGGCGGACGGGACCAGGATCTCAATCGACGACCCTGAGGCAAAAACGTTCCGGGCGAGCGTGATCGAATGGCTGATGCTCAACCATCCCCACGATTGCCCCGTCTGCGACGAAGGGGGCGAATGCCACCTGCAGGACATGACTGTCATGACCGGGCACGCCTACCGGCGCACACGGTTCAGGAAAAGGACCTATCGCAACCAGGATCTGGGCCCCTTCATCAATCACGAAATGAACCGCTGCATCCAGTGCTACCGCTGCGTCCGCTACTACCGGGACTATGCGGGCGGACGCGACCTGAACGTCTTCTCGGTTCACGATCACGTCTACTTCGGTCGGGCACATGACGGGACGCTGGAAAACGAATTCAGCGGCAACCTTGTTGAGGTCTGCCCGACCGGAGTGTTCACGGACAAGACTCTGGCCAGGCACTACACGCGGAAATGGGATCTCCAGGACGCGCCCTCGATCTGCATCCACTGCGGAGTCGGCTGCAACACTTCCCCGCGTGCCCGGTACGGCATGCTGCGCCGCATAGTCAACCGCTTTCACTTCGACATCAACGGCTATTTCCTGTGCGACCGCGGCCGCTTCGGATACGAATTCGTAAACAGCGAGCGCAGGATCGGCAGCATCCGTCCGTCAGTGCCTCAGCGGCAGGTCATAGAAGATATCGCTTCGGTAATAAAGAACGGGAGGAAGGTCATCGGCATCGGTTCGCCACGCGCGTCGCTGGAGGCGAATTTCGCGCTGCGCATGCTCGTCGGAGCGGACCGCTTCTTCAGTGGAGTGCGGGCGGAAGAAAGCCTGCCGGTCGCAAAGGTCGCCGAACTTCTGCGCAGGAGCCCATGCCCGATCGCTTCGGTGCACGACATCGAAGTCTCTGATGCCGTCCTCGTGCTCGGAGAAGACCTTATCAACACGGCGCCGCGCCTTGCGCTCGCCGTGAGACAATCGGTGCGCCGGAAATCGATGGAAACCGCCGCACGGATGAACATTCCGGCGTGGCATGACTATGCCGTCAGGACGCTGGCCCAGGATGAGAGGAGCCCGCTCGTCATCGCCACCCCGTACGAAACGGCTCTCGACGAAATCGCATCCGAATCGTACCGTGGAGCGCCGGAAGACCTGGCGAGACTCGGCTATGCGATCGCCTGCGCCATTGATCCGCAGGCGCCGCGTGTTGAAGGACTCGGCCGCGAAGAAGCCGAGCTTGCAGAAAGAATCGCCGGAATACTGAAAGGGGCGAACAGACCTGCAGTAATCTTCGGCACCGGCTGCAGAAACACGGCGCTGATCGAAGCCGGCGCCAATGTAGCGCTTGCCCTGGCCCGGACACACCCTGACCCGGAGCGGGTGAGACTGGCATTGACGGTCCCTGAGTGCAATTCCGCCGGCCTGGCGCTCATGGAAGCGAAAGATCTGGACGCCGCCTTCGAAGCGGCCCGCAGCGGGGCCGACGCGATCATCGTGCTGGAAAATGACCTGTACAGGAGATCAGCCGTGCAACAGGTCGACGAATTTCTGCGGGCCGCCCGCACCGTTGTGCTCGATTCGCTGGAAAACGAGACCACAGCGAAAGCAGAAACGATACTGCCCGCCGGCACCTTCGCGGAATCGGAAGGGACTCTGGTAAACAGCGAAGGCAGGGCGCAGCGTTATTTCAAGGTGATGCCGCCGCGGCAGGGCGTTCTGGAAAGCTGGCGCTGGCTGAGGGAAATCGCGATAGCCGCAGGACGGCTGAACGAGGATTCCTGGCGCAGCCTCGATGCCGTGATCGCAGCTATCGAAGCCGAATTGCCGCAATTCCAGGAGATTTCGAAAGCCGCGCCGGCAGCATCATTCAGGATCGCGGGACAGAAGATACCGCGCCAGCTGCACCGCTACAGCGGCCGGACCGCTATGATGGCGGATATCACCGTGCACGAGCCGGCACCGCCGCGGGATCCCGACTCGGCTCTCGCGTTTTCGATGGAAGGGTACCAGGGGCCTCCTCCGGCAGGACTGGCGTCGTTCTTCTGGGCTCCGGGCTGGAACTCTTACCAGGCGGTGAACAAGTACCAGAGCGAAATCGGCGGCCCCCTGCGCGGCGGACCGGCCGGATCAAGACTCGGGGAAGGCAAGAGAACCGATGATATTTCCTATTCCAGCCGGATACCCGAGCCGTTCAGGAGCCGCGACGGGAAGGTCTTCGTGGTTCCCGCATTTCGGATTTTCGGAAGCGAAGAATTGAGCATGCACGCGCCGGGGATCGCGGCACGCGCCGAAAAACCTTTTCTGGAGGTGAATCCCTCCGACGCTGAAAAACTCGGCATATCAGCGGAACAGGAAGTGGCGCTTACTTTCGGCGCCGTCAGCCGCAGTCTCGCTATAAGAATGAATCCATCGCTCCCACCGGGAGTGGCGGCACTCCCGGCGGGGTTGCCGGAGTCGGCGGGAATCCCTGTTCCGGCCTGGGCAAGGATTACCGGACGTTGAGATAATGAACGAGATAGCCCGAACTGCCATCACGATTGTCGTACTGCTTGCGGCCCTCATGACGGTCGCCGCCGGTCTGATCTGGGTCGAACGAAGGCTTCTGGCCGTGTGGCAAAACCGCTATGGACCGAACCGCGTCGGGCCACTTGGGCTTTTCCAGGTTGTGGCCGACATGATCAAGATCTTCACGAAAGAAGACTGGATCGCCCCTTTTTCGGATAAGAAGGTTTTCATCATCGCTCCCGCGATCGTCTTTGTCGCGGTCCTCTCGGCCTTTGCAGTGATTCCGTTCGCTCCCGGAATCGCAGTCGCGGAGCTCGACGTCGGGCTGCTGTTCTTTCTGGCCATGTCGTCGATGAGCGCGTACAGCGTTGTCCTCGCAGGATGGGCTTCCGACAGCAAGTACTCGCTTCTAGGGGCCCTTCGGGCGACCGCCCAGATGCTCAGTTATGAAGTATTCATGGGGTTGTCGCTCATGGGAGTCGTGATCCTGACCGGAAGTTTCAACCTGCGACATATAGTGGAAGCTCAGGAAGGAATGTGGTTTTGCATACCCCAGATTCTGGGGCTGCTGATATTCCTGGGTGCCGGCATCGCCGAAACGCATCGCGCACCGTTCGATCTGCCCGAGGCTGAAAGCGAATTGATCGCGGGATTCCATTCCGAGTATTCGGGAATGAAGTTCGGAATGTTTTTCGTAGGCGAATACCTTGGCGTCACCCTGATCTCGGCAATGATCACGACTCTGTTTTTCGGCGGCTGGCTCGGACCGTTCTTCCCGCCGATCGTGTGGTTTGTGATCAAGACGTCGGTTTTCATAGCCTTTTTCGTGCTGCTGCGGGCATCGCTGCCCCGCCCGCGCTACGACCAGCTCATGTCCTTCGGCTGGAAGGTGATGCTGCCGCTTTCGCTGCTCAACGTTCTGGTTACCGGCGCGATCGTGCTGTGGCGAAGCACATAATTAGACGCAAAGGAGTGACTTGTGTTCAGCATCTTTCGGACGCTCTGGCAGGTTGCGGCGCATATGTTCCAGCGGCCGATCACGGTTCAGTATCCCGACGAGAAGCCGTATCTTGCTCCGCGGTACAGGGGAAGGATAATTCTCTCCCGCGATCCGGACGGTGAGGAACGGTGCGTCGCGTGCTATCTCTGCGCCGTCGCCTGTCCCGTCGACTGTATTTCGCTGCAGGCGACCCAGGACGAATACGGGCGCAGATATCCCGAGTTCTTCCGCATCAACTTCTCACGGTGCATCTACTGCGGGTATTGCGAAGACGCCTGCCCGACCTATGCGATCCAGCTGACTCCCGACATGGAGATGTCGGAATACAGGCGCGAGAACATGGTGTATGAGAAGGAGCACCTGCTGATCAGTGGTGAGGGGAAATATCACGGCTACAATTTCTACCGTGTCGCAGGGTTGAGCATCAGGGGAAAGGACAAAGGAGAGGCCATCAACGAAGATCCGCCGGTCGATATCCACTCACTCCTGCCCTAGCAATCCTGCGCCCAGCCGGGGGAATTGGTACGGCACAAGGCTTTTCGTTCTTGTGCCGACACATCCCTTCGTGTTAAAAACAGGCAACTTAGCGGCATTTTAGTCATGGAAGAAATGCGGAAAGAAATCGCAACGAATTGAAGGAAAGGAAAACGTGAGAAGAAACCAACTGTTCACATGCTGTCTGGCGCTGATCATGGCGGCAGTGGCGACTGCGGGACTCGCGCCGGTGCAGGCCCAGCAGAAAGCCGCAGGCAAGCCTCTGATCACGGTGCTCAATCCGGCCATCGAGAGCAAGATGGTGGACCGGGAGCCTTTGTCACCCCGGCTGGACACGCTCGAGGGGAAGACTATCTATCTGGTCGACATCAACTGGGGCGGACCGGAAGCCGCCTACAGCGTATTTGAAGAAATCCAGGCCTGGTTCAAACAGAACATTCCCAGCGCCAAAATAGTCATCAAGAGAAAATACGGCTCCTACAGCAACGATGATCCGGCGTTGTGGAAGGAGATCAAGCAGAATGGACAGGCCGCGTTGATCGGCATATCCGGTTGAGATGGCTGTACGTCGGCCGTGAGCCAACATGCAAAAACTCTTGAAAAGATGGGCATCCCCACAGTGGGAGCAGCAGCTGCAAACATCGTACACTACGCAATCGGATACGACTTTGAGTACACCAACGGCATGCCGATCCGTTATGTCGGATTCCCGTTCCCGGTAGCGGGACAACCGAGATCGGTGCACCACAGCTACGTTTTCGAAAGAGAAGACGTGGTCAGCGGCAAACCCATGATGCAGGCCATCGTGGACGGATTCACCAAGCCTCTGACTGAGAAGGAGAAGTTCCAGGGGCGGCCGCCTGAAGCAGTCGCGGAACCCCGCCTGCTCGAGCCGGACACCGAAGACAATCTCCAGCAGCTCTTCAAGGACAAGGACTGGACGGACTACAACCCGATCATCCTTCCTACCGAAGAGAGAGTGGCGGCGATGCTGAAGGGAACCAGCCGCAAGCCGGATGAAGTCGTCAAGAAGATCACCTGGCCGGGCGGCGCCAGGAATCTTACGGTAGAGAAAGTCGCGGTCTGCGCGGTTATGGCCGGAGCCAAGCCTCAGCACTTCCCGCTGATCCTTGCCCTGGCTACGTACGTGCCGTTCGGAAACTCGACCAGTTCCATGGCAAACATGATCCTGGTCAACGGCCCGATACGGAACGAAGTGAAGATGAACTACAAGGGCAACGTGATGGGGCCCCACAACGAAGTCAATTCGGTGCTGGGACGCTCTTTCACTCTCATGTCCAAGACCGCAGGCAACCTGCACGCAGGCAAGACGACTTTCAGCTCCCTCGGGAGCAACCTGCAGTACAACAACCTGTGCATTGCGGAGAATGAGGAAGCTCTGCCGGCGGGATGGGATCCCGTCCATGTGCAGATGGGCGCCAAACCCACCGACAGCGTCCTGACGGTGTCGACGGGATGGAGCTACATTTCCAGCGTCGGCGAAGTCCAGCGTGGGTATCCGCCGCAGTTCCTGATGCGCGACTACATGCGGTCGCTCAGCGGGATGGGGGCTTCGGTCATCATGGATCCAGCCGTCGCCGGACTCCTCAAGGACTCGCAGGGATTCAACACCAAGGCTGACCTTGCCAAGTGGCTGGCCGAGAATGTCGAGAAGACAATCGCTTCATTCTGGGGCAACGGCGTCGTTTCCACCATGTGGGCGTCGATGGCCCTGCAGGGGCTTGAGCCGCATGCATCGCGCATGAAGGCTCCCCCGGATTCAATGATCAAGCCATTCCAGCCGAGAGGAATCGGCGTGATCGTGACGGGCGGCGGACAGACTACATGGTTCGTTACGGACTTTGGAGTCGGCCGCGGAGTCAAGATCGACGACTGGCGGTAAGAGGCCTCTTAAGGTAAGAAGTAAGAACCGCGGGGCTGCGTGAACGCAGTTCCGCGGTTTTTTTGGTTTTGTACGCACGACGGTTTCACCCTGCTTCCATTCGACGCTGATCCACCCTCACAAGCAATCCGCCAAAGGCAATCAGGAGACTTCATATTGACAGGCAATAGGAAGGGCGGTACATATATGGCCATCCAATAGAAGGAATCGATATGAACCGGAAAACAGAAGTGATGCAGGGCACGCTGGGACTAATGGTATTGAAGACCCTGGAAACAATGGGTCCGTTGCACGGATACGGCATCGCCCGCAGGATTGAGCAGATCAGCGGCAATGTGCTGTCGCTCAACTACGGGACAGTCTATCCTGCGCTGTTGAAGCTCGAACAGGAAGGATGCATCTCGTCCGAATGGGGCGTCTCGGACAATAACAGAAAAGCAAAGTATTACAAAATCACCCGAAGAGGACGGAAGCAGCTCCAGGAGAGTGCAGAGAGCTGGGAACAGACGAAATCGATTCTCGACCGCTTCCTGACGCTCGGCGAGGAAGCGCGATGAGGCACCTGAGAGCCTGGATTGTGCGGCTGTGCGGCCTATTCACCGGTGGGCCGCAGGATCGAAAGTTCGCCGAAGAGATAGAAAGTCACCTCGCGATGCATATCGAGGACAACCTGCGTTCCGGCATGAATCCGGAAGAGGCACGCCGGAATGCCATCATCAAACTCGGAGGCATCGATAAGACTTTTGAAACATACAGGGATCGAAGCCGGCTCCCTTTCGTCTTCGACATGGTGCGCAACTTTCGGCACGCATCCAGGTCCCTGATTCAAACACCCATTTTCACGCTGGTTGTCGTATCAACCCTGGCTCTGGGGATCGGTGCCAACACAGCGATCTTCTCAGCGATGCACCAGCTTCTCCTTGGTTCGCTGCCGATCGAGAATCCCGAAGAGCTTGCATTTGTGACTACCTCCAAGGCGCCCAAGGTCGGAAGCGTCTGGGGAACCGACTCGGGGGGTGCAGATTATCTCTTCAGCTATCCCGCCTTCCGTGATCTCGAGCGACAGCAACAGGAGAACCTGGCCGAACTGGCAGGATTCCGATACACGAACACCATCGTGTCGCATCAAAACCAGGCGGCACAATGCAGAATCCTGATGGTTTCAGGCCGATACTTCTCGGTTGTCCGGGTTCGCCCCATTCTGGGTCGCACGATTCTTCCGGTTGATGATGAAGGGGACGGCAGCCCCGTAGTGGTGCTCGGATACGAATTCTGGCGCGACAGGTTTGGCGCGAGAACCGATATTCTGAACCAGACCCTGCGGATTGCGGGCCAGGCGTTCACAATCGTCGGAGTGACGCCCAGGGGATTCAATGGAACCAGCAAAGCCGGAATGCAGCCCGATGTCATAATCCCTTTGGCCATAAAGTCCGTACCGTCCCCGGCGGTGTTCGGCGCAGAGCGCTATGACAACTATTGGGTATACCTGGTCGCCCGTGTCAGGCCGGGTGTAACGTTCGAACGAGCCGCCTCAACATATGCCGGGGCCTACGCCGAGACCGTGGAAAAGCGGATCCAGACAGGCAGATACCCTATGGGTCCGGCGGACGTAAAAAGATTGCGCAACAGCCGCTTGTCATTGGTGGACGGCAGCCGCGGAAAGGGGGGAATTCCAGACCAGGCTGAATCATCCATATATCTCATGATGGCCTGCACCGGACTGGTTCTTTTGATTGCGGCTGTCAATTCAGCCAGCCTGTTGCTCGCGCGCTCCGTGGCGCAACGAAAAGAAACGGCCATGCGCGTCGCCCTTGGTGCAAGCCGAGGAAGGATCATCGGTCAACTCCTTTCACAGGCTGTGATCCTGGCCGGCGCAGCCGGCATTGCGGGGCTCGCGGTAAGTTCACTGGCTCTTCGCCTTGTGAACTGGCAGTTGGTGCAGGGCGGAGCTCCGGCAGAATATCTCGTACAACACCTCCATCGCCCGGTATTGTTCTACGGCATCATACTTGCACTCCTTACAGGCCTGATGTTCGGATTGTACCCGGCTCTGAGGTCGGCCCGTATCATGCCGACAGAAGCCCTTAACCAGGAAACCAAACATGCGACACAGGCGCGAACCGCCACCCGGATTCAAAGAACCCTCGTATGCGCACAGATAATGCTCTCGATGGCACTATTGATTCCAACCGGTCTCCTGCTTAAGACCATGGTAAATCTTTCGCGGGTGAACCTGGGCCTGCAGACTGAAAACCTTGTCACTTTTCGCATCTCTCCAGGCTCGACCCTGTACCGGCCGGAGTGGAGCAGGTCGTTGTTCGAGCGGACGGAAAAAGCACTGGCCGCAATTCCCGGGGTGACAGCCGTCACCGCGTCTTCGATCGCACTGATCGGAGGCGGTCCTGGTCTGAGGAACAGCCTGACGATGGAAGGCTATGCTGAACCCAGCAACCCCATACTGAAGAACGCAATCTCGCCCGGATTCTTCAGACATATGGGAATCCCGCTGCTGATGGGACGTGAATTCACAGAAAGGGATGACCTGGCGGGTCAAAAGGTCGCTATCGTAAACGAGGAGTTCGTCAGGAAATTTTATCCCGGCCGGAACCCTCTCGGCAGAAAATTCGTTCCCGGTTGGGGGCCGGATGTAGTTCTCGACACTGAAATCGTGGGCGTGGTAAAGAACAGCCACACTTTGGGTGTGAGAGAGGAACCGATGCCGGCCTACTACGTCCCCTGGCGGCAGGACGACGGAGGTACCATGACGTTTTACGTGCGCTCTTCCCTGCCACCGGACCAGATAATCCCCCAGATACGAAAGGTGGCACGCACACTGGACTCGAACATTCCGCTCGAGGCCGTACGGACAATGGATGAACAGGTAGGTCTGAATCTTTTCATGGAACGCCTGATCTTCAGGCTCGCGGCCGCTTTTGCCGTTCTGGCCACCGCCCTTGCGATGATGGGACTCTACGGGGTCACAGCCAACGGCGTCCTTCGTCGCACGCGCGAATTCGGCATCCGAATCGCAATTGGAGCAAACCCGGCGAAGATCAGGATGATGGTCCTTCGTGAGATGCTGCCGTTACTGGCAATCGGGTTGATTCCAGGATGTCCCGCAGCGCTGGGGTTGTCACAGCTCGCAAAGAGCCTCATGTTCGGGGTGACGACTCATGATGCGTTTGTGACAGCAGGTGCAACGGTTGCAATCGCAGTTACCGCCCTTGCCGCAGCGTATCTGCCTGCGCGGCGGGCGTCGCTGATCAATCCGCTCGAAACCTTGCGGTATGAGTAATTCTGAAGCTCGAGGCAGGACCGCGGAGCCGCCTTGATGCAGTTCCGCGGTCTTCTTGTCTCATGGTTCAGGGCACGTCCTATCTCCAGTCGTCGATCTTGACGCTCTGCGAGTAGCGCATCCCTCCAATGCTGTAGTAATTGTTGTTCGTTCCTCCGGTCACGATGATCGATATGTTCGATCCCATTCCCGGCGGCATCATCTTCGGCTGAGGAGCGCCGCCTGTCGGTTGCACTTTGGGGGCGGCGCCGGCCTTGGCTTTCGGGAACGTCATCGGGGGAGTGAGCCATTTCTCGAACTCCTCGATTGTGTTGTGCCCCGCATCCTTGATGAAATTGGCGATAGGAGGACTCAGGATCGCGCAGGTGCCGAACAGAAATCCCTGCTGCGCGACGATGTCCTTGATGATCTGCGGATAGTTCATCTCGCTCCCCCAGGCGGCAGCTCTCCAGTTGGCCGCCGAGAGAACGCCCCATCCTTCAAACAGGCTGACGACGTTTTCACCCTTCTTGAATCCTTTCCGGACAGAGAAGGGGGCGAAAGGCGATTTCTCTTCATTCTCGGCAATTACGATATTGATCAGGTTCATCGGGTTCCCTACGGTCCCCATGTAGGTAGTCCCGACCTTGCCGCAGTTCCCCAGGTTGATCGACATCAGGCTCCACGCTCTTCCGATCGTGGTATTCGCGTGCGCGTACGGTCCCATGGCGCCGATATCGTAGTTCAGGCCGATCTCATTTCGTATGGCTCCGTTGATGACCAGCATTTCGACGAAGGAGTTGTCCGACACCGATATCGCTTCTTTCCCGGTGGAGGCGACGGCAAGAAGAAGCGGCATGTATTCCGGCTTGCATCCGGCCATGACGGCATTGACGGCAACATCCTTTACCGTGTAGGTCCAGTATTCGAAGTAATTCCCCGTATTGGTCGGAGACATCTTCCCTACCACCTCGTCGGGCCGGCGGCTGGTGCCTTTCAGCATGTCGTTTACCAGTTCCTCGGTCGGGAGGACAATCGGAAGAAAATCGGTCCAGCGGTTATCGAGAAACATCTTATGAAGCTTTTCGGGCGTATCGGTGAAAGTGGCCGGCCCCTTGTCGCGGATGATCTCACCCGTCTTCTTCTCTTCAGCCGTGAGAGGCTTCGTGATGTGCTCGACGATCTCTTCCATGACGTTCTTGCCGGAGATCGGGCTCTTTCCGTTTATAACTTCCTTGCGCAGCTGTTCGCGAGTCTTCGCCCAGACTGGTCCGCGCACCCACTGAATCCGCAGGCCCGGCATTCCTTTCAGGCGGGCAGCCTCTGTTTCCTGCTGGTAGAACTCTGAGAGGACAACCGGAATGGAGGGGATGCCCATGTTCGCTTCAAAATTGATGGAGTGGCCAACAACTGCTGGCGCACACTGGCTTCAATGCCCCATTCCGATGATCACGGCCGCGCCGTTCTTTTTGATCTCAGCCCACAATTCCGGATCTTCGGCTTCAAATCCCCCTCCTCCCTTTCGCTTGAATACAGCTTTGGTTTTGGGGTAGTTCTGGGTAAACCAGTCGACCATTTCGAGAAGAAGGTTGTCGCCGCCCGGAAAGCCGTCGTCGACGATATAGATGGTCTTGCCATCCAGAGAACTGGGACGAGGCGCCATCGGTTTCAGTTTTACAGGTGGGGGATTCCCCAAAGGATTCAGCACTGTGATCATTTGAGCGGCCGGAGCCTTTGATTGCGCCTGGGCTTCATTGTTCATAGCGGGAAAACTGCAGAACAACCCCAGGCACAACACGGCAATCGCGGCCGCCGTTGTATGCCACTTCATGTGTCTGTCCCTCCTTATTCGGGGATTGATTCAATCCCGGAATCGATGTTCCTGCAACCGGCAAAACGGCTGTCAGGCTTGTGAAGAAAACTCGGTCGGCTCAATCTAGGCGGGCTGCTCTCCGGTTGTCAAGCGGAATGGCGGGAGCCCGCGTGCGTCTTCAAATCCGAAATGCGATTCGAAGACGGATGGATACATTTCGTCCGCCTTGTGTAATAATCCGGGTGCCTGCGCGTCTAAGGATTGAGGCAATCTTATGAGAAGAGCCGGCAATCTGAACGACGTGCGCGATACCGAAATGAAATCAATTGCCGACCTGTATCAAGGTTATTACGCCTCAGTTTACAGTACGGCACTCCGGATCACCGGAAATCCGGCGGATGCCGAGGACGCCCTGCAGACAGTGTTCCTGCGCGTCCTGAATCACGAATGGCAGAATTCAGCATATCCTCCCGAAGCGTATTTCCGGCGCGCGGCCGCAAATGCCGCACTTGATCTGTTGCGCCGGAGAAGATCCCACAAAGAGACGCCCCTTGAAGAGGCGTCGGCAGAATACTCTGCAGAAGATGCGGCTTTATTGAAAGAGCGTCTGCGCCGCGCGCTTGCTTCCCTTGAAGTGGACGATGCCGCCATGTTTTCGCTGCGGTATATCGAAGGGATGTCCAATGGGGAAATCGCGGACCTGTACCGGCAAGAGAAGAACAATGTCGCGGTCCGACTGCACCGGATCAGGCAGACGCTGAAAGAAAAAATGGAGCGTTAGGAGGTCGGCAATGTCAGAAGACCGCTTGGAAAAAGCTCTCGAAGCTATCAGAAGCGAGCAGGTAAACAGCGAGCAGCTTGAAGAAGCTGCCGGCCGGGTCCGGGAGAAGCTGTACGGTTCCAGTGCGCTCCTGTGCTCGGAGTTCCAGAACCAGTTCAAAGAATATCTCGACGGCGTCCTTTCGCCCGGCAGGAGACTGCTCCTGGAAGATCACCTTGGGCGTTGTCCTTCGTGCCGGACAAAGCTTGCCGGACGCAAAGACGAACGGACCACAGTTCCGTTCCGTCCCCGCAGGACGACCCGGTTGCCATCCTGGAGCAAGTGGGCCGCTGCGGCGGCAGTCCTGATCGGAGTGCTTTACCTCTTCAGGGGAGATCTCGACCGGATGCTTGCTCCCGGCGGACCGCGTGCCACAGTAGCTTCTCTTACGGGAAGCTCGTTTCTTATTTCCGAAGGAGAACTGAAACCGGGCGCTGTCATAAAAGAAGGGGAAGTAATTCGAACCGGCCCGGGCAGCCGTGCAGTTCTGAGGCTGGCCGACGGATCGATGATCGATGTCAACGAGCGAACAGAGCTTTCGCTGCATGCGGCATGGAGCGGCCAGTCCATTGACCTGCAGCGGGGGGACATTATCCTGAAGGCGGCAAAACAGCGCCGCGGACACCTCAGGGTCCGAACGCGTGACTCGATCGCCTCGGTGAAAGGAACGATTTTTGCGGTGTCGGCAGGAATCACCGGCACGGTGGTCTCGGTGGTCGAGGGATCCGTAGCGGTAGTGCAGCCCGGCACCGAAACTGTCCTGACTGCAGGTGAGCAGGCCACTTCCAACCCGTCGCTGGCCGCTTCGGTGCAGGATGCTGTTTCCTGGAGCCCCGATGCACAGATCTATATCGAAATCCTCGCTTCGCTTTCGAAAGTTGCGAAGGAACTCGCAGCCCGTCCCATGCCTTCATTGCGAACTCAGTCGAACCTGATCGGGTATATTCCTCCCGGGATGATCGTCTACGGCGCATTGCCGAACCTCGGGGGAACCGTCAGCGAGGCGCTTTCGCTGGCCGACCGCCAGGCGGCGGAAAACCCCGCCTTTGATCAATGGTGGAATTCCCGAGCGGGAGAAGGGCTGAAACAGCTTGTAAACCGGATCCAGGAGGCAATGCCGCTGCTCGGCGATGAAATCGTCTACGGCATATGTGCGAAGGAGAATCATCAGACGGTTCCGGTCTTTTTGGCCGAGGTACGCCAGGGCAAGACCGGCGAGCTCGCGGCTGAGCTCGACCAGCTGGGGATCCGGGAATACCACCTGGTCGAGGGGCTGCTTGCCGTCTCTAACTCGGGTTCTAATCTGCAGTGGCTGGTCGGGAACATGGGCAGAGGCGCGGAAACCTCGTTTACCAGGGAAATAGCCGCGCGTTATATGCACGAAGCATCATGGATGCTCGGCGTCGATATGGAGTCGATCATCTCCGCCAACGCCGGTCCGGAAGCGGAGTTCGTCCAAGCCCATAATCTGAAGCACATCTTTGTCGAACAGAGAAACGCCTTCGGCAGTCAGGAAAACGAAGTGGCGGTTTCATTCAACGGACCGCGGACCGGGTTGGCTTCATTCCTGGCAAGCACGGGTTCGGGCGGCGCGGCCGAATACATCTCGAGCGACTCCCTGGTGGCGCTTTTCGCCTCGACGCGCGAACCTCGTCAGATGGTCGAAGAGATGTTCAGGCTGGCGGCAATGTCAAATCCCTCGTTCCTGGACGATCTGGCGCAGTCGGAATCCAGACTGGGATTCAGGCTTGCAGAAGATCTGGCCGCTTCATTCGGAACCGAGTCGGCATTCAGCCTGGAAGGGTTCACCGCAACGGGTCCGGTCTGGGCGGCCGCAATCATGGTGAACAATCCCTCGATACTCGATCAGCTGGCGCACAGAAGGGCGGAAATCGTCAACGCGCAATCAGCCGCTGCAGGTTCAAAGCAGCAATTGATTGTCTCGGAAGAGACGGCGCAAGGGCGGAAATGGAGTACAATCAGGTCAACTGCTGTGCCGGTGGAGATCACGTGGACATATGACGAGGGATACATCGTGGCCGGATCCGACCGCGGAGTGGTGTTGCGGGCAATCGCGACCCGTCATGGCGGATCGCCGCTCGTGTGGTCGCAGGCTTTTCAGCAGCAGCTGCCCGCGTCCGCGGGACTGCACCCGTCAGGATTCGGGTGGCTTAATACAGGCGGGGCTTTCAAAGGGCTGGAAGGCCTGGCGAGTAATCCCGCGCTGCAAAGGCTGCTTGTCGAACGCGACCCTGTCCTGGTGGTTTTTGACGGAAGTGCGGAACAAATTAGAGCCGTCAGCCGTACTCCTGTCACGAGTCTGCTGATGAATACAATCCTTCTCCGAGGGACAGACGAAAGGTTCGCATCCACGAATGGCGGATACAGTCGTTGAACTGGAAGGTCTCAAGGTAAAGCTGGGACGGCGGGAGATACTTCGCGGCATCTCCTGCCGACTCGGCGTTTCGGGCGTGGGAAAGGCCTTCGGCCTTCTGGGCCCGAACGGCGCCGGGAAATCGACTTTGATTCTCACGCTGCTCGGCTTTCACAAGCCGCTGGCGGGCCGGATCTCGGTGCTCGGCTTCGACTGCAGGACGCGGCTGAATGAGGTCCGGGCCCACGTCGGATATATGCCGGAGACCGATTCGTTCATTGCCAACCTGTCGGCAGTTTCATTTCTGCGACTGATGGGCGAACTTTCCGGGCTTCCCGGCAAGATAGCTCTCGAGAAGGCGCACGAGGCGCTGTTTCACGTCGGCCTCGGCGAAGCCCGCTACCGCGAACTAAGCACGTATTCCCTCGGAATGAAGCAGATGGCGAAACTGGCCCAGGCGATCATCCACGGTCCTGAGCTGCTGATTCTCGATGAGCCGACCAACGGGCTCGATCCTTCGGCACGGCGGCGCATGCTCAGGCTGATTACGGAAATGAAGGAAAAGCAGGGGATGAATGTTCTCCTCTGCTCCCACCTATTGCGCGACGTAGAACAGGTGTGCGACGAGGTGGTGATCATGAAAGACGGCATGATCGTACACAAGTGCAATCTCGAAGAAGAGCGCCGGTCGAACAAATGCTTTGTAGAACTCGAAGTCAGCGGCAATGACGCGGGACTTCGCGGCGCACTTCCGGCAATCGGCGCCGAGGGAGTTTCGGAAGGAAACGGCAGGTGGCGTATCGTCCTGCCGCCTTCGGTTCAACTGCAGACGCTGTGGGAGCTACTTGGAGCACAGAATCTCCTGGTGCGGAAACTGACGCACCGTCGTGACACACTTGAAGAGATTTTCCTGAAGGCGATGGGACACATCGCCCACACTCCCGGCGAAAGCGCTCATACATCAGTGCAGCCTGTCTGATCCGTGGCAACGAGGTGATTGGATGGCGGTCTACAAACGCGGATACCAGAGATACCAGGGACCGATAGCGGGACGATGGACGAGATTTATGGTCCTTCCGCGCTTTGCATGGAAACGTCTGTTCCAGCAGCGCCTGATCATACTTCTGATGGTAGTCGCGTTCATCTGGCCCCTGCTGTGCGCCATATTCATCTACATAAGCAATAATTCGGACCTTCTGAAAGGATTTGGCCCTCAGTTCCGGGACTTCATCGCCGTGAACGGACGGTTTTTCCTGGTATTCATGAATGCCCAAGCGTTCTTCGCAGTCTTTCTCGGAGCGATGTCAGGCCCGGGACTCATCGCACCGGACGTTGCCAACAATGCCCTCCTCCTTTACTTCAGCCGCCCTATCTCAAGGGCCGATTACTCTCTCGCACGGCTTACCACTCTTTTCGGCATGCTGTCGTTGATAACATGGGTTCCAGGACTGCTGCTGTTCGCCATGCAGGCCGGAATGGCCGAAGACCCGTGGTTGACGGAACACTGGAAGATAGCGCCCGCGATAGTCGCCGGTTTTGCGGTGTGGATCCTGCTGGTGAGCATGGTGGCGCTGGCCGGGTCCGCTTATGCGCGTCTTCGGGTGGTTGCGGGCGGCATCGTGCTCGGCTTCTTCTTCATCCTCAGCGGCGCATCGGTCATGATCAATGGCGTATTTCGTTCCGATTGGGGATGGTTGCTGAATCCGGCATGGAGCACCCAGACTCTGTGGCGCGCCCTGCTCGGCCTCGATCCGCAGCCGGGTCCCGGAGTAGCGGCATGCGCCCTGTCCCTGGCGATCATGATACTGTTCCTCGCGTTTGTGCTCGAGCGCAAACTCCGCCCTGTGGAGGTAGTTTCGTGACCTCACTCTCGGTCGTCTTTGACGAAGTGTCCAAGTTCTATGGCGAGGTACTCGGAGTCAACCGGGTCTCGATGAACATACCTCCGGGGATCACAAGCCTGGTCGGCCCCAACGGATCAGGCAAGACCACGCTGATGAATCTGATGACCGGACTGATTCATGCCGACGCGGGGACAATACTGATGCGCGGGATCTCGCCACGCGACCCGGAGAAACTGATGCGCATTACCGGCTATGCGACCCAGTACGATGCTGCGCCGCGCTGGGCAACCGGATTCAGCTTCATCACCACCGGACTCCTGCTGTTCGGATATTCCCGGTCTGAAGCGGAGCAACAGGCCTGGAAGGCGCTCGAGCAGGTCGGGCTTACCGATGCGGCACACCGCAAGGTGGCGGCCTATTCGAAAGGGATGCGGCAGCGCGTCAGGCTGGCCCAGGCAATTGCGCATGACCCCGAAATCATCCTGCTGGACGAACCGCTCAATGGACTCGATCCGCTGGTCCGCGCCGGGACCATCGAATTGTTCCGCACCTGGGCGAACCGGGGAAGGCACGTAATCCTCTCCAGCCACGTGCTTCAGGAAGTCGATCTGATAAGCGACCAGGTGATCCTGATTGCAAACGGCATGATTGTCGCCGAAGGAAAGATTCGTGACGTGCGTGAGGAAATCCAGGAGCATCCGAGCCAGTTCATTGTCCGGTGCGACGACGCATCGCGTGTCGCATCCCTGCTGTTCGATGAGGATCACGTCACCGAAATCAGGCTCAACGAAGACCGTCTCGGACTGCTGGTGATGACGAGGGACCGCGAACGCTTCTCCCGGTCGATCGGCCGGATCGCGACCAACGGTCACGTCATCGACAGCATCATCCCGGCAGACGAGAATGTGGACGCACTGTACGAATATCTGATCGGCGAAGGCAAATAGGATATGGATAGACAGCGGCGGGTGAAGCAGGCATGGACGATCGCGAGAATTGAGCTGAGGCGCGCGTTCTTTTCAAGGCGCGCGTTCTGGGTGTACGGCCTGGCGCTGTTCCCTGCCGTAATCTTCTTCTTCTACAATCTCTCAATACAGATCAGACGCTCCAGTCTGCAGTCCGGAAGCCTCACGACTCCGGCTTTGATAGACAGCATCAGGATAGGAGAGCGGGACGAAGATATCCTGGCTCGACTCGGGAAGACGAAACGGGATTATCGCTGGCAGAGCAATATACGCGTGAGGGACAAGGAAGAGAAATCCGGCATCACCACGCACAAGATCGATCCTGCGTACGAGGCGCGTTACGTCAGGCTCAACATCATGGTGCCGACGTGCTCGAGCGACAGGACTACGAGGATTTACGAATTCGAGGTCTATGGACCGGACGGCGCGACCAATCTCGCGCTGCACCGCCCCGTCACCGGAAGTACGCCCTGCAGTGCCGATGAAGGACCGGAAAAAGCGGTCAACGGCAGCGTCGCAGGAGGGATAAAAGACCGCTGGTGCAGCCA
>Ga0123335_1000922_pt1 | contig 49363 bp, 46 predicted proteins | sample BiotimSIPDNA_2_FD_89707 | JGI IMG/M metagenome (GOLD analysis project Ga0123335, IMG submission 89707) | Anaerobic biogas reactor microbial communites from Washington, USA - Biogas_R2 time_0 SIP DNA | ecosystem: Engineered > Bioreactor > Anaerobic > Unclassified | place: Washington, USA...
CGCAGGAATCAGCGGGAAAATTGTAATTTTCGGTTCCCTTTACCATCAGGGGCCTGTACGGACATTTTTCGGAAAAGATTCTTACTGATTTTTACACAATAAAAGCGGGCGATGCGGTCTGAGCGCGTCGCCCGCTATTTTATGGCGATATAAGAATCTTATGATTACTTAACCAGTGCCGCTACATCTGCGGCAAGGTCGGCAGTTGCCTTTTCCAGTCCCTCACCCTTCTCATAACGAGTGAATGAGACAACCTTTATCGTACAACCTGCTGCCTTGGCAACGTCGGAAACATGTTTTTCGACAGACTCTCCGGCCTCGCCTTTAACGTAATCCTGCTGAAGAAGGCAGTTTTCCTTGTAATACTTGCTGATGCGTCCCATAACCATCTTCTCAATGATATTGTCGGGCTTGTTCGCGTTTTTAGGATCTTCTTTGGCCTGAATTGTAAGGATTTGTTTTTCTTTTTCGATTGTGGCCGTGTCGACATCGGCTTTATCCAAAAAGGTCGGATTCATAGCCGCAACCTGCATGGCGAGATCTTTACCCAACTCAATAACAACCTCATTATCCGCCGCGCAGGAAGTATCAAGATTGACTATTACACCGATTTTACCGCCCATGTGTACATAGGGGACGGAAACACCGCTATCATAACGGGTAAAACGGCGAATCTTGATGTTTTCGCCGATTACCATGATTTTATCGTTCTGGACTTCCTGGACAGTCTTGTCACTGCCCGGATATTTGCATGCGTAAAGAGCGTCAAGATCAGAGGGGTTATCCTTCGCTACCACCTCCGCTACCGAATGCACATATTCCGAAAACAGTTCGTTAGCGGCGACAAAGTCGGACTCGGCGTTTACTTCCACCGCTACTCCTATGCCGTCATAAACTGCAGCGTAAGCGATACCTTCCGTCGCGGCCCTTCCCGATTTTTTCTGCGCGACAGCGAGTCCCTTCTCACGAAGAAACTCGACAGCCTTTTCCATATCGCCGTCGGAAGCTTCAAGAGCTTTTTTGCAATCCATCATGCCAACGCCCGTCATTTCGCGGAGCGTTTTAACATCAGCGGCTGTATATGCCATTTATATCATCCTTTCGTATCTCATTGAACATCATCGGTTTCAACTGCCGCTTCGGCAGCCGTGACGGTCTCTTCCGAACCCTGTCGGCCTTCCTGTACCGCATTGGCCATTGTCGCGGATATCAGCCTGATAGCTCTGATCGCGTCGTCATTTCCGGGAATAATATAATCGATTTCATCCGGATCACAGTTGGTATCCACGATGGCGACAATCGGAATATTGAGCTTGCGGGCTTCGGCGATTGCGTTGCGTTCCTTGCGCGGGTCAATAATAAACAGCGCCCCCGGAAGTCTTTTCATATCCTTAACTCCGCCGAGGTATTTTTCAAGCTTTCCTATCTCTCCGGTGAGTTTTATGACTTCTTTTTTCGGAAGCATGTCGAATGTTCCGTCTTCCTGCATCTTACGAAGCTGCGCGAGCCTGTCTATTCTTGTGCGCATTGTTTTGAAGTTCGTAAGCATACCGCCAAGCCAGCGGGCGTTTACAAAATACTGGCCTACTCTCTCGGCTTCTTCGCGCACAGCGTCCTGAGCCTGTTTTTTTGTGCCGACGAAAAGGATGTTCTGACCGTTTTCGGAAAGCTGCCTGACAAAGTTATAAGCCTCCTCAAGCTTTCTTACCGTCTTCTGCAGGTCGATGATATAAATGCCGTTGCGCTCCATATAAATGTACGGAGCCATTTTGGGATTCCAGCGCCTTGTCTGATGTCCGAAATGGACGCCCGCTTCAAGGAGCTGTTTCATTGATACTACTGCCATGATAATTCCTCCTATTTTGTTTTTACCTCCACCCGTATCAGCCTTTTAACCCACCCCGCTATGCGGGGCACAGGAGTTAATTGTCCTCGGGTGTGCGTAATGCCGTAGTATAATAACATAACATGTTTCCGTATGCAAGCTGATTTTTATTTCTTATATGATATTCTTTCGTTTTTCTATTTTCCCGCGCCGATATTCTCCCACTACTTCAACAAGGATTATGTCCTCTCCCATGCGTGATATGTTTTCCCAAGGCAGAATATAGTCATCTTCCCGCCCGAACAGGCCGAAAATACGGGGTGGTCCCGGCACTACCAATGCTTTTATGCTGCCGCTTTGTATGTCGATGAGAACATCCTCCACAAAACCCAGACGGGCTCCGTCTGTAATGTTGATAACTTCCCTGTTTCTGAGTTCGGCTATTCTGCATTGCCGCATCTCACACCTCCGGATGCGAAAGTCGGGGGGGTATCAAACCTCCCCGACCTATGTTTATGCTCGGATTATAAATCTATTCCGATTCAAAACCGGCATTCATTGTGCTTGAGCAGATCCTGTTTTATCTGCCAGAGCTTCGGCGACAGGTCAACATAGTATTGGTGAGGATTTTCAAAGCGCTTTACGGTATCCCAAAGAAGCGCCACCTGATCGGCGCAATAGTCTCTTATGGTTTTTATATCCGGCAGATCGTATACCAGTTTTCCGTCTTTGAAAATGGGGACGAGCAGTTCTTTTGCGACGTAGTCCTTCTGTATACTCCGCTTCCACGTCATCAGGGGGTCGAAAAGAAGCAGAGGCGCGCTGAAGTCAGGCACCTCGTCATGCACACACAGATAGTCGGCGTATGCCTGGCCGGTTTTATTTTCAAATATTCTGTAGATTTTTTTAAAGTGCGGTGTTGTTATTTTCTCCGGATTCTCGCTGATCTTGATTTTCGGTATAATATTGCCGGCGGAATCTTCTATTGCGGCAAGTTTGTAAACTCCTCCGAATACAGGGTCACTTTTCGCGGTTATAAGGCGTTCGCCGACTCCGAAGGAATCAACCTGCGCTCCCTGATAAAGCACATCCTGTATGAGACTCTCGTCGAGCGAATTTGATACGGTGATCTTCGCGAAATCCAGTCCTGCGTCATCGAGCATCTTTCTGACATTCTTTGTTAGATAGGCGATGTCACCCGAATCAAGCCGAACGCCGAAATTTCTAACGCCCTTCGGCTCTAGAACCTCTTTATAAGCGCGTATAGCGTTCGGTACACCGCTTTTAAGCGTGTTGTAGGTATCTACCAGAAGTGTTGTGTTGTTAGGATAAATTTCGCAATAAGTCTTAAACGCCTCATATTCCGAATCAAACATCTGGACCCATGAGTGGGCCATAGTACCCGTAGCGGGAATCCCGTAATCCCGATCGCTGATTGTACATGCCGTCGCTGTGCATCCGCCTATATACGCGGCCCTTGCTCCCAAAATAGCCCCGTCGGCTCCCTGCGCCCTGCGGGATCCGAATTCGGCCACTGCCCGGCCTTGAGCCGCGCGGACTATTCTGTTTGCTTTTGTCGCTATCATTGACTGATGGTTTATCGTAAGAAGGAGAAATGTTTCGATGAACTGAGCTTGCACGGCGGGAGCGCGCACGGTAAGCAGTGGCTCGCTAGGAAATACGGGAGTACCTTCGGGTACGGCGTATATATCACCTGTAAATTCGAAATCTTTAAGATGCCGCAGGAACTTCTCGCTGAATATTCCTTTGGAACGCAAAAATTCAATATCATTTTGCGAAAAGTGCAGGTTCTGTATGTATTCGACAATCTGCTCAAGTCCGGCGGCTATCGCGAAGCCGCCCCCGTCGGGAACCGTACGGAAAAACATATCAAAATAGGAAATGCGGTCGCTCATTCCGCTTTCGTAATAGCCGTTAGCCATGGTAAGCTCATAATAATCACAGAGCATGGTGTAATTTTGTCTATTGTTATTCAACTTAATCATTCCCTATATAATTTAAAGGAAGTTGGCACCGGTACTCTGATTTTATTCTATTCCGCTCCTTTTGTAAAGCGTATCGGATAAATGCGCCGAATACTCAAAGTCATATATACTTTTTTATCTGGTTGATCGCGTTTTTTTCCAGGCGCGAAACCTGTGCCTGGCTTATTCCTATCTCCGATGAAACCTCCATCTGAGTCTTTCCCTCATAAAAACGCAAAGCAAGTATCTGCTTTTCACGGTTCCCGAGATGGGACACCGCTTCGGTCAGCGATAGCTTTTCAAGCCAGCTGTCGTCCGTGTTTTTCGTGTCGCTCACCTGATCCATAACACATATTGTATCACTTCCGTCGCTGTATACAGGCTCATAAAGAGAAACAGGCTCCATCACGGCCTCGGTCGCGAAGACTACATCCTCTCTTTTTATATCCAACATCTGTGCTATTTCTTCTACGCTCGGCTCGCGCTGATGCTCTCCCGTAAAACGCTCTTTTGCCTGAAGCACGCGATATGCCGTATCGCGCATGCTTCTTGATACGCGTATTGAGCTGTTGTCTCGAAGGTATCTTCTTATTTCACCGATAATCATAGGTACACCGTAGGTACTGAACCTTACATTCAGCGAAAGATCAAAGTTGTCGATAGCTTTTATAAGTCCTACACAGCCTACCTGGAAAAGATCGTCGGCATGCTCTCCGCGCCCTACAAATTTTTGTATTACCGAGAGCACGAGGCGCAGATTTCCGGAGATAAGCTCATCTCTTGCCTTTTTATCCCCTGCTTTGCTCCGCTTTAACAGTTCTACGGTCTCCTCGTTTTTAAGGACCTTTAAGCGCGAAGTGTTCACTCCGCTGAGTTCGACTTTTCCCTGCATCGCAAAGCCTCCCCGTGAAACACATTCCGTATTACACGGTCAGTATTTCCTCAGGGAGGTAATTTGATACCTGTCGTTATTTCCGATTTTATCCGGCTAAGTCCGGTTATTCTGTTAATTTTGGAGACTTACATTACAAATCGCCTCGACGCTTCCCGAAACCGCGATCTATATCAAATGTAAATGCTTATAATAAACGTCCGGTATTTTTATGTTGCCATTGACTTTATCATCTCTCGCCTGAGTCTCGTTATGATTCTTTTTTCGAGACGCGATATATAGCTTTGCGATATTCCCATGCTGTCAGCAACCTCTTTTTGCGTCAGTTCATGCGCTCCCCCAAGTCCGAACCGCATTATGATTATGCTCTGTTCTCTCTCCGTCAGCCTTGCCAGCGCCTGTACGAGCAGCTCTTTATCGGTATTATCTTCAAGAGGCCGTATAATCATATCCGCGTCTGTCCCCAGTATCTCCGAGAGCAGCAGTTCATTTCCGTCCCAATCCGTATTAAGGGGTTCATCAAAGGATATCTCCAGCTTTTGTGCGCCTGTCTTTCTAAGGAACATCAGAATTTCATTTTCAATGCATCTGGATGCGTAGGTTGCGAGTTTTATGTTTTTTCCGCCGTCGAAAGTGTTTATGGATTTGATAAGTCCTATTGTTCCGATAGAAATAAGATCTTCGATATTTATACCCGTGTTTTCAAACCTTCTTGCTATGTAAACAACCAGTCTCAGATTTCGCTCTATAAGCGCGCTTCTTGCTTCCGGGTCGCCTTCCGCAAGGCGGCGCAGCAAGTAAGCTTCCTCGGGTTTGTCAAGCGGTGGCGGCAGAGTGTCGCTTCCGCCGATGTACAGCAGATCACATGAATTTATCGATTCTAACCTGGCTAATATGATTTCTAGCGTTAGTCTTGTGTTTAGTTTACCCATTTCACGCATCTCCGTTCACTATTGCGGAACAATCGGAACCGCTTATTAGACTCGTCGGCGATATCGCTATCCACCGTCCCTTTTGCTGACTTCCGGCTACTGTAACCTTATCTGCCCGGAACGCAGGCAGCAATCCCCCGTCCACGCCGACAGCCCTGTATGATACAAGCCTCATTCGCACGGATGACTGTCTGTTCCAGATTTCAGACAGCTTATCCGGTGCCGTCATCTTTTCATCGCAAATAATTCGGGCTATTTCGTTGCGAAAAAGCTCTTTTACCGCGTCGGCTTCCACAACAGGCAAAATGCCTCCCGTCAGCGGATCACGCAGCGAGTTGCCCGTGTCCCGCAAAGCTCGCAATTTTACGCTTTTCCCATCAAGTTCAATAGTTAACTCCGCAGTCCCTCCCTTGCCGTCTCTTGATTGCGAAAAGCGAAATACACCTGTTGTAACAACATAAGTAGCCGCTAGAACAAACGGAACTGCCCGAGCAGGCAGACTGTCGCTTCCGATCGTATAAAGCAGGGCCCATGTGACTCCCGCGAACGTCGCCGATGAAAGAAAAAATACCGCGCATACACGGGGAAGACGCTTTTGCTCGCCGTATGCGCAAAGCACCATCAACAGCCCGACGGGTACGATAAGCCACGGGGAAGACAAAAACGAAAAACCGGGGAATACGGACAGGACAGAAAAAAGAGCGCCCAGAACCGCTCCGAGGAGTATCCTCGTGAGTCGGGTTCTGAGAGCGCAAATACGTCCGGCTGCCAGAAGGAGCAATCCGTCTGCAGCCAAATTCATTATGAAAAGACTGTCGGCATATATAACCCGCATTTCGCTCACCCGAAGCGATCATACACCGAGGGACATGCGAAAGCGGTCAAAGACGGTGCGATGTCTTTGTAGAATAATCAGAGAGATTCGAGTATGCGCTCAAGTACTGCGATAAGTATATCCATGTCCTCTTCTGTCCCTACGGAGATTCGCAGTCTGTCGCTGATACGGGGAGTTTTAAAGTAGCGCACGAGCACCCCATTTTGCCTTAATGCCGAAAACAGGGTCTCGGCACTTGCTGTAGAATGACGAGCGAATACGAAGTTTGACTTTGAATCCGTCAGTTCAAAACCCAGCTTTTTCAGCCTTTCCGATGTGTGTTCCCGGGTCTGCGCTACCTTCGCGCAGCAAGCGCTTATGTATGATGAGTCTTTAAACGCCGCGGCGGCACCGGCTTGTGCCAATGAGTCAAGCGTATATGAATTAATCGAGTTTTTAACTTTGTTGAGTCCTTTTATCAGCTTTTCGTCGCCTATCGCCCAGCCGATTCTCAGGCCGGCCAGTGAAGCTGACTTGCTGAGAGTTCTGACAATAAGAAGGTTATTATATTTACTGATAAGCGGAACCGCGCTTTCCGCGCCGAAGTCAACATAGGCTTCGTCGCATAATACAACACAGCCGGGATTATTTTCGGCTATGCGGCCGATTTCGGCGGCAGGAAGAGCGATTCCGGTCGGCGCGTTTGGATTTGCTATTACTACCCCTGCCTGTGAATTAAAAAACTTTTCGACAGGTATCGAAAGATCATCAGACAGAGCCACAATGTCGCAGTTTATTCCATAGAGCTTGGCATATACGGGATAGAAACTGTACGATATGTCCGGCATACGCAGAACGCCGCGTCCCGTAAAAAACGCGCGGAAACACATTGCGAGAACCTCATCGCTGCCGTTTCCCATAAAAACCTGTTCGGGTTTCACTCCGCAGGCGAGCGCTGCGGCCTCGGTGAGCTCAGAGCAGTTCGGGTCAGGGTATAAACGCAATCCGTCACCGGCAGCGGCTATTATAGCCTCCAGGACACGCTCGGACGGCGGATACGGATTTTCATTGGTGTTGAGTTTAATATACTTTTTGTCTTTCGGCTGTTCGCCCGGAACATACTCATCGATATCGAACAGATCCGGGCTCCACAAACTGCTCATCAGACATCTTCCCTTTCCACAGCTTTAATGCTTTTTTCCGCTTTTCCCCTCGGTTCCATTATAACGCGGCCGCATCCCTTGCAGCGAAGGCCGAAATCCATGCCGATTCTGAGAACAAGCCACCTGTTTGAGCCGCAGGGATGATTCTTTTTCATTACGAGCGTGTCGCCTACCTTGATATCCATTGCAACCCTCCGTCATAATAGTGCGTTCTGCGGGGCATAATATACCCAATACTTAGTAACGGAGGTATATCATGTCCGCGAAGATAATCGCAGCGTTTGAAAACCGAGATCTGGCAGATCTGGCAGCTGCAAGATTGCATCGCGCCGGATTGGTTTATTCGTCCTCAACCGAATCCGTTGACTCCGAAGTCGTTAAAGCTCCTGTCGCTCCACGCTATTGCGCAAATCTTCTTTTCCCGTTTCCGCCCCTGAATATATACGCTGCCGGTGTCGACACCGGATACTCAAGATTAGGAAGCAAAGCGCTGATCGGACGCGACGTATCCGGTCACCCGCTTGTAGAACGCGGCGAAGTGAAAGTGAGACTGAATATCAGGAATGATCAGGTTGAACAGGCGCGAGCGCTGCTTCGCAACGCCGGAGCATACGATATAATAATGTGAAGTCTGAATTGCGGACACCGGCAATTAAGCGCGCCCGTTCGATAAGCCGCGGTGGAGTCTTTATTCTCCCTTGACCAAATCCCAGTACTTCTTCGCCGCCTGTTCCGTTTTATTGTCGCCGTACTTGTAATATACCGCTCCGGAAAGCTCATCTGGAAGGTATTGCTGCCTCACATAATGATGGGGATAATTGTGCGCGTATTTATAAGTATCAGCCTTTGCGGCTTCTGCTCCGTCGGCGTGTACGTTCTGCAGCGCACGGGGGATATCCCCGGTTATACCTTTCCGAATATCGTTCATTGCCGCCTCTATAGCTGTCGCGGCTGAATTTGATTTAGGCGATGTAGCCAGAAGGATAACAGCCTGAGCAAGCGGTATGCCCGCCTCAGGCAATCCGAGCTGTACGGCGCTGTCCACGCAGGCTTTTACGATTGCGGCTGCTATCGGATGCGCAAGGCCTATATCCTCGCTGGCAATAACAAGCAGCCTGCGGCAGGGCGAAATAAGATCACCCGCTTCCAGGAGCCTCGCGAGATAATGCAAGCCGGCGTCGGGGTCGCTTCCTCTTATTGATTTCTGGAAAGCCGATACAATGTCGTAATGTGCGTCTCCGTCCCGGTCATAGCGCATAGCGCTTTTTTGAGACACCGTTTTAGCGTCCTCAAGCCTGATTTGCACTTCATTATTCGAATCGGGACGGCTGCCGTAGAAAAGGAGCTCGACCGCGTTGATTGCTTTTCGTACGTCTCCGCCGCAGGAGCGGGCGATATATTCGATTACATCATCCTCAACCTTAGCCCTGACTCCAGCTCTGTTCTCCATAAAAGATACGGCGCGTTTAACGGCCGGCACTATTTCCTCGGCGGTCAGCGCTTTAAACTCAAAAACGGTGCTTCGCGACAGTATTGCGTTATAAACATAAAAATACGGATTTTCGGTCGTAGATGCGATAAGGCTTATTTTTCCGTTTTCGATATACTCAAGCAGCGATTGCTGCTGCTTCTTGGTAAAATATTGTATTTCGTCAAGATATAAGAGTATTCCGTCGGGCGCGAGCATCGTATCGACATCGCCTATAACTGCCTTTATATCTGCTACCCCTGCCGTTGTCGCGTTCAGCTTATGAAGAGTCCTGTTAGTTTTTTTCGCTATTATTCCCGCAACGGTAGTCTTTCCCGTTCCCGACGGCCCGTAAAATATCAAATTAGGTACATTGCCGCTGTCAATGATTCTTCGGAGCAAACCGTTTTCAGCGAGCATATGCTTTTGACCTATTACTTCGTCCAGTGTTTCCGGACGGAGCTCATCCGCAAGAGGCCTGTTCATAAGCGCTATCCCTCCGTCAAGTATCCGCCGTGCTGTCACACGGCGGATAATGCTTCCAATCGGCTGCCCGAATACCGAACGGGCCTTAAATACATCGATTATATTCCGGGCTTAATTACAGTGAAGCGCGAAGCGCGGTATTGTTAACCGCATATAACCGATTACATCGGCATGATATAAATAAACCTGCACTAACCTGCTTTGGGTATGAGCTATAAAAAGAGAGACAGAAATCAGTCGTATAACGGGAATCTTTCGACCAGGCCGATTACCCTATCTTTTATTGTCTGAGCGTTTGCGGCTATATCTCCCGCAGCGAGCTTTATCAGCGTCGCTATTTCTCTCATCTGCTCTTCGCCCATTCCTCTGTTTGTTATCGCGGGTGTACCGAGACGTATTCCGCTTGTTGTGTTGTGGTTTGCGGTATCGTTCGGTACGGCGTTTTTATTTGCCGTTATATAAACGCTGTCAAGCCGTTTTTCCATTTCAGCGCCGGTTAATCCCATGTTTCTGAGATCTACAAGCATCAAATGGTTATCTGTGCCGCCGGACACAAGATCAAATCCCTCTTCTACGAGGCCTTGCGCAAGTGCCGATGCGTTTTTGCGTATCTGACTCTGATACTTTTTGAATTCCGGTTTCAGCGCTTCGCCGAGCGCGACGGCCTTAGCGGCGATTATATGCATCAGCGGGCCGCCCTGACTTCCGGGAAAAACCGATTTTGCTATCTTCGAGGCTATTTTATCGTCGTTCGTGAGTATCATGCCTCCGCGCGGCCCGCGGAGAGTTTTGTGAGTAGTGGTTGTGACAACGTCGGCGTAAGGCAGAGGGCTCGGATGCTCTCCCGCAGCCACAAGACCCGCTATATGCGCGATATCAATGAATAAATATGCGCCTGCTTCTTTGGCGATATCACCCATAACCTTGAAATCTATGATCCTCGGATACGCGGACGCGCCGCCTACGATCATTTTCGGCTTGTGTTCCAATGCCAGCTTCCTCATCTGGTCATAATCAAGCCGCTGTGTATCCGGGTTCAGTCCATATGGTATAATTTTATAATATTTACCGGAAAAGTTTGCCGTACTTCCGTGCGATAAATGCCCGCCATGATCTAAATTCAAGCCCATAACCGTATCACCGGGCTTAACCAAAGCGTTATATACGGCATAATTTGCCTGGACTCCGCTGTGAGGCTGAATATTTGCGTAATTTGAACCGAAAAGTGCTTTTGCGCGTTCGATAGCTATGTTTTCAACTATGTCAACATACTCGCAGCCGCCGTAATAGCGTTTTCCGGGATAACCTTCCGCGTATTTATTTGTCAGAACCGTTGCCATGGCGGCGATGACCTGTGGCGAAACGGCATTTTCGGAAGCGATAAGTTCCAGATTCCTGCGCTGCCTGCCGAATTCCAGTTCTATGGCGCTGCCGACTTCCGGATCATAATCGCTTATATAATTCATAATATCCCTGAGCAAGGAGCATCCCTCCGCGTCTATTTTTATTTTGATATTTTAGCATACCGTATTGTCTATAGCAATGAATATTTATCTGCTGTGTGTAATCGCATATATTTTGCATTTAACCGTTATTCTGTTATACTGACCTCACGACGGGTCCGGAAGCTGACAAAGCACCCGTCTGCCTCAAGCTCACAATGACCGCTGTTACTTTTTTATTTGCCTGACCTCTTGCCGGACAGCCTTAGCCGGCTGCATATATTGTATTGTTTGAATTGAGGAATTAACCGTGACACGAAAAAACGTTCTTAAAATCGTAGAACTCCTGGAAGAGATATATCCTCAAGCCGTATGCTCATTGAATTACGGGAAAGATTACGAGCTTTTATTCTCGGCCCGGCTTGCCGCTCAGTGCACCGATGAACGTGTCAATCAGATAACACCCCTGCTCTTCGAACGTTTTCCCACTCTTGACGCTTTCGCCGCTGCCGAAGTTCATGATCTGGAGCCTCTTATACACTCATGCGGACTGTACCGCACCAAAGCACGAGATATAGCCGCCTGCGCACGAAAGCTTGTTAAAGATTTCGGAGGAAAGGTACCGGACACGATGGAAGAGCTTCTGACTTTGCCCGGAGTAGGCCGTAAGACGGCAAACCTTATGCTCGGTGATGTGTTCGGCAAACCCGCGATAGTTGTTGACACTCACTGTATCAGGTTAACAAACCGTTTCGGTCTTGTCAAAACCAAGGACCCTTATAAAATCGAAAAACAGCTCTTACCTGTCATTCCTTCCGAAAAATCATCCGACTTTTGTCATAGGCTGGTGCTTCACGGGCGCGCTGTCTGCACAGCGCGGTCTCCCGATTGTCAAAACTGCGGACTGACCGACGTATGCGAAAAACATCTCGGTTAAGCGGTTCGTACCGCTATCCTTCATAACAGGACAACTGTTAATTTATTATTAAACGCGCAGCTTTAAAAATAAATGAGCCTTCAGGGCACTCTAAAGGCTCATAAAACGCAACGTATATTATAATATGTTTACATAACTATTATATTTTACTATTATGTCTCTTTTTTAATAATATATCTTCTACTTTTCTGAGATCTTCAATGGTATTAACCCCTAATAACTCATCAGCCGATTCCATTTTATAAGTGCCGATACTATGACCGCTTAAACGAATTATACCCGGTACATCAGTCAGATAATACTCGCCCTGCGCATTATCATTTTTAAGCAGCGCCAGAGCTTCCGCAAGAATCGGAGCGGAAAAAACATATACTCCGCTGTTATACTCCCTGATCGCATCCTCTTGCGGTGTACAGTCTTTTTGCTCAACAATTCCCTTAAATGAACCGTCCCGAGCTGTGACGATACGCCCATAGGGCAAACAGTCCGGATAAACGCAAGTCAGTATTGTACAGGCGTAACCGGACAAGCGATGCGTTTGGCATAAAGCCTCATATGTACTCTTTTCAATCAGCGGCATATCTCCGCAGCAGATAAGAACGGAGCCTTCCCAGCCGTTGAGAAGTGCGGCCGCGCATGCCGCCGCGTGCCCTGTGCCAAGCTGCTCGGTTTGCTCTGCGAATATGCAGCCTGGAAAAGCTTCGATAATAGTCTGCTTTTTAAACCCGACAACTATCACGGTATCCTTCGGAGATATGAAATCGAGCGCGGAAAGCACCCATGACAGCAAGGGCTTACCGGCCGCTTCACGCATGGCTTTTGCTATGCCGGTCTCCTCAGAGCCGAGTCTTTTCCCCTTGCCTGCCGCGAGTATCACCGCTTTAATATCATTTTGTTTATTCATATAGTGTCTCTCTTATCTGAACAATCTGAAATTTTCCTATTTTAAGAACAGAAAGCAATCCGGCAAGCTCAGCTATAACTTCGCTGTCAGTTTGAAATACAAGCTCAACGGTTACTTCGTCTTCTTCTATCGAACTGATTTCTCTGGCCTGAGTGAATCCGTTTAGCGCCGACATCGGAATCGTATTATCGTCAAAGCATAATATCAGGCCGTTTCTCTCGGCTGCCCAGGCGGCCGAGATATCATCTTCGCCGACGGATGCGGCGAGCAGGGTCTTGGTCATAGCTGTCCTGCGCAGCGCCGACGCGGCCTTATCCCACCGGGATGAGTTATCGTTTTCCACGGAGAGAAGACCTAATTGATGTCCGCTGTTAATGAGCATTCTTACTAAGTGCGGAAAACGAAGGATATCGTTATCCGTCAGAAAAAAACAAGCCTTATATCCGTACCTGCCCAGCAAATCCATAATATCCGGTGTCAGCTCAGCATCGAGTCCGTAAAAAGCAAGCCGCACCTCAACGGCGGAATAATCCGGAGGATTTGGTTCCTGTGATGCCGTCGGCACCGGAGATATCGATGCGGAAGGTGTTGGGGAAGCTGCATTGTCTCTTTCATATTGCGCCAGCTCAATTTTCATTCGGGAAGCCGCAGCTGTAGCAAAAGCATGATCGTCCAGCATCCCGTTAACCTTTATTCTGATTATTACGGCAATCTCCGAATCCGTTATATAGCTGTAATTAAGCCCGAAATACTGGCAGACAAAGGCGGCGGGAACATAAGCCGTTCCGTTGCGATAAAGCGCGGAAACACTGTAGCTTCTGCTTTCCTCATCATATGCAGTATCGCTGCCGAGATCAAAATACATTTCCTTCTGGGTGCTGTACGCGTATACAGCCGCTATCTTGGTATCCTTGTTATAGACAGCTATCGTACCCAGCGTCGAATCATTGAATATAGAATAAGGAATATAAACAAAACCGCCGTCGACCAGCGGCATGGTCGATGCGTTAAGGCTTAACAGAGTGTTGTTAACGGATGTAAAATACACTTGCGACGCGTGTGCGGGCACAGCAAAGCAGACCGCGAGCAGCACCGCGGCCATTAAAGCCGAAAGCACACGTGTTTTTTTCATTTCAGCACTCCGGGGTTTTGTTTGAGTATACAAGAAAGCGATATCTCAGATCATTATAATAGCGATCGCCCTCATCGCTTTCCAGCACCCATTCGGGATCGGCGTCCAGATCCGGGAAATATCTGTCAGCGTCCGGTGCCGCGAATATTTTCGTAACATACGCTTTTCGGCATTTCGAAAGCAGCTGGCTGAAAAGAGATCCACCGCCGATAAGCGCCGCGTCTTCTATCCCTTCTCCGAGCAGCTCAAAGAGCTCTTTGAATGAGCCGACAACCTCCGCCCCTTTTGCGTCGTAGTTTTCGCGGTGAGTAAGCACAATGTTTCTGCGTCCGGGAAGCGGCTTGCCTCCGGGAAGCGACTCAAGTGTTTCCCGTCCCATGATAAGAGTTTTCCCGCGCGAGAGCGCGCGAAAGCGTGCCATATCATCAGGGATATTAAACAGAAGCTTATTACTTTTCCCTATGCCCCAGTTTTCCGATACGGCAACTATAATATCCATAATACCTCCGCGAATTTATTATTTATGCCGTTTGGATTATACTACTTTCCACGCCGCGATTCAACAGAGGACTTCTTTCATTGACAAAGGCCCGGTACGTTTAGAATGTTAGTCCGAATTTTTGTTCATTACCGCCTTGCGGCGTTGAATAATACGCCTTCATATGTTATCATTAAAATTCATAAGAAATCCGCATACAACGCTGCGGGGAGGATTAATTGCCATTGAGGGACAAACAACTCGGCTCGCCGAAATGGATAATCGCATTTCTGGGAAATCCGGGCGACCAATATCGGTTCACACGCCATAACGCGGGCTGGCTGGCCTGTGAAGCTATGATCTTCAAACATAAGATAAAAATTAACCGAATCAAGTTCAAGTCTCTCACCGGCATCGCCGAACTTGCCGGTGAAAAGGTATTATTTATTAAGCCGCAAACCTTTATGAACCTGTCAGGCGAAGCGGTTGCCCCTGCCGCGGCTTTTTATAAAATAAAGAGGGAGCATATCATCGTTATACATGACGACATTGCCCTTCCCCTCGGAAAACTGCGGATAAAGCGCGGCGGCAGCGACGGCGGTCATAAAGGAGTTAAAAGCCTCATCGAATCACTCGGAGGAGATGACTTTCCCCGAATTAAAATAGGTGTCGGTTCTCCTCCCGTACCGGAGTTTGACCGCATAGATTGGGTAATAGGCAAAATGACATCGGAAGAGCTAAAGCATTTAGATACTGCCGCCGGGCTTGCTGCCGACGCAGCCGAAGAAATAATCCGTTCAGGCCCGGACAGCGCCATGAATAAGTATAACAGTTGAGCGAAAGGACGCCGAATATGATCACATATCACAATGAAGGGACTTATCTTATAAACGGCTCTTTGCAGCCCGCCGGCCCGGGGCTTCCCAATGCCGACGCTGCCAGGGAAGGAACAATGGCTTATAAAATAATGCGCGCGCATGACGTTTCACAAGGCCGCTCAATGCGCATTCGCTTTGATTCTATGATGAGCCATGACATAACATATGTCGGTATAATCCAGACGGCAAGAGCTTCCGGTATGAAGGAGTTTCCTATCCCGTATGTTTTGACAAACTGTCACAACAGTCTTTGTGCCGTCGGAGGAACGATAAACGAGGACGATCATATGTTCGGCTTATCTGCCGCGAAGAAATACGGAGGCATATACGTTCCCGCAAACATGGCCGTATGTCATCAGTTCATGCGCGAACGACTCGCGGGCTGCGGCAGAATGATACTCGGAAGCGACAGCCACACTCGTTACGGCTGTTTCGGAACAATGGGTTTCGGCGAAGGCGGCGGAGAGCTCGCCAAGCAGCTTTTAAACAATACTTATGATATCGAGCCTCCCCAGGTCGTTCTGGTCTGGCTTGAAGGCTCACCGAAAAAAGGCGTCGGTCCGCACGACGTCGCTATTTCGCTTTGCGCGGAGCTTTTCCGTGACGGACTGGTAAAAAACAAAATCCTGGAATTCGCGGGCCCGGGCATAGCAGATCTGCCGATGGATTTCCGCGCGGGAATCGACGTTATGACTACCGAAACTTCCTGTCTGTCTTCAATATGGGTAACTGACGACAGAGTAAAAGAGTTCTATCGCGTTATAGGCAGACCCGAAGCCTTTTCGGAGCTTTCGCCCGAACCCGTCGCATGGTATGACGCATTGGTAAGGGTTGACCTGTCATCGCAGGAATGCATGATAGCTCTGCCGTTCCACCCTTCAAACGCGGTCTCAATTAACGAACTCCGCGCGAATCCCGAAACCATACTTAAACAAACCCAGGATGAATGCAACAAATCCCTCGGAGGGCATGTAACCCTTGATCTTTTGTCAAAGATAAGGAATGGTGAGGTATACGCGGATCAGGGAATAATAGTCGGCTGCGCGGGCGGGTTATACGATAATATCTCTGAGGCCGCCGCCATTATAGAAGACGGCAGTATCGGCAGCGACGCTTTCTCCCTGTCTGTTTACCCCTCAAGTATGCCTATATCTCTCGCGGTAACCCGCGACGGAATAGCGGTATCACTTATGAAGCGCGGCGCCCTCATGAAGAGTTGTTTTTGCGGTCCCTGTTTCGGAGCCGGGGATACTCCCGCAAGCGGCGCGCTTTCAATCCGTCATGCGACCAGGAACTTTCAAAACCGGGAGGGCAGCAGACCCGGCGACGGTCAAATAGCCGCTGTTGCGCTCATGGACGCCAGATCGATCGCCGCTACTGCTTTAAACGGAGGTGCCATAACGGCCGCCAGCGACATTAACTATTGCTTTGAACAAAAAGAATATGTTTTTGATCCATCTCCTTATGAGAGCCGCGTATATGACGGGTTCGGCAAAGCCGATCCTTCACAAGAGCTTATATTGGGCCCTAACATAACCGACTGGCCGCGGTTTTCTCCTCTGGGAGAGAATATTCTGCTTGAACTGTGTGCCGTGATACGTGACGATGTAACCACAACCGACGAGCTTATACCTTCCGGGGAAACATCATCCTACCGAAGCAACCCGATTCGTTTGTCCGACTTTGCGCTCTCGCGCAGATGCCCGGAATACGTCCCCAGAAGCAAGCTTGTTCGTGAACAGGACAGCCTGCGGCGCAGCGGTGAAATTCCGCCGAAGATGCGTGAGGTATTGTCTCTGCTCGGAAAGAATCCCGAAGACATTGCCCCGATTACAGACTACGCATCATGTGTTTTCGCCGTAAAGCCGGGCGACGGCAGCGCCAGGGAACAGGCCGCTTCCTGCCAGAAGGTTCTTGGCGGAGGCGCGAATATATGTTATGAATTCGCTACAAAGCGCTACCGGAGCAATTGTATTAACTGGGGAATACTCCCGTTTACAATAAACAAAGAAGAGCCCTTCATCTGCGCCGAGGGGGACATGGTCTTCATACCGGACGTACGTAAAGCGATTGAATCCGGTAAAACCGACTTGCCCGCCTTTCTTATTTCGGTCGACGGAATTTCTCCGGTTACGCTGCATCCGGGAGCTCTAACGGATAATGAACGCGAAATACTTCTTGACGGCTGTCTTATAAACTGGTACGCCCGCGGAGGAAAAAAATGAAGAGTAAAATTCAAATGACAACGCCCATCGTTGAGATGGACGGGGACGAGATGACACGGATTCTCTGGAAAATAATCAAGGAACGCCTGATATCGCCTTATGTAAACCTTAAAACAGAGTATTACGATCTTGGCCTTCACGAGCGCGACAGAACCGGAGATCAGGTAACCGTTGATGCCGCAACCGCGACTAAAAAGCTGAAGGTCGCCGTTAAATGCGCGACGATAACTCCGAATGCGCAGAGAATGACCGAATATAATCTTAAAGAAATGTGGAAAAGTCCGAACGCGACTATCCGCGGAGTGCTTGACGGCACTGTCTTTCGCTCTCCGATAATCATAAGCTGTATTAAACCCGCCGTCAGAAGCTGGAATAAACCGATAACAATAGCGCGTCACGCTTACGGGGACGTTTATAAAAACGCGGAGCTTCGAACCGACGAACCCGGCGTTGCCGAGATTCTCTTTACAGGCGTTTCCGGTAAGCAGCTTAAATCCCCCATAGCTGTCATGAACTCACCCGGCGTTATTCAGGGTATCCATAACCTTGATGCCTCCGTGCGCGGTTTCGCGCGCTCCTGCTTCCGCTATGCAGCGGATCTTAAACAAGACCTCTGGTTTTCCACCAAGGATACTATTTCCAAAACCTATGACGGAGCATTCCGCGAGATTTTCGACGAGATTTATTTGGAATTCGCCGAAGAATTCAAGAGACTCGGCATCGAATATTTTTACACGCTGATTGATGACGCGGTTGCCCGCGTAATACGTTCCAGCGGCGGTTTTGTATGGGCATGCAAGAACTACGACGGTGATGTAATGAGCGATATGGTCTCCACCGCTTTCGGTTCTCTTTCGATGATGACTTCCGTTCTGGTTTCACCTGAGGGCGCGTATGAATTTGAAGCGGCCCACGGGACCGTAACACGCCATTATTACAGGTATCTGAAAGGAGAGGAACCGACCGCTAATCCCATAGCGACTCTCTTCGCGTGGACCGGGGCTCTGAAAAAACGCGCCGAACTCGATGCACTGACAGATCTGTACGCTTTTGCCGACGCTCTGGAACGCGCCTGTCTGGAAACGCTCGAGTCGGGAGTTATGACTAAAGATCTGGCTTCCATGGCTGAGGGCGTCGATACTAAAACTGTCAACACCGACGGTTTCATATCGGCTATCCTTAGCCGCCTTGAAGCCATACTTTCCTGATATCCATCCGAACGACCAACATCAGATTCGGAAAACGGAGGTTAAGACAGCAAGTATGCTGAAATTCGACGCTAAACAGAAAATCGCCGCGATGAGCCCTTCACCGCAGCTTATTACTCTCGTTTTCCTGATTATATCCCTGGTTGTCGGCTATATTGCAAGCAGGCTCTCGGACCCGATCGGAGACTGGTATTATTACTTTTATTACCGTTACCTGACCGGATATTTCGCACGTATTTCCGCGCTCAACAGCGAAGCCGTTAATGCTATAGTCGACTATTTCGGCCTGACAGGTCTCAGACCGGTGTACGAGCGCACGATATGGATATCCGCAGCCTTTATAATTGTACTCAGGTTAATGGTAAGCATTATTTCTGTCGGCTACAGATGGTGCTGTCTGCGTATTTCCCGCGGCCTGCCGGTTAAGCCGGTAATGCTCGGCGACTCTTTCGGCTGCTGGGGCAAGATAATTCGTATTCTTATACTCAAATTTATTTTCGTATTTCTCTGGTCCTGCCTTTTCATTCTGCCAGGCATCGCAGCCGCTTACAGGTACAGGATGGTCTGGTTTGTAATGCACGACCATCCGGAATACGGTGCGCTCGAGTGCATAAGAGAAAGCAAAAGACTGATGCGCAGTCATAAGGCCGAACTTTTCGCTCTCGATTTCTCATTTCTCGGCTGGTGGATATTGTGCAGGCTGACGATGGATATCCTCTCTATATGGAAAAAACCATATTTTCAGGTCTGTTATTCGCTTTTTTATCAACACGTCTGCGGAGCGGGCGTACCGTTCAGCGAGGAATCGGGAGCGCATGATTCTCCCTTTTGATGCCGCATAGCCGCAGAACCGTTTCGCCTGCCAGCATCATACCGGCGCAGGCCGTTACCCAGCACACACTTCCCGGTATACTCCTTCTCCCGGGAGGAGGAGCTTCATCCGAAGCACTCGCTGCAGAAGGCTCTCCGGTGCAGGCGAGCACAAGATGATGTGATATGCCTCTTCGTCTGAGTTCTTTCCTTACGACCCGCGCAAGCGGGTCGTTTTTTGTTTTCGAAATGTCCGTAACGACAAATCCGGACGGTTCTACTCTGTTGCCCATACCCAGCGAAGAAATTATGGGTATTCCGCGCCGGATTGCCGTTTCGATAAGATCAAGTTTACTCGAGACCATATCGATTGCATCTATGATGAAATCATACCCGCTCGCGAGCAGCTGCTCCCGTGTTTGTGCGCTGTACTTCTCTTTAAAGACGTGTACAGCTGCGCAAGGGTTTATATCAAGAACGCGCCCGGCCATTACCTCCGCTTTTCCCATACCCATTGTAGACGTTAACGCTCCGAGCTGCCGGTTTATGTTTGTCGGGCCGTAGTCGTCATGATCAATGAGCGTAATCTCCCCCACGCCCGCCCGTGCGAGAGCCTCTGCCGTCCAGCTTCCAACACCGCCGAGACCGAATACCGCGACATGGGAATCCGCGAGTTTTTGCATTGCGTCGGTACCCAGGAGAATTTCCTGCCTGACAAATCTGTTATCCAAAGTAAATCCGCCTTCCCTATCATACTTAATATAAGAAGAGGCCCTTCACTTGAAGGGCCTCCGATCACAGCAAACTACTTGGTAAAATTATAAGCAAACGTTGTCTTCATTTCGTAATCCGCTTCCCTCTCGGCTTTCCAGTTGTTGTACCATTCTTCCTTGAGACTGTTTTCGGCGATAAGCCAGTCATATCTTTCGCCCTCTCCGACATAGTATAGGAGATGATAACTGCCGGAGGTTTTGCTGCCTACGTAGACGGTCTCGGTGTCACCCGGTACTCTGGCTTCATCGAATAACCAATCCTCAAGCCTGCCGTCAAGATAACCCATTCGAATGTTTTGTTTCAGGCCACCGTTCGCGCCTTGGCTTGTATCGGCTGAGTTCTCATCAGCCAGCTTCGCGAAGTTGTCTTCGGTAGGATTCTCAAGCCAGGTTTCATATAATCCCTCGACAGTTTCCTTCGCCGCCGCTTTGGTCGCTTCGGTTATCTCACCGGTTTCCTGATCTGTTCCGACGGCTATAACAATATCCCGGAAATTGCGCAAACTATAAGCATTATTATTTCTTTCGATCCATAGGAGAACATAAAATCCGTTATCATCCTCAAAGAGCGACGTATCACCGTAAGTCCTGTCGTCTGAGCAGAGCCACTCCTTATAAAGTGAACTGAGCCCGGACGGAGTCACGTTTTCCTTTCGACAGGAGTCTTTGTCCTCGTATTGGGGCTTTTTGTCCTCCGGAGCATAATTATAGACCATGTCCGCAAAAACATCTTCTGTTTTCGCGCCCGTGAGCACATTGGCGATAGCAAGCGCATTTTCTTTAGCGGTCTCTGCGTCAATACCGGACTCCTCGTCCGCTTTGCCTTCGACATAATAGCTGTAATACGTTATCAGATCGTTTTCCCGATGCAGCTGTTCGTATCTTGCGTTCTTTTCTTCCTCAGAATATGAAAGACGTTCAAGCTGTGTTTGTCCGTAGTATTTTGCGGTTACCTCTTTTATTACCATATCTTCAAATATCTCGGGCGTCATATATCTGCTGAACATGTTTGTAAGATATGTTTCGAAGGAGCCGAAATAACTCACACCAGCTGCTTTTGCTTCCGCAACGGTAGACTCATACTCTGCCTTCCCCTCATCGCTGAGCACATACCCCTCGGCATTTGCCGCATCTGTAAGCATAGCCATTTCTTTAAGGCGCTCCAAAGCGGTTTCCTCAAAATACTCCTCCCAGGTCTGGTCCTCCGTATACTGCTGCTTGCTCAGAGGCTCGTTTGGATCAAGAAGGAGATAAGCGTAATCTCCGTACGTCTGATAAATGCTGTTATAGGTACTTAAGTACAACGTTTTGTACTGATAGTTGAATTCAGCGGCAGTAAATTTCCAGTTTCCGAATTTCACAGCCGGTACTCCGGTATAAAACAATGAAGAGCTTATTACTATAAGCACAACAACAGCAATGCATATAACAATAATAGCCGCGTTTACTATCTTTTTTCTTTTCAGTCGTTTGGCAAGAGTCTTTTGTTCCTTAACCTTTTTTGTCTCAATGCCTTCCGCCCGCTGCTGCATGCGCTTTCTCTTTTCCTGAGATGCACTCATGTATCATCATTCCTTCTTCATGCTTTTGTTACTGTCAAGGCATTATAATGTATACAGCCGTATCTTTCAAGTAAAACAGTAAAAATTACACCTCTGAACCATTCAGAAGTGAATAATATAAACCGACATCGAATACGGCTTACGCGGGGGCTCAACCTCCCTATAAACATGACGACGCCGTTCCTTTCGGATACGGCGCCGTTTTTTCTGGGTAATCCCCGCAAATGCCGTGTAAGTCCATTTATAACCTGCACCGCTTGGCAGGTGGGTCGCCTCCTCGCTGCTTCTCTGCTTCCAACGTCCACAAGGGGAGGCCTGCAATTCACACCGAGAGAACGGCGTCCCTTTTTATAAATGTGGGTTTAAAAAGACTTATCACGAACACTGCAGGGTCCGGTCGGAGCCGAACGCTCCTCCCAATACAAATCTATCACATAGAGGCCGGCATATCAAGATGAAATTATCACTAAAATTCTGCAAAAATGTCAAACATCCGCAGGACTCTCGCTATCATCAAAAAGCTGCTCCATAAAGATTTCGTATACCTGCTCAAGCTCGTCATCGTCATCGATCGTTTCGAACATCTGCTCTCCGTCGACTTCAACAACCTTAAGTATAATCATTTCCTCAGGCTCTTCTGAGTCTGTCGGGGTATCGGCGGGCAGAAAAGCCATATAAAGATCGTCACCAACCTCGATCGTATCCAGATGCTCAAGCTCGTACTCGTTTCCTTCCTCATCCGTTATCGTAATGAAATCGCTTCCGTATTCTTCGCTCATTGAAATACCTCCGTATATTGCGCAGTTTATTTTGCGCATATTCTACTTCATGACGAAGAATAAATCAATGGGAGAATAACTCAATAATTAAGATCCGAAATCTTCGAGCAGCATCAGCAGTTCGTCCGTACCGATAACTTCAATGCCGGCTTCTACCAGCTCGCGGTCACTTTCGCGAAGCCCGGATACCATGATTTTTGTAACTATCGCAGGTACGTTTCTGTTTTCAAAATTATATACGCACACTTTCCCTTTATACGCGGAAACAAAAAAACGCAGTTCATCATCGCTGTTTTTATTTGTCACGGCGGAAACATCCTGAGCGGTGCTTACCGCTCCGGCCTGTTCGCCTACCGGCGTTCTTGCCGTCAGTGATGCCGACAGTACGGATATAAAAGCCGCAAAACAAAGAAGTGCCGCCCCGAGCTTTAATCTCAAATTCACCCTAGATCCTCCTTTCGGCATACAGCTGTCACCGTATGGTTTTATTATTGATATCATGGCAATAATGTTTCTGCGCCATATAATGTCAGCGAACATTTCGCCGGTAATTTCGTCTAAATCCAAATAAAAGCGGAATGAACACGGCAGACCGGCTAATTTTAAGTTCCGCCGTCATAAAAAGCGCTGATTTTCGGGTATTTACTGCATTACAATTATCGCCAATTATTAACCGCCGTATACCGATGTTGTTCGTTCCCGATATATGAATTGACATACTGTGTTATAATAATTCAATATGATGGGCCAGCCAAAACCATTATTACATCGCCACTGCGCGACCACTTCTGTTGCCGCGCCGTATAGACATAACAGAGTTCGTGTTTGCGCTTTATCGAGTTATATATCCGATCGCATTTACATCTGTTTTTACCGACATTACCCGAAAGAGGTATAAGAAATGAAGAACACCGGGAAAAAAATCGCCAAAGGCGCCGCAGTCGGCGCCAGAGGCGTTGCCGATATAATTATTCTGGCCTTAAAAGCCCTTGCAACGGTTTTACTTATTATTCTTACAACAGGCGTTCTTTTCATGTGTATATTTGCGTTTTACGTTAAAAATTACCTGGCATCGGACCTTGATGTCGACCTTTATGATTTTTCACTCAACCTCACGAGTACTATTTACTATGAGAATGAAGAAACTTCATCCTGGGATGTTCTGTATTCGTTACATGGCAGCGAAAACAGGTATTGGGTCGAATTTGAAGAAATTCCCGAAGATATGCAGCACGCAACGGTGGCTATAGAAGACCAGCGGTTTTACAAACACCATGGCGTTGACTGGTACCGAACCGTCGCCGCGTTCGGCAACATGTTCCTTGAGATGAAAGATACATTCGGCGGCTCAACCATAACCCAGCAGCTGATAAAAAACATCACCCAATATGATGACGTTACCGTTAAGCGCAAATTGCTTGAGATATTCCGCGCTTTGGATTTCGAACGAAAATACAGTAAAGAAGAAATCATTGAATGGTACCTCAACACTTCATTCTTCGGTGAAGGCTGTTGGGGTGTCGGTGCGGCAGCAATAGTATATTTTGATAAAGACGCCTCCGAGCTAACGCTCGCGGAATGCGCAAGCATTGTAGGCATAACCAACAATCCTTCGTTATATGACCCTTACATCAATAAGGAAAACAACAAAAAACGGCAGGAACTTATTTTATCTCAAATGCTCAAGCAGGAGTATATCACACTGGCTGAATACGAAGAAGCCATCGCCCAGCCTCTTGTTTTCAAGAGCGGTGCCGCGGATGATGATGTTACGGAAGGCGATGCTACCACCTGGTATGTGGATGCCCTTATCGAGGATGTAATAGGCGACCTTATGAAAGCAAAGTGGATATCATACGAAACAGCGGAAACGCTTTTATATACCGCAGGTTATTCCATATACGCGGTTATAGATCCCGAAGTCCAAGCTATTGTCGATGAGATATATTCCGACAGAGCTAATCTGCCGACAGGCTATGTACAAAGCGAAACACAGGAGCTTGATTCATCGATTATCATTATCAACCAGCATACCGGTGACATAGTTGCAATGGCCGGCGGTTTGGGAATTAAAGAAGGCAGCCGCATAATGAACTATGCCACCGACATGCTCCGTCCGCCCGGGTCAACAATCAAGCCGATTGCTTCCTACGGTCCCGCTATGGAGTACGGTCTTATCAAACCATACACAACATTTGATGACGGCAAGGACGTGAAACTCAAGGGGACAAACTGGTATCCCAACAATGACAACTACAGCTTTTCGGGTCTTGTAACGGTTAAAAGCGCGCTCCAGTATTCAATTAACACTGTCGCGGCTCAGATTACCGACTTGCTCACACCGACGCTTTCATATGAATTTCTGACCGAAAAGCTGGGAGTAACAAGCCTCGATCCGGTTCAAGACGTCGCTTACGCTCCTCTTGCTCTCGGTCAGCTCACATACGGTATTTCACCCCGCGAACTCGGAGCCGCTTACACCGCGCTGGCCAACAACGGAATATACAACGAAACACGAACATATTCGCATATACTCGACCAAAAGGGCAATGTCGTTATCGATAATCAGCCTGATTCCAATGCTGCTTTCAGCGAGTTAACGGCTTACTATATGACTGATATGCTGCAAAACGTTGTAAACAGTGGTACGGGATACCGCGCTCGCCTCTCAAATATGCCGGTAGCCGGCAAGACAGGTGCTTCCGGGAACTGGAGCGACCGATGGTTTGTCGGTTATACACCCTACTATCTGGGCGTTTGCTGGTGCGGCTATGAAACTCCCGAATATATGGGGAGCAGCAACCCGTCTACAACCATGTGGAACCTTGTTATGGAAAAGGTACACGCGAACTACGGATACACCGAATTCCCGGTACCGGATAATCTCGTTCGCGTTACAGTGTGCATAGACTCGGGCATGCTCGCTTCGGATGCGTGTAAAAACGATGTGCGGGGAAACCACTCTATGACTCTGCTTGTCCCGATTTCCGAAGCGCCCACCGGCTACTGTGACTGCCATGAGCTTATCAAAGTATGCGGTCTGTCATACGGTTTGCCCTCCGAAGACTGCCCTGGGGATGAAATTATAGAAGTAGGCATGATAACTCTTGAAGACATTCGTTATCAGGTACTCTGCCCTCCCTATCTTGATGACGATGACAAGCCCATTAATTATATTATCGAAGAGCTTAAGCCCTGTAAGGATCATAGGATCGACCCCGCTACAGGCTGGTATATTGACCCGGAGACGGGATATTTAATACACCCGAGAACGGGTATGCTCTACGACATGGTCAACAAAAAGGTGTACGATCAGTACAGCGGCTGGGAAGTCGATATTAAAACAGGCATGCTCATACATCCTGACAGCGGTAAGCTTATCGACCCGTGGACAGGGAAAGAATATATACCTGATGAGAATGCCGGGCAAAATCAGGGCAATGCCATATATACTCCCGACGGTTTTATAGAAGAGGAACCCGAAATGACTCCCTCTCCGACTCCTACGGATGCTATACCGCGTCCCGAGGACGATCCGGATTACAGTCCGCCTCCGCAAACACCCGAACCAAGTTCGGTAATAACGTCTCCCACGCCGACTCCCGGCGAGAACAATGATCCCGAGGCCACCGGCAGCCTTTGGTATTGACAGACGAATTCTTTTCATATCGATTCGTTTAAGTGTATTATTGGTTTTATTCATAATAAATAATAGCTCTGCGGAGTCTCGGAGATGGTCCGAAGTCCCGCAGAGCTTATTTAAACCAAAGTATTGCCTTTATATCATTATATAACTGCCGATATCAGCTGAAAAACTTTTCGTGTATCGCTTTCATCGCACGTTCACCGTGCTTTTGATCTATAAGCACGGAAACCTTTATTTCGCTGGTTGAGATCATATGTATATTGATGCGCGCGTCATAGAGTGCTTCAAACATGGTCGCGGCAATTCCGGGGCTGTTTATCATGCCCGCGCCGACTATACTTACCTTGCATACAGAATCATCTATTGAATAACTTTCAAACTTTAAAAGAGAGTGCAGCTCCTCAAGCGCCGTCTTTGTACGCAATACATCGGGTTTAGCCACCGTGAAGCTTATATCTTTTGTGTTATCGCGGCCGATGGACTGAAGAATGATGTCTATATCGATATTATACTTAGCCATCTGCCTGAAAACCTTGAAGGCCGTACCCGGTTCATCCTTGAGGCCGACCAGCGCTACACGCGCTATGTTGCTGTCCTTTGCGATTCCGCTGATTTTAGTCTCTTCCATATTAGCAGCCTCCTTAACTATTGTACCGGGTTTTCTGACATAGCTGGAAAGTACCTCAAGGTTAACGTTGTAACGTTTTGCCATCTCTACGCTTCGGTTGTTGAGGACCTGAGCTCCTAAAGATGCGAGCTCCAGCATTTCGTCATATGTTATTACATTCAGCTTATGCGCGTCCGGTACTATCCTCGGGTCAGCGGTGTATACTCCCTCCACGTCGGTGTATATCTTGCACAGATCCGCGTTGAGCTTTGCCGCTATAGCAACCGCGGTTGTATCTGAGCCGCCCCGTCCGAGAGTTGTAATGTCATCATATTTGTTAATGCCCTGGAATCCGGCCACAATAACCACGCGGCGTTTATCGAGCTCGTTTTGGATGCGCTCGGTTTTAATGGATTTAATTCTGGCTTTCCCGTAGACGGAATTGGTCTGCAGTCCTATCTGCCAGCCAAGAAGAGATATAACCGGTATTCCCATCTTTTCCAAAGCCATTGCCATTAAAGCTATTGAAATCTGCTCACCGGTACTCAGAAGCATATCCAGTTCACGCTTTGAAGCATCGGGTGTTATTTCAGCAGCTTTTTCGAGCAGTTCATCCGTTGTGTCACCCTGCGCGGAAAGCACAACGACAACATCGTTGCCCTCAGACCATGAGTCGGTAATGATACCCGCTACTCTTGTGATTTTTTGCGCGTCCGCCACAGACGAACCGCCAAACTTCATTACTATCAATGCCATAAATAAATTCCTCGCTAATCAATCCAATACTCGGTATAATGCAAAAACCCTGGTATCTCCGATTTTTTCCCGCAGCTCATATAAGTCTAACACTTCTTCGGTCATAAAAGCTGTCTGAGTATCGTTTACGTCAATCACTTTTATGCAGCCGAACAGTTCTCTGACACGTTCGGGCGAGATAGCGGCTCTTATATACATTCGGTTTTCGAGCAGCGCCGAATCTGTCACGGCATCGGGTCCGCCGGCACTCCAATCAACATATTTCCGAGCGTTTATATGCTTTGAGGCATCAATAACGTCGGCCACCACGGCGCTGGCTGTAGGCAGTTTACCGGCTCCCTTCCCGTAAAACATAGTGTCGCCTATCGCGTTGCCTCTTACCATTATGCAATTAAAAACATCCTCGACATTCGCCAGAAGATTGTCCTTTAATACAACATGCGGCTCTACATAGACTGCAACACTGGACTCACCTGTTCTGACCGCCCGCGCGACAAGCTTTATCCTGTCCCCGGAAGCGGCAAGGAGAGAAACATCCCGGGCCTCAACCTGCGATATTCCCTTTGTGGGCACCTGACTCGGATATATATGACGTCTGAACGACAAATCGCTTAATATGCAAATCTTACGGCATGTATCGTAGCCCTCTATGTCGTCTTTCGGGTCTTTTTCCGCATAGCCTTTATATTTTGCCTCCGCGAGAGCTTCCTCCATGGACACACCGTTCTTAATCATTCTTGTGAGAATATAATTTGTTGTGCCGTTTAAAATACCGTATATCTCATTTATCTCGTTTGCGGCAAGACATTGGCTGATAGGTCTGAGGATCGGAATTCCTCCCCCGACGCTGGCCTCAAACAGGTAGTTCAGATTTCGCTCCTTTGCCAATGTAATCAGCTCATGACCGTGGTTCGCAACAAGCTCCTTATTTGATGTTACCACGCTCTTGCCGGCCAGAAGACATCTTCTGGTAAATTCCTGAGCTATGCCTGTGCCGCCGATTGTTTCCACAACGATTTTTATGTCCGGATCATTTTCTATAATCTCAAAATCTTTAATAAACAGTTCTTTATACGGACTGGCAGAGAAATCGCGGACATCGAGTATATACTTAACCTTAATTTGCTGAGCGGCGCTGCTTGCAATCTTATCGTGGTTGGTATTCATGACCTCAACAACACCGGAGCCAACCGTACCGTACCCCATAACCGCAATATTTACCATGCGCAACACCGCCTATCTCTGTATTTATGATCGATTCACAAGAAATCATTTATCTTTTGTGATGCAACATGTTAGCACATAAAGCAGCCGAGCGCAACTGGTTTTTGAGCTGACCGCCGCATTTTCCGACAAGGGAGGTGGTATTGTGCAAGCCGCTGTGAAGAACCGTTTTGGCCGTCTTATTCGAATAGCTGCGGCTCTTGCTGCCGTATACCTTTTCATCCGATTTGTACTTCCGGTCCTTGCTCCGTTCATGCTGGCCTTCGGTGCGGCTGCATTGCTTCAGTCTCCCGTTAGGTTTTTAAGCCGCCGCCTGAAGCTGCGCCGAAATATCTGTGCCGTCTTTTGCTCCGCGGCATTCATCGCGGCTATCGCTGCATTCGGAATTATTCTTGTGCGCTGGATAGCCCGGGATCTTGCAAAAGTTATTGAATCACTGCCCGATGCGGCTGCCGGACTTCCTTCGGTTTTACGTGAAGCAGACGAAAGATTATACAAGCTTATAGTTGCCGCGCCGGTAGAACTGCAGGATTTTCTGGGTTCCGCGCTTGAGTCTCTTCGCGGAGCGATAAACGAGCTGCCGATCACACTGTATAATCGTGCGATGACTTTTGTAAGCGGTATCGCGGCATCCGCTCCCGGAGTTCTTTTTTTTACGGCGGCTATGACGGTAGGGCTCTTTTTTATTTGTCCCGCTTACCCGGAAATAATCGCTTTTTTTCGCCGTCAGATACCGGCAGATCGCCTGTCACGCGCCGATGAGGCCCTGCCGATTCTGGGAAAGACATTGGGAAGCTGGTTTAAAGCGGAGACAATACTTTCTTGTCTTTGTTTCTGCGAGCTTTTTGCGGCCTTTATGCTGCTCGATGTCAGACGACCTGCTTTATTGGCACTGGTAGCGGCACTTGTGGATGCGCTTCCCTTCCTCGGAACGGGGATTCTGCTGCTGCCATGGTCGGCTGTATGTCTGCTCGGAGGACAGATACCGCGCGGTATAGCTCTGCTCGCTCTGTGGTCTGTTATCGGCTTGGTCAGAGGACTGCTTGAACCTAAATTGCTCGGAGGCAGCTCCGGAGTCCATCCCGCTGCTGCAGCGCTGGCTATATACGCGGGTTTCAAGCTGCTCGGAATCGCAGGTATGCTGCTTTTTCCGATATCTTTAATGCTTTTGACAGCGCTCAACAAAAAGGGTTGTCTGAGGCTGTGGAAATGACTGAAAAGCGGCTTAATCAGTGCAGCTTACCCGGTATCCGTTAAAGTGCTCACTCGCGGCGGGGATCGGGTTTACCGTATATACAGACTACCTCTTTTTCCCGGCAGCACCGTGCGCGAGCTCTCTGACGGCACATTCGAGAGCTTCCGCGAAAGCCCGGGTTTCGTCTTTGTTCGTGTATCCGGAAAGGCTCACACGAATGCTCCCGTCGATTATCTCCGGGTCAAGACCCATTGCCTGCAATACATGACTCCTCCTACCTCGTTTGCAGGCGCTGGCGCGGGAAATATATATGCCCCTTGCATCCAGATAGTTTAATATTACTTCACCTTTATAGCCGGGTATCGAAAGGCAGATTATATGGGGTGCCCCTCCCCCGATTAACATAATACCGGGAACCTTAAGCGAAAGTTCATCAATAAGATTTTGCCTGAGTTCGTTCATAGATCTGACCGATTCGGAAAATACCTTTTTTCCTGCCGTTACCGCAGCGGCAAAACCGGCAATGAGCGGAGCAGCCTCTGTGCCGCTTCTTTTGCCGCCTTCCTGACCTCCGCCGTATATGATAGGCGGAAGATTGATTCCGCGTTTTACATACAGCGCACCGATGCCCTTCGGACCGTGAATTTTATGTGAACTGATGCTTATAAGATCGGCGCCTGTTGTTTGCGCTTCAAAAGGGATTTTAAGGAAGGCCTGCACCGCATCAGTATGCATAAGCGCTCTGCTGCCGCGTCTTTTGAGCGCCTCGGAACAGGTCCGTATCGAAGTTATATTTCCTGTTTCGTTGTTAACCATCATCAATGATACTAAAACCGTGTCTTCCCTTACAGCCGCCTCAAGTTCCTGTTCCGAAAACGTACCGGCATTGGTCGGTTTTAATTTGCATATATCGTAGCCTCTGCTCTCAAGCAGCTCCAGCGGTTTTATTACGGCGTCGTGCTCGGTCGGTGAGGAGATGATGTGCTTTCCGATATGTCTTTTCAGTTCAGCCGCTCCCAATATCGCCCAATTATCGGCTTCTGTCCCTCCGGAGGTAAAAAAAATCTCGCCCGGGTCTGCGCCGAGCGCGTCGGCTATTACTTCCCGGGCATTGTCGATTGTCTTTTTGGCCGCGCGCCCCATGGTGTGAACGGATGAAGGATTTGCGTAATCATCTTTCATCGAGCGCAGCACGGCTTCGGCCGCTTCCGGACAGAGCACGGTGGCAGCGGCGTTGTCTAAGTATACCGACATTACTCGACTACTACGCTTTTAACGGCTTCATAAAAAGAAGCCGCGTCATTTTCCGTGCCGTGAACCTCTACTTGCAGAGGTTTTGATAGGTCAAGGCTGAACAACCCAAGAACGGATTTTGCATCCACTATATATCTGCCGGAACCTACATCTATTTCCGCGCACTGCATGTTTGCCGCCGAGACGAAGTTTTTCACATCATCTATCGTATGGAGCTTGACAAAAAACTTATTCATCTGAGCTCTCCTTCCCGCGGTCTTGAAGCTTTACCGCCTATGTAATATAATATCAGATTATAAAATGGCTTATTATACTTGTCAAACACTTTCCTCATATTGGAGGGCACATGGATTTTTTTGTTATAACGCAGGGATGCAAGGTTAATCAGTTCGAAAGTCAGGCCATTGTCAAGCTGCTTACGGAACGCGGTCACAGGCTATGTTCACAGGCATCCGCAGCTTCGGTTGTTATTATAAACACATGCGCGGTAACCGCAGAAGCTTCCAGAAAGGCAAGGCAGGCGGTCAGACGTGCCCGTTCGCTCTGCGGCGATGGCATTATTGCGGTCTGCGGCTGCTGGTCGCAGCTTGACCCCGGTGACGCTGAACAGCTCGGCGCGGATCTTGTCTCCGGAAGCGGCAATCGACGCGGTTTTGTAGATGAGCTTGAAGAAGTATTCGCAAACAATATAAAGCGTCATATATTCGAGCGTCCGGTATCATGGCGCACAATCGAGCAGCTTCCGGCGGGAGCCATGCCCGGCCATACTCGATCAATGCTCAAGGTTCAGGACGGGTGCGCGAATTACTGCTCATATTGTATTATACCCTATCTGCGCGGACCGGTTCGCAGTCTCGCTCCCGCGGATGCTGCCGCTCAAGCCGCCGGACTTGCATCTTTGAGTACAAAAGAGATTGTCATAACCGGTATAGAACTGGCTTCCTACGGTCTGGATCTTATCGGAAGGCCGGGTATGCCCTCTTTATTATCCGAGATATCAAAGGCCGCTCCGGGAGTAAGGCTGCGTCTGGGCTCTCTTGAACCGCGCATAATAACACAGGAGCTCTGCGAGGCGCTTTGTGATATACAAGGCCTGTGTGCACATTTTCATCTGTCTCTTCAAAGCGGATGCGACGCGACTCTGCGCAGAATGGGAAGAAAGTATGACACCGCGCGCTTTATTCAGTCTGTTGATCTGCTCAGGAAATATTTCCCGCACTGCGGGCTGACCGCGGATCTTATCGTGGGATTCCCTGGGGAAACAGAGGCTGAGCATAAAGAAACGATGCTATTCATAACACGCTGCGCATTTTCGGACATGCATATCTTTCCCTATTCAAAAAGGCCCGGCACTCCGGCCGCGAATATGCCCGGTCAGGTCACTTCTTCGGTTAAGCGGGACAGGGCACGTGAGGCGGCTGAAATAGCGGAGAAAATGAAGGAAAGCTTTCTTTACTCTTGCATCGGATCAACACAATCGGTACTCTTTGAATCCGGACAAACAGGCCATGCCGAAAACTATTGCGAAGTAGAAGCACCCGAGGACGGTCTGGAAGGGCTCGTTCTCCCTGTGTATGTTACCGGGACAAATAAGGGAAAGCTGACAGGCTCGATATTAACCGACTGAAAATAACATCTTAATTTCCGTTAATCCTTATCTGCTGATATAATTGACAATTGAATTCCATGCTACTATAATTCAATATATTCTTAAATTTTTTACATATCAGATCGGAGGTCTTTTCCTTATGGCAACCAAACGCGTGTACAATTTTTCTGCCGGGCCGTCCATGCTTCCCCTTGAAGTCCTTGAAAAAGCCGGATCCGAAATCACCTCTTATCGTGGAAGCGGACAGTCCGTTATGGAGATGAGCCATAGGAGCAAGGTTTTCCTTTCAATTTTCAATAAAACCAAGGAGGATTTCGCCCGTCTTTTCGCGGTACCCGACGATTATGAGATACTCTTTCTTCAGGGCGGAGCCACACTTGAGTTTGCCGCCGCTCCGATGAATTTAATGACACGCACCGGGAAAGCGGATTACGCCATAACCGGAAGCTTCGCGGATAAAGCCTTGAAGGAAGCTAAAAAGTACGGTTCCGTCAATATCTCCGCCACGACAGCCGGCTGCAATCACACCCGCATTCCGTCTCAATCCGAATTGACGCTTGATCCCGACGCTTCTTATTTTTATTACTGCGCGAACAATACCATTGAGGGAACCGAATGGCATTATATCCCCGATACGGGCCGTGTCCCCATTGTATGTGACATGTCCTCGAATATAATGTCTTATCCCGTTGATGTTTCCAAATTCGGCATAATTTTTGCGGGCGCTCAAAAAAACCTTGCTCCGGCCGGCGTAACCGTCGTTGTCATACGCAAGGATCTGTTAGGAGCCGCTTTCCCCTACACACCCGTAATGCTGGACCTCGCCGCCATGGTCAAGGATGATTCCATGCACAACACTCCGCCGTGCTGGGCCATATATATGCTCGGTCTCGTACTTGAATGGGTCGAGGAGAACGGCGGGGTCGCGAATATGGAAGCAAACCGCAACCTGCGCAGCTCTATTATCTATGACTGCATCGATAACAGCAAACTCTTTCGTTGTCCCGCCCAAAAAGACGCACGAAGCGGCATGAATGTCACATTCCTTTCCGGAAACGATGAGCTTGACAAGAAGTTCATCGCCGAAGCTCAGGAAGCCGGATTTGTAAATATCGGCGGTCATCGCAGCGTCGGAGGGATGCGTGCTTCCATGTACAATGCGATGCCCATAGAAGGCGCCGAAAAACTGGCTGATTTTATAAAGAGCTTTGAAAAGAGAAACGCATAATATCCCGCGAAAGGAAGGCTTTACATGTTTACCGTTAAGACTCTCAATAAAATAGCATCTGTCGGTACAGACAGACTTGACCGGCGTTATTTTAGTGTTGACGACACAAGCGATGCTCCCGACGCTATTATAGTGCGTTCGGCCGACATGTCCGAATATAATATGAATCCCGGTCTCAAGTGCATAGCCCGGGCAGGAGCCGGTTACAACAACATCCCGATTTCCGCCTGCGCGGAAAAAGGTATTGTTGTTTTCAACACTCCGGGCGCTAACGCGAACGGAGTAAAGGAACTTGTCATATGTGCCCTGCTGCTCGCTTCAAGAGATATTGTCGGAGGCATCAGCTGGGTTAACTCCTGCGCTGACAAGGGTTCGGAGTTGGCCGCGCTGGTAGAAAAGCAAAAAAGCAAATTTACAGGTCCCGAAATTTTCGGTAAATCTCTCGGCATCGTAGGTCTCGGCGCCGTAGGTTATAAGGTTGCGATCGCGGCAAAGGCACTCGGGATGGAGATTATCGGCTATGATCCGTTTCTTTCCGAGCAGACCGTTAATTCCCTGGCAGGTACCGCCGAAATTGTCGGAGATCTTGATGAGCTTTATTCCAAGGCCGATTATATCTCGCTTCATCTTCCGATGACCGCTGATACAAAGGGCATGATAGACGGCGAAGCAATCGCGAAAATGAAGTACGGCGTCCGCATTGTGAATATCGCGCGCGGAGAACTCGTCGATGATCCTTCCATGCTGTCCGCTCTGAAAAGCGGGAAGGTTTCAAAGTATGTAACCGATTTTCCCAACGGGGAGATCGCCGGCGCCGAAGGCGTTATAGCGATACCTCATCTGGGCGCTTCCACACCCGAAAGCGAAGACAACTGTGCCATAATGGCGGCCGACCAGATATCCGAGCTGCTTTTAAAGGGTAATATAATTAATTCGGTTAATCTGCCTAACATAAGCCTGGAGCTTTCGGGAAATTCTCGTGTACTGGTCATACGCCGCTCAAACGTACCTCTATGCGATCTTCTGGAGGTAGTGGGACCGGCAAATGCTTCCGCCGACAGAACTCGCGGAGACTATTCCGTTGCCATTATCGATACCGATAATTCCGACGGTATAGCAGACAAACTGACTGCTATAGAAGGCGTAATCAGGGTGATTACAATATAGACGATCTTCCTGAAAGCCGCCCCGGTCTGAGCGCCGGAGCGGTTTTCGTTTGATAGCGCATAATTTAACTCATATAACTGATTTACAAATTCAGCACAACAGCTTACGAAAGGATATGTCACCGATTGGGATTACTTGAAATTATTATTATCGGCGCTGGGCTTTCAATGGACGCTTTTGCGGTTGCCGCCTGCCGCGGATTATGCATGAGAAAGGTTAATTATCGGTATTGTCTGATCATAGCTTTGTTTTTCGGTGTTTTTCAGGCGATTATGCCGCTTATAGGATGGATTCTGGCAGCCTCCTTTGAGAAATATATCGTTAAATTCGACCACTGGATTGCGTTCGCTTTACTTGTTATAATAGGTCTGAAAATGATATGGGATGCGTTTCACGAAGATAAAGATGATGACGATACCTGTGTGATCAAGCTCAGTATTAAAAATTTAACGGTGATGGCGGTCGCGACCAGTATAGACGCTCTGGCAGTCGGTATTTCGTTTGCGTTTCTCGGCATGTCGTTCGGAAGGCTGCTTGTTTCTGTTTTAATTATCGGAATAACAACATTTGCCATCTCCGTCAGCGGTGTTTTTTTGGGAAACAGGTTCGGCATTCGTTTTAAGCAAAAAGCCGAGGTCGCAGGCGGATTCATTTTGCTTCTTATAGGAGTTAAGATACTGCTTGAACACCTGGGCATCATAAACTTCTGATCGTTAACGTGACAGGCGGACGGCTTCCCTGTCGCTGCCGCAAATCCTATATTTGCACGCTGTTACGATTTGGCAGCTGCATCAATAATTACCTTCCGCGGCATAATAACCCGGGAGGTATTATGTTTATGTACACAAATCGCTCTTTGCGCCGCGCTCATCCATACATCTTCATAAGCCGCCTCGCTTTACTTTTAACCGCTCCGCTCCTGTTTGCCCTCATTGTTGCCTCGGCTCTTGTATTCACCGTACAGACACGAAATGATCTGTATCTTCCGCTCACGGGATCTAATCCTCATAACGATGCCGTGCAGGTCTTCGATTCCGACACATCCGCTTTCACCCCGGAGGCTGCCGAAGTTTTATATATAAAAGCCTTTGACGGCACAGCCTTATGCTCTCTTATCTGGCGAAAAAGCGACTGTCACAAATGGGCGATAGTAGCGCACGGATACTCCAATGACTACAATGTAATGTTGAATTTCGGAAAAAGATTCTATTACGGCGGCTATAACGTATTGATGCCGGATTTGCGAGGGCACGGGAAAAGCGGCTCCGATTTAATCGGTATGGGCTGGACAGACAGGTTTGATATTATCTGCTGGATTGATCGAATTACGGAGTATGACGATCAGGCTCAGATAGTACTCTACGGTATATCTATGGGCGCCGACGCGGTTCTTTCCGCTTGCGGAGAAGACGGGCTGCCCGGCAATGTATTCGCCGCTATATCCGACTGCGCATTCACAAGCACCTCCGGCATAGTCTCTTACCATATCAAAATGGATCTGGGGCTCCCGGCCTTCCCTTTTATAGATTTAGCCGACGCTTTGTCCTCTTTATTTATCGGTTATGGCTGGAAAGAATCCTCAGCTCTCGAACAGGTGAAAAAAAGCTCGGTACCTACCTTGTTCATTCACGGCGGAGGAGACTCTTTTGTTCCTACCGCCATGTGTTATGAGCTCTTTTCGGCCGCAAGCTGCAATAAAGCACTTTTAGTAATAGAGGGTGCCGGACATGCCGCGTCCGCGGCGGAAAACCCGGAGGTTTACTGGGACAGTATTTTTACGTTCATTAACAGATTCGATCCTGGAGCCGCATGATGATGCCGATATCTTTAAATACCAAAAGAAATAAGTTTAAATCCCCTCATCCGCGCAGCCATTGCAAAGCGCTTATGCAGTTAATGTCCGAAATTCCCGGATTGATAAAACTTGACAATTATCACACTCTTGTTATTATGTAAATGCACTCTATATTCGGGGGTAAATAATGGAAAGAAGCATATCAAATAAAAATTTGCTTTCCAACATCAGTTCCGCTATACGAAGCTCCCTGGGGGTATCTTTGGCGGCAGCTTCGCTTATGTCCGACAAACTTGTGGGAAACAGCGATCCCGAGATGCATAAATATCTCGCGATGTTAAAGCATAACCAATTTAAACTGCTGCGGCTTGCCGAAAAGATAGAAGATTTCATATCGGACGAGAACAAAATATTGATAGAAAGACAAGACGTGGATTTGGTTCTTCTTTGTTCAAATCTGTTAAATACGGTATGTGCGCTTACATCAAAGCTCTCGGTCACTATTACTTTACGGTGTACTCAGCCGAAGCTTATCTGCAATGTGGATCCTATACAAATAGAGCGAATGCTGCTCGATTTAATATCAAACAGTTTGGGCAGCACCCCGCAGGGCGGCAGCATACATGTTTCGCTCTCCGCTTCCGGTAACCTTGCGGTATTAACTGTTTCCGACACCGGAGGCGGAATAGAAGATAATAAAATGGAGTATTTATTTGAAGATCATCTTCGCGAAAAGGGGTTTACCGAGCCGCGAACGGCAGGCCTGGGCATGAGTTCTGTCAATCATATAGCCCGCAGAAACTCAGGCACGGTAGCCGTAACGAGAACCTCGCAGGGAACAGCCGTATCTGTTTCGCTCCCTTTAAGCCCTGAGAATACACCGGCGGCCGACCTTCAGCTTGACCTATACGGAAGCGGAGCAATGCAGAGGGTTATCACCGGTCTCGCGGATGTATTGAGCTACGAAAGCTATTATGACATTTGAATAGGCTTACAGCTTATAAAGACACCCGGAGCCGGAACTAATACTGATTTTCAGAGGATTGGTTTCAGCGGCCATACAGGCACTTATTACGCCCACAGCCCTAAATAATTATACCGTTATCGCTCTATTTTGAGAGATAACGGTATAACAGATTTCAGGGACATTTGGGATTTCTTTATTTTAATAAAATACGCAAATCGGGCCGGGTATCCGTATACGGCTGCTATGACAGGCTCAAGTCCTTATGCTATTTTTTCCAGACCTCACCGGACTCCAGCCCCCATTTTTTGAACATAACATTGTAAAACTCAGGCCGCGCGAAATTCATGGGCATATCCATAGCCATTTCCCGGTAGCCGAAATTAGCTGAAGAGAGAATTTTTAATGCTTTAACAATATCACCGGTCTTCTGCGCTTTCATCGTAAACATAACCTCGTCTTCGTCCGTCATGCCCCTTTCATATTCGCCGGGATCAGGTATGGTAACGTTGTAATCCTGACCGTTTAATACCGGTATTGTTGAGTGAACGCAGGAGTCCACGGGGTCAAGCGCAACTTTGATCATCTCTCCCGAAAAGTACTTGGCGGCCATCATAATGCTTCGCAGCTGAGCGGGACGACAGTATATGAGCACAAGATCCGGCTCAAAATTCGCCGAGCGAAGCGGAGCCATAGATAACCCGACAACGGCTTTATCTGTTTTTAACATCGGATACTCTTCACGCAGGTATCTCTTGCTGCGCTCCGGATCCGACATGAAAAACTTAGTTCCCATGTATTCGCAGTCGTCCTCATCCAATTCAACCATTTTATAAGACACAAGCGGCCATACACACCAATGGTCTTCCTTGAGCATCGTTAAGGCATTTCTGTTTCGGCGGACCAGCGCGGTCGCCTGGCACATTGAAAGCCTGTCGCCCCTATCCTTAAAGGGTCGAATGGTGTCCTCCGGTATTATGTCACCCTCGTAAAGGATTTTAAGCGCGATAGGAGAATAGCGAAGGATAAGTATCTCTTCCAGTTCTTTTCCGAGGATATTATATTTTTCCGCTTCCATTCCGGCATTCCCCTTTGCATTTTATTATGAATCGACAAGCCGATCGTCAAGGTGATATTACGATGATCTCCGCTTGCCTTCCGATATTGATTGATATATAATATTAACATTCAATACCATACAGTATCGCAGTGCTGTATTTAGTTTTTAAAGGAGGCAGTTATGAGTTTTTGCACACATTGCGGCAATCAGATTTCGGACGGCGCTTTATTCTGTCCTGTCTGCGGAGTACCAGCGGGCTCTGCCGCACGCCCTCCCTATAAGCTATTATATGAGATGGGCGATCCGGAGGATGTACGCGAAAACGGCACATTATCCTTGTTTTGCTATCTTAGTATTTTGCTTATCATCCCGATCATTTTAAAGCCAAATTCCGACTTTGTTAAATTCCACACGAATCAGGGCCTTGTTTTGATATTGTTCAGTATTATAGCGAATCTCTGCTTCATCGTGCCCTTTTTGGGTTGGGCAGTCGGAGCAATAGCGGATGTATTTGCGATCGTATGTATAATCATCGGAATAGTGAACGCTTGCAGAGGAATGAAAAAACCGCTGCCCCTGATAGGAAAATACCAAATTTATAAATATTGATTTTGTCCTAAAAAGGCCGTCGGGATCTGCCGGCGGCATTTTACTGCGTATCAGTCGTATAATTTCAGCCTGTTAGATACTGAAAAATCGCTGCCATCAGAGGCATGGTAACTACGCACATAAGCACACTCATCACGTTTATTACTCCCGCGTGCCCAGGCTGCTTGTCGTATATCTGAGCAAATTGCGTTATCATGGCGGCGGCGGCCGAGCTTGCGCTCAGAACCGATATAAGCATTATATTCCTTCCGTCCGGATGCAGGCCTATTACCCCGGTAATACCTGATATTAACACTATAATAATCGGGAATACTAACAGGCGTATTAAACACACAAGGTATGCGCGCTTATCCGTGATTATTTTGGAGAAGCCCATTTCACCGAGCAGCATTCCTATAACCAGCATTGTAAGCGGTCCCATGGTGTCGGAAACACTTTCGATAGCACCGTTTATAACGTCGGGAAGCCTTATGCGAAACAGGAAAAGGCAAAGCCCCGCGGCAAGTGCGATTACGTTGATGTTAAAAACGATTTTTTTCAGATCCCAGGAGTGCTCTTCACGAACCAGGGATTTACCGTGAGTCCACATCAGGATGGTCTGCACTATCATATACCCGGAACAGTAAAAAACATATTCCCTTCCGAGTACCGCTATAACTATGGGAACTATCAGATTTACCGCGTTTGGGTATATGACCGAAGCCTGTTCCATCCCGTTGAGCTTCAGCGGACGCTTAAGAAGTGTCCCGAGAGCTATGAAAATTACATGAACCGCCAAAGCGGCTGCTGTAGTGAACAGCAAACCCGTCAGCTTATCGTTTGAATACTCCATCTGAAATGAGCTTAGTATCATACAGGGAGCTGAAACGTATAAAACAACGGCTGACAATACTTTGCCGTCCGAGGGTTTTACCAGCTTTGTTTTCATTGATATAAAGCCGATCGACATAATCAGGAACATTGAGACGATCTGTTTTATGAGCAGCAGGCTTAGTTCCAAATGGGTAGGCTTCCTTTCACTGTCCGGTGCTTGTGGCGATTTTAACACATATACCTCGCTTTGACAAACAAAATGATTGAAAGTATAATAACAGCACCGTGCTAAAGTAAGCGGAGGTGGGGTATGCCGGTTTCGGTTCGGTACATTATCTTGTTCTGGCTGCTCGCCGTAAATTTCGCGTCCTTTGTAATAATGGGAACGGACAAACACAGGGCGATAAAGAAAAGATGGCGGGTCCAAGAGCGCACTTTTTTCGTATTATCTGTCCTCGGCGGAAGCCCCGGCTGCATTGCGGGAATGCTTATTTTTCGCCATAAGACGCGACATGCGAAATTCGTGTGGGGTATTCCGGCAATAATGGTCCTGCAGATAGTAGTCTGCTTATCCGTATACATCATCTGTTTTCGATGACTATACTAAAGAACACGATTTCGCGGGAATAATAATTCTGTCCCGCAGTAAACGGAGAATCCACCATGAAATTATGTAATTTTATCAAAAACGGAAATGTTCATGTAGGCGCGGCATGTGCCGGTGGGGTTGCGGATCTCACCTCCGCCGGTATCATTTCTTCGATTGATGATCTGATCCGCTCCGGCTGCGGAGATTTGCCCGAGCTATCCGCATCGGACGTCGTACCGCTTGATAATATCGTTTTCGCAAACGTCACCTCACCTGCTAAAATTCTCTGTGTCGGTCTAAACTATAAAAGCCATGCCGAAGAGACGGGAGGAACCGCTCCCGAGCAGCCGGTCCTCTTTTCCAAGTTCAACGACGCCTTGTCGCCCTCCGGCGCGGACATAAATCTTCCGCCGTGGCAGCGCTGCTACGACTATGAGGCTGAACTGGTCATCGTTATGGGCAGCCGCGCCTGGAACGTATCCGAAGCGGAGGCGCTAAGTCACGTTTTCGGTTACACCTGCGGCAACGATCTTTCCGCGCGAGACTGTCAGTTCATATCGGGTCAATGGCTGATCGGGAAAACATTTCCCGGCTTTGCACCCTGCGGCCCCTGGATTGTCACACCCGATGAATTCGACCCGACGCTACCCAAAAGAATAACCTGCAGCGTTAACGGTCAGACGGTTCAGGATGACTTTACCTCTGATATGCTTTTTAACTGCTCTCGTATTATTAGCTACGCTTCAAGGTTTTTCGCTCTTTCTCCCGGTGATCTTATTTTCACCGGCACACCTCCCGGCGTTATCTTAGGCAAGCCTGAAAATGAGAGGGTATGGCTTAAGCCCGGCGACAATGTTTGCGTTGCAATAGAAGGAATCGGCTCACTTTGTAATTCCCTAGTATAGTACCTTTTTTGCCGTTCGGGTCTAAATATCAGTTGTCCATTGCGCATGATTATGTTAATATATATTAGGCTCAATTTGGATATCACAATACTTTACTGAACAAAGGTGGGAAATCATGAAACAGCTTACAAGATTGGCACTGGTTATCAATGATGTTCAGCGCTTTGTAATCTGCGATCCCGAAAAGGATTCGCTGGCTGTCGTTCTGCGAAGGCTCGGTCTTACAGGTACTAAGATCGGCTGCAACACAGGCGTCTGCGGTGCCTGCTCCGTTATTGTTAACGGCCAGGTCATCAGATCCTGTACAAGGAAGATGAAAAACGTTGCCGAGAATTCCGTGATTCGTACGATTGAAGGAATAGGAACTCCTCAGAATCTGCATCCGCTTCAGCAGGCGTGGATTACCTACGGAGGTATTCAGTGCGGCTTCTGTACACCGGGTTTCATTGTCTCTGCCTATGGGCTTCTTAGCGAAAACCCCTCTCCGACGCGTGAGGAGGTTCGCGAATGGTTCCGTTCCCATAGAAACATATGCCGCTGCACCGGCTATAAGCCGATCGTCGACTCTGTTATGGCAGCGGCGAAGGTAATGCGCGGCGAAGCCACCATGGCCGACATCACATTCGATCCCGACTCAGTAAAAGACATATACGGTTCTTATCTGCCGCGTCCGTCAGCTGTTGCCAAAGCCTGCGGCTTAGCCGATTACGGTGACGATATCAAGCTAAAAATGCCCGAAGGTGTTGCTCACCTTGCCGTTGTAATATCGAAGGTTCCGCACGCTCGCATTATCAGCATTGACACATCGGAAGCTGAAGCCTGCGAGGGCGTTTATAAGGTAATGACAGCCAAGGACGTGAAAGGCACAAACAACCTTGACTCCCCCGCCGTTGTTCCCAGACAAAGAGGCACCGGCCTTACGCTCTTCCCGGTCCTGGCCGACGAAAAGATAAACAGAATCGGCGACGCAGTAGCACTCGTGGCAGCCGACACCGAGGAGCATGCGCGCGCTGCCGCCGAAAAAGTCAAACAGAATCTCGAGATTCTCCCGGCTTATAAGACGCTCCCAGAGGCTGTAATGCCAAACGCCATACAGCTCAACAAAGGAGTACCCAACTTTTACATGGAACAGCCTGTCTTCAAGGGACAGGATCCGTCCGAAATCTTTGATGATGCTCCGCATGTAGTAGAAGGAAGCTTCCACTCACAGCACGAGCCTCATCTGCCCATAGAACCTGATACGGTACAGGCTTATTGGGGAACTGACGGGCTCTTAACCATCCAGTGCAAGTCCCAGTCGATAACCGAGTCTATCGCGGCGGTTTCACAGTCCTGCGGCATTCCGACCGATAAAATCCGCATGATCATGAATACTACGGGCGGTTCATTCGGATACGCGGTATCTTCCAACACCTACGCTTTGGTCGTTACCGCCGTGCAGAACCTTGATATGCCGTGCACATTGACGCTCCCCTATGCGGAATTCAACCATATGTCCGGAAAACGCAGCGCCACCTTTACAAACGGACGCCTTGCCTGTGATGAAAACGGCAAAATAATTGCCGCCGAGTACGACGTGGGTCTCGACCACGGAGCATACGGTGAGGTCGCAGGTAAAATATTCAACAACCTCGTCTCCATCGGTTTCCACGGTTATAACATTCCCAATATCAAAGCTCTGGCCCGCGGAGTCGCAACAAACAACGCTTTTAATACCGCGTATCGCGGCTTCGGAGCCCCGCAGATCTATACGACTACCGAAGCTCTCATGGATATGCTCGCGGAAAAAGCCGGCATAGATCCCTGGGAATTCCGCTACAGAAACCTCGCAAGGCCCGGCGACACCAACATTAACAGCATGCCTTATTACGATTATGAGGTATATCCGAAAATGCTGGAAATGATTAAGCCCTACTATGACAAATATAAGGCCGAGGCTGAAGCGGGCAGGGCCGAAGGGCGTCATTTGGGCGTAGGTTTATCAATGGGCGGCTTCCTTGTAACAATCGGCATGTTTGACCAGGCCGAGGTCGCTCTCGAACTGATGCCCGACGGCACTTTCACTCACTACAACACCTGGGAGGATGTCGGCCAGGGCGGCGACATCGGCGCTCTCACGCACGCGGTTAAAGCTCTTGAGCCTTTAGGCGTAAAGCCCGGTCAGGTTCATCTGGTAATGAACGACAGCAAAACCTGCCCCGACACCGGCCTTGCGGCCGCGTCACGTTCCCATTACATGGCCGGAAACGCCACCATTGACGCTGCCAATAAGCTTATGGATGCCATGAGGAAACCCGACAGCACTTACAGGACTTATGCGGAAATGGTCGCGGAAGGCATACCCACCAAATATATCGGCCATTACGATCAGTTCAACATCGGTCTTCCTCCCGGACTTAACCCGAACACCGGTGAAGGCGAAAAGAACCCGACTTATATGTACAATGCCAATACCTGTCTGGTCGAGGTTGATGTCGAGACCGGAAAAACCAAGGTATTGCGCTATACCACCGCCTGCGACGTCGGAGTTATCGGCAACAGGCTCTCCGTTGAAGGTCAGGCTTACGGCGGTCTTTCTCACAGCATCGGCTTCGCACTGTCGGAAAACTATAATAACGAGCTCAGAGAAAACAACATTGCTGCCTGCGGTATACCGCAGATAACCGATATCCCCGATGATTTCAACGTTCTCTTCCATGAGAGCAAGCGTCCGAACGGCCCCCACGGCTCCTGCGGCTGCTCGGAATGCTTCCAGTCGTCCAACCACATGGCGGTCATTAATGCCATTAAGAACGCCTGCGGTGTTCGAGTATTTGCTTTGCCGGCAACGCCCGACAAGGTCAAAGCAGGTCTCGAGGCGCTCAAACGCGGAGAAGAAATCATACCTGAAAAATACTACCTGGGTACAGATTTTGAGGAAGAGCTCGACTTCATCAAGGCCAATCCTATCTGACTTACAATGACGGCGAGCGGGCAGGGTTTTCCTGCCCGCTCGTAATAAACCGGAGAGTATTTATATGCAGCTTAACGAAACCACCGTATTCACGGAAAAGTGCTTTAACGGCGAGCCTGCCTCGTGTTCATATGCCTGCCCTTTTCATTTGGATATCCGATCCTTTTTGGATAAAGTGAAGAGGGGCAAATGGAACGCCGCTTATAAAGAATATCGCAACGCGGCTGTTTTTCCGACCATTGTGGCGGAGCTTTGCCCCGAACCCTGCATGCATCACTGCCAGCGAGTTCAGACCGGCGATGAGCCTATCGCCATGCAGGCTATTGAACAGGCTCTGCTGAAATACGCCAAAGCTAAAAAGGCGGAAAGTTATCAAATCCCCCCAAAGGCAGGGAGAATTGCCGTGGTCGGCGCGGGTCCGACCGGTCTTTCCTGCGCACTGAATCTGGCAAACAAAAAGTATCAGGTAACGGTGTTTGATAAAAACAGCGGCTGGGGGGGGCATTTGAGGGAACATCCGAAGTTCAGCTTATTTGACGAGGATATTACCCTGCAGTTCGCAGCCGTTTCCGTCGAATTCCGTTTCGGAACAGACGTTAAGTCGCTTGACGAACTCGCCGATTTTAACGCGATTTATGTTGCGACGGGTCGAGGCGGCACTGATTTCGGACTGCTTCCCACCTGGGAAAAAGATCTTCTCACTACCGCTGTTCCCGGAGTTTTCATGGGCGGCGCCCTTTGCTCAATGCCGCTCATGGAATCCATAGCTGCGGGCAGAGCCGTTTCCCGCACTATAGAAGGCTATATTCAAACCGGCCGGGCCGAGCACACTCACGGCGACAGCCTATATGATAAAGCAAAGTGCGAGCGTTATATAGCCCACCCGGACGCTCTTCCCTCACCTCTTGTTCAGCCCGCCTCGCCCGATGAGGGTTATTCGCAGAAGGAAGCCGAAGCAGAGGCCTCCAGATGCCTTTCCTGCGACTGTGACGCCTGTATGGCCTCCTGTGAGCTGCTTTCTCATTACAGAAAAAAACCGCATAGGATGGCTGTTGAGGCATTTTCAGACGCCAACTCCGTTCCTCCCATAGGAACGCGAAGCATGGTGCGCGAAACTTATTCCTGCAACAACTGCGGCCATTGCAAATCGATATGCCCTGTTGATGTTGACATAGGCTCGCTTTTGCAGTTCGCGCGTGCGGATTCATACGCCTCCGGCAGCCAGATAACCGCCTTACACTACTATTGGCTGCGCGAAATGGAATTTAATATCGGAGAAGGTGCGTTTTCCTCCGCTCCGCCGGGTCGTGATTCCTCCTCTCTCGCCTTTTTCCCCGGATGCCAGCTCGGTGCTTATTCACCCGAACATGTTCTGCGATCTTATGAAATACTCAGCAGCGAACATGATGCCGGTCTGATTCTCAGCTGCTGCGGAGCGCCGGCTTACTGGGCCGGAGACATGAAACGTTTTAACGAACACGCGGACGCACTTCGCGCCGAATGGGATAATATGGGGCGTCCGGAGCTGGTATTTGCCTGCTCAACATGCCGTCAGATGTTTGAGAAAATGCTTCCCGAGATTAAAGGAGTGTCCCTGTATTCTCTCCTTAAGTCCTCGCCTTCGATCAGTCCCGTATCTCCGTTTCCGGAGGTTTCCATATTTGATCCCTGCGCTGCCCGAACCGACAACGAAGCTCGCTTAGCGGTACGCGACATTGTTATGAGTGCGGGCGCCGCTGTATCCGAGCTTAGCGAAACTGGAAAATGCTGCGGCTACGGCGGCAATATAAAGGTCGCTAACCCGTCGTTATATGACACTATCACCGAAAAGAGAGCAGGATTGTCCGCTCTGCCGTATGTTGTTTACTGCGCTAACTGCCGCGAGGTTTTCGCCTCCCGCGGAAAAGACTGCGCTCATGTTCTCGACGTTGCCTTCTCCCTGCGTCCGGAGCCTGTTGCGACTATCGAGCAAAAGAGGAGAAACACACTTATGATTAAAACCAAGCTGATGAAGGATAAGTGGGGAAAAGACTTTATCCCGTCCTCGAACCCCTGGTACGGCATTTCACTGAACATTCCCGCGGAACTGCAAAAAAGTCTCGATCAAAGGCTCATATCGGAGTCCGATATTAAAGAAACCATATGGAGATCAAATTCGGGCGGCGAAAAATTCACGGATAATTCCGGCGTTGTTTTATGCTATATGGTAACCGATGTGCTTACCTATTGGGTCGAGTACAAAATGCTCGGAGACACTTATGAAATCTCGGACGCATACACCCATCGGATGAAATTCAGGGTGGAGGCGTGAATATGGAACGAAACTGGAAATGTGTTTCCTGCGGTGTTGAACTGGAGCGGAAAAAAGCCGTGTTTGATTATATGGGCCGCAGTTTCAGCGAAAATCTTTTGAAGTGCCCTAAGTGCGGCAAAGTGCTCATAACCTCAGACCTCGCGGCCGGGCGTATGCGCGAGGTCGAGGAGATGCTCGAAGACAAATGAGCTTTCCTCCCTCCGAATATGAAATGTCCGTTAACTATCGACTTGACCGAATAAACGATCAGATTTATCGCCTCGCTCATTTCGGGCGATATAAAAGCGAACTGTACGGCAAGGCATACCCTCTAAATTCGATCGAACTGCTTGCCGAGCTTCCCTTCACTGCCGCAGACGACATCTCTCTTTACGGACAGGATATGCTGTGCGTATCGCCGCGTGAAGTAAAACGCATTGTAACAATTCCCACCTCCGGGACCTCGGGCATTTCAAAGCGGATTTACTTCACTGACGGCGATCTTAGCAGGACGGTCTCGTTTTTTGCCGAAGGAATGGAATATATCTGCGCAAAAGGCGAAACCGTTGCTGTTTTTATGCCCTGCGACTCCGAATACGGTGTCGGAAGGCTTCTGTGTGAAGGTCTTACGCGGTTAGGTGCTGTACCGAAGCCGTTCGGAGCCGTAAACGATTACCCGAAAGCAGCCGATTTTTGCCGTTCGGCCCTGCCGGATGCAGCCGTAGGGATCCCATCGCAAATGCGTCGTCTTTCCATGCTTGCGCCTGAAATCGGTCTGAAACGGGTTTTGCTTTCGGCCGACTATGTTTCCGAAGCAGTTTGTCAAACTCTTAACAGATACTGGGGCTCTGAAGTTTTCTCGCACTACGGCCTGACCGAAACCGGCTACGGCTGCGCGGTCGAATGTCCCGCTCATATGGGAATGCATATTCGGTCTGATGAGCTTTATATTGAGATTGTAAATCCGACTACCGGCCAAATTCTTCCGTCAGGGCATTGGGGCGAAATTGTAATCACCACTCTCTTGCGGGAAGCAATGCCCTTTATACGCTATCGTACCGGCGATATAGGCAGACTTCTTCCGCCCCCTTGCGGATGCGGCCTTAATGTCCCACGTCTGGACAGGGTACGCGGCAGGATAAGCGAGCTCTCGCGATCCCCCGGCATATATGAACTAGATGAGCTGCTTTTGTCCTGCGACGCTGTGGAAGACTACACCGCTTCCGTTGAAGACGGGATATATCACATCAGCGTGGTTGGCGACACGAAATCCGTCTTCAATTTGCTCAGCCGAAAGTATCCCTACCTGCGTTTTGAAGTCTCTTCCGGGCAGGGCTTTGTAAGTACCGGTACAACAAAAAGGCAGATCACCTATAAAACTTCCTGTTAACCGTGCCACGCTGCCCGCCGAATTGATTTTCGATATAATACGATACGATTTTTACGGAAAACTCGGGTGTTTCTCTTGACAACACTGATCCCGTGTGTTAGTATTACCCCTGCTCGGGGTTAATGGAATATGGGGGTATAGCTCAGCTGGGAGCGCGAGCTGTACGGTAAACCACCCCAAATAAAATGGGCAAGCGAATGGCATTAAAAATTGAATAGTTTCCGCACAACATGGGGGTATAGCTCAGCTGGGAGCGTGAGCTAATCGGTTTACTAGCGATTCCCTAAATAGGAAATATCAGTAAGGTTCTGCCCTCCTGACCCCGCTTCAATGGCATTCTTTATACCAAAATTTCGTTCAAATTTTCCGCCAAAGACTTGCCGAAAAATTTGACATCGGCATTTAAAATGCCACCGTCAATTTCGCCAATTGTTTTCTCGTTTTTTGTGCATTAATTATATTTGGGGGTATAGCTCAGCTGGGAGAGCGCTTGAATGGCATTCAAGAGGTCAGCGGTTCGATCCCGCTTATCTCCACCAAAAGGTCTTGAAACTACAAGGGCACTGAAAAAGGTATGTTTTTCAATGATGAAAGGCATACCTTTTTGCATTCA
>Ga0123335_1000924_pt1 | contig 49337 bp, 53 predicted proteins | sample BiotimSIPDNA_2_FD_89707 | JGI IMG/M metagenome (GOLD analysis project Ga0123335, IMG submission 89707) | Anaerobic biogas reactor microbial communites from Washington, USA - Biogas_R2 time_0 SIP DNA | ecosystem: Engineered > Bioreactor > Anaerobic > Unclassified | place: Washington, USA...
GTTGATTGGTCGTGTGTGGAACCTGGATACGGAACTGTCTGGCCATATTCAAAAACACCTGTTATATCTCCTTATGGTATAAAGATTGAAACACATAAACCTTTTTTAGAGGAAAAGCCCGTGCTTATACCAGATAAACCATGGGAAAGCTCCTGTATTAATGCATATGCTACTTTCATAAAGATAGAGAATAAAGTAAAAGTCTGGTATGAGGTTTTTTCAGAAGCTTCAATGGATGACATGAAAAGTAATCTTGCATACGCCGAATCTGATGATGGAGTCAATTTTGTTAAACCTGATTTGCATATTATGCCATTCAATAATGATTACAATAATAATCTGATTAAAAATGTACATGGAACATGCGTACTGTATGACAAACATGCTGATATATCGCAAAGGTATAAGCTGATATGGGTTCAATACAATCGTGAAAAACCATTTTTTCAAGGATGCTCGATACATGGTGCTGTATCTGCAGACGGAATTCACTGGAATGATATTGAAAAACCTCTTCTCAATAATCCTTCTGATACTCAGAACATACTGGAATACGATGAAGATACAAAACAGTATCTTATATATACTCGCCAGTGTGTGGATTACCCTGTTCCGAGAAGATCTGTTTCTTTATCAAAGAGCAGTACTTTTTCTGATTTTGACGAGCCGGTCATGATTATGCATAATGATCCAAATGATCCCCCAGACTGGGATTATTACACATCAGGATATCACAAATGGCCAGGGGCAAAGAACGCCCATATAATGCTAATGGATGTATATAAAAGGACATCAGACACCTTTGATATCCATCTGCTGACCAGTCGTGACGGAATTATATGGTACCGACCTATGGGGCAGCAGCCTTACATAGATCGGACATCATATAAAGAAAAAGACTTAAGGCTGTCTTCAACAAAAGGCATTATTGATAATGAGGATGGCACATGGTCATTCTATGTTGATGCAAACCCAAATGCCCATAACATACCTCCCGATATTAGGATTAAACAGAGCGGACAGTACAGAAGGGCTGTCATACGTGAAGACGGATTTACATCGGTTACTGCTGATGAATTAGGAGGATTCTATACAATAAAGCTTGATATACAGAGTGACAAGCTAATGATTAATGCGCATATACCGTATGGCGGATGGATTAAAGCATCCATTGTTGACAGGAATACCTGCGAGGAAATACCTGGATTTGAATCTGATTCATGCGATAAACTTGACAGTAATAAAATATGGCAGGCAGTATCATGGAATGGGAAAAGCAGTTTGAATGACCTAAAAGAATGCTCTTACAGGATTAGGTTTGAAATGTTCAAATCAAAAATCTATGCCTTTTCTATATAGATAAGATACTCAGTATTCCCGCTTCCACCTTTTAATACGCATTCAGTCAGTCCTAAATACTTGAAACCTATTGAAGTAAGATGATTTTTTATATTCTCTACGCAGTTTTTTCTTATCTGCTCATCTTTTACTATGCCCTTCTTGCCAATATTCTGCTTTCCAGCCTCAAATTGCGGTTTAATAAGAAAAACAGCTTTCGCTCCTTTTTTCATTACCTTATAGATGCTTGATGAGGTTTTATCTATGGATATAAAGGACAGGTCACATGTAGCGAACTCGAAATAATTGTCTTGTATATACATATCGATGTTTCTTATATCAGTATTCTCCATGCATAATACCCTGCTGTCACTTTTAACTGAAGCATCCATCTGGTTGCTTCCCACATCCACAGAATATACCTTATTCGCTCCTTTTTCGAGCAGCACCTGGGTAAAACCTCCAGTAGATGCTCCTGCATCCAGCACAGTCATACCCTCAATGTTTATTTTAAATACATCAAATGCCTGTAAAAGCTTATATGCTCCCCTGCTGACATACTTTTCATGATAATCCGATTCTATATTATCTTTCCCAAGATCAACAGGATATGAAGGTTTTAGTATAACTCTATTATTAACCCTGACAAATCCTTTTTCGATTATCTGCTGTGCATTTGTCCTGCTTCTGGCCATGGACTTTTCAAATAAAGCAGTATCAAGTCTTTTCATCAAGTATAATTTTAGAAAGTCTTTGAGAAGACATCATATTTTCCTCTAATATGTCTTCAACACATCCTTTCATCTCACAATCCTCATTAATATTAAGGCATACTAGTTTAAACTCATTCTTGCCATTTCCGTAAAGCCATGACTGCAGCCTCTGACCGATAGAGCCGTTATATATAATATCCTCAACGCATAACACATATTTGTATTTTTTTAATACTGCATGCAGACTCTCATATTCTAAAGGATAGATATCAGTGAGTTTCACTACATCGGCAATTGCAATATCTGCTGCATCCACAGCGATTGGGACCATTCTGCCATAGCACAGTATAGCTTTGTCACTGCCTTTTTCATATACTGATATACCGTTTTTATCAGATACATCGATAAAAAGTTTTTTTATATCGTCATGAATCTCATCATAGGGATACCTAATTGCGACACATCCTTCAATATCATATAAAGCTCTGTATAACAGTTTTTTCATATCTTCTTTAGATTCAGGTGCGAGAATTCTCATATTGGGAATTGTAGACAAATATGCGATATCATATATTCCCTGATGGGTCTTACCATATGCATCTGTAATACCTGCTCTGTCCACGCACAGAACCACATTTTTGTTAGTAAGACCTATATCATGAAGCAGCTGGTCATATGACCTTTGCAGAAATGATGAATAAATGACGCATACAGGTTTAATGCCGTTTTTAGCAAGTCCTGCGCTGAAGGTTACAGCATGCTGCTCGCATATGCCTACATCAAAATATCTTTCCTTATGAGTTATACTGAATTCGCTGAGGCCTGAACCTTCTGTCATAGCAGGACATACACATACTATATTTTCGTCCTTTGCAGCCATATCAGTCAGCAGTCTTCCAAAAAGCTCGTTATACATTGGATTTGCAGGCAGTCTTTTTCTTTTTTGTGAACTGTTTTTAATCCCATGAAACTTCACAGGATCCTTTTCTGCCATTTCATACCCTTTACCTTTAGTTGTAATTACATGTAAAAGTTTTGGCCCTTTTACATTCTTTGCCTTGTTTATCATTAATTCCAGGAACTGCTCATCATGTCCGTCAACAGGACCTAAATATCTGATGTCAAGATCCTCGAAAAACATCTTTTGTCCAACGAAAGATTTTAATGCTCTTTTTGTCTTTTGTATAAATCTTATAAATCCTTTACCGCCTCCTGGCAGTTTTTCCACAAAATGCTTGATTTTTAAGTTGGTATCAATGTATGAAGGACGAAGTCTGAGTTTTGAAAGATAACGTGACATAGCTCCAACGTTTCTGCTGATGGACATCTCGTTATCATTCAGGATTATAAGAATATCGGAATCTAAATCCTTTGCATTGTTCAAAGCCTCATACACCATTCCTCCGGCTAAAGCACCATCACCAATAATTGCAACGACCTTACCGTCTGAACCTTTTATCCTTAAAGCCTTTTCTATACCCAAAGCTGCAGAAATGGAGGTACTTGCATGCCCTGTATTGAATGAATCATACCTGCTCTCGCATTCATCAGGAAAGCAGTTTAATCCATTGGCATTACCCATAGTTCGAAGACAATCTTTTCTGCCAGTCAGAATCTTGTGGACATAACTTTGATGGCCTACATCGAAAACAATATGGTCTTTTTCAAGATCCAAGCATCTGTGTAATGCAACAGTCAGTTCGACAACACCAAGATTACTTGCAAGATGCCCGCCATTCATAGTCACAACATCTACAAGCAAAGTTCTAATCTGACCGCATAATGCTTCCATATCCTCTTTATTAATATCCTTTACATCACCGGATGCTTTTATCCTGTCCAAAAGTTCCATTTAATTACTTCATCCTATTATCTAGATATTCAGCCAAAGAACGCAGTTTATCATAACTTCCATCAAAAGGCTGTATAGCTGCTAATGCATTTTTTGTATGCTTATGCAGCTTGATTTCATTTGAGAGGTTTCCTCTTTTTGATATATAAGTGGACTTATTATTTTTTTTGTCGCTATTTTTTGGTTTTCCTGTTTTCTCATTAATATCAGTTTTATCCAGAAAATCATCCCTCAACTGGAAGGCTATACCCAAATTTTCAGCATAATCATTTAATCTTTTTAATATACTTTTATTAGCTCCTGCCATTATAGCAGCAGAGACAACAGAAGTCTTTATCAAAGCACCTGTTTTTAATGAGTACATTTTCAATATATCTTTTACGCATTCTGGCTTGTTCATATCCAGAACCTGCCCGCCTACCATTCCTTCATATCCTGAAGCTTTGGAAATATCTCTTGCTGCGGCAATATCTTTTACGGTGGAAGCATAATCAAGCATTGTTTCAAATGATAGATTCAATAACGCGTCTCCCGCCAGAATAGCATATGCCTGACCATATTTAATGTGACTTGTGGGCTGCCCTCTTCGATAGTCATCATCATCCATCGGAGGTAAATCATCATGTATTAGTGAATAAGTGTGTATCATTTCAATTGATGATGCATATGCTATATGTTTTTTCGAAATTTCTACATTAAGAGCATTAAGAGTCATGAGAAAAAGAACTGGGCGTATTCTTTTACCGCCTGCATTTATGCTGTAAAGACAGGCTTCTTTTATAATATCTGGTGCTTTGCTTTCGTTTATCCGATTATTAATAAATACAGTGACCTGATTTCCGTATTCTTTTATAAATGCATCCAAGCCTGTCATTTATTCTAGTTCCTTTTGTTCGATTTTATCAGTAACTACCATTTTCTCTCTGGCTTTATCCAGTTTCTCATTTAGCAGTTTGATTAACTCCTGCCCTTCAGTGTATGTCTTTACTGCCTGTTCAAGCGATAGTTCGCCTTTTTCCAGTAACTCAACTTTTTTTTCCAATTCTTTGTAAAGCTCGTTGAAATCCTTGTTATTCATCTTGTACCGCCTTTTCTACCACGCTTCTAATTTTTCCATTATGAAGAGTAGTTAATATAACATCGCTATTTCTCAGATTCGATGCATTTTTTATAACATTTCCCCTGTCATCAGTTGTAATACTGTATCCTCTTGATAATACTGAAAAAGGATTCATGGCATTTAATTTATGTATTGATGTTTGAAGTTTATATGTGACCTTATCCAGATATAATTTTGAAAAAGTAAAAAATCTATTAGTAAGGTTATCCAGGTTCATAGAAAGTATATTCGTATATTCATCAGGTCTTTTCATTACAGGCCTTTGAGATAAATTTAAAACTTTTTCAGAAAGAGACATGATTAATTTGAGGTATGAAGATTCGAGATTTTCTTTTTGGGATAGAATATCTTTTTCAAGACGTGTTTTTTCTGGGATTACCATCGAAGCTGCAGCTGTCGGTGTTGCTGCTCTTGCGTCTGCAACAAAATCTGCAATAGTAAAATCAGTTTCATGTCCTACTGCAGATATTACAGGAATCTTACTATAATAAATCGCATAAGCTAACTCTTCTTCATTGAATGGCCATAAGTCTTCAACAGAGCCTCCTCCTCTTGCGATTATTATGACATCTGCATTCATATGCTCATTAAAATATGACAATCCTTCGATTATGGTCTTGTGAGCTCCTGTACCTTGAACGGTCGCAGGATACAGGATAAATCCATAGTTTGGAAATCTGCCAGAAAGGATATTCCTTATGTCCTGCAGTACAGCTCCTGTGCTGGAAGTTATGACTCCGATAGTTTCAGGCAGATAAGGAAGCGCTCTCTTCCTCTGAATATCAAAAAGACCTTCCTCAGATAACTTTTTCTTTAGTTTTTCGAATTTTACAAAAAGATCACCAGCACCGCTTTCCAACATGTTTGTAACAATTATCTGACACTGTCCGGTTTTTTCATAAAAAGAAAGATATCCGTAAACAGATACCTTAATGCCGTCTGCAGGTTTGAATTTTAAGTTTTTTGTGTTTCCAGCAAACATTACACAGCGTATTGAGCATTTATCATCCTTTATGGAAAAGTATATGTGTCCTGAGTAATGAATCGTGCAATTAGATATTTCTCCTTCAACGTTCAGACTTTCCAATACATCATCGGAAGTTATCAGCTTGTTAATATATTCATTAAGCTGAGATACAGTCAGAGATCTGTCCATCATTGTTCTCCGTTTTGGATATTTGCAAGTACCGCATTAATATATTTTCCAGCATCATCACTGCCATATGCTTTGGCAAGCTCCACAGCTTCATTGATTGCTACAGATTTGGGCACATCATCAAGATTCATTATCTCATAATATGCCAGCCTCATGATTGCCAGTTCTACTTTAGGAATTCTTTCAATTCGCCAGCTCTTTGCAAGGTATAAAGATATGACTGAGTCAATATCCTTACTGTTTTCATTGATATACCTTATGGCACTTTTTATGTAATCCTTGGATGCGTTATCGACTTCATTATCAATGAAATACTGATCCATCTGTTCATTTATATCATCGTTATTTATCTGTATCTGGTAAACAAGCTTAAACGCATGTTCCCTTGTTTTTCTTCTTCCCATAGCAATTCCCTATTCTAACTTATTCCGGCTATTCCGTCAACAAAAACTCTGATGTTATTTAAATCTATGCCTGTGCCTTTAAGGATTTTTTCTTTGACAGTATTCTGAATCTTTGATGATATTTCTGGTATCAGAACAGAAGGCATTACCTTTACATATACATCCATACCTACCTGAGAATCTTTTAAATTCACCTTAGTCCTTATGTCTGTAACCGTATCAAACTGAGCAACTTCCATTTTTGCTAAAGCCTCTAAAGAATACACTGCAATGCTTATCTGCCCTGTCTGTGTTGTTATGTTCACAGTTTCGGCAGGTTTTTCTTCTTTGCGCATTATAGACCAGATAAAGAAAGTTTCAAATGCTAAAATCATGAATGCAGCCAGAAAAACAAGACCTCTTTGTGCGGAAAAAAACTTGGCATCAACAAAATCCTCAAAAGCTTTTTCAAAATCCATTGGATCTAAACATGCATATATCACAATAATACAGATAAAAATAACCAATATGATGTTTACTGCATAAAAAAGATTCTTAGCCTTTTTTAATACTTTCATTTCAGGTCCTCCTTAGGTTTATATATATTTACACCCTGGACATGGATATTAACCTCGACAACTTTACTGCCGGTCATCTTTTCAACCATTTTTTTTACTTTCTCCTGTATGCTCCATGCGACTTCAGGTATCCTGACCCCTAATTCCACTATAACATAAATATTGACATGAATACCTTCTTCATCAGTCTCTATTTTTACGCCTTTTGAAAGGTTTTTAATTCCCAATGCCTGTGCAAGTTCGCCGGTAATTCCGCCGCTCATTGCATATACGCCATCTTCTTCCATAGCCGCAATTCCCGCTAAGATGGCTATAACCTCATTAGTGACCTTAAGCTGGCCTAAGGCTGTTTCAAGCCCGTTAATTTTCAGAACATCATCACCCATCACATACCTCATATGTAATTATACATTTTGAACGGTATATTTACAATATAACAGAAGCTAATTAGTCGCAGTAGTCCGGTCTGGGGTATTTCGGAGAAAAACACTCAGTGTTAACAGACTGAGGATTAAATATTTCACGCAAATTACCTTCAACTATCTCTTTTAGGACTGTAGGTGAAGATGATATCCTTGCATTTATAATTATATTGAATGCATCATGTTTAAAGGTCATTTCATTGCTTTTTGATATTTCACCGTCATCAGAGGTAACGCTTGCTTTATAGAAATCATTATCTGCCACCGCATAGCATTTCATGTGCGCTATAGAGCAACCTGACTTAACCAGTTCCTTACTGACAGTTAACATATATTCATCCATCAATAAATTAACATCAGCGTCTTCATCATATCTTATGAAGGCATTGGAATTCAACCAGCTTAAAGAAGATTCGATATTTTTGAATTTCGTGTAATCGACATCTATTCCAGTTCTTTCTATAAATGAGCCATTTATAACGAAATTCCTAACATCACTTATGTATTCACTCTGCAGTGCTGATATGCATTTTACGTCAGTGTTTTTATATTTCCTCTTTAGAAATTCGGAAAGCTCAAGCTGTTCTGATTCTGATATCATGTCGCGTTTATTAATCAGTATCAAATCGGCTTCTTCCAATTGCTTGGAAAACAGATATGATACCGGTGTCATATAATTACTGTTAGTATCGCTTAGCATTAGCTGCCTTACCCGTTTTGGATCTGCAAGAACAACAAGTGGAGATAAAGCATAACCTTCATTAAATGACTTAAGCATTACAGCTCTGTCATTAATAAAGGGTTTGAATATGGTTGCTACAAGGTTAATTGCGGAACCTACTGGCTCCAGCAATAAAACATCCACTGCCTTTTGATCTTTAAATTGAACTAGTTTCGATGCGAGTTCGTCAAAAAAACAGCAAAAGCATTTACCCTTTACTGACATAACATCCAGCCCATTTGCCTTAAGGAATCTTGCATCTATAAGATCACTTCCCTGGTCATTAGTGACTATACCAACTGTTTTACCTTGCTCTATAAGGCTTTTTGCAAGATTCAGTATAAGGGTTGTCTTGCCAGATCCTAAAAATCCTCCGATAACCGCGACTTTTGTCTTTTCCATGTCATCTCCTAATATCTATATATGATTTCAACTGTCTTCTATGAAGAATATTCCCGCAGGTTATCTGTTCATCATTTATTAAAACTGCTGGAAAAATCTCTACTTCCAGACCTTGTATCTTTCGTATTTCTTCAGGTTTCTCAATTATTGTTATGATAAAATCCACATCAGGGTATTCAGGCTTAATTTTCTCAAATAAACTGATCATCAGATCGCTGACGATTATACACGACTGACATGGATTTTTCATTTCAACCAGTTGTACTGTCATTATTTCTTTAATTCAACTGCCTTTAAAATAGTTTCTCTTAATTCCTTGACACTTGGAACAAGGCTTATGTACTTAATCTGTCCATCGATAACTATTGTGGGTATGTTTGATACTCCAAGCTTCATCATGAATACAACCGATTCTTTGTCTTTTATCTTGTGTTCTACATAAGCGACTTTATCAGATAATCCTTCACAGGCAGCTTTGACAGCTTCCATCATATACTGGCATGGAGCACATGAAGCTGAATCAAGTGTAATAACGTCTATTATTACTTTTTTCTCGGCTTTATAGTCAGGTAACTCAACAACAATACCGTCAAGAGCAGACTCGCTCACGATTGATTCTGGCATTTCTCCATGGGCAACTGCTGCAATAGCAAGAACGTTTTCAACCGGTGTTGCATATGGCATGTCACAGCCAGGAGATAATATATATCCTTTTGTCCCACCAATACTCATACAGTTTAAAGCATCATTAATATTATCCTGTACTGATCCAAAAAGCATTGTAACTGTAAGCTTGATATTTCCACCTACAGATACTCCCCTCTTTTTGCATATGTCAATGACATACTCAAGAGGAATATTCTCATCAATTGATATATTGTCACATTTGCAACGGCTCATAACTTCAATGTTCTTCTTAGCGTCTCCGCAAACAAACAAGGATGAAAGCCTGTTTCTGGTTCTTATATGGTCAAATATCTCGACAGCATATGGCAATACAAATTCCTCAAAACTGTCTGGTGAAATCTGGCTTGTCATAGGATCAACAACTGCTATGATGTCACAGCCTGCATCAATATACATGTCTGCGCATGCTATACATACATCCTTACAGAAATCCAAAACTTCCATGACATGGTCCGGATCATCTATCATTTCATAGAATATTTCCGTTCCCATAAGGTGTAATGCAAGTGTATAAGGTCCAGTTATAAGTCCGTACATTGCAATATCATTTCCAAGTTCTTCACATAATCTTTTTGCAGACTCCATTACCAGCTTGAATCTTCCATCATTAACAGTAGGGATCTTCAGCTGTTCAAGCTTTACACCATCTTCAAGCGGATGAGTTACCACAGAAGGCGGATTATCCTTGGCATATCTTAATTTGCAGCCCAGAGCTTCTGCTTCAAGCTGCAGATCGAAAAGAACAGGAATACCATCAGGCCTGTAAAGGTCTACTGCTTTTTTAACTCCTTCAACTATGAGGTCGCTATCTTTAAAAAACATTTCAGCAGTGACATTTTCTAATAGTGAAGCCGCATGGCATCCTACGAATGGCACCCAGGGAGCTCTTTCTGTCTGTTTATTCATTATGGCGTCAAGTACAAGCTGTTTATTGTTCATTTTCTGTATCCTTTCACAGTTATATTAAAATCATATATATATATTCCTACTAAGTCAATAGGAATTGTATATTGCTCCAAATTTATTAATCCGGTATATCAGCAAATCGAAAGACCATTCATCTACTTTGTAAGTCTTTTCCCATTCGAAACCGAGCTTGGAATATAGTGAGCATGCAGCTGCATTCTCGCTATCAACAAGAACAGATAATTCTTTATATCCATTCACAGATAACTGTTCTATCAGATGCTTTATTAGTACAGTTGCTATCTTTTTATTCCTGTAATCCTCTTTCACAAATAATCCTGACAGATAAGCTCTTTGGTTTTCAACTGTTGCCGCTTTATCTTCAGATTTATATGTTACTGTGACATCAGCTATGCATTCATTGTTTATAAATACCGCATAACAGTCATCTTTTTTATCCTGAACACGTTTACAGCGTTCAATAAAATCCTCATCTTCTTTAATATGTCCCCTGAGATTTTCAATAAGTTTAAACGTATCAGTATTAAGCTTCTGTATTGTATAATCCATGTCAGATTATTATCATTTCTTTATTAGAATGATTTAGAGGGTAACAGCCTCCCTTTTCAACAACAACAGTATTCTCAATCCGTACACCACCCAAATCAGGTATATAAATTCCCGGTTCGACAGTTACTGTCATGTTGCTTTTAAGCACAGCTTTGCTTTTAACTGAAAGTCTTGGCTCTTCATGTATAAGCAAGCCTACACCATGTCCTGTACTATGCCCGAAATAATTGCCATATCCTTCTATTTCAATTATATCTCTTGCTACTTTGTCAGCATTGAATCCAGATACACCTTCTTTGACATAGTCCTGTGCTTCCTTTTGCGCTTTGTAGACAATGTTATAGATCTTTATCATTTCCGCAGATGGAGAACCTATAAAAAAAGTTCTTGTCATATCTGAGCAGTAACCTTTATAATTTGCTCCAAAATCCAATGTGACTGTGTCATGATTCATTAGTTTTTTACTGTCAGGCACACCATGAGGCATACTTGTTTTTTTACCGGAAACAGCTATTGTATCAAAAGCAGGAAATGATGCTCCGTTCTTCTTCATCACATACTCTAATTCTGCTGCGACTTCAATTTCCGACATGCCGATCTTTACTGTTTTTAAAATATGGTTAAAAGCGATATCCGCAATAGCAGCGGCTTTTGACATAAATGACAGCTCAGTTTCATCTTTAACTGAGCGTATGGCAAGCATCTGATCAGAAATATCATAATACACACAGTCTTTTAAACCTTGCTTTAATGTCTCAAAGTATCCATATGGTACTGTATTCTCGTACCCTATACGTAATCCTTTACTAGTAAAAAGCTTTGATAACAAAGCAACTATACTTTTTACGCCTTCTTCAATCAGAACCACTTCATAACCGTATGCAGATAAGGAAGAAGCTGTCTCAATATATCGAAAATCGGTTGCAAAGTATGCTTTTTTGCGTGTGAATACCAATATGCTGTCTGTTCCGGAAAAAGATGAGAGATACATTGTATTATCCCTTGATGTTATAATTACTCCATCCAGATCCTTTTGCTCAATTATATTTATCAGAGAACTTACTCTTTTATCATACATATATTCCCTCCATTAATCATTCTTTCCGTATTGCTCATACATTATTTTACTTTTCAATGAATCAGTGGCCATCATGTCATCTGATTCGCATATTATAACAGGCTGTAAATCATATTTATACAACACGGGTATAAAATCTTTGAAATACGGGCCGAACTTTTCATCTTCGAATGTGAGATGTTTTTTTTCACCGCCTTGAGTATACTCAATCTGTGAAAAATGCATATGCATTTTCTTTGTTCTTTCCAGACCTATTCCGTCAATCAGTTTGAGTATTACTTTTTCATAATCTTCAGATGTTTTAAGACTTCCATGGGTTCTTGCATTGAGATGACCGAAATCCACCGTAGGTAATATCCTTTCATCATTTGCGCAAAGATAAATAATTTCATCAAGATTACCCAGCTGATTTATTTTACCCATTACCTCGGGACAGAATATGACTGATTCATCATTAATGCTATCTAAAAAGTCCTTTAGAAAATGATGTGCCCTTATGGTCGCATTCTCTCGCGTATCACCCATGAAAGAACCTGGATGGACGCACACCCTTACAGCTCCCATCTGCTTTGCAGCAATATATGAATTTCTCATGTGCATAAGGGAGCTCTTTATTTTTTCTGGTTCAACTGTTGCCATATTAATGAAGTAAGGAGCATGAAGAGACAATGCTATACCAAATCTTTTAGCATGTTCACCAATTCTATTCGCAGCTTCTTCTTTTATATTGACACCTCTTCCGCATTGGTACTCATAGGCATTCAAACCCATGTTTTTCAGCCATTCCATTGCCTCAAAAGTGTTTTTATATCCTTGGTCGTAAAAAGAGGTTTCGTTACCTGCTGGTCCGAATCTTATCATATTTCTTTAATCCTTTTTTCATATTTTATAAGTATCTTATTTTCAAATATTCTTTTTAGCCGGACATTCCATGATTCATGATCATTTATTCTCTTTGTCAGAATTGTCAAAAAGCCTGCTTTTCTGCCACCTTTGATATCCGTAAAAAGCTGGTCTCCTATCATCGCACATTTATTTGCCGGAAGATTTAACATCAGCAATACCTTGTCAAACCCTTTTTTATAAGGCTTGAATGCCCTATACACATATTCTAACCCGAAACGACCAGCAATTAAAGCAGTTCTTTTTTTTGAGGCATTTGATGAAATGCACAATGAAAAACCCATATTTTGCAAATCTTTAATTAAGGTAAAGGCTTTGTTGTGTATTGTATCGTTATACATCTCAGTTAATGTGTTATCAATGTCAAAACATAGGCCTCTAATTCCCATTTCATACAGTTTTTTATAGTTAATGTCTAATATTCCTTCTGCTATATAATCTGGTAAATATTTATACATGAAATTCCTCAAAAACATTTTGCAATTATTTGTAATTGCTTTTATATTTTAGTATAATATACTGAAAATAAAATTAAGGCAAGGACATGAGTATGAATATTTCCATCAAACTGACCGGGCAACCAAAAACAAAACCAGACGAGAATAAACTATCCTTTGGAAAGCAGTTCACAGATCATATGTTTCTGATGAATTATGATTCTGAAAAAGGCTGGCATAATCCAAGGATTGAACCATACGGACCTCTATCCATTGATCCTTCAACAAATGTACTCCATTATGGCCAAGGCGTTTTTGAAGGATTGAAAGCTTATAGGACGAAAGAGAATAAAGTACTGTTATTCCGTCCTGATGAGAATGCAAAGAGACTTAAATCATCATGCGAAAGATTATGTATACCTCCGATTGATCAAGATGATGTTGTGGAAGCTATAGTAAGTCTTGTCAAAACAGATATTGACTGGGTACCGTCATCAGCAGGAACCTCGTTGTATATCCGTCCTTTCATAATATCGACAGATCCTTTCTTAGGAGTGCATCCTTCTCATACATATCTTTTCATGATCATACTTAGTCCTGTTGGCCCATATTATCCGACCGGACTTAATCCGACCAGCATTTATGTTGAAGACTTTTACAAACGTGCTTCCAAAGGCGGAATGGGACATGTCAAGACAATGGGTAATTATGCAGCAAGTCTTATCGCTCAGGAAAAAGCGATTAAACTTAATTGCATACAGACTTTATGGCTTGATGCGCATGAAGGAAGATATATTGAGGAAGTAGGCGCAATGAATGTATTCTTCGTTATAGGCGATAAGGTGGTTACCCCTGAATTATCAGGAAGCATATTGCCAGGAATAACAAGGAAAAGCACGCTTGAGATCGCTAAGTCATTAGGTTATAAGACGGAGGAAAGAAAAATAACAATTGACGAGGTTATTGAAGCGTTGGAAAGCAGTGAGATGAAAGAATGTTTCGGTACTGGAACTGCCGCAGTCATATCGCCTGTCGGTGAACTTATATACAAAGACATACGCCACACTATTAATAATAACAAAATCGGTACAATATCACAGACACTTTATGATACACTTACAGGAATACAGTATGGAACAATAAAAGACACAAGAGGCTGGACTGTTGAAGTGTAGCAACCTGCTTTTTTTGTGATTAACTGAAAATACAAAAAGCTGCCCGTAACAAATAAAGGCAGCTTTTATTTTTTTCTATTACTCAATCATTAATAACAGCAGAATTAGCTGACACATACTCCATTATCTTATTAAGCAGTATGCTGTTTGTAATTGACTCTTTGTCATAATCCTTCAAAAAGTCATCTGTATTGTCATAGCCATAGTATTGAGCATAGTTATCATATCCTTCGTCAAGCTCGTTAGCACTTAATTTAATTTTTTCAAGCATGGCTATAGCCTGAGATATCATTTCCTGTTTCACTCCGTCGCGCGCGCTTTCCAGATTCGTCTGATTAAACTCCTCTTCTGTCTGCCCTAATGCATCCATGCAGAATTCATTAAAAGAGGAATACCCGTAATATGCCATGTAGTATTCATAATATTCACGTATAGAATCAACTCTTTTCTGAACAGTATCAGGATATTTCTTCACAACAGTGTTATCAAGCACCATTTTCCATGCCGCTTGTGTTTTTTTGTAATTATATATCTCTTTTTTCAAATATTCGTTATATTCATCTACAGTATTATATCCATTATCTAAGTTCTTAATAAACTCATCGTTATATTCTGGCAGAACACGTCTTGTGACTTTATTCACAACAACCTGGAAACGAACTTCTTTTCCAGCAAATGCTGATACATTATTATCTTTGTCCTTATAATCTGTGGGGAATGTTAGATTCAATACAACCGGCTGTCCGATAAATGCTCCTATGAGTCCTTCTTCAAACCCCGGTATAAATAAGTTTGATCCTATTTCTAAATCATATCCCGTTGCTGCGCCTCCTTCAAAAGGCATATCATCCACAGTACCTGAGTAATCGATATTTGCAATATCCTTAATCTGAACTGTTCCCTCATCAAAAACTACATTGTCCGCATACTTATCCAGTAAAAGATTTATTTCATTTTCCATGTCTTGGGCAGTAACAGCAATAAGGCTATAATCAAGCTGTAGATTCATATATTCTCCAAGCTCGATATATCTGCTGTTCTTGTATGGGCTGCAACCTGTAAGCATTATTGCGCCAATAATAAAAAGCAATGTGATTTTTATAATTCTATTTTGATTCTTCTTACTACTTTTCATAAATATATCCTTTAATGAATTTTATCTCACTATAAGCCAGTGGAATTTCCTTTTTCGTCTGTTTCATTAAAACAGTAAAAATCAATTGCATCCCATATCTCGTCAATACCTCTTTTTGTTGATGATGAAGTTAAGATAAAAGGAGTGTCTGGGTCTATATTAAGCATCTTCGCTATTTTCCCTGCTCTTGTAATACTTTGAGACTTTGACAGTTTATCGCATTTATTCACTGAAAGGATAAAAGGAAGATGAGAAGAGTTTAAAAATTTTATCATCTGCAAATCATCATCTGTGGGGTCATGACGTATGTCAAGTATCTGTATGACAAGTTTAATATTCGTCCTTTGATTTAAGAACTGTTCTGCAAGCTTTCCGTATGTTTCGGATATCTGTTTTGAAGCTTTGGAAAATCCATAACCAGGCAGGTCCACCATCCTTATGATACCGTTCACATCATAAAAATTTATAAGTCTGGTTTTACCAGGAGCAGATCCTGAATATGCAAGATTCTTCCTGTTGCATAAGGCATTTATAAGGCTGGATTTGCCGACATTAGATTTACCGGAGAATACAACCTCAGGTATATCATCATCTGGCCACTGCTCTGCTTTTGCAGCACTAATTATAAATTTTGAATCTTTTACTAACAAACCAGCTCTCCTTTTTTGTTATTATACATTATTTGTTCCTGATTTCATACTTTACAGTTTCCCCGAGCAAAAAAAAAGCGGATAACCGCTTAATTTTTAAATCAGATTCAAATTCTAATATTCTCCTGCTGTGTTGTCACATCCTAGAACATGGACAAGCTTATGCTTTACTATCTGCTTGATATTCTCTCTTGCAGGTTTTAGATACTCTCTTGGATCGAAATGGTCTGGATATAATGCGAAATGCTCTCTTATTGATGCTGTCATAGCAAGCCTTAAATCCGAGTCAATATTAATTTTACATACTGCCATACCTGCAGCTTTTCTTAACATATCCTCAGGTACGCCCTGTGCGCCAGGCATTCTGCCACCGTATTTATTTATCATTTCCACAAATTCTGGAATGACTGATGATGCGCCATGTAACACTATCGGGAAATTAGGCAGTCTTTTCTGAACTTCTTCAAGAATATCAAATCTTAATTTGGCTGCACCCTGGAATTTATATGCCCCGTGGCTTGTGCCTATCGCGATTGCCAGTGAATCTACTCCTGTTTTAGCAACAAATTCAGCCACCTGGTCAGGATCAGTATAGGATGAATCCTCTTTGCTGACCTTGACATCATCTTCAACTCCGGCTAATCTGCCCAATTCAGCTTCTACCACAACACCTCTGTCATGTGCATATTCAACTACTCTTTTTGTTTCTTTTATGTTGTCTTCGAATGAATGGTGTGACCCATCTATCATGACAGAAGTAAAACCGCCGTCTATACATGATTTGCATGTTTCAAAGCTGTCGCCGTGGTCAAGATGAACACATATTGGAAGCCCTGTATCTTCAATAGCCGCTTCAATCAGTTTCATAAGATAAACATGTTTTGCATATTTTCTAGCTCCTGCAGAAACCTGAAGGATTAAAGGTGCCTGAACTTCTTTAGCAGCCTCTGTTATGCCCTGGATAATTTCCATATTGTTTACATTGAAAGCGCCAATCGCATATCCGCCTTTGTAGGCCTTTTCGAACATTTTTTTTGATGTTATAAGTGCCATGTCTGTATCTCCTTTTTATTTTTTCACTAATACTTTTTTAAGTTTTGCAAATTTCGGAAGCCCGTCTTCAAAAGGCAGCTCAGAATCGCCCTGTATTAAAGGAAGCGCATAATCAATAAATTCCTGCTTCAGAAAATTCCTTTCGTCATTCAACCAATCTGAAGGAACAGTTTTTTCAGTGTTTGCCGCATCAGCAAGCGATACAAGAATAGTTTTCCCTACATACTTGCCATCCACATAGGTTCTTTCAAATCCTATCATGTAATCAGTATGTCCGTTAACTGCAGCTTTTACTGCTTCTTTCCCGGCAAGAAATGCTTCTTCTATATCAGTTTTTGATCCTATATGGGCTGCACAACGCTGCATAAGGCTGAACTCTATTGATCTTACTTTACACTTGAATTCATTTTTAACTATGTCACCAAGAACTGAAGCTGCTCCGCCAAGCTGAGCATGTCCGAAAGCATCTTTTGCGAGAGACTGAGTCATTTCAGCTATGTATCTTCCCTGTGAATCCTTGCATCCTTCAGAAACTGCTACAATAACTTTATGGTCTGCTTTGCTTTCGTAAACTTTTTTGACATCAGAAAGAAATTTTTCAATTGTGAAGGGAACTTCTGGAAGGTATATCAGGTCTGGACCAGCTCCTTTGTATGCTGCGAGCATGCTTGCTGCAGTTAACCATCCTGCATTTCTTCCCATTATTTCGATTATCGTTATCATTGGAGTATCATACACATTTGCATCATGATAAACCTCCATAATTGTTGTTGCCACATATTTTGCCGCAGAACCGTACCCTGGGCAATGATCTGTCACTGAAAGGTCATTATCTATAGTTTTCGGTACACCGATGACTCTGCATTCATAACCTGATTTAGCCATGAATTTGCTAATCTTATTGCATGTATCCATAGAGTCATTCCCCCCATTATAGAAGAAATATCTTATATTATATTTCCTGAAAACTTCAAGCAGTCTTTTATAATCGGTATCATCAACATCCGCATTCTTAAGCTTATATCTTACAGAACCCAGTGCAGATGAAGGTGTAGTTTTAAGCAGGTCTAACTGTTCCTGTGTTTCTTTTGAAATATCATAAAATTCTTCATTCAGAATACCTCTGATTCCATGTGCAGCTCCATACACTGCTGTAATGCTTTCTTCTTTAAGCGCTTGCTGGAAAACACCAGATGCGCTTGCATTAATTACTGACGTTGGTCCGCCTGATTGTCCGAAAATCGCGGCTCCTTTTAACATTGCCATTTGTTTACCTCCATGACCTAAATATCTAAGTTATAATAACATAATAATTTTCATAATACAATATTGTGCTTTTGTGAAATATGCTTAAGAAGATAAGGTAAATACATAACAAGACCCTTTATTTCAGCATAATTATCCTGTATATCGCATAACCGACAGCTAATACAAGCAGCCCTATCGCTATCAATTCCCTTATTCTGCCATTCTTGGTTATATCCTTCTTAAAAATCAGGATACCTATTGAAATTAAAATACCAACAATTGCGATACCAAGTAACGAATAACTTCTAAAAACAGGATTATCTGATATCAGCATCATGAATATGTAAACGAATATAAGCAGATAATCAATTATGTTTCTTTTATCAGTAGGATTGTTGTTCATGAAAATAACCTTTCTTTGTATTTATCTAATTGTAAAAGAAGAAGCATTCCCAGACCCATACATGATACTATCTGCCCGGCAGCCACTGATGCGACAGCAAGCCAGTAATCCATTCCGTAATACACATTCAATACATAGCCTACCACAAACATATTTATTACTATGGGAGGTATAGGTGCCAGCCATTTATTCTTCACTTTGTACGTCAGATAAGCTGCAACAAGTGTAGCTAGTGATCCAAGAACTATATCAAGTATTCCAGCACCGCCGATAATGTTTGCAAGCATGCAGCCGACAAAAAGACCATAAATTGCGGATGATGTAAAATATGGAAGAACAGTCAGTGCTTCTGCCACTCTTATCTGAACTGTTCCGAAACTTATCGGCATAAACATAAATACAAGCGCACAGTACAGGGCAGCTATCAGGGCTGGTATTATTACATACTTTTTCAGCATGCAGCCTCCTTCTTATCTTCGAAAGTATATCACAGCACCACTTAATTGTGAACTTTTTGTTACATTACAGCATCTAATAGAAGTGCATAAACAGGTAACTGATATTAAAATACCTGTAAATCACAGCAAAAACAGGGGTTTTACATGATTGTAGTGTGTATAATGTAAACATTCTGTGAATAAATTAAATATCATGTTTTTTTGTGGTAAAATTAGTGCATTAAAAACCAAATTCCAAGGAGATCGTATGAATAACTTAGTATCATTGTTTAAATCGATAGACGTTTCAGGAAAATTAGTGATTGTACTCATCCTGGTTGTTTTCTTAGCCGCATTCGCAATCAACCTTCTTATCAAACTTCAGTATCTGAAGTTAAGCAAGCAGATAAACAACCGGCAGAACAGGCGTGCAGGAACATTTAAGAACGAGATGCTTAATGAGATTGTACAGGATTACAAAATTGCAGGTGAGATCAACAGCAATAATGTAAATACTCAGGCTATCATTGAAAAGAACTTTGAAGAGCATATGAAACTTAGTTCTTTCGGTGAGACATTCGTAAGAAAAAGCCAGGCAATGATGGTCACATTAGGACTCTTGGGTACATTCATAGGGCTTACAATTTCAGTCAGTGAGCTTGTTAATGTACTTCTACAGGATATTGGATCTTCCTCTATGGACTGGAATGAGATACTTGTAAGGCTTGCAGGTGCCGCTAAAGGAATGGGCGCTGCCTTCACAACCAGCCTTGTGGGACTTTTCGGTTCTGTTATTCTTAACTTCACACTAATCGCAATTGATTGCGAAGACCAGAAAAGATCACTAATGATCGACATAGAAGAATACCTTGATAATAATATCGCAGTGCTTATTGCAAAAGATAAAGAAACCGAGTATACGATGATGAACAGGATACTTAAGGATACTTTTGTAGAATTCGGTACAAAAATCGAAGATACTCTCAAACAGACAATTGAATCCTTTGCTGACAAACTTACGAATGTCGTCATGGATGTCTCAGTCTCATCGCAAGCTCTTGACACTACAGTAGAAAGATTTGACAGTGCGATATCCACATTAGCTGTTGCTATGAAAGATATGTCGGATTTCAACCTTAATCTTAAAGAGAATGTTGATAAGATGGATGTATCCTTTATAAAGATGAGCGAATCATTATCTGATTCTGCTAACCTCATAATGAAAAACTATGATGCAATCAGGGTATTTGCCGATGATGTCAAGAATGCTGCAGGACAGATGGCTGTCTCAAACAAGGAGACTATGGAAGAACTTGCTACCCTGGCAGTCCAGGTAGACCAGACTGTTACTGCTCTAATGCAGCTGACAGATACTATGAAACAGTCCAGCGAGGAGAATGCCGCATCGTTCAATAATATGAAAGATGCATTTGAAAAAGCTATAATAGCTACCTCTATGGAAGTTGCTTCCTTGACTGATAAAATTAAAAATTCATTTGAAGAAGCTCTAAGGGAAAGCAGTGACTTAATCGCTGAGAAGACCGCTTCTACAATGGAAAAATCCATGGCTAATGTCGCAAAAATGTCTGAATCTTTTGAGAGCAACCAGAAAATTCTGGCTCAGACAATTGCTTCTTTGCCGGAGCAGACCATGGTATACAACAAGTCGGTTTCGGGAAAGATCCAAAAGAAGCTTGATGACATAGAAAAGGCCATCAAGAATGATTAACATAAGACAAGAGGTGATCTAATTGAAACAAAGAGTTAGCTATTTAAAGAAAACTGAAGCTGAGAACTACTGGCCGTCATTTGCGGATGTTATGTCCACTATGGTGCTTATTATGCTATTCCTTGTTCTGATAGTGTTTATTAAGAACATAATCATATCAATAAATTTAGACGAACAGGAAGCAACTAATATTGCCACAGGAGCTCAGCTGGAAGCAACAAGGAACGATCTGGCAGCAAAGGAACTTGCTCTACAGGAAACACAGTTGGATCTGGAGACAAAACAGACTATTCTTATCATGCTTGAAGAAGAGCTTGCTGCAAAAGAAATATCCTTAAGCCTTCTGGAAAATGAGTTAGCTGCTAAACAGGCCGCACTGGAACTATCTGAGGAAGAAGCAGCAAACCTCGAAAACCTCATTCTGATCCTTGCTGAACAACAGGCTGCATTGGAAGCTCAGAAACAAGAACTTTTAGCTCTCATAGCTTTGAATACGATTGAACTCGAATCAATGAGAGAACAGCTACAGAAAGTCGCTGTAATGCAGGTAGAGATATTTGAAAAGGTCAAAAAATCCATAGATGAAGCATTAGGAGAGGGATATGTTACTATTGGTGACGAAGGTAATTTACAGATAAATGCCAGCCTTCTTTTCCAAGTGGACAGCTCGGAAATAGCTCCTTCAGCTTACACTTTACTAGATAAATTAGCTACTGCATTTGAAGAAATTTTAAAAGATTCCGGTAAGTATATTGAGTCTATAATGGTTGAAGGACATGCTAGTACTGATGGCACATATTTAAAAAACCAGCTTTTATCTACAGACAGAGCTAATGCTGTACTATTGTATTTATTTGATAGCAATAGAAGACTTGAAACAAACTATGCGAATTATTTCGGTGCAGTCGGGTATTCAGAGTCAAGACCTTTAGTGCAAAATGATTACACAGAAACATTGCGTGCTAAAAACAGAAGAATCGAATTTTCCATCGTTGTCCGTGAAGAGAATGTGGGACAGATAATTCAGGAGTATTTAGACTCACTTGATGATGCAAGTTAGGAGAAATTAATGGCAAAAACAGATTTTAAAGATCTTAAGCTATATTATTCGAATTCTATGATGAGCCTTAAGGAAGGAGACTATGAAGATGCCATTAAAGGTTTTTTGTACCTTATTAATCATGGTATCGAGCCTCAGAAATCCGTGCTTGGAATTTTAACGGCTTACTCCTGTCTTACAAGATATACAATAGCATTAAAGACATATGAAAAGAATAAAGAGTATTTTACTGATAATCCATTAAACACAGGGATGTTTATTGAGATAATGACTTCTCTTCTCATGAAGGAAACAAGTTATCTTAAGAAAAACGCTCGTGGTTATTTTACAGCTATACTGATGGCAAATCGTATGAAAACTGTTCATGAAGCTTACCTTTCTGATAAAGATAATATTCTAGCTATCATACTGATATGTTACTGGTATGCTGTATTAGGGAGAAGACCTCATGACACAGAGCAGATGATGAAAGATTTTCTGCATAATGAGTTTATTGATGATGAATTCCGGTGGAAACTTTTAGAGAAATTGTCAATTACTGATAAAGACCTGATGGATGACATAACCATAGCAAGCCTGTTTAAAAGGATACCAAGATATTTAGACCATTCATACATCAATCTTCTTCTGTTTTCAAACCTATCTGGCAATAATCTTGTTTCAGCCAGAGAGAAGATCGAAGTACAGAGAATGAACGGTGTTGAGCTTTCTGATGATGTGATGTGGAATTATATAGATTTATGTGTTGAGAATAATGATATCGATGATCTTGCAGTTAATTTTGCAAAGCGCCTTTTTGCCAAAGGATGGATGGATCCTGCCATAGGCAGAGTTTTCAGGTATGCTAAAAACAATCTCAATATTTATAACGTGACTAATGAAACGAAAGCACTTGATCTTTTCGGCATTTAAACTTATTTATTTACTACAGACAGCTCAGGATATCAATAAATGTACTGAGCTGTTTTTCATATGATATATTTGTTTCCGATGGAAAATGAATGAAAGAGATATATGGATATACCCGTTTTGTGCTTTTTTCCAGAAGCCTGTAAAAAATATCATTACATATATAGGTGCCTGCTGAATAGGAAGTATCAACTATATCCATTAAATAAACAGACTTAGGATACTCAAGCGTCGCAGTTAATGCAATTTCAGCTCTAGGTATTATAATACTGTCTTTTTTAAATATACCTGCATTATCTGCTGTGTTCGAATTATTTATATTCAAAGCGATTTTTTCTATTGATATAAATTTTCTTGATGCAGCCATGCCAGTTGCAATAACTATATCAGGCTTCAGCTCTTCAATTCTTTTATCCAGAAGTTCAAAAGCTGTCTGGTATGTGACATCCAGTATGACCTTATATATCTCATTCCCATTGCTCATGTCTGGAAGCCCCATTACAAGCTTCTGTGTAATATTCTCACTAAATCCTGCAAAAGGACTGAATCCCGAAACTAGAATCTTCATTTTAAAGGAACAAGCTTTAACGCATTTTCAAAGTACAGCTTATTCTTCACCGTTTGGCTTAAGTTAAGGGATTCGATTAGCTCGCCATGTCTTGAATCAAAATAGTCCCTGGCATAAAGTATCCTGTCCTGATAGTTATTAATAAACCAGTAAGCATGCTCAAGATCTCTGCTGAAGGCATTCCAGCCGCTTCCTGCAGACATATCACAATAAAGGTTATCATATTTATCCAGAAGTTTGGAAATCATGCCGCCCCTGACTACAGGCCCTTTCGGATAAGACATTTTATCATACTGGTCATCATCTGATATATGTGCCCAAAATCCCGGAGCATGTCCTAAAAACACTGTTTCAGGACATTTCTGAAGTACTCTTTCCAGCACATCAATACCGCCTCCATACCAGAAATTTGGCCAGGCGTTTGTCCATGGCTTGTTAAATTCATAATCAAAATGCATTGTTACCGGAAGATTAAGCTCTCCTGCTGTACGGTATAATCTGATAGCATCAAAATCGTCATACATCATCCTGACCTTCAGTTCCCCGCAGACTCGTACTTTGTGTATGAAAGTAGCAGCTTTTAAGTTATTTATCGCATCCGGATCTCTAGGATCAGGACAATATCCCAGTACGAATCTGTCCGGATATGCTTTCTTGTATTCCAGCCCTGCCTCGAATGGTATAGGTCCTTTTTTAAGATAAGTTGCTAATCCTCCGTTGTAGTTCTCATATTCATGTCTTGGGCACTCCCATGAAAGAAGCCATGTGACATCAATATTATTCTCATCCATATTTTTTATGAATCCGTCTAAATCTGTCTTGTGCCAGTCTGCATGATTATGAGCATCAATTATCATTTTCCAAATCTCCTTCAGTTGATAGATTCAGTATACCATCATTTTTTATCTCTTTTATATCTGCCTTACAGTATTTCTTAATATCATTCAGCTTATCCTGATCAAATGGCGTAAGAAGCGAAACTGCAATTCCATTCTTCATGGCTCTTCCGGTCCTGCCTATACGGTGTACATACTGCTCTTTATCATCAGGAAGGTCAAAATTAATTACAGCATCTACATCTGTAATATCCAAACCCCTAGCTGCAACATCCGTTGCTATCAGAATATTGAGTTTTTCATCCTTAAACGCTCTAATCGTCTTTTCCCTGCCAGTTTGCGATTTACCCCCGTAAATACAGTTTGCTGAGTAGCCTTTTTCGCGAAGGTTATCAGTAAGCATCCTCACCATATTTATTGTATTACAGAATACGAGTACTTTATAGAAATCATTGTTGTCCAGTATTGCTTCTACAGCTTTCATCTTGGAGTGCATATTCTGGACCATAACGCAAATCTGATCAATATCCGGTTTATTCTCGTTATTCTCTTCTACAGTAACTTCAACTGCATCTCTTTGATAAAGCCATGAAATATCCATGACACCCATAGACATGGTGGCTGAAAGAAGAGCTAAATTCTTTCTATTAGGCATCATGTTAAGGATTTTTGTTACTTCTTCGATAAATCCCATATCCAACATACGGTCTGCTTCATCCAGTACTGCTGTTCTGACTTTGGATATATCAAGAGTCTTACGGTCAATATGGTCTTTTAATCTTCCTGGAGTCGCAACAATAATCTGCGGATTCCTTTTTAGTGCCTTTATCTGACCTTCTATGGGTTTCCCTCCATATATAGCTTCTATCTTTACTTTGGGCATGAATTCAGAGAGATCCTTTAATTCCTCGCAAATCTGAATAACCAGTTCCCTTGTCGGAGCAAGTATAAGTGCCTGTATTTCTTTGTTTTCATAATCAAGCTGCTCAAGAAGAGGTATTCCGAATGCAAATGTCTTTCCTGTCCCAGTAGGTGCTTTAGCAATAACATCTTTATACTCCATAAGTGGAGGTATAACATCTGACTGCACAGTTGATGAGTATATATACTCTTTCTTGTTTAATGCTTTTATAATTCCTTCTGATAGATTTAAATCATCAAATTTAGTGCCTGAATAATTTGTTTTCTGCTTATCCTCATCAGGGTTTACGGGTCTTTTTTTAAATTTAGTTGGTTCACTAAAAATTCGTTCTGGCTTTATCTCATATTTTCTGTTTTTTGTGAAACTTCCTTTTCTTTTGAAAGTTTTTTTTCTTTTGTTCTCATTGATTTCCGTTTTATTCATATTACCTTCTATTTTTCAATTCTTCTGCAATCTGTTCCAGAGTTATATCTTTTTCAACAAGCAGGACCATAAGATGATATAAAAGATCAGATACCTCGTACACTATCTCTTCTTTTGAATCATTTTTTGCTGCGATAATAGTTTCTGACGCCTCTTCACCAACCTTCTTTAAAATCTTGTCCAAACCCTTATCAAAAAGATAACAAGTGTATGACCCCTCTTTGGGGTTCTTCTTCCTGTCGGTTATAACCTGATATAATTCATTCAATATCTCATTCATTTTCTTTAATCTCCCCATTTTCATCTATCTGTCTGTAAAAACAGGATTGCGCACCTGTGTGGCATGCGTTCCCTTTTTGCTTTACTAGATAAATTAATGTATCCAGGTCACAATCTACCAACACTTTAACGACCTGTTGCGTATTTCCGCTTGTCTCACCTTTAACCCATTCGCTGTTTCTTGAACGGGAAAAATATGTTGCTCTCTTAGTTTTTATAGTCTTAATTATTTGTTCTCTTTTGGCATATGCCATCATAAGAACCTGTCTTGTGTCAGCGTCCTGGCATATTACTGGTATTAATCCGTTTTCATCATACTTAAGATCAGGCATTAATAATTTCCTTCATATATTTACAGCTTATAGCTATACTCTTTTCCATAGGGATATCAAACTTCTCCTGTTCCATAATACACCAGTCGATCTTATCTGAAGTCTTTAAAATTGATGGAAAATCAATTATTCCTCTGCCGACCTCTATATCGTTTCCTTCTTTGGATATATCTTTAAAATGCAGCAAATCTAACCTATCCCTATACCTTTCGCAGTATTCAATGGGGTTCACTCCGCCTTTTACTGCCCAATAAGTATCAATTTCAAGAATAACATCTTTATCAGTGTTTTTCGCAAGTATGTCAAAAAGCCTTTGACCTTCATCAATAATAGTAAATTCAAATGCATGATTATGGTAGCCTATCTTTATACCGAATTTTTTTGCATTTTGACTGGCTATGTTAAGATATTCTGCAACAGTCTTCATCCCGTCCGCTGTATGAAATTTGTCTGATAAATATGGGACTATTACATACTTGTTGCCTATTACTGAGTTATATTCCATTGTTTCATTAAATTTGTCTACAACTGCATTTAAACCTGAATGGCTTCCTGCAGGCAGTATACCTAAATCATCAATGTATTTCTTTGTTTCAATAGCTTCTTTTCCAAAAAAACCAGCAAATTCCACTCCGTCATAACCTATCTGCTTTGCAATGTGCAGAGCATGATAAAAATCCTGTTCAGCAATCTCTTTTATGGAATATAGCTGTAGCGCTGTTTTTGGCATAATTTCCTCCCTGATGTCCTTGGCCATAAAGGCTTCCTTTGAATTATTATATACTTTAAACGATATCATTTCAAATTACAGAAGAGATATCTTGTACATTACTATACCTGCTGCACATGCTGCATTTAAAGATTCTGTCATGCCTTGCATTGGTATTGATAATGTTTTTGTAAGATGCTTTTTAATGTTTTTATCCAGTCCGTTTGATTCATTGCCTATGACAAGCGCGCAATGCTTATCAAGATTGACAGTTTCTATATCCTGTCCATTAGCATCTAATCCGTATATAGCATATCCAGCCTTATTAAGTATGGAAAAAATCTCTTCAGTCGCTTTTATATATGGAATCCTGAACAAGGAACCCATGCTTGCTCTAAGTGCTTTTTCATTGTACAGATCAGCACATCCTTCAAGAGCAAACACGCAGCCTATTCCGAAAGCTTCAGCGCTTCTGACCATTGTTCCTGCATTTTTCGGATCATTAATCCTGTCCATGACAAGAACAGGACTGCCTTTCTTAATTACATCAAACACATCCCATTTCAAAGGACGCCCAAGAGCGAGAATTCCTTCTGGATTTGCCATGTATGATAATGATTCTAATATACCGTCTTTTAACAGAAAAATATCTTTAACTATAAGTCTGTCAACATAAGACATATTATTCTGATAATAGGTATCACTGACATATACTTCAGTTACTTTGACATGGCTGGTAAAAGCTTCGTCTAGAAGTTTTCTGCCTTCGATGAAAAAAAGGTCCTCTTGCTCGCGGACCTTTTTCTTATCTAAGCTTTTCAGCCTTTTGATTCTCTGATTGTCCTTGGACTCTATACGGTTCATTAGTTTTACTTTACTGAACTGACAAGTGATGCAAAGCCCTGTGGATCGTTTACTGCCATATCGGCAAGTACTTTTCTATTAAGATCAATATTATTCCTCTTAAGAGCTGAGATGAATTTTGAATAACTCATTCCATTTGTTCTTGCTGCAGCATTTATCCTTGCAATCCAAAGCTGCCTGAAATTACGCTTGTTTGCTTTTCTTGCAGCATATGCATAACTTAATGACTTCATTACTTGCTGTTTAGCAATTCTGAAATTTTTACTCTTATGTCCGAAATAACCCTTTGCGAGCTTTAATACCCTTTTATGTCTTCTGCGTGTTGTTACACCGCCTTTTACTCTTGCCATTTGTCAATTCCTCCTTATTTGTATGGGATAAGCTTTTTAATTACTGGTGCGTCTGCAGCTGATGCAAAAGCAGTATCTCTGTTATCTCTTTTGGCTCTTTTGGTCTTAGATATCAGTCTGTGTCTTCTAAAAGCATGTCCCATCTTTATTTTTCCGCTTCCGGTCACTGAGAACCTCTTTTTTGAAGCGCTGTGTGATTTTAGTTTCGGCATATTCAAATCCTCCTATTATTTCTTTGGTGCCAATATTACTATCATATGTCTGCCTTCGAGTTTTGGTGCTTTTTCTGCTGTGCCATATTCAGAACATGCTTGCGTGAACTTTTCCAGTACTTCCGCTCCCATTTGCGTTCTTGTCATTTCACGTCCTCTGAATGAAAGGCTCACCTTTACTTTATCGCCATCTTCAAGAAATTTGCAGGCATTTTTGATTTTGAAATTAATATCATGCTCGTCTATTCCCATCTTCAGCCAGATTTCTTTCAGTTCCATTGTTTTCTGTTTCTTTTTGGCTTCTTTTTCCCTTTTGGTTATCTCGAACATGAATTTGCCATAGTCGATGATTTTACATACAGGAGGAGTGGCATTTGGGGAAATTTCAACTAGATCCAACCCTGCAGTTTCGCTTAGTTTTAAAGCATCTTTAACTGGCATTATTCCTACTACTATCCCATCTGATCCTATAAGTCTGACCTCTGGTCCTGTAATATCCTCGTTAGTCCTATACTGGGTTTTGGTACTTTTTTGAGCTGCTATTGTAATTACCTCCGTAAATATAATGGTCCTGCAGATATTAATCCGCAAGACCACATAACAATTAATGCAATATGTTTACCCGTTCAGTTAATACTTTGGGGTGAGAAGGGATTACTTCTGCTTTCCTTTTGATATATTATCATATGAAAAAATACTTGTCAAACACTATTTTTCAATTCTTTTTATTATTTGATAAAATATGGTTCTCACTCAACTATCTCATATAATGTTGAAGCATCCTGCTTTTTGACATTCATAGATATATCAGCTACTCTTACTTTTATTAAGCTGTTTGTAAACCTGACCTCCAGAATGTCATCTTTCTTTACTTGATATGAAGGTTTGACTGCTTTGCCATTTATGAATATTTTCTGTCCTTCACATGCTTCATTTGCGACTGTTCTTCTTTTTATAAGACGGCTTACCTTTAAAAATTTATCTATTCTCATTTTTAGCCTCATCCCAATACTTATCCAGTTCTTCTATTGTCATCTGCTTCATGTTCAATCCTTTGTCATTACAGGAATTTTCCACATGGGTAAATCTTTTGATAAACTTTTCAGATGATGCATTTAAGCTTTGCTCAGGATCAATATCCAGAAATCTGCATACATTTACAACTGCAAAAAGAAGATCACCTGCTTCTTCCTTCTGCCTTGATAAATCATTCTGTTCAATTGCCTGCTTCAGTTCTTTAGTCTCTTCATTAATTTTATTAAATGCTCCTGAGACATCCGGCCAGTCGAATCCGACTCTTTGAGCTTTACTCTGAATTTTGTAAGCCCGCATAAGTGCAGGAAAATTCTTTGGGATCTTATTCATGCTGTCTGCTTCGCTCTCGTAACCTTTTTCTTCTATTTTAAGTTTTTCCCAGCTTTCTAGAACTTGCTCAGATGTATCAAATTTCTTGTCTCCAAAGATATGAGGATGTCTGTAAATAAGTTTTCTGCAAATCGCATCAGTTATGTCCTGCATGCAAAAAGTACCATCTTCTTTTCCTATCTGGGCATGGAAGACAACTTGAAGCAGGACATCTCCAAGCTCTTCAGTAATTTTTTCAATATTGTCTTCAGAAATTGCGTCACATGTCTCATAAGCCTCTTCTATTAAGCAATTAGTCAGGGATTCATGAGTCTGTTCCTTATCCCAGGGACATCCATTTTCGCTTCTTAGTTTTGCCATTATTTCGATTAGATCTTCAAAACTGTATTTACTTTCATGTTTATCCATTTTTTATGTCCTTCTACATCAGCATTCCTATTCTTGCCATGACTATCCTGTCCTTATTCTGTAAATCTTTATGTATTTGGATATCATTGTATCCCTGTTTTTTAAGTATTTTTATTACTTGCAAAGCCTGATTATATCCAACTTCATACATGATGTATCCACCATTATTCAGATGCTTCTTTGCATTTATGGATATTAACTCATAGAACTCTGTTCCCTCTTCACCAGCTAAAAGAGCGAGCTTAGGCTCGTAATCTGAAACCTGTTTATCTAGAGCTAAATATTCGTGTAAAGGGATATAAGGGGGATTAGATACTATTAAGTCAAATTTGCCTTCAATTTTAGTAAAAAGATCACTCTGAACTGCAAAACAGTTGCTTTTAACTTCATTAATTACAATATTTTTTCTGGCTATATCAATACATTTATCAGATATATCGCTTAGGATGACTTTTGACTTACCAAGCTTTTTTGCTATTGATATCCCGATACAGCCGCTTCCGCAAGCTAAATCGAGTATTGAAGGGGTTTTTATCATTTGTCCTATATTAACAGCATGTTCTACAAGGATTTCAGTATCATTACGGGGTATAAGCACATTCGAATCAACGTAAAATTCATTACCATAAAAACAAGCCTTTTTCAAGATATACTCAATAGGTTCTTTTTTCATTCTTCTCTTTGCACACTCCAGTAAAAGTTTGGACTTGAAATCCTCTACCTCTTCGTCCTGATGCGCATAAAAATATGAAATGTCTTTTTTAAATATCTCCTCAAGGAAAACATACATTTCCTTCTTGTCAGTAAAAAAACCGGAATATGAGCTAATTAACTGGGAAATTACCATTTTGCCTCTTCTTCATCTGTTGGTAATACTGCATTGAAAGCCATTATAGCGCATTCGACCATGTCTTCATCAGGTTCTTTTGCCGTAAGTTTTTGAAACAGCATTCCAGGAGCAGATATGATTTTGGAAAAGAGATTATCATATCTTCCAGCAACCTTTACAAGCTCGTATGCAAGACCTGCTACTAAAGGAAGCAGTAATATTCTTATAATCATATTCAGAGCAACTGAATGCCAACCGACAAAAGAGAATATTATTATTGATACTGCCATAACAAGGAAGAGAAAACTTGTCCCGCACCTGCGGTTACTGGTCGTATGCTTCATGACATTTTCAACAGTAAGTTCCTGTTCAGCTTCATAACAATTGATAGTTTTGTGTTCTGCTCCGTGATACATCCAAACTCTTTTTATGTCTTTCATAAAAGTTACTGCTGCTATATACCCAATGAAAATAGCAATTCTTAATACACCTTCAAGCAGATTGTTAACTACATTATTCTGTATCTTAAGAAGACCGATTATAAAGTTAGGCAGCAGAAAAAACAAACCTACTGTTATCCCTACAGATAAAAGGATTGCAAAGAAAACAGCAGTTTTACTCAATGACTCACCATTTGATGATTTTGTCTCGTTTTTTTTCGCTTCGGAATCTGTTTTTTCTTCTTCTTCCAAATCATAAAAAGATGCAGCATATGTCAATGCCTTTATACTTATAATCATTTGATATATAAGGGAATAAGCTCCTCTTAACACAGGAACTCTGGCTATCTTCCTCTTGACTGGAAGGTTTTCAACATTAAGGTCAATTTCACCATCAGGTTTTCTGACAGCTATAGCTTTTTTATGCGGGCCTATCATCATTATGCCTTCTAATAATGCAGAGCCTCCGATTGATGTCTTCTTCATGGTTATAAAAAAATCGGGTTGCTTATTCGACAACCCGCCTTTCCTTTAATTACGAAATTCCGTATTTCTTTTTGAACTTGTCTACTCTTCCGCCCGAATCTACAAGTTTCTGTTTCCCTGTAAAATATGGATGGCAGTTTGAACAAATTTCTACTTTGATATCCTTCTTCGTTGAACCTATTTCAAACACGTTCCCGCATGCACAGGTCGCTGTAGTCTTAAAATACTTTGGATGTGTATCTTTTTTCATCCTAATCACCTCCTAAATTGACGCAAGCGTGATTATACCACACTGCTTTTGCCATTTCAACAATATTTTTTTCAATAATCTTATCAAACCTACTTTAGATCAATATTCCATAACAGCTGACTGCTTAATATTGATACTACTGACGAATTCTGCATTATTTTTTGTCTTAACAAGCTTATCAATCATCCATTCTGTTACTTCAGCAGTACCCATATTGCTCATTGCACGCCTTATAGTCCAGATACTTTCAAGCTCTTTTTTGTTAAGCAGAAGCTCTTCTCTTCTTGTTCCTGATTTATTTATGTCTATTGCAGGGAATATCCTTTTTTCAGAAAGCTTTCTGTCAAGATGAAGTTCCATATTACCTGTGCCTTTGAACTCCTCATAAATAACATCATCCATCCTGCTTCCAGTTTCAACAAGCGCAGTTGCAATAACAGTAAGACTCCCTCCGAACTCGATATTTCTTGCAGAACCGAAAAATTTCTTAGGTGCATGAAGTGCGCCTGGATCCAGTCCTCCTGAAAGAGTTCTTCCCGTTGGAGTCATTGTAAGGTTATGTGCTCTTGCAAGCCTTGTTATACTGTCAAGAAGTATTACAACGTCTTTGCCGTGTTCTACAAGCCTCTGAGCTCTTTCTAAAACCATTTCAGATACTTTGACATGATTTTCAGGAACTTTATCAAAAGTAGAATACACTATCTCCCCTTTAACCGATCGTTGCATATCTGTAACTTCCTCTGGTCTTTCATCTATCAGTAGAACTATAAGTTCAATGTTGGGATGATTGAGAGTGATGCTGTTCGCTATCTTTTTCAATAGTACTGTTTTACCTGCCTTAGGAGGGGAAACTATCATTCCTCTCTGTCCTTTTCCAATTGGAGCTATAAGGTCAATTATTCTTGTTGAATAATCTTTTGGATTATTTTCTAAGGTAAGCCTTTCCTCTGGGAATATTGGTGTAAGCGTTTCAAAAGGTTTTCTGGTGAAAACTTTTGAAGGATCTTCATCGTTTACTTTAATTACATGCTGAAGAGCTTGGAATTTCTCATTTTCTTTTTTTGGTTTTCCAACACCAAAAATCTTATCACCCGTTTTAACACCATACTTACGAATCTGATTGGGAGCTACATAAATATCCTTCGAACCATATGAGTAATTATCAGTACGAAGGAAGCCATATCCATCTGGAAGAACTTCTAATACTCCACAAACTTCGTCATATTGGTCGTTTTCATATTCATCAGGAACATCGCTCTCAACAGGCAGAGCAGCTGCTTCTTGAATATTCATGTTCTGCACCTGCACCGGAGGCGCAATAACAGCAGAATCATGTGACTTTATTACATGCCTTGTCTTTTTCTCTTCTTTTACAGGTTTCGGAGCTTCAGATTCTTTTGCCATTTTAGACAAAAGATATCTTGGTTTCTTTGGCGCTTCCTGTGTTACAGTTTCAAGTATTTTTGTTGCCTCGGCAACAATTACTTCATCTTTTTGCTGTGTTTTTTCAGCTTTCACTTCATCTGATTTGGTTATTTCCAAAATTCTTCTGATTATGTCATCTTTTTTCATAATCGTAACGCTCTTCACACCCAGCGTTTTGGCAATAATCCGCAAATCCGCAATGGATTTCGACCTTAACATCTCGTCCTCGTTCATTAATATCCTCACTAAAGTATTTTTTGATATTTAATAATAAATAATAGATTAATATTTATCGAGTATAGACAATATCATATATAACAAGCATTGTCAAACCTTTTTACAAATTTTATTTTATTATTTCTCCTACATTGGAATAAATATATTTTGGCCTGTAAGAAAAGTTCTGCATATTCGTTTCATTAGTAACTCCGCTTAAAACCAATATTGTATCTATCTCGCTTTCCATACCTGCAACTATATCTGTATCCATCCGGTCACCTATTATTATAGTGTTCTTTACATCAGTGCCCAGCTTTTTTAAAGCATGCCTCATCATAAGCGGATTGGGTTTTCCAATATAGTATGCCTTCTTACCTGTAGCTATCTCGATTGGAACTGCAAGAGCTCCTGTTGCAGGCATTATTCCCTTCTCAGTCGGTCCGGTCCTATCAGGGTTAGTACCAATCAGTTTTGCTCCTTTTTGAACCAGCTGTACTGCTTTCTCAATTTTTTCAAAACTATATGACCTCGTCTCTCCTATTATAACATATTCCGGACTAACATCATTCATTGTTATTCCTACTTCATATAAAGCGTTTATAAGTCCTGGTTCACCGATTATGTATGCTGAACACTTAGGTGCCTGAGCGGCAAGAAAAATCGCAGTTGCCACTGCTGATGTATAGAAATGCTCCTCTTCAACAATTATTCCGAGCCTTCCGAGTTTTTGTGAAAGTTCACGTGGAGAACGCTCAGAACTATTGGTAAGAAATAAATACTTCTTGTCGTTAGCTTTCAACCAGTCTACAAATTCCAATGCTCCTTCTAGCACATTATTTCCATGATACAGTACACCATCCATGTCTATAATGAAGCCATCTTTATTCCTGATTATCTCGTCCATTTTTATCTCCAGTCTTTTTCATAATTTTCTTACGTCTCCAGAGCATAAGATATATGAAAAGATTTGATATAAGATACTCTGTAGTTGTATTTGAACTGATAGAAGGATTTTCTTTATCTATTAGGACCTGCCCGAGAAAAAACTTTTTTGCAGCTTTACCGTTAATCCGGATTTTGTTTTTATCCCATATTTTTTCCAACAAATTCTTAATAAAATTCTTTTTTTCTTTCATAATCTGGCTATGTTCAGATTTAGCAGAACGATAAGCTGCCATTATTTTAGTTATAAGCTGCTCAGGTGTATAAGGCCTTATCTTTTCTATACCAAAAGTATCAGCTGTAATTTCCATTGCTGCAAAAAAAACTTTCTTCGCAGTAAGCAGCCCGTCTGTATGATTCCTCAAAGTCCTTAATAGAGAGAATTGCACAACTGATCCCATTATATTTTTCTTATTATTTTTAACATTGAGATACAGCATCTCGATTTCCTTTTCCGTCAAAGGTTTAGCATAATCATGAGTTGCTGTATCTGATATGTAATAACTCTGCCCGATATATTTGCCAAATGCCTTCATACCGTCAAGATAGCCGAGTAATATGTTCTTAGCTGCTATTTGAGGATCAAATTCCAGTATTCCTCCCTGAATCTGCTGATTCTCAATATACATTATATTTGCATCCGATTCTTTGACCTTCCTGTATACGCCAATAGCGGCATTGCTTACTGCAATTATATTCTTATAACCATGGTCTATTAGAATATTAATCGGAAGATTATCATATATACCGCCATCTATATAGAGTTCGCCATCGATTTCCTGTTTTTTAAAACCGGGAACAGCTGAACTTGCAAGTATGAAGTCTACTACTTTACCTTTGGGTATATCTTTCTTAAAAAGGATGACTGGTTTCATCTGTGTCAATGAAAATGTTACTAAGGCATAATCTATTGGCGAATTACGCAAGACATCCTCGTCAATTACCTGTTCAAGATAATATTTTAATGTTGATGTATCCAGACCTTTATTCTTTAGTATGGATTCAATATATTCAGAAGAGTTCGGTTCGCCATCCTCTTTATTATAAGTAATATCAAAAAGAGTAGGCATATCCAGAGTTTTCCATAAATGTTCGGCCTGCACGAAAGCATCACAGACAACAGCAGCTCCATTCACAGAACCAACAGAAGTACCTATTACCATGTCTATCTCGATATTCAGCTCTCTGAGAGCTTTCCATACACCTACCTGATATGAGCCTCTGGCTCCACCACCAGCAAGCACAAGCTGATATTTCAAGTTCCTTACCTACCTGGAATGATTATATATAAAAGAGAATTTTTTTACAATTGCAACTATTGAAATTTTTTGACCTCAAGATTTATTCCCATACTATTTGCATATGTAAACATATCATTTATCTGTTTTGTCTGGTGGTTATTAAGTTTTGCAGCTGGAATAACCACAACTACGGTTTTTATGCTTATATCCTCTTTACAAATTGAATAACCTCCATATTCTCCATATGAATATTGATTAACTGCATCTATCTGCTTTTTGATTTTTTTCTTAAGGTCCGAACCTGATTTATAGCTGTCATCCTGTGTGTTTATGCTGATTATTGATACTGCTTCTTGTGAATAAGGATCATATATATCCAAAGTAGGAAAATTACGATCAAGATTAGCACCCATCATATCATGAATAGCTTCTCCACGTTTAAAAGGATCAAGTTCCCAGATATTTTCATCAATGTTTTTAATACCGTCACCTGACCATTTTGCTGATGCGTTCTGAACGGAAATACTGCTTTTCAATAGAACTCCATCATAGTCAGCATGAATCGCAAGAGTAAAAAAGTGATCATATGGAACAGCTATGTATCTGACATTGTCAATATTATGTACTTCAATTTTCGTGATAATGTCAATCAAATATGTTCCTGACAAGTGATATGTGACAGCTGTGTCATTAAGTCTTTTGTCCAGCTGAGATAACAGATCTGAATATGTCTTTATGTACCCATTAATTTGAATACTTAAAAGCAAGATAAATATCAGAATAAAAGAACATATACAGCTTTCGACTGTGATTCTGCCTTTAGTATGAATCTTCCGCTTCAACATAGAAGTTCCTCACCATTCCCAAAATCCCTCTGAACTTCAGATCAGCATTTACCTTAATACCACAGCACACTGAAGACATGTCCATGTTATTTGGAGAATTCAAAGCAATTAAATCTAAAAGTCTCAAGACTTTGACATTGTTGCTTCTTGTACATAAAAGAAGCCTTAAATAATCATCATATCCGATTTTTAACCAATCAGGTGTTTTTGTTATTCCTTTTTCCAGACCTATGTCCAGATTCCAATCGCCATCCATTTTAATTACTGGACATTTTCCTCCTCTGCAAAGAATGTCGGTATCATATGCAGATTCAGCCATAGCCCATGAACATAATATCAGATTTTTAGCGATAGGTGCAGCAGCTCCGAAAGTCCAGCTGCCAGCAAGGCATGCTCCAGCCGCTTCTGCTTTGGTTCTTTTAGGAAGATCAGTATATACATGTATAACATTACACGCAAACCTTAATGCTGATAGAAAAGCTTTGCAAGATTTGACATTCTTCTCATTATCTCTATTACCAAAAATCAGATACTCCACTTCCGCATCCAGATATCTGTTCTTTTCATCAAAATTATCCGAACGTGTAAAATTACTCATATACAGCATTATGTACTCATTGACCATAATATCTTCTTTGATCTGAGATAACAGGTCTGATAAATCACTAAATGTTAAAAATATGCTTTTTGAAGTATTATCTGTGACATCAGCATTGAATGCATAGGAATCTTCTAAACTTTCTGACAGTAATTTGATGAATGCATCTATATGTACATCTTCTATCACTATCGAATTTAACAATTCATCAGCTGTATCCTTTAGTACGGATCTTTGGTCCTTAAACATATCATCTATTACTGATAAAAAAAATGAATCAAGAATATCCGGATCATAAATGGCATCACAATACATCCCAAATCCATTACTGAAAATTTCATAAATAGATATTTCATCTGATTCGCTAACTGCTTCAATCATATTATTCATTGTCAGATCAAGACAGTCAATATTCCTATCCAGTACCATTTTAAGTTGTTCTAGTACTGACATTGAAAATGAATCCTCCATTTCATAAACAGTATCAGTACATATTTTCAATACAGTTTTCAAATGTTCAGGGCAGTCATTTATACTGTCAACTATTCTTTTCATGCTGTCTGAAAGGATATGGATATCAGCATAAGCCTTAATCATTTCGTTTAATAGATTAACCGCTTTTTTATTGTATTCCTTTAAAACATATATAATATTGTCGACATTAATCTTTAAAATATCCAGTACCTGCTTTTTCAGAATATTGGTCATATCAGCTTCTTCTTCATTTGCACTGTGCATATATACAAGCATATCATCATATATATCATCTGCAGTCCGTATCATGTCCATCAGATCATGATAATACTGGCTGGAATTTATTTCTTCAATTGTCTCTTTTAACGAAATATGTGCATTCTTTAATCCCCCAATCAGTTCGTCTATCTGCATCTTCGCATTAAGAGTCCTGATTACATCTTTAATTTTTGAGAACATTTCTATTTTTTCATTGGTCTCGATTAAAATCTGTTTGAATATCTCATCCTGCATCAGTGTGCTTATCTGGTCAGATACAATCGGATAATGCATCAGAGGCTTATTCCTCGTTATTTCAATATTCTCAATTTCCATTGTGAAAAGTCCTCTGCCTATAACGGATTTATTCAACGATTCAGTAATAATGAAAAGAGCCTCCTCATCACTCATTTCATACCCATATAATGAGTATTCCTCCTTCATGTATGTGCTGTATTGGCTTAATACACATCCACAAGAGGCCTTAAATGCATTTCTAGCAGCCGCAAGAGCATTTTTTGCAAGATATATATCAGATAACACTAAAACCAGCAGAATAAGTACTGGTGTTACAACTGCAACAAAAGCTGTAATTACTCCTTTTTTACTATTCGAAGAGTGTTTCAAAAACCATTTCCGCCTTTCGTTCTATACTGTCACTTACCCTTATTTTTGAAGTCAGATCATAAACTTTACAATCAATCTCTCTTGAACTGATTTTTACAACATAGAACACTATGGAAATTACTAGTATCAGTACAAGAGGAAGCGCAATCGATGCTTCTGCTGCCGCACTGCCTCTCTTCTTCTTTTTACAATAAAAACATTTCATAAAAACATGATATTACAACCAAATGTATTAGTGTACAGACAAAATAAATTTTTATAAACAGAAAAATTAAGGAAATAATTAAACACAATTTCCTTATATAACCTACTCAAATAAAAAATATAAGTATATAATAAGAATAATTCGTAAAAAACTATCAAATACGGGAGGTACAAGATTTTGTTTGATCCTAATTCCAAATTAATGTACATAATGGTAGCGGTAATAATACTTTATGTTGCTGCTCAGGCGGTCTTTTTCCTATTGAAAGCGGTCAAAAGAGCAAAAGAGCTTAATATCAGCACATCGACAGTAAAAAAGACCATTTTATCAAGCGCAGTATTCACAATTGCACCTGCAGTTTCAATATTAATGGGAGTACTGACTCTTGCAGGTTTTCTAGGGCTGCCTTTCCCCTGGCTTCGTTTATCTGTTTTGGGGGCAATCACATACGAACTTTCTGCAGCTTATTCAGCAGCTGAATCGCTAGGTATTAAAGATCTTTCTACTCTTGTAACTGATCCAAAAGTCTTTTCCACAATGGCATGGGTAATGCATCTTGGAATATTTACAGGTCTTGTTCTTATACCTATTTTCCTTAAGAAAATCCAGAGAGGCCTTATTTCAATAAAGACAAAAGACGAAAAATGGAGTGACGCTTTCCTTACTGCTTTGTTTTTAGGTATGATATCCGCTTTTTTGGGTCTTATCTTTACTGATATTAAGACAGGTCTGGATGGATGGATACCAGTGTTTGTAATGATTGTTTCTGCTTTAATCATGTCTGTTATTGGGATTTTAGTAAAAATACTTAAAATAAAATGGCTTGAGGATTTTGCTCTTCCAATAACTATGCTTTCCTCTATGGCCCTTTCAATCCCTATAACACATTTTATAGAAAGTATAGTATAGGAGGATGTTATGAAAAACAAAATACAGAAAACATATGATGATCAAATACATTTTTATGGCAGAATCTGGATGTTCTGAGCACTAGGATTATTCACACTGCTTCCTGCACTCATATCAATCATGTATAATGCATGGCCTTCTGCAGGACCATTTTTTAAAGCTCTTGCTGGTGTCGCACCAATTTTCTGGACAGTCGGAGCAATTGAAATTCTGACATACACTCCTATGCTCGGTTCTGGCGGATCTTATCTTTCTTTTGTCACAGGAAATATCTCAAACCTTAAAGCACCTTGCGCCTTGAATGCGATGAATGCGGCAAAAGTAAAGCCGGGAACAGATGAAGGAGAAGTAATCTCAACAATTTCCATAGCCGTTTCAAGCATAGTAACCATAATTATTATTGCTATAGGGGTGTTAGGACTTACTGCAATACGCCCTTTGCTGGAATCACAGACATTAAAACCTGCATTTGCTAATATACTTCCCTCTTTATTCGGAGGTCTTGGCGTGGTTTATGTATCCAAAAACTGGAAGATTGCTTTTGCACCTCTTTTGTTCATGCTCGCTCTTTTCATATTATCGCCAATTGATTTATCAGGCTATGTAGGAATACTGGTACCTGTTGGAGCAATTATTGCTATAATCAGTGCTAGAATACTATATAAAAGAAATAAAATTTAGAGGAGGTATATATATGTGGTGGCTAATTTTTCCAGGTATACTTTTAGTTCTTATAATTATCCTTGTTGTACGTGCAATACTGTTTAAACCTTACACTATAACAGAGCCTGTTAAAAATGATTTTGAACTGGATAACGAAGGAATAATGCACAGATTTTCAGAATTGATCAAATGCAAGACCATTTCCGACAGGGACACTGCAAAAGTAAATTTTGCTGAGTTTGAAAAACTCCATAACCTTATAAAAAATTTCTATCCAAATGTTTTTTATAAATGCGACTTCGAAAAAGTGCTTGACACTGGACTTTTGTTTCGATGGCCAGGTGATAAAAAAGAAGAGCCGATTGTTTTAATGTCACATTATGATGTCGTACCTGTTAATGAAGATCAATGGGACAAGCCTGCCTTTGAAGGTATTATAGAAAACAATGAATTATGGGGCCGTGGAACTCTAGACACTAAAGGCACTTTTGTAGGAATACTTGAAGCAGCAGAATTTTTGATAAAACAAGGGTATGTACCCAAGAATGACATTTATTTCTCCTTTTCTGGAGATGAGGAAGTAGCTGGACCAACCTGCCCAGCTATAGTTGAATTATTCAGCAAAAGAAATATTATACCTGCAATGGTTATTGATGAAGGCGGAGCTGTTGTTGAAGGTGTTTTCCCAGGCGTTAAAAGCCAGTGTGCTCTTGTCGGTATAGCGGAAAAAGGAATAACTGATATACGCATGACAATGAAAAGCGGAGGCGGCCATGCATCTGCACCTATGCCGCACACCATTTTAGGCCAGCTTTCTCAAGCAGTTGTAAATATCGAAAATAATCCGTTCAAATTCCAGCTTACCCCTCCAGTAATAAAAATGTTTGACATTTTAGGCAGGCATTCTTCTTTCATTTTCCGAATTATCTTTGCAAACCTTTGGTGTTTCAGCCCAGTTTTAAATATGATGTGCAAAAAAAGCGGAGGCGAACTAAATGCACTTATGAGAACAACAGTAGCATTTACAATGGCAAGCGGTAGTAATGCGACTAATGTTCTTCCGCCAAAAGCATCTTTCACTGCGAATTTAAGATTATTAGGAAATGATACATACGATTCTGCAATGGAATATCTTAAGAAGAAGGCGGATAATGATAAAATTGAATTTGAGATAATCCATGGTTCTAATCCTACAATATACTCAAGTACCGATTGCAAAGGTTGGAATACGCTTAATAATTCGATAAGGCAGACATGGCCGGATGCAATTGTCTCTCCATATCTTATGTTTGCGGCATCGGATTCAAGACATTTTTGCAGAATAACCGATAAAGTATATAAGTTTTCAGCGATGCATCTGACTAAACAGGAAAGAGGTTATATTCATGGAAACAACGAAAGGATATCCTGTGATGCAGTATATGATATTGTTAAATTCTACATCAGAGTCATTAAGCAAAGCTGAATAATCTTTATCTTTATATATCTAATGACATTTTTCTATTGGACATTATCTGATGGATTATTCCTATATATTAATATATAATAAATGGTGAAATATTAATCAAAAGGATGGATTATGAAGGTATACAATACGCTGACAAAGAACAAAGAGGAACTCATACCGCTTGACAATAAGACAATACGGATGTATTCATGCGGGCCTACAGTCTATAGTTATGCTCATATTGGAAACATGAAAGCGTTTTTATTTATGGACTTTTTAAAGAGATCTCTTAATTACCTTGGATACAAAGTCAAAAGTGTTATGAATATAACCGATGTTGGGCATCTTGTTTCTGATTCTGACGAAGGAGAAGACAAGATGCTTAAGACAGCAAAAAACTCAAATATGACCCCATGGGATATCGCATCTATATATACAGATGCTTTCTTAAATGATATCGGAAAACTTAATATACACAGACCGAATGTCCTGTGTAAGGCATCTGAACACATAAATGAAATGCTGGATATGGTAAACAGGCTTTATGATGACGGATATGCATATGAGACAAGTGATGGGATTTATTTCGATATATCAAAATTTCCTGATTACGGCAAGCTGTCAAATCTTGATCTTGAGGGGCAGATTGCAGGAGCAAGAGTGGCTATAAATACAGAAAAGAAGCATCCGGCTGACTTCGCTATATGGAAAAAAGCTCCAAAAGAACATATCATGCAATGGGAAAGCAGATGGGGTATGGGTTACCCTGGATGGCATATTGAATGCTCTGCAATGTCAAGAAAATACCTAGGAGATCAATTTGACCTGCACACAGGCGGAGTGGACCATATACCCATTCACCATGAAAATGAAATAGCCCAGTCAAATGCATATATAAAAAAGCAGGCAGTCAAGTGCTGGATGCATTGCGAATTCTTGCAAGTAGATAATGGCAAAATGTCAAAAAGTATAGGTACTGCTTATCTTGTATCTGACCTTGAGAAAAAGGGTTTTGAACCTCTTGCTTTCAGATATATGTGCCTAAATGCTCATTACAGCAAGAAACTGAATTTTACATGGGAAGGGATCGAGGCAGCTCAGAAAAGCCTTAACCGTCTTTCTAATCTAGTTGCCGCACATAAAGACTCAGATGCTGAAGCCGATTCTGACTTGATTGAAACATATAAGAATGAATTCCGTAATGCATTGGAGGATGACCTTAATATACCTCTTGCGATGGGCACTGTTTGGAATGCAGCAAGAAGCAGTGTAAAATCATTCAGAATATATCAACTATTAATGGATTTTGACAAAGTACTTGGTTTGAATCTGGATATAAAAAGAAATGAGGCAGAAGAAGAGATACCTGAAGAAATCTCATTGCTTGCACAGCAGCGTTTACAGGCAAGGAAGAATAAAGACTGGAAGAAATCTGATGAATTACGGGATACAATCAAATCATTAGGTTATTTTATAAATGACACGCCGTCAGGCCAGATAATTAAGAAGGGATGATATGTTAGTTAATATATTTCAAAAAGGCTTTAATTTTTCACAGGACGGACCAGGCAACAGGCTTGTTTATCATTTACAAGGCTGCAATATGCATTGTCCATGGTGCTCTAATCCTGAAGGCATAAGCGAGAAAGGAAGTATAATGGTCACAGAGGGCATTAAAGATGAAATTTGCCCAAAATCAGCAATAACTTCTGGAATACTTGACAGCACTGTCTGCAAGGGATGCTCGAGGATGTGTCTGCAGACACCTCACTTAGGGATTAAATTATCATCTGTCACATACGAAACTGATGATATCGTTGATGAAGCAGTCAGAAGCAGGTCCATGTTCTTTTCAAACGGAGGGGTAACTTTCACCGGAGGAGAACCAACATTGAATATGCCGGTCTTAACCGATATGCTGAAAAAACTCAAACAACATAATATTAATACCGCTATCGAAACAAATGGTTCGCATCCGGATCTTGTGTCTGTAATAGGATATGTGGACCACCTGATAATCGACTTCAAGCATTATGATGATGATAAACACAGAAAAACTGTCGGAATCTCTAATGCCATTATTAAAAGAAACTTAAAAAAATTATCTTATCTTACAAAAATTATTATAAGGATACCGCTCATAAAAGGATTTAATGCGGAAGAGGAGAATGCCCTAGGATTCATACATGCTTTATCCGAATGTAACAAACAGAACATATCAGTTGAGTTTCTTAGATTTCATGAATTTGGTAAATCTAAATGGATGCAATGCGGTATTGAGTATAAAATGAACGGAAATGAATATATTTCCAAGGACACAATTGAAATGTTTACCCGTAAATTTAATGATAATGGATTTAATACTATAACAACATGACCTATGGAGGTTAACATGAATGCATATGAAGTATATACACCAGAAATAATAGATAAAAAAGCTTCTTATCTATTTAAGGAAGAACGCAGTTTAAAAAGGCTTGATGGCTGGTTTTTGGCACGCGAGATCGTTTGCGATATACATAACGAGTTAAAAGATTTGCCAAAAGAGATCCGTGCAGCTCATGAGCTCAAAAATATTGTAATAAATATACCATTAAGCATAAGTGAGCATAATATTTTCGCAGGAACACAAAGAGATGCATTTGCCAGATCATATGCTTTGATAAATCCTTCATTCGAAGTTGAAACTTTTTCAGGTTACTGTGATCCCACTGCCATATATGATGATATTGAACCAAATGAAGAATTTGCAAAAGAAAGAATTACGAAAGTTAAGGAATTCACAAAAAATACAGAATTTGTAAAGAAGTTAACAAAAGTATATGATGATTATGAGCAGTATACAAAAGAGGTCATATTTTTCATTGAACAAGTTACCGGTCATGTAATACCTGATTTCCGCCCTGCTTTAAAATATGGTATAAAAGGTATAATCGAAAAAACAGAAGAAAGTATAAGAAGTGAGAAAAACGAGGAAAAGCGTAACAACCTTATTGCAATGAAGCTTACTCTTGAATGTTCTATACTGCTGGCTAACAGATATGCTGATATTGCTGCATCACAATATGAAGAAGCTTCAGATGAAAGAAAGAGGCAACTGCAGCTGCTCGAATCTACATTGAGAAAAGTTCCCTACCTGCCTTCTGAGAATCTATATGAAGCAATACAAGCATTTTTATTATTATGGCAGGTAATGTGTCTCGAACAAGCCCCGAATCCATTTGCCTTTTCTGTTGGAAATGCAGACAGGATTTTTGAACCTTACAGAAAAAATCTAACAAGAGAACAGACTTCAAGCTTATTTAAACACTTCCTTGTATTCTATAATGTCGGGGACAGATCTTGGGCAATATCGCAGAATGTCCTTCTTGGAGGTAAATCAAATAGTGGTGAGGATCTTACGAATGTATGCACATATGCATTTCTTGACGCATATTATGCCATGAATTTTCCTCAGCCGATATTATCAGTCAAACTTCATAAGAACACACCTTCAAAACTTTATGAGGAGTTAGGAAGGTTTTTCTTCACGCCTGGATGCCTCACACCTTCTCTATTCAATGATGAATCAGTTTTTGAGGTACTTACAAAAGCAGGTATTGAGAACCACGACCTTGAGGATTACTCTGTGGCAGGCTGTCAGGAACCGTTAATCATGGGTAAGGATAATGGGAATACCACTAACAGCTGGCTAAATCTTGGCAAGATCCTTGAAATGACAATTAACAATGGGTGCTCTTTAATATCTGATGAACAGCTTGGAAGAAAAAGAAACATTGATAATCTGAATCTTCTTAAGAACATTAGGGAGTATTTTTATGATGATGCAAAATTCTATATAAAACTTATGACAGATGCTGCTAATGCCGCTTCCATTGCATTATCGGAACTGCCTGTGCCTTTCCTGTCAAGCTTCATGGGCGGACTTGAAACGGGATATGATATGAGAGATGTAAAGAATCAGGGAACTAAATACAATGCAAGCGGATGCTTAATTCATGGTTTGTCTGTAGTTGCAGATTCCATAATTGCTGTAGATGAATACTTAAAGGCATACCCGAATGATCCTGACAGGTTATTAAATGCTATAAGGAACAATTTTGAAAGTGATCCTGACATAAAAGCTTTCTTAAAAAAAGCTCCTAAATACGGCAATAATATTCCTGGTCCTGATTCACTTGCTCAGGAAATTTCAGTAAAAATATCCGATTATGTAAAATCTATGAAAAATTACCTAGGTAACAGCTTCCGCGCTGACTGGTCCACACCATCCACTCACCTTCTTTATGGATACTGGGTAGGAGCCACACCTGACGGAAGAGCTGCCAGGCAGATGCTGGGTTATGGGATAGATCCATTATACGGCGAAGCGACAATGGGTTTAGGTTTTAGGATATTATCCTGCATGAATCTGCCATTTGAGCAGATGAATGGGGGTTATGCTTCACATTTTGGCATTGACCCTAAATATTTCACTGCCCAATCATACGAAGAGAAAGGCATACAGTTTAAGGAAAGAATAATTCATCCTTTGTTTTTTAATGAATTAAACAATTCATTATGTCCATATTACCTCTATGTGAATGTCACTACTGCAGAAACTTTGAGAAAAGTTCTTGCTGATCCTGATAAATATGCTCCGAATGGAGTTTATATAATGAGGATTCACGGCACATTTGTTAACTTTTTAGACCTTTCCCCTGCTATTCAGAATGACATTATAACTAGACTGGATCCACAGTCCACAGCAATATAGGTGAGCAAATGATTGCTTTAGGGTTAGATATAGGAACAAGCAAGATTTGTGTATCTGTCATCGAAAGCGGGACTGGAAAATGCTTAGAAAATTTTCATGCACTTAATAATACTTTCATTTTTATAGATAATAAGCAAACAAAGATGCAGGATGCCAAAGCAATAAAAGATAAAGCATTCAATCTTATTGAAATGGCACTTTCAAAATATCCAAATATCGGATGTATTGGAGTGACAGGACAGATGCATGGAATAGTCTATATAAAGGATGATTTTTCCATAGCAAGCCCTCTGTTTACATGGCAGGATGAATCTGGTGATCTGCAATACGAAGATAGCGGATTATCACATGCAGAAAATCTTACAAAGCTGACCGGATACAAAATGGCAACAGGATATGGACTAACTACCCTGTATTATCATATGCATCAGAAAATCGATTTTCAAGCTAGTTACATATCAACAATTCACAGTTATGTCGCATGCTGTATGGCAGATTGCAAAAAGCCTGTCCTTCACTCTTCAGACGCACATTCACTTGGCCTTTACAATTTAGATAATAACAGATTTGACTGTAAAGCTCTTGAAAAAGCAGGTATTAATGAAAGAATTTTACCCGATGTCGTGAATTCACCTGTAATATTAGGCAAATACAGAAACAGAATACCTGTCTGTGTCGCAATAGGAGACAATCAAGCAGGATTTATGGGATCAGGCTGTATTGATGATATTCTTGTGAATATCGGAACAGGAAGCCAGATTTCATTAAAAACAGATATAATATCCATAATAAGCCCTGACATTGAGATACGTCCCTTGTCTGATGATAAACACATATTCGTAGGAGCATCCTTATGCGGAGGAAGAGCTTTTGCCATACTGAAGAGCTTTTATGAGGATGTTATAGAAATGGCTGGATTCACTTCGCCTGAAAATTTATATGACATAATGCTTCAGAATATGAATTTGCCTAATAATGAAAGTGATTTGGTATTTTCCACTCTCTTTTGCGGCACAAGAAATGACCCTACTGCTAAAGCAAGCATAACAAATTTAACTGCGGACAATTTTACCACAGCTGATATTACTTATGCAGCTTTAAAAGGAATAAGTAATGAGCTGTATGCAATGTATAATGCTATAAAGAAATATGACTCATCAAAAAGAATCCGGCTCATCGGTTCAGGAAACGGTATACGAAAAAATCCATTACTAAGAAATATACTGGAGAAAACATTTTCTATGTCTCTTTCGATACCAGTAAATACAGAAGAAGCTGCATATGGCGCTGCTTTATATGCACTGACTTCTACTGGTTTTTTCAAATCGGTTGAACAAGCGCAGAAAATGGTGGAATTTGAGGATGAACATGAATAAGAAACTACATGAATTAGCAAAAAGTCCAATATTCTTCGAAAGAAACAGGGTTTTTCGTGTATATAAAGGAGGAGCTCTTTTTAACAGGCTTTTCAATGATCCTGCAGACGACGGGAATTACCCTGAAGAATGGATCGCTTCTTCAGTAAGAGCATTGAATAAAATAAGCAAAGGCCCGAAGGAAGGCATATCCAAAGTATTAAATACCGATATTTATCTTGATGATCTTATTACAGCATGTAAGGAAGAGATACTTGGACCAAGTGATGACATTGGGATACTGGTTAAAGCGCTTGACAGCGCGGTAAGACTGCCAGTACAAGTCCACCCCGATAAACCATTTTCAAGAAAACACTTCAACAGTGAATATGGCAAAGCTGAAGCATGGATAATCCTTGATACAAGACCGGATTCCTGTATCTACTTTGGATTTAAGGAAGGAATAACAAAAAAGGATCTTGTATTAGCAGTGGAAAAAAGCATCAATGAAAAAACAGCAATGGAAAACCTTATCGTAAAACATAATGTAAAGAAAGGCGAAGTATATTTCATACCAGCAAGAGCAGTTCATGCAATCGGATATGGATGCCTTATACTGGAGATACAGGAACCGACAGATTTCACAATACAGCCAGAAGCATGGTGCGATGATTACAGGCTGAATGATTATGAGATGTATATGGGTTTAGATAAAGTCACAGCACTAAGCTGCTTTGATATGTCAATCTGCGGAAAAGACGCAATTGAATTATCAAAGGTACAACCAAAAATAACTTCCAAAAGTCATAATATTATAATTGAATCTCTTATCGATGAACGCAAAACTGATTGTTTCTCTGTCAACAGAATCAGTCTTGATGCTGACAGTGTTGTTTTAGGACAAGGACCTTCCATATATTTTGTCGCAGAAGGCAGCGGAATTGTAACATGCGAAAAAAGAACCAAACTCATTAAAAAAGGAGACTATTTTCTGCTCCCGTACTGTATGAGAGAAAAATGCATATTATCTTCAAA
>Ga0123335_1000926_pt1 | contig 49297 bp, 47 predicted proteins | sample BiotimSIPDNA_2_FD_89707 | JGI IMG/M metagenome (GOLD analysis project Ga0123335, IMG submission 89707) | Anaerobic biogas reactor microbial communites from Washington, USA - Biogas_R2 time_0 SIP DNA | ecosystem: Engineered > Bioreactor > Anaerobic > Unclassified | place: Washington, USA...
CGAGATCTGCCAATTAGCTAGAGACGGTGCCAAGGTAGTACATCCTCGAGCCATCGAGATCGCTATGCAGGGCAACATCCCGTTGCGAGTGCGCTCCACCTTCAGTGATTCTCCGGGGACCTGGATTTCCAACCAGCCGGCCGGACGGCAGAACGAGGTAAGGATCATCCGGGATCGTCTGATCGCCGGCATTACCTATACTTCCAATCTCTCTCAACTGAAGGTAAAAAACCTGGCTAGCAACCAGGAATCCGGAATTGAACTGCAGGTATTTTCTGCACTGGCCCGAGAGCAAATCAGTGTTGATTTTATCAATGTTCAGCCGGAACTGGTTTCATTTACCGTGGCAAGCAATATGGTAAATAAGGCTGTCGAAGCCTTGCAAAGTATTGAAATTTATCCTGATATAGAACATAATTGTGCCAAGGTTGCAATTGTGGGTGCGGCCATGACTGGTATTCCCGGAGTAATGGCCCGAGTGGTCGAAGCCCTCACCCAAAGGAGGATACCCATTCTGCAATCTGGTGATTCATATACCAACATATGGTGCCTGGTTAAAAAGGAACATATGGAGGAAGCCGTAAAGGCATTACATGACCAGTTCGAACTGGGCAATAAATAAATAATGGCGGTGGTAAGTAGTATGGCAGTTCCCCGGTTAATGACAGCAATCATAACTCCGTTCGATGACAATCTTCAGGTCAACTATTCCAAGGCTAAAGAATTAGCTGAATATCTATGTGATAATGGCAGCGAAGGCCTGGTAGTTTGCGGAACTACTGGGGAATCTCCAGTACTTAACCATGAGGAGAAGCTGGGGCTTTATGAAGCGGTTAAGCAGAAGGTAGGGCATCGGGTTCCAGTTTGGGCCGGCACTGGCTCCAATGACACGGCGGCCACTATTGAACTCTCACGCAAGGCGGAGAAAGTCGGAGTTGATGGCATCATGCTGGTTACTCCTTACTATAACAAACCCACCCAGGAAGGTCTGTACCAGCACTTCAAGGCAATAGCTGACAGCGTTTCGCTACCGGTGATGGTTTATAACGTACCCGGACGCACTAGTGCCAATCTGCTGCCTGAGACGGTGGCACGTCTGGCCAAGGTCGAAAACATAACAGCTGTAAAGGAAGCCTGCGGCAGCACCGATCAGGTTTCCCTGCTTACTACCTTGGTTCCCGATGATTTTCTCATCTACTGTGGGGATGATTCCATGACTCTGCCCATGATGGCGCTGGGCGCTGTAGGCGTAGTCAGTATCGCTTCACACCTAGTAGGCAACGATATCAAAGCTATGATAGAAGCTTTTGTTCGCGGTGACATAGCGGAAGCTATCAGGCTGCACCGCTATTTGTTTCCGATTTTCCGTGGTTTATTTGTTACCACTAACCCCATACCATTGAAGGAGGCCCTTAATATGATGGGTCAACAGGTAGGGGGACTGCGTCTGCCCTTGTGTGGGGCTGAAGAGAAAGATCGGGTGGCCATCCGTCAGATGTTGATAGATTACAAGTTGGTAGTTTAAATATTGAGATACCCAATTAAAATAACAATAAATCCTTAGGATTCTACATTTTTAGCCCGTTGAATCATATCCCGGAATGGGATATAATTATTGTGGCTGTTATGAGCGGATTTTCTACAACTGAATAAAGGAGGTGTTTAAGTGTCGGAGACCGATTCCCGCATACAGATTATTTCCCTGGGCGGCTTAGGGGAAATAGGAAAGAATATGACGGCGATCAGATACGAAGATAACATCATTGTCATTGATGCGGGTTTGATGTTCCCTGAAGAAGAACTACTTGGCATTGATGTAGTTATTCCCGATATTACGTATCTAGTCGAAAATAAGGAAAAAGTAAAAGCGATATTACTAACCCACGGTCACGAAGACCATGTGGGTGGATTGCCATACGTACTAAGAGAGATAGATGTTCCGGTGTATGGCAGCAAATTGACTCTGGGAATCGTGGAAGGCAAGCTCAAGGAGCAGAGCATTGATGGTGTCCGTCTGAACGTAGTCAGACCGCGCGAATTCCGAAAGATAGGACCATTTGATATTGAGTTCTTTAGAGTGAGCCACAGTATACCGGATGCGATGGGTATTGCCATTCATACCCCTCTGGGTATTATCCTGCATACCGGAGATATAAAACTGGATCAAACCCCGGTCGACGGGGAAGTCGTAGATTTCAGAAAACTGGCGGAGTTAGGCGAGAAGGGAGTACTGGTGCTGCTTTCGGACAGCACCAATGCTGATAAGCCTGGGTTCACCATGTCGGAGAAGGTAGTAGGCAATACCTTTGACGACCTTTTTGGCCGTTGTGAGGGCCGTATTATCCTCACTACCTTTGCTTCTAACGTCCATCGCATCCAGCAGGTCATTTCCACGGCCAATAAGTATGGCCGCAAGGTTGCCATAGTTGGGCGCAGCATGGTCAACAATGTTAAGATATCCAATGAATTGGGTTATATGAACATCCCGGAAGGGATACTCATCGAACAGGAAGAAATCAACCATTATGCAGCCAATCAGATAGTGGTAGTAACTACCGGTTCCCAGGGTGAGCCAATGTCTGCCCTGACCCGCATGGCTACCGCTGACCATCGCTGGGTAGGTATAGTACCAGGCGATACGGTTATTATTTCCGCTTCTCCCGTTCCAGGCAATGAAAAGCTGGTGGCAAAGACAGTAGATCTGCTCTTTCGGCAGGGAGCCGAGGTGATCTACGAAAAGAGCATGGGAGTCCATGTTTCAGGTCATGCCTCCCAGGAAGAACTTAAGATTTTACTCAACCTTATCCGCCCGCGTTACTTCATCCCGGTACACGGCGAGTATCGTCATTTGATGAAACATGCTAAGTTAGCCGAGAGTCTGGGGATACCTCGTGCCAGGATCTTCGTGGCTGACAATGGCCAGATTATCGAGGTTGGCCGGAAGAAAGCCAGTATAGCAGGAGAGGTTGCCTCGGGCAAGATACTGGTTGACGGATTAGGTGTCGGCGATGTTGGGAATATAGTTCTGCGTGATCGCAAGCAATTGTCCCAGGACGGTATCATGATAGTCGTGGTTACCATCCAGAAGGAGAATACCGAAGTAGTTGCCGGACCTGATATCGTTACCCGTGGCTTTGTATATGTACGCGAATCAGAGCAGCTTATCGAAGATGCCAAGGAACGAGTAAGAGAAGCCATGGATATATGTGCTCGTAAGCGCATCACTGAGTGGGCAGTAATTAAAACGCAGATACGTGAACGTTTGGGCAAGCATCTTTTTGAGAAGACCGGACGCCGTCCAATGATCCTGCCCATTATCATGGAGATCTAAGTCTAAGCTTGAATTTGAATATTCGCCACCCTGGAATAATTCGGGGTGGTTTTTGTTTTTATCGTCAATACCCTGCGTATTATTTTATATTTCAACGGCCAAGCTATCACTAATAAAGTAAATGGCAGGAAGGGGTTAAGAACTTGCAGGAGATGCCCGAATCGCCGGATTACGAAGAAGAACCGGAAGCGCAGCCGCAGACAGAGACACAGAATGCAAGGGTAGCAGCCATTAAGGAATTGGGTCAGACTCATATTCCTGATTATCAGAGCGATATTCATTGCCTAACTATTGCCGGTCAGGTGGAGGGGCACATCATTTTGCCCCCCAACAATAAAACAACCAAATATGAACACGTTATTCCCCAGCTGTTAGCGGTGGAGGAAAACCCCAAGATCAAGGGATTGCTGATAGTCCTCAATACCGTTGGTGGTGACGTTGAAGCGGGACTAGCCTTGGCAGAAATGATCTCCAGCCTTTCCAAACCGACTGTATCAGTTGTGCTGGGCGGCGGACATTCCATTGGGGTAAGCATCGCGGTGTCAACCGATTATTCATTTATTGCGCCATCGGCGACGATGACCATTCATCCAATAAGGCTAACCGGGTTGGTCATTGGTGTTCAGCAGACCTGGGATTACCTTTCCCGGATGCAGGATCGAGTTAATGAGTTCGTAGTAAATCACTCCAGGATCAGCCAGGAAAAACTGAAGGATTTGATGTTTGCCACCGGTGATCTCGCCCGTGATATCGGCACCGTACTGGTAGGAAAAGATGCGGTAGACTGTGGATTGATCAATGAAGTAGGCGGCCTCAAAGAAGCGCTTGAAAAGCTCCATGAACTGAAAGACTCGGGGGGGATGCTGCAATGATTTTCTATACCCCTAATCCCCTGGATCTATTAGCAAATCAGGAAATAAACGATCGCAGAGAATACCGCCTGCCTTCGGGAGGGATCCTGACTACCGAAGTTATGGAGGATAACAGGGTAAGAATACTGTCGCTTACCAGCACTGATCCGACGGATTATATGAATAGCGCTTTTGCCCCGGGCCGAGTGATTGAACTCAGGTTGGATGTGGAATAGAGGATTTGTTTTAGAAAAATAGTACAGAGAATTCAAAGACCGTTTGACTGGTATATCAGCAAGCGGTCTTTGTCATATGTGGAGACTATCTTCTTGCAAAGTATTAGCAGATATTTATCCGGGAAGAACGCAATCATGGGCTTGTTTATTATAGCTACAGCTGCGATGCGATTAATAGCCGGTTGATATTGCTGGTCCCTTCAATCGTAGATAAGACCCGGGCATCCCGTACTAACTGCTCCAGCAGAGAGCCCTTTTCATAAGCCCGGGCACCGATAATATCAGCTGCTTGACAGGTCACCCGCTGGGCAATGTGGCTGGAGGCCAGTTTGGCCATGGCGGAAGCAGTACTGTAATCTCCGCCCTGATCGATGAGCCAGCCGGCCTTCCAGTACAGCAGTCGGGCCATCTCGATGTCGGTGGCCATGTCAGCCAGGGCAAAGGCCACCGCCTGGTGATGCTTGATCCGGGTACCGAACTGTTCGCGCTCTTCAGCGAATTCAACAGCTGCTTCCATAGCCCGGCGGGCAATACCCACCGAAATGGCTGCCACCATGGCTCGGCCGCGGTCGAAAGTCTGGTTTAAGAGCAGATATCCACTGCCGGCTTCGTCTTCCCGTATCACATGGCTTTCATCCAATCGGGTATTGTCAAAAATGACTTCGGAGATGGCTGCATAATTCAAGCCAGAGGTAGTATGCCTTTTGCCAATTTTTAAGCCGGGGAGATCGCCGGGTATGATGAAGACCCGGATTGATGATTTGTTCCTGCTGTGATCAGTCGCTGCGATCAGTGATATGAAGCTGGCGACCGGGGCGTTTATTATATAATCTTTGCAGCCGTTGATAAAGAAGGCGGAATCCTTTTTTATGGCGCAGGTCTCCATTTTTGTAAGGTCGGAGCCTCCACCGGGCTCAGTCAGGGCAAAGGAAGCCAGACCAGCCTTCCTGCCAGTCAGGCTGGGCAGAAAACGTTCCTTTTGCTCACGGCTGCCGGCCAGGATGATAGGTTCAGCTGCATGCAGAGTAGCGGCAACTACTGCGGCCAGTCCCGGGTGTCCGGCAGCTATCACCTCCATAATGAGGGCAGTAGTAAAACGGTCCAGGCCCAGTCCTCCATATTCCTTCGGCACGATGGGACACACCAGGTTATGACGGGCGAGCTTCCGGACCAGATCCCAGTCGAAGCCTTCGGTAGCACGGGGGACCAGCAGGGAAGGGCTGATCTCCTTTTCCATAAATTCCTGGACCTTGTTTATCAGTTCTTGCTGTCTGCGAGTAAGAGATAAGTCCATCCTAAGTCTGCCCTCCTTTTGATCTCCATTTCAGGTATTTAACGTAGGTAAAGAGTTCTTCCAGATCATTATGGTGTAATTCCTTGATGGATCGGACCAGTTCATCAAATAGGGGATCGCCGGCATCTGCTGGCGGGGTCGGCCGGGGCAGATCGTTGCTCTCCATGAAATACTCCGGTGGCTTCTCCAGGACCTCTGAGAGTTTTTCCAGATGGGAGAGATAGAGGCGACGCTTGCCTTTTTCGTAATTGGAAAGGGCTGGCTGCGAGCAGCCCAAAGCGCGGGCCAGTTGCTCCTGTGACAGGCCTTTTTCTTCCCGGGCGATCTGTATTTTAAATCCAATATCCTTAAAACTCATGACTACCACCATACTATATTTCCACTATTGTACATCAGCTGACAGGGAATTAAAAATAGCAGGGAGATCGACTCCCTGCCAATTGAAGCGCTATTTTACCTGATACGGTGGCTGTGGTGCCATATCTTCTGGTCCCGGGCTGCCTTGACCAGTTTCCGGTATGGGCGGCAGGGTGACCATGGCCAGGTTGACGATATAAAATCTCCGTGAACCGGCTTGCTCTAAATATATTTCAGTTTGCCGGCTTCGAAGCTCAGCCAGTCGCGGAAATCCGGGTGAGCGATGCTGATAAGTTCCTTGACCCGGCGTTTGATATCGAAGCCCTTGAGTCGGGCTATACCGTATTCGGTAACAATATACTGGACATCATTACGGGTGGTAGTAATCATGGACCCCGGGCTAAGCGTGGGCGCTATCCGGGATTTCATCTCGCCGTCCTTGGTAGTATAGGTGGAATATAGGGCCAGGAAAGCCTGCCCGCCACGGGAGCGCCAGGCCCCTTCGACGAAATCCATCTGCCCGCCGGCCCCGGAATACTGGCGGGTGCCAATCGCCTCTGAAGCGCACTGCCCGGAGAGATCAACCTCCAGTGTTGCGTTGATGGAGACTACATTTTCGTTAAGACCAATATTGTACGGGTCATTGACGAACTCCGAATCGTGCATTTCCACCATGGGGTTTTCGGCAATGAAATCATAAAGACGCTGGGAGCCGAAGGCGAAACAAGCCACCCACTTGCGAGGCATTAAGCTCTTGCGGGTCCCGGTGATGACTCCGGCTTCATAGAGATCGATCATGGAGTCGCAGAGCATTTCGGAATGGATGCCCAGTTCCTTCTTGTTCATAAGCGCTTTGGCTACTGCATTGGGAATGGAACCGATACCCAACTGCAGGCAGGCACCGTCGGGTACTCGTTCCGCTATGAACTGACCGATAAGCTCATCCTTCTCATCGAACGGGATGTCAGGAAGGGTAAACAATGGGGTGTCGTTTTCCACTACCGCGGCCAGTTCAGAGATGTGAAAATAATTGTTTCCGAAGGTTCGCGGCATATGGGCATTGACTTCCGCCAGGATTATACACCCAGGGTTGTGGCGAATGAATCCATAGAGGTAATCCGGGTTGGTACCCATACTGAAAAAACCGTGGCGATCCATGGGGGAGACAGTTATAACCGCTGCCCCCATGCCAACTCGCTCAGTCATAAGGGGACCATCAAAAAGACGGTGGGGGATGTAGGAATAAGACCCTTGCTGAACGAAGTAGCGTTCGATGGGGCCAGCATACATGGCGTCCAGCTGATTGTAACGATTAATTTTTTCGATTGTTTCAGGATTGTGCAGTTCCGTGGGTCGGACCGCCAGAGAGCACATATAAGTGACCTCACGCAGGTCGCCTTCAGCCATGCGTCGGGCCAGGGCATTCAACAGGGCTGGTGGCTGACCGTTAGTGAGGGATGTAGCCATTAAAACTCCGTGGGGTATCAGTTTTACTGCTTCGTCGGCGGTTTTGAGCTTTTGCGCGTACAGTTCCTGCCAGCGAGAACTCATAATATCCCTCCTCAATCTATTCGTATATCTTTTCATCCGCTTCGAACGCGGCGCGGCAGTCGTTCTCGCTATCGCGCCGGCGGGCATCTTTTTTCTCGGCCGCCCTCTCACGGTACCATTCATGCTGAGTGATCAGGCTCATAATCTCGTTGGTGCCTACCCAGATCATTGAGAGACGCAGGTCGCGCAGTATTTTCTCAATTGGATAGACATCAGTGTAGCCTATGCCGCCCATTACCTGCATGGCAAGATTGGCAATGTCCCAACACTGTTCGGTGACGAATTTCTTGCCTTCCGAGACCATGCGACGGCAGCGTCCGGAACTTACTGTGCCGCTGTCGATAGCCCGGGCCGTGGTGTACATCAGGCTGCGACAGGCGTCCAGTTTCATGACGGCATCGGCGACCTTAAAGCTGACTGCCTCAAAATCCTTGATAGCGGTTCCGAAAGCTTTGCGTTTAGTACTGTAATCGGTGGCTATCTCCAGGGCCGGACGGGCGGCTCCGATTGTCATGGCGGCGGTACCCAACCGCTCCGGTATCATCATGGGGTAGAAGACTTTGGCAGCACCATTGATCTCGCCCACTACATTTTCTTTTGGGACCCGCACATCACGGAATACTACCCGGGCGGTGCCCCCGCCGCGGCAGCCCATCAGGCCGTACAAGTATTCGGTTCTGACTCCCATATCGCGGTCTACGATGAAGCAAGTAAGAGATTGGTCAGATCGGGCTTCGGGATCGGTTTTGGCATAAACCAGAAAGAAATCGGCTCCTTCACCGCCAACGATGAAGCGCTTCTGTCCGTTCAATATGAAATCATCGCCATCACGCCGGGCCGTAGTGGTAGCCCCAAAGAAGTCGGAACCACCGCGGGGCTCGGTCAAACACTCAGCCGCATATTTTTCGCCTCGGCAGATAGGTGTCAGGTACTTTTTTTTCTGCTCTTCGTTACCGAAGGACATTAGGGCTTCAGCCACTACATCACCAGTAACGCCCCAGGCGCATCCGAACATGTAACCATTGACACAGATCTCCTCAGCTGCAATGATATCGTCTTCCCATTTCAGGCCTCGTCCCCCGTATTCTTTCGGTACCCTTAGACCTAAAAGATTTCGGCGGCCGCATTCCTGCATGAATTCTTTGGGATACTTGATCTTGTCGGCGTCCATATCCAGGATGTAATCTCGCGGTACGGATTTAGCCATGTCGCGGGCCTCGTCCCGCAGCTTGAGCTGATCATCGGTCATCAAAAAATCAAACACCATTATGCCCCCTTTTTTATGCAGTTTATTCGGTTTATTAATAATATTATCACGTTTGTAATAATATATCTATCAATTATTACGTATGTTAAGAGGCCATATAATATAAGCGGCTCTCCTGAATAGAAGATCGCTTGCTGTTTGTTATAGGGGGCTGAAACTCGTATTATCGAATTTTTCTGGCAAAAAGCCAATAGCCAGCTGTGAAGAAGACCAGAAAGAGTACGAACAGGTAGGCTGCTTCTCGCCAGAGCGAGGCCATATTGATTGAGGAATCCAGCCATCTGAGATGCCAGTCCATATAGAGTGCGGGATTATATTTGCCGATGGGATTATTGAGGTAGGTAAGAGAGCGCAGCAATATATATAGGAAGGCGCCAGCTACCAAAGCGGGCACATGATGTTTAAAAGCCTGGAGAAGCAACAGCATAAAAGCGGCCAGGGTCATAAGGGGCAACAGAGCTACCAAATAGGCATAGAAAGTAGCCAGTATTTTTTCATCTCCGGTGCCGGTTCCCAGTATGGATAGGAAAAGCCCTGCCACCTCGGAGAAGAACCAGACCAGGATCAGGATCAGCAGTAAGGTCCATACCAGGCGCACAAAACTGGCAAGATATATCCTAAAGGAATCGCTGCGTTTCAGAGGATTTCCCTCCGGGTCTGTCAGCCTGATGTCAGCCAGGCCCTGCCGGGACCATTCCAGGATGAAGAGGGGGATTAGTATGGTGGAGAATATGCCCAGAACCCATATCGGAAAACCGGTAGCCCGGAACAACAAATGCCCTTCACTACGGTTCATATAGAGGGCGAATGCGGCCAGGATCCCCGGCAGCAGAGCTGACAGCAGAATAAATGGTTCCGTTTCAGAATGTCTGGATTGTATACATACGGACGATTCTATATTATCATGAGACATAGTTTGTTCTCCTCCGTCCTAGAAATTCGTACCTTAGGAGTAATCAGGCACCTACATCAGAAGTGGTTGGGGAATATAATACAGTTCAATGATAGCTTATGATTTTTCGACAATATTATTTGACGAAAAATTTCGTTATTTTTATTTAGTAAATGCAGGAATTTTTCTGCAAACAAGCGAAGTGTTCCTGCAAAGAATTTTACATTTATTTATATATGGAGCAGCGCGGATGGAAAAAAAGGAGAAGGCCCAAAAGGCACCTTCGCCGAAAAATAAAACGCAGCCTAGTCCCAGGAAGAAACCTCTAGCGGTACCAGCCAGGGCGCAGGCGGCGGAAATGACTCCGAAGCCGAATCGAGGGATCCAGATGGAAATAATATCCATGGTTCTCTTGATGTTGGCTGCTTTTGTTTATGTCAGCCTGACCCGATTCCAGGGTACACCCGATGAGACTCGTTTCATTGGTCTGCTGGGATCTACCATAATGAAAGGGTTTAACCTTTTGTTCGGAAGGGCAGCCATAGCGGTGCCGCTTTTTATGTTGGCCTGGGCAATCCATATTGGTGTTCTTAAAGAATATTGGTCAACCCGGATGTGGGGTATTACGCTGCTGGCCGTGGCTTTTCTGGTTTACATGGGCATGTATCACATTCCCGGAGGCAAGATCACTCCGATGGAAGCTGGCATGAAGGGAATGGGCGGCGGTTATATCGGTGGTGCTTTGGCTACCGCTATATCCAAGCTGATCGGCGGCGTTGGCATGGTGATTCTCATATTTCTCAGTGTACTGGTGGCTATTTCGCTGGCTGTAGATAAATCAATATTCCATTTAGCTAAAGATGCCATAGGCCAGGCCCGCCACATGGGCAGTCGCTTATCTGATATCATGTATTATGAAGAAGATATCGAGCCGCAAACCGAGACGCCTGTGCGCAAACCAACGGCACCCCTCATTATTGAGCCGCAGGTAGAGCAGCCGATGCTTGATTTCCAGACCTTTGTGAGTGATGCAGGAATGGAAAGGCCGAAGGATGAGGCAGTTGAAATAAAGAAAACCAGCCGTTCAAGTCTTAAGCTGGTTCGCAATGATAACGATGAGGCACCGATTTATCAAAAGCCGCCTCTGGACCTACTTTCCAGCACCAGTAACGAACGTACTATCGATAAGAAAAATATTAAAGAAAGTATCACTGTATTAGAGGAGACCTTCACCAGTTTTGGTATTCAGGTAAAAGTTAATCAGGTAAGCTGCGGTCCGGCAGTAACCCGTTATGAACTGACACCAGCCCCCGGTGTGAAGATCAGCCGGATCCTGGCCTTGACCGATGACCTGCAATTGAATCTGGCGGCAGCGGGCATTCGTATCGAGGCTCCCATACCTGGCAAGGCTGCGGTGGGTATCGAAGTGCCCAACAACAAAATCTTATCCGTTGGACTGCGCAATTTGCTTACAGCACCAGTGTTCAGCCGCTTGAACAGTCCGCTGGCTATTGCTCTTGGCGAGGACATCACTGGGAATACGGTGGTCACCAGGCTAAATGATATGCCGCATATGCTCATCGCCGGTTCCACCGGTTCGGGCAAGAGTGTATGTCTGAACTGCATCATCATGAGCCTGCTATATAATGCTTCCCCGGAGGAACTCCGGCTGGTTTTTATTGATCCTAAAATGGTGGAGCTTACAGTATATAATGGCATTCCTCATTTGTTGACGCCAGTGGTGACCGATCCTAAAAAGGCTTCGGTGGTCCTGCGCTGGATGACCAATGAAATGGAGAAGAGATACCGACTCTTCGCCGAAAAGGGTGTGCGCGATATCACCAGGTACAACCAGACTGCGAAAGATAAGCTGCCCTACATCGTAATTATCATTGATGAGTTGGCTGACCTGATGATGGTTTCTCCGGTGGAAGTAGAGGATTCAATCTGCCGCCTGGCCCAGATGGCAAGGGCGGCTGGGATGCATCTGATCGTCGCCACTCAGCGCCCATCAGTAGATGTAGTGACCGGTATTATTAAGGCGAATATCCCTTCGCGTATCGCCTTTGCTGTATCATCGCAGGCTGATTCTCGAACCATCCTTGATATAGGCGGCGCAGAAAAACTCCTGGGTAAGGGGGATATGCTGTTTTTACCCGTTGGCGCGTCTAAACCACAGCGGGTACAAGGGGCCTATGTATCTGACCAGGATATTGAAAACACCGTTGAGTTTATCAAAAGTCAAAGTATAGCACCCGACGAATCTCAGGCACTGGAAGAATTGGAGTTTTCCATGGCTCAGGCGGACAATGATGAGGGTGATGATCTGTACTGGGATGCCGTCAATATATTTGTGGATGCCGGCAAGGCTTCGGTTTCTATGCTCCAACGTCGTTTACGGATTGGGTACGCCCGGGCGGCAAGACTCGTGGACCTGATGGAAGACCGGGGCATCGTATCCGAACTGGATAATAATAAAAAACGCGAAGTCTTATTGGACCGGGCCCAACTGGACAAGATTCAGTCCCGGAACATTTTTTCATAGTGGGGTTTTCGGTAGATGAGGATGACAGAACGAGAAAAGGAAATATTTGAAGTACTTAAGAAAGAGCCGATGATCTCTCAGGATGAACTAGCTCAGAGATTTGGTATAACACGCTCATCAGCTGCGGTACATATCTCGAATTTGATGAAGAAAGGTGTTATATTAGGCAAGGGCTATGTAATCAATGAACAGGTTTCCGTTGTTGTAGTTGGAGAGAGTTACATGGGCATCGAGGTATGCGATCAAGATAACAATACCACTATTGATCTATGTTATGGTGGTTTTGGCGTCGATTTGAGCAGAGCCTTGGCTAATTTTGGACTTAATGTTAAAGTGATAACAGTGATTGGTAATGATGATGTGGGAAACATCCTTTTAGGTCGTTATCAGGAAAAAGGCATAGATACTTCGACGATATTCAGACACTCCGGAAGACGCAGCGCCCGCAAGGTAATGGTGGGCAGCGAGGTCAGCTTCCAAGAGTCTTTCGTTAAAGAGGATTATTACCAGGCCATCAATCAACGGGAATGGGTAGCTTTGAATTGTGAGTGGTTGGTAGTACAGCCGGAGTTGCAGGATAGTATCATCAATCTCATGACTGGACGTGACGAAGAAAGACTTCCTAACTACTGTACCTTAGAATACCTGGATTACCCATCGCGCATCCCAGCGTATATCGGGCAGTATTCACTGGCAGTATTAGGAGTCAAAAATCCTTCTGAGATCGACTATTACGCTGATCAGGCCTTGGGCCTGCTTAAGAAGAGTAATCAAAATCTGATATTTACTGATGGCCGAAGCAGGGTTTTCTGTTTGGGTCAAGCGGGGGAAACAGATTTTCCGCTGATGCCCAACCAGGGTTTTAATATCGATGAGAGGCTGCCTTATCTGCTGGCAGGTTTATTATATGGACTGTCCTGCGCATATCCCTTGCGGCAGGCGGTGCGCATTGGAATTGGTGCTGCTTCCGGCAGCGAATAAGATAAATAGATATCCAGTTCACTTTTTGTTTGAGTTTGGGGGGTAGTTTTAATGGGATTTGGTGAGTGGTTACAGGCCGAACGTGAAAGACAGGGTTTTACTCTCGAACAGGTCGAAGAGGAAACCAAGATCAGGCGCTTCTACCTTGATGCCTTGGAAAAGGACAATTTTAATGTTCTGCCCCCCAAGGTGTATGCTACCGGTTTTGTTAAGAAATATGGCAAATTTCTGGGTCTTGACGAGCAATTGCTGGTGGAGGAATTTCAGCGTCTGGCCTATGCCAATGAACCTGATGAGGCAATGGATCAGCCCATCCCGACTCGAACCTACGAGCCGGAAGAACGCCGCTTAAAACCAAGAAATATTCTGGCCGGTGTAGCTTTTCTGATCGTGGTCGTATGGCTGGGTTCTTATCTGTTACCTTTGCTTACTGATAACATTGAAGATAATGAGCCCAATCAAGTTCCCCCACAAACGGAACAGAAAAGCCCGGCCAAAACACCAGCGCCCGCACCAGTAGTCCAAGCTGACACTGTGCAGCTGGTAATTGATGCCCAGGAACCTTGCTGGGTGTTGGTCGTGGTGGATGGCGAGAATAGACTGGAGAAGATCATTCCAGCAGGAGAGAAGTTGGAATATGAGGGGAAAGAAAAAATATATATTAAGGCAGGCAATGCCGGAGGGTTGAAACTGACCCTTAACGGAAACGAGCTTGAGCCTTTAGGCGCCAAGGGAGAGGTAGCTGAAAAGGAATTTACGCTTTAGGTCTTGTCGTAATTAGGGAGCAAGAGCAAGTTGAATATTGGTTTTATCAGTCTGGGCTGTGCTAAGAATCGTGTAGATACTGAAACCATGATGGGTTTAATAAAGCGTGCAGGTCATAGGATAATAGGCTCTCTGGAAAAAGCGGATGCCATTATAATTAATACCTGTGGCTTTATCCAGAGCGCAAAAGAAGAGGCGATCGATACCATTCTCGATACTGCCCGATTTAAAGAGACCGGTGATCTCAAGTATTTAATCGCCACCGGTTGTTTATGCCAACGATATGGAGATGAGCTATTTTCAGAACTGCCGGAATTAGATGCGGTAATGGGTATAGCATATTTCTCGGAGGTTGCCACCGTGCTTGGACAGCTCGAAGCCGGGCAAAGATTACTGCTCACCGGTCCACCTCCTACCACATATCTTGCCGGCGCTTCCCGTATCCTTACCACCCCACCGGGATCTGCTTATCTCAGGATTACTGATGGCTGCAACAATTGCTGTACCTATTGCACTATTCCGGCAATTAGGGGTAGCCTGAGATCACGTTCCTTGGGTGATATCTGCAGCGAGGCCAAAAAGTTGGCCGACAATGGCATAAAGGAACTGGTGCTGGTTGCTCAAGATACCGCTGCCTACTATCAGGATGGTATGGGCCACGGTGGCTTGCCAAAGTTGCTGACAGCATTGAACGAGGTTCCAGGTGTGGAATGGATAAGGCTGATGTATTTGCATCCCCAACATATTAAGAGTGACCTTATTAGCTCTATAGCTGACCTGGACAAGGTAGTTCCCTATCTAGATATTCCGATCCAGCATGCGTCTGATCGCATCCTCAAAGTAATGAATCGTGGTCATGATTCATCCTATTTAAGACAGCTTTTTGGCAACTTGCGTTCAAATATCAGCGCATTGGTTCTTCGAACTACTGTTATGGTGGGATTTCCCGGTGAAACCGATGAGGAATTCCAACAGTTACTGAACTTTATTGATGAGATAAAATTTGACTGGCTGGGGTCTTTCACCTATGTTAAAGAAGAGGGTACACTTGCTTACGGGATGCCGGATCAGATAGAAGAAGAGATAAAAGAGGAGCGTATGCGCCAGGTCATGCAGAAACAGGCCAAGATCACTCGGAGCAAAAATATCACCCGACTGGAAAAGACCGAAAAAGTCTTAATATCCTCACAGCTGGATAAGAACCTTTTTGTGGGCCGATCCTGGTTCCAGGCCCCTGAGGTAGATGGCCTTACCCTGGTAAAAAGCGATTTAAAGCTGACCAGAGGTGAATTCTCCGAGGTCTATTTGAAAGCAGTACGAAATACGGATTTGATTGGAGAGGCAATATATGAATCTGCCCAATAAGCTAACAGTCCTGCGTATTATTTTGATACCGCTGTTTGTGTTTCTCTTGTTGGTGAATATTCCATATGGTAGTTTTCTGGCAGCTTTTATCTTTATTCTAGCCGCTCTTACTGACAGTCTGGATGGTTATCTGGCTCGACGCTGGCGTCAAATCACCAAATTGGGTATAATCCTGGACCCGCTGGCTGATAAACTTTTGATTACCGCCGCGTTAATTAGTCTGGTTGAACTCCACCAGATGGCGGGATGGATAGCAATCGTTATTATTGGACGCGAATTTGCAGTTTCTGGTCTGCGGGCAGTGAAAGCCGAAGAGGGAATCATAATACCGGCCAGTATTTGGGGTAAGCTGAAAACTATTACTCAAGTTATCGCAGTTCTTCTGGTGATATTGCAGAAATACTATGTAGTGTATACCAAAGTCCCTCTGGGGGACTGGGCGATGTACATAGCAGTCCTGATCACCTTGGTATCAGGGGCAGAGTACTTCTATCGCTACAAAGCATTGGAAGAAAAATAAAACTAAAAAACAGAATATGCAAGAGTTGCCATAAAGCATGGCAGCTCTTTTTATTTTTGCCAATAGTAATAAGGGTTAAAACGACCTATTTACCAGATTTTAAGCACGGTTTGGGCAGGCAAGCTGTGCTATAATTTATTGGGAAAAGGGGGGTAATTCGGTGAAAAACCATGATTTCCGCATAGCCGTCTTTGCCGTGGCCCTTTTAGTATCATTGGGTCTGTTTTTAGGGGGCTTTTATATCAATAATGAACTGACTACGCGCAGTATGAAAAGGGGCCTCACTGAGCTAAGCGGCGGGCCAGTCCAACTTGAGAAGCAAGGCAAATTAACGGTTATATCATTACATCCGGGTAAGGTGGAAAACATGCAAGAAACCTGGTTAGCTGTCAGCAAGTATGTCGGCGCAGATATGGTTAGCGGCAAATACCGCATAGTCATCGCTGACAAACGTAGCAGCGAGATGCAAAATGCCTTCGATTATCTGCAACCAGCAGTATACGAGGCTGCTGCTAACAGTACCTTTGTATCATTGCAGCATGATCTGGACAAGTATTTGCAGAGCAAGGATATTGATTACCAACTCTATATCGACAATGAGCGGCTTTATCTGCAGATGGAAGATGGGGACTATTATCTGTACCAGGTTATCGACAGGATCGACTCTAAGCATTTGATAGACGGAGATGCTTAAAAGATTAATACAATTTTGTAAAGGGGTATCCAGATGAAAGAAATAGCAGCCGGATCGGGATTGGCTATGATAATATTTATGGCGATAATCGGATTCAATGTTACTCCAGTGCTGCTTCTGCTGGCTCTGGCCGCAGCATTTTATCTTTTTGCCCAGAGCCAGGGCGGTATAAAATTCATGCAGGGTGGAGAAAGCATCAAGCTGGATGCGGGAATAAGTTTCGCCGATATCGGCGGGCAGCAGACCGCCATCCAGGAATTAAAAGAAGCGCTGCAGTTTATTGTCAAGGCAGAAGAGATCGTAAAAATGGGGATCAGGCCGCTGAAAGGAGTACTCCTAGTCGGACCACCGGGAACGGGCAAGACACTGCTGGCACGAGCTGCAGCCACCTTGACCAGCTCCGTCTTTCTTTCTGCCTCAGGTAGCGAGTTCGTGGAGATGTATGCTGGCGTAGGCGCCAAGCGGGTAAGACAATTGTTCCGGGACGCCCGAAAAAAGGCTGCCGGACAGAAGGCAAGAAGTGCTATTATTTTTATCGATGAATTGGAAGTATTGGGAGCCTGCAGGGGTACCCATAACAGTCATATGGAATATGATCAAACCCTAAACCAACTGCTGGTGGAGATGGATGGGATCGAAGGTAATCATGACCCCCGCATACTGGTAATTGCTGCGACTAACCGGGCCGATATGCTGGATCCGGCTCTGGTGAGGCCGGGGCGCTTTGACCGCCAGGTTCAAGTCGGGCTGCCGGATCGTGTTGGTAGGCGTCAGATCCTTGATATCCATACCCGCAACAAGCCGATTGCCAATCCTGATGTATTGGATGAAATAGCTCAGGCCACCTTCGGTTTTTCTGGTGCTCATCTAGAAAGTTTGGCCAACGAGGCAGCTATCCTTGCACTGCGCGAGGATGCCACAGCCATTGAGAACCGCCATTTTTCCGAGGCCATTAACAAAGTCATCTTGGGCGAAAAACTGGAACGCAAACCATCGGATGAGGAAATCAATCGAGTAGCCGTGCATGAGAGTGGTCATGCAATAGTTAGTGAAATGCTTAACACTGGTTCGGTTTCGGCATTGACCATTGTTCCGCGGGGACAGGCTCTTGGTTTTATGCGCAAGTCTCCCAAAGATGATCAATACCTATATACGCGCGAGGAACTTGAGCAACAGATCATGGTGGCACTAGGCGGAGCCATCGCGGAAGAGATAAAATTTGGGAATCGCAGCACCGGAGCTGCCGGTGACTTTGATCAGGCATGGCAGACGGCGCGACAGATCGTCGAAGCTGGACTATCGGGCCTGGGAATCGTCAAGGGCGGGCATATTCCCGAAAAATTAATGTTTGAAGAATGCCAGCAAATCATATCCGCTATTGAAGAACAGACCCGCGACCTGCTTAACTCTTATATGGATGTCCTGTACTCACTAACGGAAGCTATCCTGGAAGAGGAATCCATAGACCGTGAACGCTTCCAGGAGCTGGTTTCGGGGGCTCTAATCTAAGATATATATTAAAGAAGCACGGCACCAAGATTTGCCGTGCTTTTTTTTGCTGTAAAAATCTGTACGATCCGATATGATGAATGATATATGTCTATAATAAGGTGAGATACAAGGTTAAGGAGATGACCAGATGAAAAAGGCCTATATAGTATCTACTGGTACGGAGCTTCTGCTGGGTACTACTATGGATACCAATTCAGTCTTTATTTCGGAAAAACTTTTTGAAAACGGCATACGTGTAGTGGCTAAAAGTATTGTTGGTGATAATGAAGAAAGCATCAGGCGTGCTTTTAAACTGGGACTGGAATCAGCGGATGTGGTAATATCCAGCGGAGGCCTTGGGCCTACACTGGATGATCTTACAAAAACCATTGCCTGCGAAGTAATGAATGCTACGATGGAACTGGTCCAGGAGGAAGTGCATCGACTCGAGGACTTTTTTGCTCGTCGTAAGCGCAAGATGCCTGAAATCAATCTTAAACAAGCTATGTTTCCGCCAGAGGCTGTTATACTTCGCAATGATCTGGGGACAGCTCCAGGCATGTATCTTAGCAAAAATGATAAGATCATAATCCTGCTACCCGGGCCACCTCGGGAGATGAAACCGATGTTCATCAACGAAGCCCTGCCTGTGTTAATCAAAGAATGTGGGTCTGAATGCAGGAGAGCGCATATGCGGACTATCAAGGTATTGGGGCCAGGAGAATCGCAGGTAGATGAAATGCTCTCTGAAATCATCGATGATCCAAAGGGCTGCAGCCTGGCATTGCTGGCCAAGGATGGTGAGGTGCATGTCAAGGTGACCGCCGAAGGAGCTGATGAAGCATCCAGCCAAGTCATACTGGACGAATTAAGCGCAAGAATAACTTCTAAACTGGGTGATGGCGTATTCGGGTATGACGAAGACACTCTGGTTTCAGTAGTAGCCAACCTTCTGATGGAGCGAGGCAAAAAAGTAGCTGTTGCGGAGTCGTGCACTGGTGGATTACTCTCCAAAATGATCACAGATCTAGCGGGCAGTTCTCATTATTTTTGGGGGGCAGTTATTTCTTATAGCAATGAAGCCAAAAACCTATACCTGAATGTACAGAACGCAACGATAGAAAAATTCGGAGCGGTCAGCTCGGAAACGGCACGGGAGATGGCCATGGGAATCAGAAATAGAACGGGAGTCGATTATGGAATTGGCATAACCGGGATCGCTGGGCCTGAGGGGGGAAGTGAAACCAAGCCTGTGGGTCTGGTTTATATTGCCCTGGCAGATGCAACAGACTGTATAGTCAAAGAAATGCGTTTTGTAGGCGGACGCGATGGCATCCGCATGCTCTCCGCTCGTACAGCCCTGGATATTCTCCGGAGACGAATACTTTCGAAAGGGTAACGCTATTAGACGCAGATTATCGCAGATGGTTAATGATTAACGCAGATTATCTGAAATGGTTATGAAGATGTAGGGCGGGTTTCTATGTCCGCCGGGGACTTAGTTGTTCTAAACTGCGTAAATCATATAGATCTGTGTCCTTCTGTGTCTATTATTTTATGGAAGTTTATTGACAGGGAAATCGTAAGAGGATTATAATCAAAAGCGAACAAATGTTTGAGGAGGGGGCCCATGGATAATAATCAAGTAAACAACGGTAAGATGGAGGCCTTGAATAACACGATCAAATCTATTGAGAAACAATTCGGCCGAGGATCAATCATGCGCTTGGGCGAAGCCGCTGCTATGAACGTTGATGTAATTCCTACTGGTTGTATATCGTTGGATATAGCCTTAGGTGCTGGCGGTCTCCCCCGCGGAAGGATAATAGAAATATTTGGTCCTGAATCATCTGGTAAGACCACAGTCGCCCTGCATGCAGTGGCGCAAGCACAGCGGGAAGGTGGTATGGCAGCCTTTATTGATGCAGAGCATGCGCTGGACCCGCTTTACGCACGAAAACTAGGTGTTAACATAAATGATCTATTGGTATCTCAACCGGACTCGGGGGAACAGGCCCTGGAGATTTGCGAAGCGCTGGTTCGCAGCGGTGCAATAGATATCGTGGTGATTGACTCGGTAGCAGCTCTGGTTCCTCGGGCGGAACTGGATGGGGAGATGGGAGATTCACATGTCGGACTGCAAGCCAGGTTAATGTCGCAGGCCATGCGCAAACTGACTGCTCATATCAGCAAGTCGCGTTGCTGTGTTGTCTTCATAAATCAGATCCGCGAAAAGATAGGAGTCATGTATGGTAATCCAGAGACTACAACCGGTGGACGGGCTTTAAAATTTTATTCCTCTGTGCGTATTGAAGTGAAAAAAGGAGAGGCCATCAAGCAGGGTACAGAACTTATCGGGAATCGGACAGTTGCCCGAGTAGTGAAAAACAAGGTAGCGCCGCCATTTAAAATTGCGGACTTTGATTTAATGTATGGTCAAGGCATATCGCGTGAAGGTGATCTATTGGATATGGCGGCTTCAATGGAGATTATTCAAAAAAGTGGCTCCTGGTACTCCTATGAGGGAGAAAGACTGGGACAAGGTCGGGAAAACGCCAAGGAATATATTAGAAACAATCCCGACTTTTTCAACAACTTGGAAACCCGCATCAAAGAGGCGCTGGCAAACAGACTGAGTTCCGGTTTTGAAAGCCCGGAGGAAGCTTGACACTAAAGGGCAAAATTACTAGAATCAAATATAGGAATCTGGATAGAAGATATATTCTTGAATTTTGCCTGAAGAACTGCTGTTTATTTTATATAGATTATTCCCTGGATATTCGATGGGGCTTGTATTAGTTATCGGGCTTTTTTAGATGCTGATACAATGAGTTGTTTATAGAATAGAACGGGTTCAACGTTGTGATCGGTACGCCGGTGTATTATGACCAAAATTATAAGTGCAATGAGGTCACTATACTATAACGTATGGTAAAAATAAGAATATACTTCTTGGAACCGGGTTGTTAACTCGGTTTTTTATTTGGATTAATGGTATTAATTATTTTTATTATTTATGAGGAGGTGAACGAAATAGGTTATTTATGGGTATTGATTGCAAGTGTAATTGCGCTTGCTATTGGTTTGGCTGCAGGGTATTATGCTAGACGCTTTATTGCTGAAAGCAAGCTTGGTGCTGCTGAAGCAGAGGCTACAAGAGTAATAGATGAAGCATCCAAAGAGGCTGAGGCTAAGAGGAAAGAGATCTTACTTGAGGGCAAGGATGAGATCCACCGAAATCGGCAGGAAGCAGAAAAAGATATACGTGAACGCCGGCGTGAACTGGATCGTATAGAGAGACGCATTCTGCAAAAAGAAGAGGCTCTGGATAAAAAGACCGATAATATCGAGAAAAAAGAACAGGCATTGCAGGATAAGGAAAAGGAAATCGAGAAAACCGGTCAGGATCTGCAATTGGTTTTAACCCAACAATTAAAAGAACTTGAACGCTTGTCGGGGTTGAGTTCTGAAGATGCCAAGGAACTGCTTTTGAGTAATGTTGAGCAGCAGATTCGTCGAGAGACCGCGACTCTAATAAAAACCGTTGAAGCTGAAGCAAAAGAAGAGGCTAACAAACGTGCCAGAAACATAGTCACTATTGCCATTCAAAAATGTGCTGCTGATGTGGTATCAGAAACTACAGTATCTGTCGTAGCCCTCCCCAATGATGAAATGAAGGGCAGGATAATCGGCCGCGAGGGTCGGAATATTCGCACCTTTGAGACTCTAACCGGGGTAGATTTGATTATTGACGACACTCCTGAAGCGGTAATTCTATCTTCTTTTGATCCTATCCGTAGAGAGATTGCACGCAAGGCTCTGGATAATCTAGTTTCCGATGGGCGTATACACCCTGCTCGTATTGAAGAGATGGTAGAGAAGGCTCAAAGGGAACTCGACCAGGAGATTCGCGAGGTAGGTGAGGCAGCAGCGTTCGAGGCTGAGGTTCATGGGTTGCATCCTGAGCTGATTCGCTTACTGGGTCGTTTGAAGTACAGAACCAGTTATGGACAGAATGTACTTAAGCACTCGGTGGAGGTTTCTCATTTGGCAGGTGTCATGGCTGCTGAGTTGGGTGTCGACATCACTCTTGCCAAACGTGGCGGGTTGCTGCATGATATCGGCAAGGCAGTGGACCATGAGGTGAGTGGACCGCACATAGAGATCGGGGTAGAACTTGCCCGTAAACACCGTGAGAGCAAAGAAGTGATCAATGCAATCGCTGCTCATCACGGCGATGTTGAACCTGAGAACATTGAATCAGTACTGGTTCAGGCAGCCGATGCCATTTCCGCATCCCGTCCAGGCGCGCGCAGAGAAACTCTGGAGACTTACATCAAAAGACTGGAGAAGCTTGAAGGTCTGGCAGATTCCTTCTCCGGGGTAGATAGATCCTTTGCTATCCAAGCTGGTCGTGAGATCCGGATCATAGTAAAACCTGAGGAAATAGATGATCTGCAATCAATAAATCTGGCCAAGAGTATTGCTCACAAGGTTGAGGAAGAACTGGACTATCCTGGCCAAATAAAGGTCATGGTGATCCGGGAGACCCGTTCAATAGAATTTGCTAAATAGTTTTGTCTGAATGAGATAACAAGAGAGTCGCGTTGTGACTCTCTTGTTTTTGTATTAGGAATTATAGTGGTAAAATGGTATTACTCAATAAAAAACTATTAAAGGGGATTAGCATTGAATATACTTTTCATTGGAGACATTGTAGGTAAACCTGGACGGAAGGCGATCAAAGAAGTACTTTCTTCGATCATTAATAAACATGAGATATCCTTTACAATTGCCAACGCCGAAAATGCTGCTGGCGGGCGAGGACTTAACCGCGATGTGCTGAATGAATTATTAAATATGGAGATTGATGTACTTACCATGGGAAACCATGTGTGGGATAATAAAGATATATATAATTTTATTGATGACGAAGTTCGCTTGATTAGACCGATCAACTTTCCACCGCACTGTCCGGGACAGGGATACCATATCTTTACCGCTGGTATAAATCAAAAAGTAGCTGTAATAAATGCCATGGGACGTGTTTTTATGTCACCGCTTGATTGTCCTTTCAGAGCTGTAGACGAGATTCTGGAAGCGATCAGAGAAAAGGCAGATATCATACTGGTTGATTTCCATGCTGAAGCTACCTCAGAAAAACTTGCGTTTGCCAACTATTTTGACGGGCGAGTCACAGCTGTTCTGGGGACTCATACTCATATACAGACTTCTGATGAGAGAATTCTTGACAATGGTACTGCATATATAACTGATGTCGGCATGACCGGCCCGTTGGATTCTATTCTAGGTATGGACAAGGAGATGGTCATTCAGAAGATTGTGTATCAGCGGCCAGTACGCCTGGAAGTAGCCAAGGGTCCGCTACAGTTTGAAGCAGTGGTGATCAATTTCGACGATAGCAAAGGACAAGTTACCGGAATACAAAGGGTGTCGCAGCATTTATAATACTGAATATGAAAAAATAACCAATATTTCTGTTTCAAAAGCAGGAATTCCTAGTTTGACTTAGAATATACATTTTAAGAGAGCAGTCTATCTATTGTTTTATTTATTTTTGAGGGGGTTTTAATAATGGAGGTATTAAAGGTTTCAGCAAAATCTAGCCCAAACTCTGTAGCAGGAGCACTTGCAGGAGTTTTAAGAGAGAAGGGTGCTGCCGAAATCCAGGCCATCGGCGCCGGCGCAATCAATCAGGCTGTTAAGGCCATAGCAATTGCACGAGGATTCGTTGCCCCCAGCGGAATGGACCTCATATGCATACCTGCATTTACAGATATTAAAATCGACGGAGAAGAACGGACTGCTATCAAACTCATCATCGAACCTCGCTAAATAGATAGACAGAAAGCGAATACATAATAAACTTAAACCTGCTTTAATAAAGCAGGTTTATTTAATATTTTGACCGGGGGGTTAATTATGTTTATTGCCGATCTTCATTGTGATACTATTTCGCTACTGTTTCAGTCCGGAGAACCTTTATTGCATAATTCTGCACATTTCGATTTAGAACGGGCCAGCAGTGCAGGAATCCGTTTGCAGGTATTCGCACTATTTGTTTCTCCTGCGGAGGGAAGCAATATGCTCCGGCAGGTATTAAAGCAGATGGATTATTTTCATGAGCAGATTGCCCTAAACCCTGATTTGGCCTACCTGGTTTGCCGCTATGATGATTTACTGGTGCCCGGGCACGCTGACAAGATCGGTTGCTTATTACACCTGGAAGGGGCGGATGCTCTAGGTGGTGAGTTAGAAATGCTGAGGCTAATGCATCGTTTGGGATTGCGAAGCCTGGGCCTTACCTGGAATCATCGCAATACAATTGCTGATGGAGTAATGGAAGGTGATCCTGGAGCAGGTCTGAGCAGATTAGGCCGAAAAATGATACAGGAAATGGCTCGCCTTGATATGGTACTGGATTTGGCTCATGTCGGGCCGGCTTCTTTCTATGAGGCCGCCGAGATTTATAGTGGACCGGTCATGGTGAGCCACGCCAATACTCGGAAATTGTGCGATTTTCCCCGCAATCTATCGGATGATCAAATAAAAACCGTGGCGCAAAAAGATGGCATCATTGGAGTGACCATGGTGAGCGATTTTATCAGAAATGAAGCAGCAGGCATCAATGATTTGTTGGATCACATGGTATATATTGCTGAGACGATTGGGGTGCGGCATCTGGCTCTGGGATCGGATTTTGATGGAGCAACCAAGCTGGTCATGCCCGGTATTGAAAGCTATAATGAATGGGGATCTCTCCTGGCCGGACGCGGGTTTTCCGCGGCAGAGCAGGAGATGATCCTCTCCGGCAATGCTTTGCGGCTATTTAAGACCATATTATGATCTAGGGGATTTTTCAATGTATGATTTACATGTCCATACTACTGCTTCAGATGGGCTGTTGACTCCTGCTGAGGTTATTGAATTGGCAATAGAAATCGGGTTGACCGGGATTGCCATCACTGATCATGATACAATGAATGGCCTGGTTTCAGCGGCTGAATATCTAAAATCCAAGCAGCTCAGTCTCGATTTCATTCCAGGTATCGAGATAAATACCGATGTCGAAGCTGGAGAGGTCCATATCCTGGGGTACTATGTTAATGCCGATGATCAGAGATTGCGCTCCCGCCTGGAGGAGATCAAGAGTTGCCGATGGGAGCGGGCAGTGGGGATGATTGAAAAGCTGGTTGGATTAGGTCTGCCAATCACCGTAGAAGAAGTAGAGAAGCAAGCCAAAGGAGACCTGATAGGCCGGCCGCATATCGCCATGGCCTTAAAAGACAGGTGCTATGTGGAAAGCATAAAAGAAGCCTTTGACAAGTATATCGGACAAGGGCGTCCAGCTTATGTTCCGCGTTATAAATTTCCGCCGGAAGAAGCCATCACTCTTATACATCAGGCTGGCGGAACGGCGGTATTGGCTCACCCTGGGCTGATCAGAAATGAAAGAACAATATCTGAAATTATTGATCTGGGGATCGATGGAATAGAGGCTATCTATCCTGAACACGACCTTAAACAAGTAATCTATTACAAAAATATAGCTGATCGGGATAACCTGATAATCACTGGGGGATCAGATTTTCATGGAATCGACAGCATGGAGAGTCATTCAGCATTGGGCTCCTGTGGAATAGACGACATTATTTTCAAGAGTATAAAACAAAAACTGCTAAAAAATAAATAATAATCATAAAGTTTTTAATTTTCTGGCAGGAAATTTCTTATCCTTGTAGAATACAAACCAATTACCGGGTTTGATTTTATGAAGGGTAGGGAAAGAATGAGGAAAAATTTACTTGTTTTATGTGCGGTGCTATTAATTACTCTGTTTGATGTCTCCAGTGCTAAGGCTGCTAATGCCAATTACACGGTAAAAGCAGGTGATAACCTTTGGAACATTGCCAACAAATATAACACTTCTGTCGAGAGTATTAGATCTGCCAATAATCTTCAAAACAATGCACTGCGGATTGGCGACAAGCTAATTATTCCAACATCTAATTCCAGCAACGATTCAGGCCAACAAACTGTTAACAAATCAGCAGCAGGCTATACTGCTTCCGACAAGCAGGAAACATATTATGTGCAAGCCGGGGATTCTCTCTGGAAGATTGCCACCCTGCATGGTATGACAATCGCGCAACTGAAGGCGTTGAATAATAATTGCCAGGAAAACCTGTCGATCGGGCAAAAGCTCATAGTGAGCGGCGAAGCCCAAAACCGCCAACCGGTATCTCGCGGCTCCACTGCCAGCGGTACGGGAGCAGCAATTGTGCAAACAGCAGCCCAGTATATTGGTACGCCTTATGCTTATGGAGGCACCGGTCCGGGCGGCTTCGATTGTTCAGGTTTTACCCGTTACATATACGCCCAGGCTGGATATAGCCTGCCCCACAATGCAGCAGCACAGAGTAATTTGGGACAAGCAGTGGCCCGTGAGAATCTGCAGGCAGGAGACTTGGTTTTCTTTGCCTACAGCGGCGGGGGCATATTCCATGTTGGTATTTATTGCGGGGACGGACGTTTCGTACATTCCAGCTCGCCCCGCAGTGGTGGAGTAATTTATTCTGCATTGACTGATTCTTATTGGGGTGGGTATTATAAATCTGCAACCCGCATAATTAACGAATAGAATCAGGAGGATAATAATGGACGAAGTAGATGTAAGTGCACTTTTCATGCCTAAGACGGTATTTGGCAGCCCCGAATGGGTGGAACTTGAAAATAAAGAGAATTCCATGGGTCCAGACCAGTTATTAGATGAGATAATCGACAAGAAGATGTGGTCCAATGTAGAAATAGCTTGGATGCTCAAGCGATTGGTTTATTTCTACGGCAATAAGAAATCTATCCTAAAAAATGTACCTGTTGAAAGAATGATGATGAATATGAATGATATCCTGCGAGTATTTTATGTTCTCTTTGACAAAATGGATCCCGAAATAGATGATAATATGCGCAGTTATGTTTCTGCTAAACTCGCTGATGCCACCTGGGGAGTCAACAGCAGGACCCGGGAATATCTATATAAATTAGAAACCAAATGATGCACCGAAGAAGGACCTGGTTCATATATTAACTCGTTACTCCAGAATAACTCTTATGGATAGACCGAGTTCCGTTTGTATAGGGTTGCGATGTTTTGCCGACCTTTAATTTCGGGGGAGGAAGTGCGAGTTCCTAGGGGGAGAGATTGTGGCCAACGGCAACCGTGACCTGAACATTCGCCGGGTAATTGAGATGGAGGAAAGGGTAGCTAAATGCAAACGTTGCGATGCTCTATTACATTGCGTCAGGCGGCCTTCTATGGGCAAGGGTGAACTAGATCCTGATGTCCTCATGGTTTTTGAATGCGAGAGCGCCTTTACCCGTGATTTATCTAATTTAGTTGAGCTCAGAAATCTGGTCAAAAAAGACTTTAAAGTAGAAAATGTTTATCACAATTATATGGTTCGCTGTCAACCCAAGGCTTGTGCCATTCGGAGCAGTATCAGCAGTTTTAATGATACTGGCTGTGTAGTCCGGGACAACAACTGTCTGCTTAGCGGCAAGACCTGCGAGGGAATACCGGTAAAACCATCAAATGATGAGATACTTGCCTGTTTGCCTTTTTTACTTGAAGAGATTGAGATATTTCGCCCCCATCATGTCCTCCTTTTTGGGGAGCGGGTAGCCTTTTTTACCTTGCGATCTTATGGAATATTTGATAATGTAGTCATAGGAGAAAAACATATCTTATCAGGAATGAACTTCCTCATTGCTACCGCTGAAGAAGAATTCGACACTAATCAGTGTCAGGAATTACATCGAATATCTTTCTAAATCCCACGTCTGTCACTCCGTTTCACAATTGTCGTATAATTTAAAACTATTCTGAATAAATAAATTTTTTACTGCAATTATCTGATATTTGATACAATATAGAATATAGTATCTTGATGAAGTATTAGATGAATAATACTGCAGTTCTATACAGATATCGCCAAGTTACCAGGCAATATATTCATTGTACATTTATGGTATATCATTATATCATTGGAGGAGGTGATGTTGACAGTCAGCATCCTTAAATAACGCTGTTTATAATTGAAAGGAGCAATTTGAATGAGCACTAAGGAGAATTTTGTAAAGTCCTTTGCCCTGGCAGAATCTTCTTCAGAAAAAATGTGGGATATCTGGCTGGTTACCCTGGGCAGCCTGTCATGGAGCCAGGAACAGATAGAAAACATGGTTAAAAAGTATGTAGATCAGCGCAAGATAGCCCGCGATGAGAACAATAAGCTGGTAGAGGAACTGATGAGCCAGGCCAAGAAGAATCAGCAGCAGATGCAGAAAATGATTCAGGAAGCCGTAACCAATGCATTTGAAAACATGGATATCCCCACCTTTAATTACATTGATGATTTGACCAAAAAGGTCGAGGAATTGACTAAGAAAGTTAATAACCTGTAAACATAAGTTTGCAATAAAAGGCGGTTATAGTTGCCGGGGGCAGCTGTAGCCGCGTTGTCTTATATAAAGTAGTCCAAGCTTAGGCGCAACAGTATATTTAACACTATCGGGGAAAGAAGGGACAAGGTATTGCCAGCAGATGCTAATAAGAAAACGCGGAGAAAAGATGAAGAAAAGCAGAAGGTAGTGATGCCTGACTATGTTGAGTTATGGAAGGAAATGTATTTTAAGAATGAAGATGCATGGAGCCAGGCGTTCAAGGAGTTCATTACTACTCAAACATTTGTAACCGCGCTTGATCAGGTCAAAGACCAAATGCTTAACTATCATAAAATATCCGAGCAGAACCTGGATAGTTATTACAAGGTTCACCCGGCGCCTTCTAAGAAGGATATTGCCAGGGTGGCCGAATTAGTAATTGGTTTGGAAGATAAAGTGGATGATCTGGATCTTCAGTTTTCTACTAATATAAACCGGATAACCACCGGCCTTATCAAGCTGGTAGATTTTAATGCAAATCTCAAGGATGAAATAAAGAATCTCCGTCAGGAGAACCTCAATATGCAAAAAAAACTTGATGATATCATAGCTATCCTGGCAAGTAAGTCCGAAGAGATCCCCACAGTTCCAACCGAGTCAAACCCGACACCCAAAAAGAAACCCCGGAAAAAGGATACGGGTTTATAGTTCGCAGAACTTTCATTAAAGGGGGAGTATGCTTGATTGAACACACATATGAAGAATTGCAAGTCGGTGATATCGGCTATATAGAGAAAACCATTACCGAGACTGATGTTTACAATTACGCTGGTGTCACCGGCGACTTCAGCTGGTTGCATGTTAATGAAGTGCGCTCGAATGCCGGCCATTATAAAACACGTATCGTCCACGGCCTGCTGTTGGCAGGGTTGCTCTCTACGGTGGTCGGTAACCGTATGCCGGGAGCAGGTACGGTATATGAAGTCCAGAACCTCACCTTTCTAAAGCCTTGTTTCATAAATGATACTATAAGAGCGCAGACCGAGGTAATAGAGAAGATGCCTCGAGGCAGAATCAAACTGAGGACCTCGTGTTATAACCAGCATGAAGAATTGATCCTGGATGGTGAGGCTGTAGTTATTCCGCCGCGCCAACACGTTATAAAATAAAGGAATTCTTGATTTAGCGAGGGATAACCGGATGAAGAAGCAGTTTTTTTTGGTTGGGACAGCAGATGAGGTAGCAGAACAGATACAAGAGAGTATAGATCGGGCTAATGAGACCACCCGTAAATGGGCGGAGATGTTGACCTTTGATCCCGATCCTCAGACGGGAATCTCACCCAAGGATGTGGTTTGGCGTAAGAATAAATCCCGATTATATCGGTATATTTCTAACAAGGGTATTAAATACCGTCCACCGGTACTTCTGATATACGCCCTGATAAACAAAGCCTATATACTGGATCTATACCCGGGCATGAGTTTGGTAGAATACCTGGTCGATTCAGGGTTTGATGTCTACATGCTGGAGTGGGGTGAGTTCCAATGGGAAGACCGGAAATTATCATACGCCGACCTGGTTTTTGATTATATAGCCAACGCTGCCCGTAAGGTATGCCAGTTCTCGCGTTGTGATGAGATCAGCATTATCGGCTACTGTATGGGAGGAACCATGGCGGCAATGTATGCCTCTCTATCGAGTCTGCCTCGGATAAAGAATATGGTATATATTGCGTCTCCCATTGATTTCAGTGAAGCCGGGGTTTCTTCAGTCTGGTTCAGAGACAAGGATTTTAAAGCCGACAAGATAGTTGACACTTATCAACTCATACCCAGTGATTTTATCGATTATGGGGTCAAGATGCTAAATCCGGTCAACAACTTCCTGGGAACCTATACCCGTCTTTGGAAAATGATCGATGAGGATCTTCCGGTGCAATCCTGGAAGCTTCTAAATAAATGGGTAAACGACAACATCAATTTCCCGGGTGAAGCATACCGGCAGTGGACCAAAGACATCTACTCCGAAAACAAGCTGATAAATAAGCAGTTCCAGCTGCGGGGGATGCGGGTGGATCTGAGCACCATTGAGGCTAATACCCTGGCTCTGGCAGGTCAGAATGACCACATAGTATCCTCTGCTCAGGTTGAAGCCGTCATGGACGTGATATCGTCTCCGGACAAGAAATTCATTGAGTATCCTGTTGGCCATGGGGGGTTGGTATTCGGCAGCATTGCACGCCATAAGGTCTATCCTGCTATTGCCAACTGGCTGAAAGTCAGGTCCCGGGACTAAATAATACAATCCATAATGTTTGGCAAATAACCGGTAACAGCTGAAAGGGCTGTCCTACCGGTTATTTTCTTTTCTGATCAAGAATATGAATTGGGGAGGCAGTCTGCCATTCATCGGGTTGACGATTTTGGACTTAAATAGGAGAGATTCTATGAACAAACAAGAATGGTATCAATTAAGTGGTGATGAGAGTGTTATCGCCTGGGGGAGTGATTATGAAAAAGGACTCGGCGCAGCTGAAGTTGCCCGCAGGCAGCAACAATATAGCAATGAGCTTACTGCAGTTAAGGGAGTTCATCCTGCCTTCATGTTGCTCAAGCAATTTACTGACACCATGGTATTGGTGCTGCTGGCAGCAACAGTAATTTCAGGTTTGATCGGAGCCATGACCGATGCGATAACCATAATGGCCATCGTTATTCTCAATGCGGTATTAGGGTTTATCCAAGAATACCGCGCCGAAAAATCACTGCAAGCCATCAAGGAAATGGTGGCACCTGTTGCCATGGTGGTAAGGGCAGGACACCATAAATCTGTTCCGGCTAAAGAGTTGGTTCCGGGAGATATTGTTTTACTGGAGGCGGGAGATCGGGTACCTGCTGACCTGCGGCTGCTTTCCAGCAGCGGTATGGAGGCGGATGAATCTTCGCTGACCGGAGAATCTCTGCCAGTGAATAAAGATCACAGAGTGATATATACTAGCGAAATCATGCTGGCTGAACGCAGCAATATGGCTTTTATGGGAACGACTATCACCCGGGGGAGAGGCTGCGGCGTTATCGTAGCTACAGGCATGGATACTGTAATGGGAAATATTGCAGCCATGATACAGGAAGAGAAGCAACAAATGACACCGCTACAGGTACGACTGGATCAATTAGGAAAGTATCTGATAATTATATGTCTGAGTGTTTGCGCAATGGTTGCGGGGTTGGGGATATATCGCGGAGAAGCTGTTATGACCATGTTCATGGCCGGTATAAGCCTGGCGGTTGCCGCCATTCCGGAAGGACTTCCCGCCATAGTGACAGTAGTGCTGGCCCTGGGTGTACAAAGGATGGCCGGAAAGAATGCTATAGTAAGAAGGCTCTCTGCCGTAGAAACGCTGGGCTGTACCACTGTGATCTGTTCGGATAAAACGGGGACCCTTACGCAAAATCAAATGAAGGTTAAAAGGATGGCCACGATGGGCGGGTTGGTTGAGACCCGCAGTGATGAGATAAAGGGTAATAGTCTTATCTATCGGAACAGCCGCATGGTGAAAGCCTTAAACGATCCGGAAAGCAATATGCTGCTGACCATAGCTGGCAACTGCAACAATGCCGTGGGAGAAAAGACAGCGGGAAGAACGGTTTACTCCGGCGATCCCACCGAGATTGCCCTGCAGACCTTTGCCCTGAATGGTGCTGCTGTTTTTAAAGGAAAACGGGTCAAGGAGATTCCTTTTGACTCGGAACGAAAGCTTATGAGTGTAATGGTTGAGAATAACGGAGAATACCTGCTTCTGGTCAAGGGTGCTCCGGAGGTGGTCATGGCATCCTGTTCCGCGCTGTTGAAAGGTGAAAAAGTGGAACGGTTCCAGGAAAGGGACAGAGAATATTTTGCAGAACTCCAGGCGCGCTGGGGGAAAGAAGCTTTGCGGGTGCTCGGTTTTGCTTATCGCTATTTGACACCAGCCCAGGCCACAGAACTGTCTGACGATAATCTGGAAAGTGATCTGATACTGGTGGGAATCTGTGGTATGATCGATCCGCCTCGCCCGGGAGTAGCCGGTTCGGTTCAAGAGTGTCTGAGGGCGGGAATCACACCGGTGATGATAACTGGTGACCACCCGCTGACCGCCGGGGCTATAGCTCGAGAAATAGGGCTTTCCAGCAGTGAAGAAGTGATCAGCGGTGCACTGATCGACGAAATGAGTGATAAGGAGCTTTATGATAAGGCGATGCGGAGCCGGATTTTTGCCAGGGTTTCGCCCCAGCATAAGAACCGTATCGTCAAAGTACTGCAGGGCAGAAACCAGGTGGTAGCCATGACCGGGGATGGGGTAAACGATGCTCCGGCGCTAAAATCTGCTGATATTGGTGTGGCGATGGGTAAGAGCGGTACTGAAGTAAGTCGAGAGGCGGCCTCCATGATACTGGCGGATGACAATTTCTCAACAATTGTTCAGGCGGTATACGAAGGCCGGGCGATTTATGATAATATCCGTAAATTCATACGCTATTTGCTGGGGTGTAACATCGGAGAAGTGCTGGTAATGTTTATGGCCTCTTTGCTGGGTATGCCTATGCCATTGCTGCCAATCCAGTTATTGTGGGTAAATCTTATCACCGATGGCTTGCCGGCCATGGCTCTGGGCGTGGAACCACCGGAACCGGGTATTATGCTGAGAACGCCTCGTCCAAAGAACGAAGGTATATTTGAACGCGGTCTGGGCTGGATAATTGGCGGTCGGGGAATCTACATCGCAGTAGTCACGCTGGCAGCATTTACGGTCGGTCTACTCTGGTCGCGCTTGAGTGGCAGTGATTCACTGGATGTAGCCAGGACCATGGCCCTAACTACCCTGGTATTCGCTCAATTATTCTATGTTTTCGAGTGCCGTTCCGAGCATCTCTCGCCATTTGAGCTGGGCTTTTGGAGCAATCCTTATCTAGTGGGGGCTGTCGCCTGCTCTACAGTAATGCAGATGGCCGTCCTCTATTTGCCCGGATTACAGCAAATATTTCACACAGTAGCGCTTATTGCCTGGCAGTGGATACTGATCTTATTACTGTCGGGGGGACGCCTGCTATGGAAATATATTTTGTATACCTGGCAAAGACTTTTTGTTTCACCATTAAAATATGGTAAAATTAATGCTTAGCAAGTCCTCCATTGCACGCTGCCTCCTAAGTCGGATCAGGTGCTGATAATAACCATTCATTAATTATACAGAGGAGTGTTGATCCAGTGAAAGAGAATACGCCCATGCAAAATCTGCCGCCTTATTTGTTCGCTCGCATCGAACAAAAAGTAGCAGAGGCCAAGGAGAAAGGACTAGACATAATCAGTCTCGGAATCGGTGACCCGGACCAGCCGACCCCCAAACATATCATTGACAGGATGGCCAAAAGTATATACGATAGCGCCAATCATCAGTACCCCTCCTCCATCGGCCTTTTGGAGTACCGCTCGGCGGTAGCCGACTGGTATCGCGGCCGTTTTGGCGTAGAGCTCAACCCCAAAACTGAGGTGGTAACGCTGATTGGCTCGAAAGAGGGTATCGCCAATATTTCCTTTGCCTATCTTGATAAAGGGGATATCTCTCTGGTACCTGACCCGGGTTACCCGGTTTACAGTATAGGCAATTTATTGGCAGGCGGTCAGACTCATATTATGCCCCTCTTAGAGCAAAATGGTTTTCTGCCGGTATTAGAAGACATACCGAGTGATGTCGCCGCCCAAGCCAAACTTATGTTTATAAACTATCCCAACAACCCCACTGGCGCTGTGGCCGATATCGACTTTTTCGAGAAGGTGGTCGAGTTTGCAAAAACCTACGATATTCTAGTATGTCATGATGGACCTTATTCAGAAGTCTCCTATGATGGGTTGAGGCCGGTAAGCTTCCTGCAGGCACGCGGCGCCAAAGAGGTGGGTATAGAGTTTCATTCGCTTTCCAAGACTTATAATATGACTGGATGGAGAATCGGTTGGGCAGCAGGTAATCAACAGGCGGTCGAGGTATTGGCGCGATTCAAGTCCAACATTGATTCCGGGTGTTTTCAGGCTATACAGTATGCCGGTATCGAAGCCCTGAATGGGCCACAGGACTGTGTGGAAGTCATGCGGGGAATCTATCAGGAACGCCGGGATATAGCGGTAGCCAGGTTGCAGAAAATGGGATGGAACGTTATTGCTCCCAAAGGCAGTTTCTATTTTTGGATCCCTGTACCCAAGGGACATACCTCGGCATCTTTCGCTGAGATGATACTGGAGCAGGCTGGGGTAATAGTTACTCCCGGCAGTGGTTATGGTAAATATGGCGAAGGGTACTTCCGTATCGCGCTCACGGTGGACAAGGCTAGAATGGAAGAAGCCTTTGACCGGATCGAGAAGGCGGTTAGCGGAAAGGTAGAATTCTAATATGATAAAGAGCATGACTGGCTTTGGCCGTGGTCAAACAGAAGAAAACGGCTATCAGGTTAGCTGCGAGATTAAGGGCGTCAACCACCGCTTCTTTGACCCCTATATTCGTATGTCCCGTCGTTACAATTCCTTGGAAGAGAATATTAAAGAAGAACTAAAAAAATATGTCAATCGCGGACGTCTGGAATTGAACATTAATATCGAGAAAACCGGAGAATCGCAAAGAAATATCAAGGTTGACAACGAACTGGCGATAGCTTATCATGGATACTTAAAGGAATTGGCGGAAAAGCTGGATATATCTCCAGAAATCAAGATAATTGATCTTTTTCGCCTGCCAGAGGTGGTAAGTCTCAAGGAGCAGGAAGAGGACCTGGAGGTACTGTGGCCGGTTCTGCAAAGTGCCATTAGTATGGCAATGCGGAGCCTGGTTGACATGCGCATCAAGGAAGGTAAGAACCTGGAGCGCGACATTGTTTACCGGAATGGCCTGATTCTGTCTATTACCGAGAAACTGGAGATGCGTTCCCCATCCGTTGCTGGCGAATATGGGACGAAGTTGCGCCAACGGATTGCTGAATGGGTGCCGACTGATATGTTGGACGAGCAGAGGTTGATGCAGGAAGTTGCAATATTCGCTGATAAGTCCAATATTACCGAAGAAATAATCAGACTTAAAAGCCATATTCAACACATGGAAGAGCTGATGCAAAGCCAGGAACCGGTAGGTCGTAAGGGGGATTTCCTGTTACAGGAGATGTTCCGGGAGATCAACACCATCGGGTCCAAGGCCAATGACCTTGAAATGAACCGTCTAGTGGTTGATGCCAAGGCTGAATTAGAAAAAATCAGAGAGCAAATACAAAACATTGAATAATAAACCTTGATCTAGGAGGCGAAGTATGGATATCAAGCTGATCAACATCGGATTCGGTAATATCGTTGCTGCCAATAGGATTGTTGCTATTGTCAGCCCAGAGTCGGCGCCCATCAAGAGGATAATCCAGGAATCCCGTGAAAAAGGCGTACTTATCGATGCTACTTATGGCAGAAGGACGAGAGCTGTCATCGTGGCGGACAGCGGTCACGTTATTCTTTCGGCGGTCCAGCCGGAAACTGTAGCAAATCGCTTGGGATCACGAGATTCCAATGATGATGTCTAGTAATAATCGGGGATCGGGGAGAATGGGTATCCTATTCGTTATCTCCGGCCCCTCTGGCGTAGGGAAAGGGACCATCAGGGAAGCCTTACTGGCCCGGGTAGGTGATATCGAAGATTCCATATCTGCAACTACCCGAGAGCCTAGAAGCGGGGAGATTCCCGGCAAAGATTACTTTTTTATGAGTGATCTGGATTTTGGCAAACTGGTTGAACAGGATATGCTGCTTGAGTGGGCCGAAGTCTACGGGAAGTTTTACGGTACTCCCCGTGAATTCGTCATGAAGACCTTGGCCGAAGGAAGAGATGTCCTTTTGGAGATCGACGTTCAAGGTGCCCGGCAGGTAAAGGCGAAAATGCCGGAAGGGGTATACATATTCATTTCTCCCCCTAGTGCGGAAGAACTGGAAGCCCGGTTGAAGGACCGCGGCAAGGATTCACTTGAAAGTATCGAGCGAAGAATGAAATCCTTCCTCGATGAAATGTCCTATCTGCCTGGATACAATTACGAGGTAGTAAACGACGAACTGGAGACAGCTATCCACAAGGTTGTTTCCATCGTTACCGCAGAACGCTGCCGGATACAAAATAAAGATTAGGAAGTGATATTTTTGATCCCACCGTCTACTCGTGATCTTATGACTGTTGCTGACAGTAAGTACATGGTAGTGGTTGCTGTGGCCAAACGTGCCCGGTATTTATCTGAACAGAAGAAGAATGATGAGAACTATCGTCTTTCAACAGTTGTAACCACTGCCCTAGACGATATCATGAGAGGCAAAGTCAAGATTTACTGATCAGAGTCCGCTAAGGAGGATATACATGGGAAGGACAGTTGGAATAGGTATAACCGGAGGGATAGCAGCCTATAAGATAGCAGAACTGGTCAGCAAATTGAAGAAGAATGACATAGATGTAGTAGTGATCATGACCGAAGCAGCTACCCGCTTTATATCACCGTTGACCATGAGAACCCTTTCCGGACGTGAGGTTTTGACCAGTCTATGGGAGACCTCTCAGGAATGGAAAGTACAGCATATAGGCATTGCTGAGGAGCTGGATCTTTTGGTTATAGCTCCGGCCACCGCTAATTTTATTGCCAAGATGGCCTATGGTCTGGCTGACGATCTTCTATCAACCATAGTATTGGCCAACACAGCTCCGGTTCTTGTAGTACCTTCAATGAATACAAATATGTTTTTAAACCCGATCGTACAGGATAATATGAAAAAACTGCAGACATTCGGTTACCGCTTTATGGACCCGGAAACCGGGATGCTGGCCTGCGGAGTAAGTGGTGTCGGGCGTTTGCCGGAAATAGATGATATATATCTGCAGATAAAAAATCTGCTTACCCCCAATCAGGATCTAGCCGGTAAGAAAGTGATGGTTAATGCCGGAACTACATACGAAGATATCGATCCGGTCCGCTTTATTGCGAATCGGGGTACTGGCAAAATGGGTTATTGTATTGCCCAGGAGGCTTTAAATCGTGGAGCCGAAGTTATTCTGGTCAGTGGCAAATCGCATCTGGTCCCTCCTTCCGGGTGCAAATTCGTTGAGGTCTGGGGTGCGGAGGAGATGTGCGAGGCTATGCTTTGCTGCCAGGATGACTGTGACATTATCATCGGAGCTGCGGCAGTAGGTGATTTCCGAATCGCCCAGATGATGGAACAGAAACTAAAGAAGGATAATGACCGCTCAGAGCCTTTAATCATTGAACTGGTCGGGACGACTGATATTCTGGCAACCCTTGGAGAAAAGAAGAAGCCAGGGCAGATAATGGTGGGTTTCGCGGCCGAGACCCAGAATCTAATGGAAAATGCTAATAAAAAACTGCATAAAAAAAATCTGGATTTCATAGTTGCCAATGATGTGACCATGGAGGGAGCAGGATTCGCTGTCGATACCAACATCGTGACCTTTATTGATCGTGATGGGTCCGTGAATTCTCTGCCCAAGATGAGCAAAGAAGATGTCGCAACAGCCATAATCGATAAGGTAGTTGCTCTTATAAACTATATGGAATAAGGAGATGGAGGAAATGACAAGGAACTTTTTTACCTCAGAATCGGTTACAGAAGGACATCCTGATAAGATAGCCGATCAAATCTCAGATGCAATCCTTGATGCGATCATGGCTCAGGATCCTATGGGAAGAGTTGCAGCAGAGACCCTGGTGACTACAGGTCTGGTAATGGTAGCTGGCGAGATAACCACCAATTGCTATGTGGATATACCCAAGCTGGTCAGGAGCACAATTCAGGAAATCGGATATACCAGGGCTAAATATGGCTTCGACAGTGAGACTTGTGCGGTGCTTACTGCCCTTGATGAACAGTCCGGGGACATCGCCATGGGGGTTGACCAAGCTCTCGAGGCCAAACGTGGCGAAATAAGCGATAAAGACCTGGAGGCGATTGGGGCTGGCGATCAGGGCATGATGTTTGGCTATGCGACCAATGAAACTGAAGAATATATGCCGATGCCCATCTACCTTGCTTCGAAGATGGCCAAACGCTTATCTGAAGTCAGAAAGACCGGCACCATTCCTTATCTTAGACCTGATGGCAAAACCCAGGTTACTGTTGAATATATTGATAATAAGCCGAGCCGTATCGATGCAATAGTCGTTTCGACTCAGCATCATCCGGAGATTGATAGGGAGACTATTGAAAAAGATATTATCGAGTATGTAGTCAAACCGATCATTCCTTCAGGAATGCTGGATGAGAACACCAAATACTACGTTAATCCAACCGGTCGTTTTGTTATTGGCGGTCCTCAGGGGGATTGTGGTCTCACCGGGCGCAAGATTATCGTTGATACCTATGGCGGGATGGCCCGGCATGGCGGTGGAGCATTCTCCGGCAAGGATCCCACCAAGGTAGATCGTTCGGCATGCTATGCTGCCCGCTATGTAGCAAAGAATTTAGTAGCCGCAGGATTAGCTGATCGCGCAGAGATCCAGCTGGCCTATGCCATTGGTGTAGCTCAACCCTTATCAATACGGGTAGAGACCTTTGGCACCGGTAAGATACCTGATGCCGATATCGTTGCTCTGGTGAAAGAAAACTTTGATCTGCGTCCGGCGGCTATAATTAGAGATTTGGAGCTCAGACGACCCATCTATAAGAAGACTGCAGCTTATGGTCACTTCGGTCGTCCAGATCCTGACTTCACCTGGGAAAAGACTGATAAAGCCGAAACGCTTAGAAAACAGGCTGGACTATAGTACAAACTGTCCAATAGTATATAAAGAAATTGCAAAAGCTCGTGATGAGGCGCTCGGTACTGCGCCCCCAGAACGGGCTTTTCGCAATAGCAGAATATCTGATGATATTTAAATGGCGAGCTAAGCAGCTTCTGCCGGTCTAAGAGGAGAACAAGATGCAATATGTTGAGGTTCTGGTTGATCTGCCTCTGCAGGTACACGACAGTGTATTTACATATCATATCCTGCCCCCCATCGATTCGCAGGCTGAATTAGGTCGTCGTGTATTAGTGCCTCTTGGTGGCAGAAAGGCTGAAGGAATCATCATTAATGTGGATGCTCCTGCCTGGCCAGGTAGTCAGTCTGTGCTAAAAGTATTGGATGAATCTGCGGTAATTGACGTTCAAGCCCTAGAATTGTCACGTTGGATAGCGGAATACTACTGCTGCACCTGGTATACCGCTATTAAGGCTATGATTCCACGCCGTTTAGGTAAAAAGACTGGTAGAGGGGTCATTTCATTGCTTGGCGCTGATGCCGTGAATGAATTGGCAGCAAGCGGTTTTCATCCTGATATGGTGGACTTCATGGCAGAACTTATGGAAAGAGGAGAGATACCATATAAAGAGGCCAGGGCCAGGCTCGAAGATGACAAGATCAGCCTATTGGAGAGTCAGGGCATTATACACATCAGCGGTTCATATGCCGGATATCGTGCCACAAGAAATCATGGCCAATATATTCTGGGAGATTATCGACCCGATGTTGATGGGGAGATTCTTAGGAAAAAGGCTCCGCGTCAGGCTGAAGCGATGGATCTCATCATGGCTCAGGGATCAGTTGACAAGAGTTGGCTTACGCGAAAAATTCCCGCAGATAGCATCAAATCACTGCTGGCCAAAGGTTATATCAAGGTGGAATCAAAAGTAAGAGATAATAGCCGGCAGGATTATGCCCTGAGTCCGTCTCAGCAGGAGGCCATGGATAGAATTGAGGAATCTCTTGAACGTGGGGAAAAGGCTGAATATCTTTTATATGGCATAACCGGCAGTGGCAAGACCGAGGTGTACATACATGCTATCAAATCAACCTTACAGCGCGGCAAGAGCGCCCTGCTTCTAATACCCGAGATCGCTCTGACCCGTCACCTGGTGGAGATATTCCTCGCAAGAATTCCTGACCTTGCTGTGATCCACTCCCGGATGACTCCGGGAGAACGCCATGATGAATGGAAACGCATCCGCAGCGGGGAAGCAAAGCTGGTTCTGGGGACCAGGTCGGCTGTCTTTGCACCGTTGGTTGATCCAGGCCTTATTATCATTGATGAAGAACAGGAGCATAGTTACAAACAGCAGGAACCTCCCCGCTACCATGCCCGGGAGGTAGCGCGAAAACTGGCAGTGCAACACTCGGCAGTTCTATTGTTGGGCAGTGCCACACCATCTTTTGAAACCTTTCATCGGGCAAAAGTTGGAGAGATCGGACTCTTGAAGATGCCGGAACGGATTGGAGTAGCCGAACTCCCTGAGGTTTTTATCACTGACATGCGTAAAGCCAAAAACGGAGTCATATCTCCGCTGCTGCGGGAAAAAATCGGGCAGATGCTGGCGCGAGGCGAACAAACCATTCTTTTTCAGAACCGACGCGGATTCGCACCGCTTACCATATGCTTGGATTGCGGGCACATCCCCGGATGTCCCCGTTGTTCAGTTGCTTTGACTTACCATCGGAACCCGGAGAGAGAGATCTGTCATTACTGCGATTATCAAATTCCGATGTTGTCCGCCTGTCCGGAATGTGGCAGCAACAGACTTCAACATATGGGTACCGGCACTCAAAAGGTGGAGGCCGAAGCTCGTGAGTTATTCCCCCAGGCCAGGATAGCTCGGCTCGATCTTGACAGCAGCCAGCATAAAGATGCTCAGCCTCGAATTCTGGACGGAATGAAAAACGGGGATATCGATATTCTGATCGGTACCCAGATGGTGGCTCGCGGACTGGATTTCCCCGGGGTCTCCCTAGTAGGTATCATGGATGTCGATAATATGCTTAACCTACCTGATTTCCGGGCGGCGGAAAGGTGTTTCCAATTAGTAGTTCAGGCGGCCGGGCGGGCAGGACGGCGTGATAAGACCGGGCAAGTGGTGATCCAAACTTTCAATCCAGAACACCCCGTGGTACAGATGGCGATTCGGCAGGACTTCGAGGGATTTTTCCGGGAAGAGATCCGGCAGCGGCGATGCCTGGACTATCCTCCTTTCACGCATATATTGAGAATCGTTCTAGTAGGCGCGGAGGAGCAGGCGGTAAGAAGGTGTGCAGACGAAATTAGCCATGAGATCATGGAACTGGGAGATGCTAAAGAGGATGAATTTATTATATTAGGACCAGCTCCTTGTCCGATATCTTACATAAACAATTGCTTTCGCTACCAGTTGATGGTTAAATGCGATAATATATTATTGTTGAGTAGTATGGGTAAAGCTTTACTGACCCGGGGGATACGTCCGGGGATCAAACTCCAGGTGGAGATAGATCCGCTGAACAGCATGTAAGCAGATAAGCCCATTAAACTGCTCAAATGATGATTCATTTTACTTAGGAGGATGGAAATGGCCGTCTACAAAGTTCTCACCTTGCCTGATCAGGTTCTGCGATCCAAGTCAGAGCCGGTGGAGAAAATTAATGCTGGAGTACTGCGCGCGATGGATAATATTCGCGACACCATGTATGCTGCTGATGGAGTAGGATTGGCAGCGCCGCAGATTGGCATTCAGAAACGAATGATTGCGGTAGACGCAGGGGATAATTTACTTGAGCTTATTAACCCCGAAATTATCAGGTTAGAAGGTGAACAGACCGGCCGGGAAGGTTGTTTGAGTGTTACCGGAGTAGTTGGAACGGTGTCAAGGGCCATGGACATAACGGTCAAGGCTCGCAACCGGGCTTGGGAAGAGGTAGTGATTGAAGCCTCTGGCATCACTGCTCGAGCTTTGCAGCACGAGATAGATCATCTGGATGGAATCTTGTTTATAGACCGTGCCACGGAGACATTCCGGGAGAGGAACTAAGGAGGAGTCCGATTGAAAGTGGTATTTATGGGTACCTCAGCATTTGCGGTTCCAACCCTCCAGAGAATTATTGATTCCTCGCATCAGATTATGGCAGTGATTTCTCAGCCGGATCGGCCCAGCGGCAGAGGGGGTAAACTCACCCCATCACCGATTAAGGAGCTGGCGTTAAAGTATAGCCTAAGGGTATTCCAACCAGACAGGATCAAGGAGCCGTCAGCAATACAACAGGTGCAGGCCATGGAAGCTGATCTCATAGTAGTGGTATCTTATGGGCAGATAATACCGGCATCCATACTTTATTATCCGCGTTATGGCAGTATAAATGTTCATGCCTCATTGCTGCCCTATTACCGGGGAGCGGCTCCTATTCAAAGGGCGATCATGGCCGGGGAAAAGGAAACCGGAATAACCATCATGTATATGGATGAAGGCCTTGACACCGGTGATATAATAGTTCAAACCAAGACAGCTATTGGCCCGAATATGGAGCATGGCGAACTGGAACCTCTTCTGGCCGAGCAGGGTGCCAACCTCCTTCTGGACACTATGGCTATGTTAGAAAAGTGTCAAGTAAAACGAACACCTCAGGATCATGCCCGGGCAACCTATGCTCAGCGGCTAATGCGGGAGGATGAAGTGGTCGACTGGTCTCAACCAGCGGTGAATATCCACAATCAGCTACGGGCGCTTAGTCCTCTGCCCGGCGGTTACACTGTCGTAGACGGAGTTAAGGTAAAATTATTTAATACTCGGGCTATTGAAGGTATGTCCGGCAGGCTGGCTGGTGAAATTGAGCGTGCTGACAGCCAGGGACTCTGGGTACAAACCGGTCAGGGAATTCTTGAAATCGGGGAACTGCAAAAAGCAGGCAAAAGGCGAATGCCGGTCAGTGAATATCTCAAGGGAAACAGCATGAAAACCGGAGATTTGTTGGTGTGACTCGGAGGATGCCATGGGAACCAGGAAACGAATATACATAGGGTTGCTGTTAGGGAGCCTGCTTATTTTAACGGCGATAGCTTTTTTACTTTGGTATCTTATTTCTCAGCGAAACCTGGTTATTAGCCAAATTATTCTTGTCTTCATTACCGCTCTGGCTGTTTTAATTCTGGCCGGTCTGGGGATGGGCATCATGGCTATAGTGGTGATGATTTGGCGTTCACGTTCTATACCCTCGTTGGAAACACTCATTCACCGGGCGCATGAGCTCCTTTTCCCGCTGGCACTCTTTACCGGCAGCCTGGTGGGGATACCGCGAGAAAAGGTGATTCGTTCATATATAGCAGTCAACAACTATCTGGTCAGTGTAAAAAATCTGTATCTGCGGGGTGAGCAGGTGATGATCCTAGTTCCCCACTGCCTGCAGAATTCAGAATGCCCGCACAAGATAACCATGGATGTGGTCAACTGCAAGTCCTGCGGGAAATGCAGCATAGGGGATCTAAAAAAGATGGCTGAGCAATATCATGCAGTACTCAAGGTGGCGACGGGAGGTACTCTGGCCCGGAAGTTCCTATTGGATTACCGTCCGTCCGGAGTGGTTGCGGTGGCCTGTGAGCGGGATCTATCACTGGGGATTCAGGATATGGGCTTCATACCGGTGATGGGAGTGCTCAACTGTCGTCCCAACGGACCCTGCGTTAATACCGGTGTTAGCTTGCAAGAAGTAGAAAATGCTCTGCGTAGCATATGTAAAGGAGGAAGAAATTAGTGTACTATTTTGCTATTATGCTGCCCTTCATAATCATTGCTATCTATGCTCAGATTAAAGTGAAGACTACCTTCAACCGTTATTCCAAGGTCAAATCTTCCCGCGGTATAACCGGCGCACAGGCTGCCAGTGAGCTTTTATCCAGAAACGGCCTGTCCAGGGTAAGAGTAGAACCGATAGGAGGCAGTCTTTCGGACCACTATGACCCCTCCAGCGGTGTAGTAAGATTGTCTGAAACGGTTTACGGCAATAATTCTATTGCCGCATTAGGGGTGGCGGCTCATGAAGTAGGACACGCCGTTCAGCATCAGCAGAAGTATGGAGCTCTCGAAATAAGGAACTCCATAGTTCCGGTAACCAACTTTGCTTCCAGCGCTTCATATTTTGTTATTCTGGCAGGGATAATCTTACAAAGTGCTGATTTCATGTTGATAGGAATAATCCTATTCTCGGCGGTGGTTTTTTTCCATGTAGTTACCCTGCCGGTCGAATTGAATGCTTCCCGGCGGGCAGTATTCCAGCTGAGGGATACGGGCCTTATTACTACTGAAGAAGTACCAATGGTGAAGAAGGTACTGGGAGCAGCGGCTATGACTTACCTGGCAGCGGTGCTGTCTTCGATAGCCACACTGTTTTATTACATTATGATGTTTTCTGGCGGTAGTGATGACTAAGCCGGCCTCTAAAACAAGTCCGGTACGGACCTTGGCCGTGAAATTGGTGCATGACATTGAAGAAAAGGGTCTTTATGCTAATCTGGCCTTGGAAAATGCCCTGCGGAATTCTTCACTGGCGCCAGCAGATCGCAGGCAGGTGACCGGAATTGTTAATGGCACGATAAGAATGATTAGGCACCTGGATTGGGTGCTTAATCTGTTTTTAAGCAAGAAGATAGAAGGACAGAATCCCTGGCTGAAGAGCATTTTGCGCGTATCAGTGTATCAAATCCTTTTCATGGACCGCTTGCCCGATCATGCTGTGGTAAACGATGCGGTAGAACTGACCAGAGTCCGTGTTAACCAGTCTATGAGCAAGGTTACCAACGGAGTTTTAAGAAACCTGATTCGTCATCAGGAAGAGATCAACTTCCCGGAGGACCCGGTCAATTATCTTTCTGTCTACTATTCACATCCCAAATGGTTGGTGGAACTCTATCTTGAGTTGTTTGGCAGGGAGGAATGTGCAAGGATATTGGCCTATGATAATATACCTCCAGCGGTGGTCTTGCGAGTTAACACCCTGCGCATTACCCGGGAAGGATTGCTGAATAGGCTGAAGGAAGAGGGAGCCTCGGCAGTTCCCGGGCGGTTGCACCCGCAAGCCATAGTGCTCGAAGAAATCGATAAGCCCTTAACCGCATTGCCTAGCTTCATGGAGGGTCTGTTCTATGTGCAGAATGAGGCATCCATGCTGGCTGCCAATATCCTCGCCCCAAAGCCTGGGGAGGTAGTTTATGATTTTTGTTGTGGGGTAGGCGGCAAGAGCAGCCACATGGCTGAGATCATGCAGGATAATGGCTGTATAGAAGCCTATGATCTTTATGAACATAAGATCGATTTGGCCTGGCACAATTTTCGGCGTCTTCACCTGGAAAACCTCAAGGCCTTGCCGGCTGATATCCTGCAGCTAAACCTTAACAAGCGGGCAGACCGCATTCTGTTGGATGCTCCATGTTCTGGCTGGGGTGTACTCAATCGGCGTGCTGATTCCCGGTGGCACAAAACAACAGAAGAGATGGCAGAGCTGAATCACTTGCAATTGAGCCTGTTGGACAAAGCCGCAGAGAACCTGGCTGACCACGGGGAACTCCTATATGCTACCTGTACGATAAATCCTGCTGAGAATGAGCAGGTAATTGAAAGGTTTCTGGAGAATCATGACTATGAGCTGCAGGGTTTTGCTGACCGGATAGACTTTTTCCCTTTTGAAGAAGGTGACCGCCGGGCTGCAGCTGATGGGCAATTAACCCTCCTGCCGGGGAAATACGGCAGCGATGGGATGTTCTATGCTTTATTGAGGAGGAAAGGCTTTTGCCGCAAGTAGACCCCCCTGAATTTACCGAATTGCTAGGTTTGGATACCGGCGAACTGGAAGAATATATGGTGTCACTGGGTGAGCCCAATTACCGTGGGCGTCAGATCTACAAATGGATCTATACTCGTGATGTCAGTTCTTTTTATGACATGAGCGATATTCCCAAAGAGCTGCGCCGTCGCCTGGACAGTCTGGCGGTGATATCGATACCCAGGGTGCTTAAACAAAGGGTATCCATAGACCGAACTAGAAAATACCTGCTGGAACTGCAAGACAAGAAACGGGTGGAGACGGTTCTTATCCCGCAGAGTGATAGCAAAAATGCACGCTATACCTTGTGTATATCTACCCAGGTCGGTTGCCCGGTGGGATGCAGTTTCTGTGCCACTGGACAATCAGGTTTTCAACGCAACTTATCTCATCATGAGATAGTGGGTCAGGTATTGGGATCTCGGCGTGAACTATTGAAAAAGGTCAAAGCGGTCGACAATGAACCACTCATTACCAACCTGGTTTATATGGGAATGGGTGAGCCGTTGCTGAATTATGATGAAGTGCTGCAATCCATTAAGTTGATCAATGATCACAAGGGTATCAACATAGGTCAGCGTCATATAACCATATCCACGGCTGGAGAGGCGCGGGGCATTGAACGTCTGGCCAAGGAGAAGCTGCAGGTGACCTTGGCCATATCCCTGCATGCCTGTGACGATGCACTCCGTAATCAATTGGTGCCGATGAATCGCAAGTATCCCCTGGAGCGCCTGATGAGGGCGGTTGAGTTTTACAGCCGGGAAAATGGACGGAGGATCACTTTTGAGTACATATTATTGGATGGTGTCAATATGAGACGTCAGGATGCCAATAATATGATAGACATTTTGAAACCTTTACTAGCCAATGTAAACCTGATTCCATATAATGAAGTTGTGGGTTTACCCTTCAAACATCCGGCAAGGGCCAAAACAGAGCAGTTTTGCCGCTGGCTGCAGGATGGGGGCCTTAATGCGACAATAAGAGAAGAACACGGGGCTGACATCGAAGCTGCTTGTGGTCAGTTGAGAGCTGAAGTGCGCAGTCAGGCATTAAGAAATTATTAAAGCCATCTATACCGAGGTGTACTGAATGATAGTAGCGGCCGTATCAGATAAAGGGCGGGTACGTTCCAACAATGAAGATAGCTTGCTGGTTAAACCTGAACAGGGTTTATTTATTGTATGCGATGGAATGGGTGGGCATAATGCTGGCGAAGTGGCCTCCCGCCTGGCAGTGCAATGTATAGAAGACTCACTGCAAGGATTGGGGAGACAAATAACCGCCTTAGATCTTAATAAAGCCATTCTTAAGGCCAATGAATTGGTCTGGCAGCAAGGCCAGGATAACCCGGAGTGGCGGGAGATGGGAACTACGGTAACCGCTGCCATGATTCGCGAAGACCAGTTGCTGGTAGTCAATGTAGGAGATAGCTGTCTTTACCTGATTCGTGACGGTGCCATAAACAAGGTTACCCATGATCATACCCTGGCCCAGGAGATGGTAAAAGACGGTCTTTTAAGGCCTGATGAAGTTAAAAGCAGTGGCTATAATCATATCCTGACCCGGGCGCTGGGGGTTCATCCTAGCCTGGAAATAGATCATTTTGAGGAAAAGCTGAAAAGTGGAGATTCCATTCTTATATGTAGCGATGGCTTGAGTGACATTTTGTTGGATGATGAAATCTTAAATGTTGTGCTTGAACATGATAATAGCCTGCAAAATGCGGTTGATGCTCTGCGGGATCAGGCTTTGGCCGGTGGCGGGTATGATAATATCAGCCTTATACTTCTAAAGGTTTGATGGGGAGGTTGGCTCTTGAACGGCAAAATATTGGGTGACCGTTACGAATTACTTGAAAAAGTCGGCGATGGCGGCATGGCTGTGGTATACAAGGCCCGCTGCCAGGTTTTGGATCGCATCGTCGCCATAAAAGTACTAAATACAGAATATGCCAAAGACAACAGCTTTGTGGAAAAATTCAAAACTGAAGCCCAGGCGGCTGCCCGGTTATCACATCCTAATATTGTAAATATTTTTGACGTCGGGCAGGATAATGATGTCTATTATATTGTCATGGAGTATGTTGAAGGCAGAACCCTCAAGGAGATAATCCGCGAGGAAGCTCCGCTCCCGATAGATACGGCGGTAAATATCGCGATCATGATCTGTGACGGCATCCATCACGCTCATGAAAGAGGTATCATCCATCGTGATATCAAGCCGCACAACATTTTAGTTACCCGGGATGGCATAGTCAAGGTAGCTGATTTCGGTATTGCCCAGGCTATCAGTAAGAAGACAATAACTTACGGTGGCAAGATTCTGGGCTCAGTTCATTATATTTCACCCGAACAAGCTCGGGGAGAAGCATTGACCAGAGCCACCGATATTTATTCGCTGGGCTGTGTTTTATATGAAATGCTGACGGGCAAGGTGCCTTATGATGCAGAGAGTGCTATAACGGTGGCACTGAAGCATATCCACGATGATCCTATACCGCCGCGTAGTATAAATGAAAATATACCAGTTGAGGTGGAGAATACCGTTCTAAAGGCCATGGATAAGATACCGGCACGGCGTTACTCTAGCGCAGAGTATATGCGCAATGCCTTGCTGGGGGGCAGCCGAGGAGGCAGATCCTTCGACCACAGATCCAGTCGGGAAAATAATATTATTATGCCACCATTGAACGATGAAGGAGATGAACCCCGCGTGGCAAAACGCAAGTTGAAACCCTGGGTGCTCACCACGATTATTGCAATATTGGGTTTAGCATTAGGGGTGTTCTTTACGATGGGCGGCAACCTGTTCGGTGAAGAGGTTGAGGTGCCAGGCGTTGAGGGCATCCAGTTGGCCAAGGCTCAGCAGATAATGGAGGACGAAGGCCTATACATGGATGTGGCAGGTAAGGAGTACAATGATGAATACGAGGCGGATACGGTAATATCACAGGATCCGGCTAAAGGAGAAAAGGTCAAGACCGGCCGGCACATTTCTGTGGTAATCAGTCAGGGTTCACAGAAAATAAACGTACCTTCA
>Ga0123335_1000928_pt1 | contig 49275 bp, 38 predicted proteins | sample BiotimSIPDNA_2_FD_89707 | JGI IMG/M metagenome (GOLD analysis project Ga0123335, IMG submission 89707) | Anaerobic biogas reactor microbial communites from Washington, USA - Biogas_R2 time_0 SIP DNA | ecosystem: Engineered > Bioreactor > Anaerobic > Unclassified | place: Washington, USA...
TTCCTTACAATAGCTGATGCGACGTTCTACCGAACGTCTGCTTTGCTATGCCGTTCTGACCCATCTGTTTCTTTGGCATTTTTCATCATTTTGAGGCTTGACTTTTAATAGTTAGTCTTTCAACGCTCAATATACGATTCCGGCCGGCAAACAGCCGGCCGGAATCGCCGTTTTCGTTCAGACCGCGACGTGGCGGCCTATGTATTTTGATATGGTGTATGCCGAGGCATTTGCGTGCATGATGTTTGACGCCGCGCGGCAGTCACCGACCATATGGAAGACTGGGGCGCAGTCCTTGAACGTCAGCGCCAGTTCCTGGCGGGCGCGCATGCCGACCGCGTGGATGACCGTATCCGCAGCATAGAACACTTCGCCGTCCGGGCCTTCGCACCGAACGCCTTTATCCGTGATCTCGACGGCCTTTGTGTTGAAGTGGATAGGCAGTTTCTTCTGCGCGACCATATCCTCAACAGCTGACTTGTGATGGTCGTTGCCGCCGTCTGAAATGTCGCCGAGCATCTCGACGATCTCAACATCCTTATTGCCAAGGTCCATCAGATAGAAGGCCAGCTCCACGCCGACGAAGCCGGCGCCCAGAATGACTACTTTGCCCTTGGCGAGGGAGGGATCCTTGTATACGTCGATGGCCTGACGGACATTCGCGCCGCAGACTCCGGGGATCTTCGGGATGATGGGGTCTGAGCCCACTGCGGCGATTATGACGTCGGGTTTCTCCGTCTTCGCATACTCCGGTGTGACCTCGGTATTCAGCCGCAGATCGATGGCGGACTTCGAGATCAGGTATTTCTGCTGCTCGATATACTGGTGCAGGCGCTCCTTGAAAGGTACTTCGCGCTCGCAGAGGATGCCGCCGCCGAGCTCTCCGCTCTTTTCGCAGAGGATCACGTCGTGGCCGTTCCTTGACGCGGTGAGAGCAGCCTGCATTCCCGCGATGCCGCCGCCGATGACGAGGACCTTCTGCTTCTGCGCGGGAGGCAGCGAGTAATATATCTCGCGCTCGCGGCTGATCTCGGGGTTAAGAGCGCAGAAGAAGTCGCCGTGGTTCATACATTCGCTGTAGCAGTTCAGGCAGCGCATGCATTTGCGGATCTCCTCGACCTTGCCGAGGCGCACCTTGTTGGGCATATCGGGGTCGCAGATGAGTTCGCGCGCCATGTAAACTATGTCGGCCTTGCCGGATGCCAGGATCTCCTCCATGAAATACGGGTCGCTCAGGCCGCCGAGCGTGGCGACAAGGGATTTTTTCACGTGCTTTTTGATCTCGGCCGCGTACTGGACGTTGATGCCCTGGGGATAGAACATGCTGACGTGCGTACGGGAGTGGGCCTCCGTGGAGCGGAAAACGCTGCCGACCGAGACATGGATGATATCCGCATGCCCGTCAAGCTGCTCCGCGATACGGCAGCCCTCGTCGATGTCGTAACCCGGCGTGATGATCTCGCTGCCGCTGATGCGGATCTCGACCGGGAAGTCGCTGCCGCAGACCCTGTGGATCTCGTCGATGGCCATGACAGCGAGACGGCACCGGTTCTCGGTATTTCCGCCCCACCTGTCCGTGCGGGTGTTCATATAGGGGGACATAAACTGCTGCAGACCCCAGCCGTGTGCGCCGTGGAGCGTGACCATGCCGAACCCGGCCTTTTTGGCGGCCAGTGCCGCCTTGCCGAAGCCCTCGATGACCTCCTGAAAGCGCTCCTCGGTCATGGCGCGGACCTTAAAGCCGTTGTAGTCGTCCATATCCACGGGACCCCAGGCCGGATCGTCTCGTTTGGCACCTCTGCCGCGGGACTTCGCACCGGTAAACTGAAGTTCGAGCACGGCTACGGCGCCGTGCCTTGTGATCGCGCTCGCAAGGCGCGGATAATTGTAGTTATAGCGCTTTGTTATGTCTCTCGGCCACCGGCCGTCTGTTCTCTCATCGGGGTCCACGTTGACCTCGCCCGTGGTAACCGTGGCCGCGCCGCCGATCGCTTTTCTCTCGAAATACATGACCGCGTCCATGCTGGGCTGACCTGTTCCCAGAATATCCGTATGCCCCGTCGGAGCGCAGAACATCCTGTTGCGGAAGACCGTATTTCCGACTTTGACCGGTGAGAGAAGATTCGGGAAGGTTTCAAATGCGTTGACCATCTGTGTATTCCTTTCGACTGTTGTTATAATGCCCGGTCGGCAAAGCTGCCGGAAAGCAGCCTGCTCAGACCGCGTCGTAGCGGCCTATGTATTTCGCCGTTGTATAGGCGGTGGCCGTGGCGTTCATTATGTTCGACGCTTTGCGGCAGTCGCCGATCATATGGAACATCGGCGCGCATTTTAAGAACGACAGCGCCAGATCCTGGCGGGCGCGCATTCCGACCGCGTGGATGACCGTGTCCGCCTCGTAGAACACCTCGCCGTCCGGGCCTTCGCACCTGACGCCTTTATCCGTGATCTCGACGGCCTTTGTGTTGAAGTGTATCGGAAGCTTCTTCTGCTGGACCATGTCCTTGATGGCGTCCTTATGGTGGTCGTTCCCGCCGTCGGAGATGTCGTCGAGCATTTCTACGACCTCGATATCCTTATTGCCCAGATCCATCAGATATAAAGCCAGCTCCACGCCGACGAAGCCGGCGCCCAGGATGACGACCTTGCCCTTGGCGAGGGAGGGATCCTTGTATACGTCGATGGCCTGATAGACGTTCGCGCCGCATACGCCCGGGATCTTCGGGACAATCGGGTCAGCGCCCACTGCCGCGATTATTACGTCGGGCTTCTCCGCCGCAGCGTATTCCGGTGTGACCTCTGTGTTCAGCCGCAGGTCGATGGCGGACTTCGAGATAAAGTATTTCTGCTGCTCGATATACTGATGCAGGCGCTCCTTGAAAGGCACGTCGCGCTCGCAGAGGATGCCGCCGCCGAGCTCTCCGCTCTTTTCGCAGAGGATCACTTCGTGGCCGTTTCTTTCCGCGGTGAGCGCAGCCTGCATTCCCGCGATACCGCCGCCGATGACGAGGACCTTCTGCTTCTGCGCGGGGGGCAGGGAGTAATAGATCTCGCGTTCGCGGCTGATCTCCGGGTTCAGAGCGCAGAAGAAGTCGCCATGGTTCATGCACTCCGAGAAGCAGGTCAGGCAGCGCATGCACTTGCGGATCTCCTCGACCTTACCGAGGCGGACCTTGTTGGGCATATCCGGGTCGCAGATAAGCTCGCGCGCCATGTAGACGATGTCGGCCTTGCCGGATGCCAGGATCTCCTCCATGAAATAGGGGTCGCTCAGCCCGCCGACCGTACCGACGAGGGATTTTTTCACGTGTTTTTTTATCTCGGCCGCGTACTCGACGTTGCGGCCCTGGGGATAGAACATGCTCACGTGGGTCCTGGCGAAGGATTCGTTCGAATGGTTCACACCGCCGACCGAGACGTGGATTATATCCGCGTGCCCGTCGAGCTGCTCCGCGATGCGGCAGGCCTCGTCGACGCCGTAGCCGTCGGACGTGACCTCGGTGCCGCTGATGCGGATCTCAACCGGGAAATCGCGCCCGCAGACCCTGTGGATCTCGTCGATCGCCATGACGGCTAAGCGGCAGCGGTTCTCGGTGTTCCCGCCCCACCTGTCCGTACGGGTGTTCATATAGGGTGACATGAACTGCTGAAGGCCCCAGCCGTGGGCACCGTGCAGCGTGACCATGCCGAATCCGGCTTTTTTTGCTGCCAGAGCGGCCTTTCCGTAGCCCTCTATAAGCTCGGCAAAGCGCTCCTCCGTCATTGCGCGGACCTTGCCCCAGCGCATAGTCATGTCGACGGGGCCCCAGCCGGGCTCGTCCTTCTTATAGTTGCCTCTCAACCTTGACATGACCCCGGCGAACTGCAGTTCTATTACGGGTACCGCCCCGTGCCGGGCCACTGCGCTAGCCAGGCGCGGGTAATTGTAATTTGAGCGCTTGACAATATCTCTGGGCCACCTGCCCGGATTCATCTCGTCCGGGTCCACGTTGACCTCTCCGGTGGTGATCGTCGCCGCGCCGCCCATCGCTTTTCTCTCAAAATACATGATGGCGTCATGGCTGGGCTGCCCCGAATCCAGGATATCCGTGTGACCCGTGGGGGCGCAGAACATCCTGTTGCGGAAGTATGTACTGCCTATCTGCAGTGGGGCAAGAAGATGGGGGAATGTCTCATACGCATTGACCATTGTCATCTTTCCTTTCGACTTCTATGGTATAACACGGTCGGTTATTAGCCGCCGGATTACACTCGTTGACGTTTCGGACCGCGACGTACCGCTCTGCGTTTCTCCGGTACATAGCTGCGGCGCTCCCGCTATTCGGTGTCAGGTGCAGCTTTGAGCCTGATGCGGATAAACGGTAAAAGCGCGCACACCCGACCACACAATGTTCAAAAGACAGTATAACATGTATTTTGTTTTTCGTAAATTAAAACGGATTTCCTGATAATAGATTATTCCGGCAAATTTTTGTACCATTTTAACAAAATCTCCGACCGTCTCTTGTTTAAACTTTCTCCGGCAGCATTCTCAGGTCAAAAAGACTCCTTAAAAAATACAGCGTTCTCCTGCTTTACCGCACCCAGCAGGCGCGAAACGGAGGCGCGCGGCACAGCATTCACATGCTTTTCCGCGCGCCTCCGGGCACACTTCGTATATTATCGGGCTCACACGTCGCGCTGCAGCAAAACAGCGTCCGGAGCGCCCGGCGGGCCGGCCTATTCCCTGCCGTACATATAAGCGGCCAGGTCGATAAGCTTGTTCGAATAGCCCCACTCGTTGTCATACCATGCAACGAGCTTCACGAACGTCTCCGTGAGCGCGATCCCGGCCTTGGCGTCGAATATGGATGTGTAGGGGCAGCCGATGAAATCGCTTGAGACGACATCCTCGTCGCAGTAGAGAAGTATCCCCTTCAGATCCCCCTCCGAGGCTCTCTTCATCGCCTCGCAGATGGCGTCATACGTCGTCGGGGTCTTCAGCCTCGCTGTGAGGTCGACCACCGAAACGTCGAGGACCGGTACGCGGAACGCCATGCCGGTGAGCTTGCCGTTGACCTGGGGAAGGACTTTGCCGACCGCCGTCGCCGCGCCGGTCGATGCCGGGATAATGTTTCCCGAAGCCGCGCGCCCGCCGCGCCAGTCTTTATTTGAAGCTCCGTCGGCGACCTTCTGGGAGGCCGTCATTGCGTGGATCGTGGTCATAAGTCCCTCTTCAAGGCCGAAATTATCCTCTATGACCTTCACGAGGGGGGCAAGGCAGTTCGTTGTGCACGAGGCGTTTGAAACTATCTTCATATCGGGCGTGTAACTGCTGTTGTTTACGCCCATAACAAACGTCGGCGCGTCCTTTGAAGGCGCCGAGATGATTACTCTCTTCGCCCCGGCTTTCAGGTGTACGCTCGCCTTTTCGAGAGTGGTGAACAGCCCCGTCGATTCAACGATATACTCCGCGCCGGCATCCGTCCAGGGTATCTCCTCGGGATTCTTGCACGCGAATACCTTTACGTCCCTGCCGTTGACCGTCAGAGCGCCCTCTTTATGGGAGACATCGGCGTTGAAACGGCCATGCACCGTGTCATATTTAAGCAGATAAGCCATGGAGTCGGGCTCCATGAACGGGTCGTTGATCGCGACTACCTCCACGTCTTCGCGCCCTTCACAGGCCCGGAATATGAGCCTGCCTATCCGTCCGTAACCATTGATACCGAGCTTTAGTTTCTTCATTGCGAATTCTCCTTCCGGGACACCTCGTCCCAGTTTTTCTTTTCATATAGTTTGCAAGCAAACCACATTCTATATTCATGACCTTACGCTGTCAAGCAATCCCGCGGGGGAAAGGCGGGTCTTTTGACGATAATGTTTCCGAATTTATAAAGCATCAATAAAACTCGTACGCGGCGCCCTTTTTCTGTCGTCCGGCAGTTCACAAATCCCGGCAAATCGTGGTATAATTACCCTGTTTTGCGCGGTGGTTGTCATATTTCTCGTGAACGGAGGGTCTGTATGCCGGTCAGGATGAGAAACTACACGTCCGAGCCGCTTTTTTCCGACGATTATAAAAAAGTGCGCGAGTTTCTTAGGGAACTGAATCGGACCCGTCTCGAATACCCCGGGTTCTCCTGGAGCAGATGGGAATGGATGACCACCCATTCCATGCTCGATCGCTCGGCGCTGAACAGGATCGGTATCTGGGAAGATAACGGTCGGATCGTCGGTCTTGCAACATACGAAAGCTGTCCCGGCGACGCATATATATTCTCCGCCCCGGGCTACGAGTCACTGAAATATGAAATGCTGGAGTACTCCAGATTTGTTCTCGCAAACGAAAAAGGCCTGCGTGTGATCATCGACAACAACGACCGCGCTCTCCAGCAAACAGCCGCCAAAATGGGGTTCAGAGCCTCCACGGAACAGGAGAACACCGCTTTGATCGATATCCGCGACGATCTGGCATACAGTTTGCCCGACGGATACCGTATTATCAGCATGGCCGACGGCTGGGACTACTACAGGTATAACGAGGTCATGTGGAGAGGGTTCAACCACAAAGGCCTCCCTCCGTGCACACCCGAGGACATCGGGGGTCGCAGGCAGATGCTGTCGAGCCCCATGATAAATCCCGAGATCGTTCTTGCCGTCGTGGCGCCGAACGGGAGATATGTATCCCATTGCGGTATGTGGTACGCTCCCGGAGACAGCTACGCCTTTGTCGAGCCGGTCGCCACAGACCCCGACTACCGCTTGATGGGATTCGGCAGGGCGGTGGTGCTGGAGGCCGTAAAAAGATGCGGGCGCATGGGGGCCAGGATCGCGCTGGTCGGTTCCTCGCAGCAGTTCTACTACAGTATCGGATTCTACCCCATATATACGGGCACCTGGTGGGTCTCCCCGCGCTGCCGTTGACAGGCTTACGAAACTTTACACCTGCGCACTCCCCGGGACCTGACCGCATAAAATGTTTCAGCGGGCCGTATCGAAAGTTCCGGACCCGGCTCCGTGACCTTGTGAATATTTTTTACTTAAAATGCGAAAAATACAGTTGACAACATGAGTATACGATGCTATGATAACCAATCATAAATCAAAACCGTTGAAGAAGTGTGAGTAAGCTATCTCAACTCCTTTTCAGAGAGCCGCGGACGGTGCGATCGCGGCATGGAGCGACAGCCGAATGGGCTTCTGAGGGCAAGCCGAAAGTTCCGTGCAAGTAGGCGCGCCGGAGAAAGGCACTCCGTTACGAATGGCCGGTATGTGTTTGCATACGTAAAGTGGGCGCATATGCGCCAAGCCGGGTGGCACCGCAGGAGACTCCCCTCCTGTCCCAGCAGTCAACAAACTGCGGGACAGGAGGTTTTTGTTGTCCCGCGACAACGGAAAGGAAGATCAAAATGTCAAAAAAGGATATCCCCTACAAGATCTATCTGTCTGAATCCGAGCTGCCGACACAATGGTACAACATCCGCGCCGATATGAAAAACAAACCCGCTCCGCTGCTCAACCCGGGGACGCTCGAGCCGATGACGCTTGAGGAACTGTCTGTCGTGTTCTGCACGGAACTTGCAAAGCAGGAGCTCGACGACACCACCCCCTATATCGACATCCCCGAAGAGCTGATGGACTTTTACAGGATGTACCGCCCGTCCCCCCTCATCAGGGCGTACTGCCTTGAAGAGAAGCTGGGCACTCCCGCGCACATCTACTACAAGTTTGAAGGGAACAACACGAGCGGCAGCCACAAACTCAACTCAGCCATTGCCCAGGCATACTATGCAAAAAAGCAGGGGCTTAAAGGAGTCACGACCGAGACGGGCGCCGGGCAGTGGGGTACGGCGCTCTCCATGGCATGCTCCTATCTGGGAATCGACTGCAAGGTCTTTATGGTCAAAGTGTCCTACGAACAAAAACCGTTCCGCCGCGAGGTCATGCGCACGTTCGGCGCGTCGGCTACCCCCTCCCCCTCGCCCGATACGAACGTCGGCCGCGAGATCCTCGAAAAATTCCCCGGCACAACGGGCTCGCTGGGCTGCGCCATCTCCGAGGCTGTCGAGGCGGCAGTAAGTACTGAGGGCTACCGCTACGTGCTCGGCAGCGTGCTGTCGCAGGTCCTGCTCCACCAGTCCATCGTGGGCCTTGAGACAAAGGCCGCCCTCGACAAGTACGGTGTGAAGCCTGATATCATCATCGGCTGTGCCGGCGGCGGATCAAACCTCGGCGGCCTCATCGCCCCGTTTATGGGCGAAAAACTGCGCGGCGAGGCCGACTACGAGATCATAGCCGTAGAGCCCGCCTCCTGCCCGAGCTTCACCCGGGGCGTTTACGCGTACGATTTCTGCGACACCGGTAAAGTCTGCCCGCTGGCCAAAATGTACACTCTCGGCAGCGGTTTCATTCCGGCGCCCAACCATGCGGGGGGCCTGCGCTACCACGGCATGAGCTCTGCGCTCTCGCAGCTCTACCACGACGGCTACATGAGCGCGCGCGCCGTCAGCCAGACCTCGGTTTTCGAGGCCGGCGAACAGTTCTGCCGCGTCGAGGGCATCCTGCCCGCGCCCGAATCGAACCACGCCATTAAAGTGGCGATAGACGAAGCCCTGAAGTGCAAAGAGACGGGCGAGGAAAAGACCATAGTATTCGGCCTGACGGGGACCGGCTACTTCGACATGACCGCGTACGAGAAGTTCAACACGGGGATGATGACAGACAGCGCCCCCACAGACGAGGAGCTGGCAAGAGCGTTTGCCGATCTGCCCGTCGTGAACAAATAAGGTCAGCACACCAGCCTGAACGAATGATAAAACCGCCGCATCCGCCCGCGCAGGGGCAGGTGCGGCGGCTTTGCTCTGCGCTCCCGGGCCGGGGCTCAGCTCCGGCTCCCAATGTGTTCAAGAAGGATATCAACCGCCTCCAGGTAGCCCTGAAAATGCTTCCCGGTGATCGTCGCTATACACGCGGGCGACGTGTAGGACACGCGGCGGAACGGTTCCCTCGAGAACACGTCGGAAAGATGCACCTCGACCGCGGGGATCCCCACCGCCTTCAGTGCGTCCGGTATCGCTATGCTCGTATGGGTGTAAGCGGCGGGGTTTATTATTATCCCGTCGAAGCTGCCGAAGGCCTCCTGTATCCTGTCTATTATTGCCCCTTCATGGTTGGATTGGAAAAATTCGACCCGCACTCCCCTTGCGGTACAGCAGGCCCTGAGCTCGGCCTCAAGGTCTTCTAAGCTCCTGTTTCCGTAAATACCGGGTTCGCGAACGCCCAGCATGTTGAGATTAGGCCCGTTTATCACAAGCAGCTTCATAGCCCGAACGCCTCCTTTATGTTCTGCGCCGTCTTCAGCGGGTCGTCGTTTCTGAATGTCCTGTCGCTCCACGAGCGGTACAGATGCTCCCGGCGGGCGTAAAGGCCCGATACACCTTCCGTCAGTGAGAGCGGCCTTCCCTCTGTGTCTAGCTCCGACAAGTCGCGCTCCAGGAATACGCACACCCCGTTCTGGCGTATGAGCCGCCTGTTTTCGGGAGTTTCGACAATGCCTCCGCCTGTCGCGATTATGATGCCGCTTTTTTTCGAGACGCCGCTCAGCGCCTGCGTTTCCAGAGCGCGAAAATGACGCTCGCCGTATTTCGCGAATATGTCCGGTATACTCATGCCGGCCATCGCCTCTACGATGGTGTCCGTGTCCTCGACAGGCCGGCCTGTCAGGCGCGAGAGTTGGTGCGCCACGGTCGATTTGCCGCAGCCCGGCATGCCGATGAGCGATACGTTCCGTGTCGCAGCACCTATCCCGGCGCATATGGAGCCGACAAGGCCGCCATCGAGCTTTTTACCCAGAAAGAGTTCCCCCGCTCTCACGGCCTGGGCAACCAGCATAGAAAGTCCGTTCCGGGTCCTGACGCCCATATCCTCGGCGCAAAGGAGCAGGGCGGTCCGCGCCGGGTTATATATAACGTCCAAAACCAGTTCGCACCGGGGAAAGTTTTTCAGGTCGACCGGGGTTTCGCCGTTATTCGGGTACATGCCTACCGGCGTGGCGTTTATTATGATCTGTGCTCCCGCGTGCTTTTGCAGGCTGCCGTAATTGTTCTCACCGGACCTTGATATCACTGTGTACGGAACGCCCGCGTCGCGAAGTACGGCGCACACCGCGGCCGACGCGCCGCCGCTCCCGAGCACGAGCGCCTTTTTCCCTCTCATGGCTTCCGCGTCCGGGCCGAGCATGTATAAAAAGCCGTCGTAGTCCGTGTTCTCGCCCAGCCACCCGCCGCCGGGAAGCCTGATCATCGTATTCACGCTCCCGGCCTCCGCGGCCCGCGGCGACAGTTCCCTGCAGAGCGGTATGACGTCCTTCTTGTACGGGATCGTCACGTTCAGGCCGTCAAGCTCCGTTTTGTTTAAGAAGACCTCAAGGTCCTCCCTCTCCACCTCATAGAGCCCGTACTCATATCCGCCGATCATGCGGTGTATCCCGGGCGAAAAGCTGTGCGAGAGCGATCGCCCGATCAGGCCGCACCGCAGCATCTCACACCACCTCTGTATAGCTGCCGAGGTACTTCAGGCTCGTGACGGCGCCCTCGAGGTCGTCGAAGACCCTTAAAAACTCGTCTGAATACACGGAGACCTCAAGGTCGAAATAGAACATGAACTCAAAATCACTGTTGACCAGGGGGCGGCTTTCGAGCTTGAGAAGATTGATACCCAGCGCGTTGAATCTCGAGAGCGCCCTGTACAGGGAGCCCCGCCTGTTTGGAAGCACCACCATGAGGCTCGTTCTGTTCGCTCCCGGGTAGATCTCGAGCTTTTTTGAAATACATATGAACCTCGTATAGTTGTTCGCTTTGTCCTGCACGCAGCTGTCAAGGCACTCTAGCCCGTACAGCCCGGCGCAGCCCGGCGACGACAGGGCCGCTATGTCGCAGCGCTCCGATTCGCTGACCATCCTTGCGGCCTCGGCGGTATTCGCGCAGGGCGTGACCTTCACGTGTTTCAGATTCTCCAGAAATCCCTGGCACTGGGCAATGGCCTGTTCATGGGAGAAGATCTCCTTTATATCGCCGGGTCTCACCCCCTTTTTGGCAAGAAGGCAGTGGTCGACCTTGACCCGGCAGCTGCGTATTATGAAACACTCATGCTCCATCATCAGGTCGTATATGCGGTTGACCGACCCCGCCGTGCTGTTCTCCAGCGGCAGGATGCCGTATTGGCAGAGCCCCTGCTCGACGGCCGAGAAGACGCTGTCGAACGTTCTGAAATACATAATGCTGCCCGACGGGAACATCCTTTCGCACGCCAGCTGCGAGTAAGCCCCCTCGATGCCCTGGCACGCGACAACGGGCCTTACGGGGAACTGTTTCTGCGTGTTTTCAAGCGCTCCTTTTATACGGCTCCTGATCGCCGATTCCCCCGCCAGCATCCGATGCTGGGCAGAGCGGCTGAGGTCAAATATCACGCCGAAGAGCACGTCAGTCACGGGCGCCAGGTCCTCTCCGGCCTCCGCGGCTATACGCGCGAGTTTTTCGCGTTCGCGCTGCGGGTCATACACGGGCTTGCCGCTCGCCGCTTTATATTTTGCGACCTCCCTGACGACCTCCATCCTGTCCGATATAAGACGGACTATCCCCGAGTCTATCTCGTCGATCCTGTCACGCAGTTCATTAAGATCCATCGCTCATTCCTCTTTCATTTATGATTAGGCGCAGGCCACGCGTCGAGCACCGCGAGCGCGGCCGCCGCCTCGATGCAGGGCACGGCGCGCGGCACTATGCACGGGTCGTGCCTGCCTTTGACTGTCAGTTCTCTCTCCTTTTTCATGCTCAGGCTGACTGTTTTCTGCGCAGCCCGGATGGAGGGCGTCGGCTTTACAGCGGCACGGAATATGAGCGGCATACCTGTAGTTATGCCACCAAGGATACCGCCGTGGTTGTTCGTCGATGTCACGACGCGGCCGCCGTCATAGGCGAACGGGTCGTTGTTCTCGCTGCCGCGAAGGCCCGCGCTTTCAAACCCGTTTCCGAACTCGATGCCTTTGACAGCCGGGATGGCGAACACAATCGACGCTATCCTGTTTTCCATTCCGTCGAACATGGGGTCGCCCAGGCCCGCGGGCAGGCCCGCCACCGCGCACTCTATCACGCCCCCCACGGAGTCTCCCTCAGCCCTTGCGCGCTCTATGCGTTCGGCCATGGCTGCCCCGGCCGCGGTGTCGATGACCGGCAGCGGGTTTTGACGCACTCTTTCAAAATCGGGAGCTCCCGCCTTCACTGGGTCGAACCTCCCGTCCGCGACGTCCGCAATGCTCTGAATATGCGCCCCTACCGACACGCCCCGGTCCTCGAGTATCTGCAGACAGACGCCGCCCGCCGCGCACAGCGGTGCTGTCAGCCTGCCCGAGAAATGGCCGCCTCCCGAGCTGTCCTGAAACCCGCCGTACTTCACCGCGGCCGTATAATCGGCGTGCCCCGGCCTGGGGGCGTCCGCAAACTCCGAGTAGTCTCCCGGCCGCGCGTCCCTGTTTCTGATGATCATGCACAGGGGGGCGCCGCACAGAGCGCCCTGCGAGATGCCGGAGACGAACTCGATCTCGTCGTCCTCCCTCCTGGGCGTGGCAAGGCCGCTTCTTCCGGGTGCGCGGCGGCGCATAAAGCTTCGGAGCTTTTCGATATCGATGCGAAATCCTGCCGGAAGACCGTCGACCACCGCTCCGATCGCCTCCGAGTGGGACTGCCCGAATACGGACAGGCGAATATTGACCCCCCAGAACGAACTCATTTTAATAGTCCTCCTTCGTGAATTGACCGCCGAGCGAGGCGAGATCTTCGAAAAAACCGGGATAGGATTTGTTTACGGCGCCGGCGTTCGTAATCTTGACGCTGCCTTTGCATATGACGGAGGCAACAGCAGCCATCATCGCGATGCGGTGGTCTCCGCAGGAGTCCGCCGTGCCGCCCGCGAGAGCGCCTCTCCCGCGGATAATTATGTTGTCCGCCCCCTCACTGGCTTCGCCGCCGAGCGAGCGCAGCACGGCACACACTGCGCTTATCCTGTCGCTCTCTTTGTGGCGAAGCCGCCCCGCATTCGTTATGACAGTCTCTCCGCGCGCCGCAGCGGCCGCGACCGCTATAGCGGGAACAAGGTCGGGTATGTCCCCGGCGTCGACCGCGATGCCTCGCAGCTCGCCGGGCCGCACCGTCACCGCTCCGTTTGAGACCTCGACTCCGGCTCCGAAGCGGGCGAGTACATCGCATATGCGGCTGTCACCCTGGTTCGTGCGCGTATCAAGCCCCGTTACGGTGATCTCACCCGCCCCCGCGGCGGCGGCGCACAGCCAGAATGAGGCGTTCGACCAGTCCCCCTCGGGCAGCAGCATCTCGGGCGCAGCGTAGCTCTGACCTCCGGGTATCGCGTACCCCCCGGGCACGGGAATGACTTTAACTTTAAAACTTTCGAGTACATCGAGAGTCATGCGTATATACCCTTTGGACTGCGCCTCGCCGACAATGACGATCTCGCTGCTCTGCCCGAGCAGCGGCAGCGCGATGAGGAGCCCGCTTATATACTGCGACGATACGCCCCCCGGGATCTCGTATATGCCGCCGGTGACCGGTCCGGAGACCGCGGGGCTTCGGGTCCCGGCCCCTTCGAAAACTGCCCCGTGCATTCTGAGCGCCGACCGAAGCTCCTCCATCGGCCTTTCAGACAGCCTCCCCGCCAGCGCGAACCTCGCCCTGAGGCCGAGGGCGCAAACGAGCGGCACGAGGAACCGGTACGTGGAACCGCTCTCCCCGCAGTCGAGCGCCGCTCGCTCCGGGCTGCGAAAGGCCGAGGGCAGAATATGAAACCCCTCGGGCGATCGCCCGATATTGGCCCCGAGAGCGTTAAGGCACCTCGCCGTCGCTTCGATATCCTCCGATACCGTCCTGCACGGCACAAATACCTCGGCGCTCCCGAGCGCCCAGCATATGAGCAGCCGGTGCAGATGCGATTTTGAAGGTATAGCCGCGATCTTTCCGCAGAACGGGCCCGGTTCGATCAAAACGTTCATATTTCACCGCCCCCTCCCGTCCAGCGGAGCCCCAGCCTTAAAAATTCCCTGAACCCGGCTGCGGATACCTCGTGAAGTTCGCATCTCCCTATGTCGCGGGCGACAACGACTGTTATGCCGTCCGGTCCGCGCTTTTTATCGCCCATCGCGGCTTCAAACAACTCTTCTTCACCATAGACCGTGCTTGCGGGCAGGCCGCAGCCCCTGAGAGCCGCGAGCAGACCATCGAGGCAATCCCGACCGCACAGCCCCTTCATAAAGCAGGCAGCCGTGATGAGCGCCATGCCCGCCGCCACGGCGCTCCCGTGGGAAACTCCGTATCCGCTGCATTTTTCTATCGCGTGGCCGAACGTGTGGCCGAAATTGAGCAGCTTCCTCGCTCCCGACTCGCGCTCGTCCGCTCTTACGATATCAGCCTTTATCGCTATGCACCGCGCGATTATGCCCTCGATTTTTCCGGAGTCAGGCGAGCGTAGCTCCTCAATCAGCTCACCGTCCCTGATCATAGCGTACTTGATGATCTCTGCGCACCCGTTTGAGTACTCCGCGGCGGGGAGGGTCTTAAGCGTCCGTGTGTCGCACAGCACCAAATCCGGCTGATAGAACGTCCCCGCGAGGTTCTTTCCCTCGTCGAGATCTATGGCGGTCTTGCCGCCCACGGAGGAGTCGACGGCCGAAAGAAGCGTTGTGGGTATCTGTACAAGCCCGATGCCGCGCATGTAAAGAGAGGCGGCAAGCCCCGCGAGGTCCCCTGTGACCCCGCCCCCGAGGGCGAAGACCGTGTCGGACCTTGTCAGGCGGCGGCGCGCCATATGGTTCAGCAGCGCCGTAAGCGTCGAGACGTTCTTCGAACTCTCCCCCGGGGGAAAAACAAATTCGCAGGTATCGAACCCCGCTCCCCTCAGCGAGGTCCCGAGGCGCGGCAAGTAGAGCCCGCTCACCGTGCTGTCACTGACGATGATCGCCTTTCCCGGCTTTCTCACGCGAGCGGCCTCGGGGCCGGCCATGTCAACGAGGCCTTCCCCGACAAGGGCGTCATATTCTTTTGAGGGGGTCATGACTCTGATGGTCTTCATCATGTGCCTGCCTTTCACAATATCCGCCCGCGGCGGAGCCGTCGGGGTCGCCTTCTTATATAACTCACGGTTTTCCGTCGACCTCCTCCTTGCGGGTGCTGCCCTCGTCGAGCAGGCGGCAGAGCTCTGCGGGATCGCTCTTTTCAAGTGCCTCCCTGTACTCGTGCAGCGACGAGATCACCGTGTCGAGTTCAGACAGAAGATTATCCCGGTTTTCAAGAAACAGCTCCGCCCACATTCCCGGATTCAGCCAGGCCACGCGCGTCAGGTCCTGATAGGAGCCCGCCGAGAAACCCCTGTGCTCAAGGGCGGTTGGGCTTTTTATATAGGCGTTCGACACAATGTGGGCAAGCTGCGACGTGAATGCGATGAGTTTGTCGTGTTTTTCCGCGGTAGTCACGGATATATAGCCGAAACCCGCCGGGAGAATGCTCCTTTTTATGCGCTCGAGAAGGATGATATCGTCAAACACGCGCGGGACCGCCACAAAACAGGCGCCCCTGAACAGGTCTTCCCTGCTGTTTTTGTATCCCCACCTGTGAAGTCCGGCCATCGGGTGCCCGCCCGCGAATTCGAATCCGAACCTGGTCGCGAGGGCAAAACCGGTCTGACATATCCTGCGCTTTGTGCCGCAGCAGTCCATGACGAGCGTCCTCTTGTCTATAAAAGGCGCGTTCTCTTCAAGCCATTCGCAGGCTGCGGCGGGCGTGACGGCGAGCAGGATGCACTCGCACAGGGCTATCGTGCCGGGCGTGAGGGCGCCGTCTATCACGCCCTGAAGACGTGCGAACTCAAGAATGGTCCCGTCTGTATCCGCGCCGTACACGGTAGTGCCTCCCGAGCACTTGTATGCCTTTGCCAGAGAGCCTCCTATCAGACCGAGGCCGACAATGCCCACCTTCATAGCCCCATCGCCTCTCGCACTTTGCGGACCTTTGCTGCGATCACACCGAACTGTTCCGGTGTCACGGACTGTGCCCCGTCGCTCAGGGCGCGCGGCGGGTCGTTATGGACCTCGATCATCAGGCCGTCCGCTCCCGCCGCGGCAGCCGCGGCCGCCATGCTCTCCACAAAACGGGATATCCCCGTGGCATGGCTCGGGTCGACAACAACGGGCAGATGTGTGAGCTCGTGGAGCGCCGGAACAGCCGACAGATCGAGCGTATTGCGCGTATGGTTCTCAAATGTCCTTATTCCCCGCTCACACAGGATCACGTTTTCGTTTCCTTCCGCCATGATATACTCGGCGCTCATAAGCAGCTCCTTGAGCGTGTTCGCAAGCCCTCTCTTGAGAAGTACCGGCTTGTTGGTCCTGCCGACCGCTTTGAGCAGGTCGAAGTTCTGCATATTGCGCGCGCCGATCTGGACGATATCCACATCCATGAACAGCTCAAGATGGTTGAGATTCATGATCTCGGAGATGATGGGGAGGCCCGTGTGCTTCTTCGCTTCAAGCATAAGCTCTATCCCCTCGGCATGCAGCCCCTGAAAATCGTATGGGGACGTGCGCGGCTTGAACGCCCCTCCGCGCAGTATCGAAGCTCCCGACGCCCTGACGCTCTCCGCGATGCCGAGGATCTGGTCTCTCGTCTCCACGGAGCACGGTCCGGCGATTATCTGGAAGTTGCCTCCGCCTATCTTCACTCCCCCGACGTCGACCACAGTCGCCTCCTCGTGGAACTTCCTGTTGGCTTTTTTATACGGCTCGGTGATGCGCTTGACCGATTCTATGATGGACAGGCTCTCAAGAAGACCCACGTCCACTTTGCTCGTGTCGCCTATGAGCCCGATGATGGTGTGGTACTCCCCCACGGAGACGTATGTGCTCAGCCCCATGCTTTCAAACCACTTGATCAGGCTCTCCCTCTGCTCGGAATTTGTACCGGCCTTGAGTACCGCTATCATAATATGACCTCCCGAAACAACAATAAGGGCTGTGCAGTGATTCTGCACAGCCCTCTCGATCGTCTTTTTGCTATATGAGCAACTGACTCCCGGCAGCACGAATCACTTCTTCGGAACGGTTTCCAAAGAAGTAATTAAAGTAATAAACGGCCGCCGTGTTTATCGTCATGATGCTCCGTCCCCGTTGAAAAAATCAGGTTTATAATAATATACGCGCCGCTTACCTCCTTGTCAACACCGCAAGCGGGATTTTTTCGGGGATCGGCCTCATTCCGGCCATTTGTTTTCGCTGTTTCAACCTCTTCCTCCTTCGTCCGCGCCGCCCGCGCGGTAAGAAGCGCCTGTCCGGGCCGGTGACAAACCCGCTCCCGGGATAGCCACGTGCCCCCCCGGTGTGATATAATCACCTTATCATGAAATATCCGCTGAAGAGGAAGAAATATGGCGACAGTAAACGTCCCCTACAACAAATCGCACCTTGAATTCCATATCGACGACAACAGATTGCGTGCCGTTATAGAGGAGCGCTCGCGCGGTTATGACCCGGGAAAGACCGGAGAAGAACTCGTGCGCGAGGCCCTTGAGGCGCCGACAGGCACAAAGAAGCTCCGCGAGCTTGCAGCCGGGGCCCGGCACATCACTGTGATTACGTCAGACCACACGAGGGCGGTCCCAAGCAGGATAACGCTGCCGATGCTCCTTGAGGAGATACGGAGCGGGAACCCCGGCGCCGACATAACGATCCTGATAGCCACGGGCCTGCACCGCCCGACGACAGACGAGGAACTGCGGCTCATGTTCGGCGACGAAGTCGTCGACAATGAAAAAATAGTGATAAACAGGGCCTTTGAACCCGGGGATTTTGTCTTTCTGGGCAAGCTGCCCTCCGGAGCCGACCTCGCCGTTAACCGTTATGCCGTCGACTGCGACCTCCTTGTGGCCGAGGGCCTCATCGAGCCGCACTTTTTCGCGGGCTTCTCCGGCGGGAGCAAGAGCATCCTCCCGGGTATATGCTCGGCCGAGACCGTGAACGAAAACCACAGCTACAGGGCTCTTTCAAACCCGCGCGCATCGACGGGCGTCATAGAGAAAAATCCTGTCCGCGAAGACATCGAGGCGGCGGGACGGATGGCGGGCCTCGCGTTCATCCTGAACGTCGTCCTGAGCGGCGACAGGAGGATCATTGGCGCGTTCGCCGGGCACAGGGAGAAGGCGCACCTTGAGGGCGTGAAATTTCTCAGGTCGCTCTCGGAGTGCGGCACCGTCGAGGGCGATATCATCGTGACCTCAAACGGCGGTTTCCCCCTAGACCAGAACCTCTACCAGAGCGCGAAAGGCGCTTCCACCGCAGAGACATGCGCTGCCGATGGCGCCGTGATAATACTCTGCGCCTCCTGCTGCGACGGCATAGGCGGAGAGAACTTTGCCGAGCTGATGGCCTCGGGCTCCGCTGACGAGATAGACGCGCTCCTGCGCGCCGTCCCGCCCAAAAACACCCGGTCCGAGTCGTGGAACGCCCAGATATTCAGCAGGATACTCAAAAAGCACCGCTTAATACTCGTTTCGGACCTCGACCCCGTCGAGGTGAGGAAATTCAACATGATTCCCGCTTCGAGTCCCGACGAGGCGCTCGGGACAGCGTACTCGCTCAAAGGGGAGAACACCCGCGTCGTCGTGATTCCCGACGGAGTCGCGGCGCTCGTAACGAAAGAGAGGCACTCTCAATGAATCTTGCGCTAAAGGTAAACGATAAGGACAACGTTGCCGTCACATTCTCAGACGGCATCAAAGACGGCGCGGAGGTAGTGATACGCGACAAGGAGGGAAACGAGGAGACCGTCACCGTGCTGGGCGACGTGCCCTACGGGCACAAGATAGCCGCCGCCGACATCCCCGCGGGCGCCGATATAATAAAATACGGCGAGACTATCGGGGCCGCGACGCGGGATATAAAAAAGGGCGAATACACGCACGTGCACAACCTCGAAAGCAAGCGGGCACGGGGCGACAAGGAGGCGGGCAGATGAATTTCATGGGATACGAGAGGCCCGACGGCCGCGCGGGCAGCCGCAACCACGTTGCGGTGATACCGGGCGTCGTGTGCGCAAACGACGTGGCGCAGGAGATATGCCGACGCGTCGACAACTGCAGGGGCTACTTCCACCATCAGGGTTGCTGCCAGCTGCCGCCCGATCTCGACAGGGTCACGCAGTGCCTTACGGGACTTGCCCTCTCGGGCAACGTCGGGGCCGCGCTGATCGTGAGCCTCGGCTGCGAGGGGACGGATTGTCAGAAGATATACGACGCGGTTGTCGCCTCGGGTAAGCCCGCGGAGATCATCCGCATTCAGGAGCTCGGGGGCATGGCTAACTCGATCTCGGAGGGCATCAAGGCAGCCCAGAGGCTCTCGAGCGCAATATCCCCGCAGCAGCGCGTGCCGATAGATATATCGCGGTTGACGCTCTCTATAAAATGCGGCGCATCCGACGCCACGAGCGGCCTCGCTTCAAACTGCGTTATCGGCTGCGTCGCGGACAGGCTCGTCGACCTCGGGGCGACAGTCGTGTTCGGCGAGACGACGGAGTTCATCGGAGCCGAGCATATCCTTGCGCGCAGGGCCGCAACGCCGGAGGCGGGGCGGGAGATACTGCGCATCGTCGGGGAGATGGAAAACCGCGCCAAGTCTCTGGGCTGCGACATGAGGAAAGGCCAGCCTACGCCGGGCAACATCGCGGGCGGCCTGTCATCGATCGAGGAGAAGTCGCTCGGGGCGATAATGAAATCCGGTTCCCGCCCTATCGAGGGCGTGCTGCGGTATGAGGAAATGGTCACGGTGCAGAAAGGCCTGTGGATAAAAGACAGCCCCGGCCGCGAGCCCGAGATCCTGACCGGCATGGCGGTCACCGGAGCCCAGGCCATGCTGTTTTCCACAGGGCGGGGAGCTCCGCAGGGCTTTCCGACCATGCCGGTGATCAAGATATGCGGCAACCCCATCACGTACGAACACATGATAAACGATATGGACCTGAACGCCGGGCGCATAATAACCGGCGAGGCCTCTATCGACGAGGTCGGCGAGGAGGCCTTTGATCTTCTGCTTGAAGTGCTCAGCGGCCGCACAACGAAAAACGAGGCTGTCGGCTACTTCGGCAGCATCGATATATGCCCCATCGGCCCCGTCATCTGACCCCGGGCGCACTGCCCGTAAAAACTTACAATCAATTTTCGGGAGGTAATGATAATGGAATCAACGATCAAGGATCTCAAAGAACGGCGCAGCGTCAAATCCTACAAGAGCGATCCCGTCAAGGAGGAGGATCTGAAGAAGATCCTGGAGGCCGGCATGAACGCCCCGTCGGGGCGCGGTCTGCAGTCAGCCAAAATAGTCGTTATCCGCAACAAGGAAGTCCGGGACAAACTGTCCAGACTGAACGCGGCTTCCCTGCCTGCAGCCCACACCGGCGATCCGTTTTACGGCGCTCCCACGGTACTCGTAGTGCTCGCAGACTCCACCGTGCATACCTGCCTTGAAGACGGCTGCCTCGTAATGGGGAACCTGCTGAACGCGGCGCACGCTCTCGGTGTCGGCTCCTGTTGGATCCACAGGGCAAAAGAGGAGTTCGAGACCGAAGAGGGCAGAGCCATGCTCAGAGAGTGGGGGATCGGCGACAACTACGTCGGCATCGGCAACTGCATCCTGGGCTACCCGGAGGGCGAGATACCCTCGGCAAAGCCCAGAAAACCGGATTACGTCGTCTGGGTGGATTAGTTGCCGGAACCTCGGGGCCGTATCCCCGCACCGCAGCACGAAAGGGGCCAAAAAGGCCCCTTCATTTTTCCCTCATATTTGTTCTCCGGCGGTTTTCGCCTCAGCCGAAGGCTCTTGCGACCTGCATCATTATCGCGCACTCGATGCGCTTTTTAAACAGCCTGCATCCGTACTCATATGTGCCCGTGATGTCGCCCGAGGAGTGGAAAGCGTTTGCGGCGCAGCCGCCCGCGCAGTAGAGTTTTGCCCAGCACCGGGAGCACTCGGGGCGCGACGCGACGCTGCAGGATGAGAATTTGTCCCTCAGCTGCGTATTTGTCACCCCGTCCCAGACGCTGCCCATGCTGAACTCCGGCTCCCCGACGAACTGGTGGCAGGGATAAAGTTCGCCCCAGGGAGTAACAGCGAGGTATTCGCTGCCGGAGCCGCAGCCCGAGAGCCTCTTGTATATGCACGGGCCGTGCTCAAGGTCTATCATGTAGTGATAAAAAGTGAAAGGCCGCCCCTCCTTCTCGCGCCTGAGCATCTCTTTCGCAAGTATCTCATATTGCTCAAAAAGGGTCTCAAGATCGCTCTCGGTCAGGGCGCAGGGGTCGTCCGGGCTGCACACGACAGGTTCCATGCTCAGCTGCGTGAACCCCAGGTCGGCCATATGGAGCAGGTCGTTTGTGAAGTCGGTGTTATAGTGGGTATATGTCCCGCGAATATAGTAGTCGCGCCCCTCTCTCGCCGCGGCGAATTTCCGGAATTTCGGGACGATCTCCGAGTAGCTGCCTGCACCCGAGTAGTTCTTTCGGAAGCGGTCGTTGGTCTCGGGCCTGCCATCAAGGCTCATAACGACGTTGTCCATCTCTCTGTTGCAAAAATCGATAACTTCGTCGTCCACCAGCAGCCCGTTTGTCGTCAGCGTGAACCTGAACCTTTTGCCGTGCTCCTTCTCCAGCCCGCGCGCGTATTCGACGAGCTTCTTCACGGTATCCCAGTTCATCAGAGGCTCACCGCCGAAGAAATCCACTTCAAGGTTCGTGCGGCCTCCGGAGTTCTCGACAAGAAAGTCGAGCGCCCGCGTGCCCACCTCGAGCGGCATCAGAGCGCGCTCCCCTTTGTATTTGCCCTGGCTCGCAAAGCAGTACTCGCAGCTGAGGTTGCACGTGTGCGCCACGTGCAGGCAGAGGGCCTTTATCTCCCCGCGCCGACCGTGCAGCGGCGCCGTCTTAGTCATCGTGTCCTCCGTGAAAAGCCGGTGGGCTTTCTTCAGCCCCTCGACCTCGGCGATGCAAGCCCCGACCTCCTCTTCGCCGACATCGTGGTATTTCGCGGTTATGAATGCGGTGATCTCCTCATGGGTGCTGCTCTCAAACATCGAGATCACGTCGTACGCCACGTCGTCAACGGCATGCACGCTTCCGCTGTAAGTATCGAGTACTATATTGAATCCGTTCAGCTTGTACTGATGTATCATTTTTTATCCCGTCAGCCGCCTTTTCGGGCGGTTAATATCGGCTCGCAGGGCTACACATGCCCGCGTAGGCCGGACAGAGAAAAAGGCAGGATGACGCTCATCCCGCCTCAATCGCCTTATCTTTTGTTCAGACGTTCTCGCAGGGCTGATTCGCGACGCCGCAGGAGGTCTTGCATGCCGACTGGCAGGACGTCCTGCACTCGCCGCAGCCGCCCTCGCCGCCGGCGAGATCGCGCGTTTTAAGAGTGCGTATGCGGCCCGTGTTCTCGCAGGACTGGTTCGCGACGCCGCTGGAAGTCTTGCAGGCAGACTGGCAGGACGTGCGGCACTCGCCGCAGCCGCCGCTCTCGCCGCAGAGCCCCCCCGTATTTAAAGTGAAAATATGTTTCATGTGAACCTCCAATGCAGATGAGCGCATATTGTCTTTTTTCTATATCACATCAGGCCTCTTTTGTCAAGATTGATCGGCAGTGACGCAGAGCATGCCCGGCTGCAGGCCCGCAGTTCCGCGAAGCGCAACACCCGCGCTCAGATACAGCTCTATCAATTCGATAAGTTCTTTTGAAACCGTCTCGCCCGGCACTATGAGCGGTATTCCGGGAGGATATGCCCACACGGCTTCGGTACTGACCCTCCCTGCGGCGTCCCCGAAAGGCACGGCGACGCTCTTTTTTCGCCGCGCTTCGGCAGCGCCCATCGCCCTCCCGGGCAGTACGGGTGCGGGTACGGCCCTTACCTGCGCGAGCGATGCGGCCTTGTCGAGCCTTAACAGGGCGCTTGCGAGAGCGCTTAAGGATTCTGCGGAATCCCCCATCCCCGTCAACGCCAGGGCATAATTCACGGAGGACATCTCGGTCTCGATGCGGAACTCCTCCCTCAGCGCCCGCGACACCGAGGTGCCCGTCATATCCGTGCACGCCGTCGATATGACTATCTTTGAATCGTCCCGAAGCCAGGCCGGGCCCTTTACAGAAAGCCTGCACAGCCTCTCTGTTCCGGCGTAGAATTCCCCGAGGTTCTCCCGCCAGAAACGAAACAGCTCGCCGCCCCGCTCCTGTATAAGGTCCACGCAGCCTGCGATCGAGGCCATGAGAACGTACGAAGGGCTGCTTGTTTCAAACACGGCGAGTGCCGAGCCGATCTCCCGCTCGTCAACAATATCCCCGTTGATATGCAGCGCTCCCGTTTGCGTGAGGCTCGGAAGAGTCTTGTGGAAGCTGTGCACGACGATATCGGCCCCGGCGCGCACTGCCCCGCCTGGAAATCCGGAACCGAAACCGAGGTGAGCCCCGTGCGCTTCGTCGACGAGAAGAGGAATGCCCCTCCTGTGCGCCGCTGCACATATGCCCTCTATGTCACTTATGACGCCCTCATACGTCGGGCTGGTGACGACCACGAGCGCCGCGTCGGGGTTTTTATCAAGCAGTATCTCAACGCTTTGCACGCTGACGGGACCCGAAATGCCCGTCTCTGTGTCGAATTCCGGCATTATGTAAACCGGCATGGCATCCAGGAGACCGAGGCCGTTATAGACCGATCTGTGGCAGTTGCGGGCGCATATCACCTTGCCCCGCGGCGGCACGCAGGCATAGAGCGATGCAAGGATGCCGCAAGTGCTGCCGTTGACGAGCCAGAACGCGCGCCGGCTGCCCCACAGGGCGGCCGTCTTTTCCATGCCCTGTTTCAGGATCCCCTCCGCGCAGTGCAGGTCGTCAAGCCCGGGAATCTCCGTGACGTCAATATGGGCCGCCAGCTCCTCAAGATAGGGAGCCAGCCCGGTCCGCCGCTTGTGGCCGGGCATATGCATCGGCACCACGCCCTTCGTGGCGTTTTGTATATACTCAATAAGGTTCAAAACAACAGCTCTCTTTCCCCGCCAGACCCGCGGCAGCACGGCTCCCGCGCGCAAAACCGGACGGATGAGCTCCTAAATACGCAAAGCCCCGAAACCGCCCGGCCCGACGATGAGCATATCGGGCGCGTGTGCGGTCCCGGGGCTTGCCGTGTCCGGGAGCGGTCACAGCTGGTAAGGTACCCCGTCGATCACTTTGCCGTATACGACACCGGTGTCGGATTTCTTTGTGTCCTGCTTGTAAATATCGTACTCCCCGTTCTCTTTTTTCTCGGAGAGCCAATAGTCTACGCCGCAGCGGGAGACGCGCTTGCCGCTCATCATATCGCTCAGGTTGTCGACAATGAGTTTTGACGTTATCTTTTTCATTTCTTTCCCTTTCCCCCGAAACAATGCGGGACCTTTATGCCCATTTTCTGCGGTATATTTTACTATACTTTGGCCGAAACATCAATATTATTCCTCGGCACGGTATGGCGCGGTTCATTCGGGGACAAGATTTTTTTATGAAGGGCTTGCATTTCCCGACCCCGTGTGCTAATATATCCTTTGCTGCAAATGCGCTTGTAGCTCAGCTGGATAGAGTGACTGGCTACGAACCAGTAGGTCGGGGGTTCGAATCCCTCCAGGCGTGCCAGAAAAAACCCTGTAACCACAACGGTTGCAGGGTTTTGGCTTTCATATCGCCGCTGATTTAATTCACGATCCGGCGCGCTGCCGCAAACGCCGGCGGGTATGGTTTTTGAAAAGAATACTATCCTGCCTGTCGAAATGCGGCGCCCACCGCACATGAGCTATATGTTTATCGCCGCGTTGAAGCCTTCATGTATCGCTTCTCCTATCGAGCGCGGCGCTTGTGCGTCGCCTGCGATATATACCTCGGTCTCCGGCAGGAGATGACGGAACGCCTGTACCGTATCGCGCCGGGATACAAGCCCCGCCGCAATGAGCACGGTGTCGCATTTGTATTCTTCAATGTCTCCGGTGCCGATAACCGTAAAAACGACTTTATCCTTATGAATGGAAACGAGCCTGCGATTTGTGGATATCTCCACGCTTTTCTCTTTGAGCAGTCTCAGCAGTTCTCTCGTTTCGCTCGTACCGCCGAGCGCCGGCACAAGTTCAAATACCCGGACGCTCTTCCCCCGGGACGACTGGGTCACAGCGCTCTCCAACCCGACGGAGCCTCCGCCGATGATCGCTATTTTGTCTCCGACAGGGCACTTGTTCATATCGGCGTCGGGCGCCCAGTGTACGTGAGGCAGATCGATGCCCGGTACTTCCGGCATAAACGGTTCGGCGCCCACCGCAATGATCAGCGCGTCGGGATTCAGTTCGCGGATCATATCGGGGGTCGCTTCCGTGCCGAGACGTATATCGGCGCCGCACTCCATGACCTTTCGCTGAATATAATCCAGATAGTCCTTCATGTCCTGTTTCAGTTCCATCGCGGAGGCGGGGATCAGGTTTCCTCCGACAACGTTTTCTTTTTCAAACAGGACCGGTTTATGTCCGCGCTCCAGCAGAGTAAGGGTCGCCTGCATACCTGCGGGACCCGCTCCGACAACAGCCACGGTTTTTCTGACGCGCGCGGGCCGCACGTATCCGTCCTCAAGCTCCGCTTCCCTGCCGAGCTTCGGGTTTACGGCGCACGCTACCGTTCGGATCTGACTGATACGGTGCTCGCAATAGCCGCACCGCGTGCATGGCACGTGCTCCTCCGGTTTGTTCATCGCGTATTTGCGCGGCATATCGGGGTCTGCCATCAGGGGACGCGCCATAGCGCAGAAATCAGCCATGCCTTCGGCGATAAACCTCTCGGCATAATCGAGATTAGTAATGCCGGCTACGGCCGTGATCTTGCACTTAAGTATTTTTTTCAGTTCCGCGGCGTACCCGATATTGATCGCGCGGGGCATGTACATTTTCGGGGACCAATAGCGGAAGTATGCGATATCCGTGTGGAGTCCGCACGATACGTTCACGATATCGATCTTATCGTCGATCATCCGGAGGTATTCTTTTGTCTCTTCAAAGTGCATCCCGTCGGGATGGATCTCATCTGCGGAGACACGGAACTCGATAACGAAGTCCTCACCGCACTTCCTGCGGATGCCGTCCAGGATCTCAATGCCGAACCTGGCGCGGTTTTCGAGGGTGCCGCCGTATTCGTCCGTACGGTGATTATACAGCGGGCTGGTAAACTGCGCGATCAGATTTCCATGCCCGCCGTGTACGAGGCACATCCTGAACCCCGCAGCCTTGCAGCGGTACGCGGCGTCTATGTACATCCGCTGGACCTCGTGAATCTGATCGATGCTCATCTCCAGCGCGCGGACGGGTTCCCGCCCCGCCTGCGCCGCGCGTTTCAGCTCTTTAGGCATGTACTGCGAGGAAGGGCCGATCGCCGGAACTTTGTTGTACTCCCAATTAGTGTCAAGCCCCGCGTGGTTTATCTCCAGGGAGGCGAGCGCGCCGTAACGCCGGCACATCTCTGTAAAACGCCCGAGCCCGATGAGGTAGTCGTCGCTGCCGATCGCGACCTGCCTCGGCTCATCCTGCGCGTTCTCGATATCGACCGTACAGTTGCCGAGGGTTATCACAGCCGCCCCTCCTCGGGCTGCGGCACGAAAATAGTCTATGTGTTCCGTCGTGAGGTATCCCTTTTCCGTAGTGAATTTAGGCGACGTCGGAGCCATCTCTATCCTGTTTTTAAACTCCACTCCCCTGATCGTTATGGGCGAAAACACGTGCTTATAGTCGCTGCCCACTGCCACTCACCTGCCTGACATAATATGATCTTCTTCGCTGCAGCATTAAACAAAAGGGCTCTCCCGGCCGCGGTTCGTACCCGGCGATATTTCTTCTGTAATCAATCGGAGCGATTTCGCAGATATCTCCTGTCAGAGCGCCGGCGGCATTCAAGCCGCCGGTCTGCCTGTCGTCTTCATCCCGCATGCGTCTGATGTCCTTATCACACCGCCGGGCCCGGCAGGGGACAGCCTCAGCGCCGCACGTGCGGACCCGAATACCGCTCTTTGCTGTATTCGTAGATCTCTTCCTCGATCGCGTAGTATATCTGCTCTACGGGACTGGATACCATAGCCAGCACACCCGGCCCCGGTACGGCATGGGCGCCGTATGTATCGACCATTTTGCGGGCGGCGGCGCGCGCTTCTTCCACGGTCATTTCCTGCGTCTGCGCCGTGCCCGGTCTTACACCGTGCTGGACTGTAATGCGATCCCCGTATTTTGCCAGGATAGCGCCGACGTCATTCAGGTCTGTCTGAATTTCGAGAGCGTCAAACCCTATCTCTTCCACCATATACGGAACAAACGGCTCTATAACTCCGCAGCAGTGGGCTATAAATTTTGTCCCTCGCGCATGTACCCCTTGGACAAAACGCTTTGTCGGTTCAAGTATCGTCCGCTCGAACGTATCCGTCGAGAAAAACGGGGCCCGCATCGTTCCCCAGTCGTCGGCGCAAACAACGTAATCGAATTCCATGTGGTCGCGCATATGGTTGAAAAGATCGATCTTAAAATCGGCGACTGCGAAGAGGTAGTCCTGCACCGTCTCCGGCTCGAGTATAAGGTCGACAAGAGCCTGCTCGAATCCCTCGATCATATGCAGACGCTCGAACAGACCGTTGCTCATCCTCATGCAGAGGGCGAGCGATTCGTCACGCCCCTCCATGAATTCAGCGGCTTCGGCGGCCCAGTCAAAGCTGTCGAGGTCCGGCCATACGATCTTTTCTCTCCACTCCGTCACGCAGTTCAGCACGTTGCCCTGCGGAGTATTTGATCCGTAAGCCGGGGAATATTTGTATCTGACGCCGAACCAGTCCGTCGTATCCATCGTGCGCTCGTGCGCAGGCGGACTGTCATGGGCGATCTTTGATCCGAACAGCTGCGAAGAGGCGCCGATATTCGGCATCCAGAGAGGCTTTTTATGATTCAATGCCATCATCAGGTTTTCTCTCGGCGTCACAGGGTAGTCACGTTTGACCGGAGCCCATGACTTTGGGGTGAGTGCCGACGGCGATGCCGTTGATAATCCTGCCATTTAAGTTCCTCCCGATCGTTTTTCGGAGCCGTCAGGCTTTTCCGAATCATAGAACTCACTGCTGCGTCGGCACAGCTCCGCGGGCGCCGTCCGGAATATTTCCGTTTCACGGTGCATATCGGAGATGCGGCACTCCCCACCGGGCGCGTAAATGTCTGAGGACTTCACCACTGCCTGTAATCGTTCAGAGAGTCCGGGTCCTCTTTCGCCTTTCTCGCCAGTTCCGTATACAGACCGTATTCATGCTCCTCGCAGACTTCCGTATAGGATTTGTCGACGCGGTCATTGCGCGGCAGCGGGACATCCTGATCGATGAGAATATTCTGGACTTTCCGGATATCTACGCTTCTGACATTTACGCCGTCCATTGTCGCGACGGCAGCCGCTACACCCGCCGCCTGACCTGTCCCGACGCATTGCGGTATAAGGTTCAGCCAATCGATCGCCACATTGTCCGCCGAGAGATGGCGTCCCGGTGCCAGCAGGTTTTCCACTCCCTGCGGCAGCAGAGCCCTGTACGGGATCTCGATCGGACCGCAGTCGTTCACCCTGCTGATCGTCGAGTGCCAGGCAATGACGTCGTCGTGTTTCGTGGAAAAAGCGAAGTCCTTTACCGTCATTATGTACTCGCCCTTCAGGCGGCAGCTCCCGCGCGTGCCGAGCTGCGGAGCAATGTCATATAAATACGCGCCCCTGAATGCGACCGGGCAGGCCTCCTTCAGGTATGCGATCACGTCGCGAATAGTGTTGCGGGTGTTCATCTCCGTCTCCGTAGCGTCTTTTATTGTGGCACAGTCACGATCCGGATGCCAGTTGTTGATCCAGCAGACGTCGTTTCGCGAGGACGCGATCGGAGCGCAGGGGAAACCGGCTATCTTTGACAGGGCGCCTCTGAGCGCCATCCCCGATTTAGGATTGGCCTTCTGCCACTCGTAATACAGATCCCAGTTAATACCGCCGATGCGCCATACGAGCGCCGTGGTACTTGACCTGGTTTTTCCGTCAGCGAGCGTCGAGTACGGCGCGCCGGAATAGCGGAATATGTCGCCGTCTCCGGTCGCGTCTATGACTGTTTTCGCGTACACGGCTTTCCGGCCTTCCTTGCTCTCAAAGATGACGCCGCGCACCTCATTGCCCTCCATGATCGGCTTTGTGCCCCAGGTGTGACACATCACCCTGATGGAATCCCGGTGCTCAATGAGCATCTTGTCCATCTCGATCTTAAGCTCGTTCGGCTCGTAATAAACGGCGCGCACAAGCCTTTTCGGTTCGCTCTCGCTGACGCAGCCGTGTATGCGCGCCCATACGTCAAGCAGAGCCGCGTCGTCGCTCTTGCCGATCTTGCTGAGATCGGGTCCCAGTACGGCGTCGGGAATAGCGGCGAGCCTCGTAAACCATTCCTCCTGAAGGCCCCGGACGAAGGACTTATCGTACCAGGAGAGCTTCGGGACCATGATGACGTACCCGCCGGTCACGTCCCCGCCCATATAGCCGTAGCGTTCCATGAGAATGATGTTTTTTGCTCCCGCGCGCGCGGCAGCTATTGCAGCGGAGTGTCCCGCCGCGCCTCCTCCCACAACCAATATGTCGCATTCGTCGTAGACCGGTATGGAGTTTTGAGGCTCAACGTATACTTTTTCACTCATCTTAATATCCCCCTGTCATTTTTTACTTCGATGCAGGACCGATAATATCACCCGGTACCGGAACACTTCCTCCACTCTTTTAAGGCTTCTCGGGCAACGCATTCCTTCGGGTCTTTGCGGCAATAGCTTGTGTGAACTATGCTATCCCAGCCGATCGGTGAAGTCAACCATTTTGTGACATATTTCAAGTACATGCCCAATACAGCCCCCGATCCGGAGAGCGCAAATATGCATGTTGTTAAAAAAGGACTTATATGGTACATTCAATATATTCCGGTATCAGGCATAAAAACGCAACTGTAAACACACCGGTACCCTTCCGGGAATAAACCCGTCTGGGCATGCGATATTCTTATATGACGACCTTTTCGAGTGTAATTGTGTTTAAAGCAGGGTAATTCGAGGTTGAACGCTATGAATAATAAATACCCCCATGTATATGACCCGATCATTATAAGAGACGTCTTATTCAAGAACCGGCTTGAACAGGCCCCGCCGGGATGCTTCTTTGCGGGGGATGACCGCGGCTTCGTTACGGACGACTTCGTGAACTATTTTCGCCAGTACGCGCGCGGCGGAGTTGCTGTCTGCACTGTCGGCAACTGTTCTATCGATATAACGGAATCGAGCGACGAACCGCGCCAGCTGCAGCTGAGCGACCCGGAATGCGTCGGTCCGCTGCGTTTTTTTGCCGAGATGTGCGAAAGCTACGGCGCGCACGGTTCTCTTGAACTCACGCATAACGGAAAAGACACGGCTTTTGAAAACATCAACCACCCTCCGTACAGCGCGTCTTCCTTTATAACAGCGGCTGAACTGAAACGATCGAAGCTCCTCGGCCGCGACCCCATACCCACCGTCGAGATGACGCGCGCCCACATCGCGCAGACAGTGCGAAAATACGCCGACGCCGCGTATTACTGCAAGCTCGCCGGCATGAAGATGTGCATGGTGCACGGCGCCCACGGCAATCTCATAGCACAGTTCGCAAGCCCGTTATTCAACAAACGCACGGACGAATACGGCGGCAGCCTTGAAAACAGGGCGCGGTTTGCGCTCGAGATACTCGACGCCATAAGGGCAAGAGTCGGCGAGGATTTCGTCATCGAATACCGCATCTCGGCGGAAGAGTTCCACCCGGACCAGATGCACTTCGAAGAGACGCTGAAATTCATCGGGATTATCAAAGACAAAGTCGACATTCTTCATGTCTCTGCTGGCCTGCACGACGTCTGGGGAGAACCTTACTGGATGAGGTTCATGCTTCAGAATTACACGATGCCGAGGCAGTACAACGTCCACTTCGCGGAGAAAATAAAAAAAGCGTACCCCGATCTTCTTGTTGCCACTGTCGGCTCTATCAAAGACGTCGCTATGGCTGAGGAAATAATCGCCTCGGGAAAAGCCGATTTTGTGGCGATGAACAGGGCACTGCACGCGGACTACGACATGCCGCGCAAATACGCCGAAGGCCGCGAGTGGGAGCATATGCCTTGCCTCAGATGCAGATGCTTCCGAATGGCAAGCCCGCATTCGGCAAAACTCTGCTCTGTCAACCCTATGTGGGGTCGGTTCAGAGAATATCCCGAAGGGAAACTGCCTCGGGCGGGAGTCAGGAAAAAAGTCGCCGTTATTGGAGGCGGGCCCGCCGGCATTGAGTCCGTCAAATGGTTGCTCCAGAGAGGGCACGACGTCACGCTCTATGAGAAAAGCGACAAGGTGGGAGGACATATTCGTGACGCGGTGGCGGCTCCGTTTAAAGCCGACCTGCGTGATTATCTGAGATATATGGAGGATTTTGCCGCGAACTGCGGAGCGAGGATCCTCACGGGAACAGAGGCGACGCCGGAACTGCTGGAGGCGGAGAATTATGACAGCATAATCGCTGCAGTCGGAGCGGACCCGATCATCCCGCAGATCCCCGGATATGACAGGCCGAATGTACACTGGGCGCCGGACGCCGAAAACGGGATTGTCGAGTGCGGCGAGAATGTCGTGATTGTCGGGGGTGCCGTTCTCGGTACGGAGGCCTCTGTAAATCTTGCGTCGGAGGGGAAGAACGTCACGGTCATCGATATGGCTGAGACTGTGGACCTGACGAGCTCCGGCGGCGCTATGGACCTGATGGAGATGACCGAAAAATACAAAGTCAAGCGGTATCTCGGGTGGAAGATCACCGAGATCAATGACATCGGCGCCGTGGCCCGGAACGCTGCAACTCAAGAGATAAAAGTGTTCCCCGCCGACACGGTCCTCTTTGCTGCCGGTCTGAGGCCGCGAAGAGATATCGCCCTGGAGTTTTATAATTCATGCCCCCCGTCAAATTTCATCATGATCGGAGACTGCGCTTCGCCTGGCGATGTGCGTGACGCGGTATGGTCGGCATTTGAAGCGGCAAGATACATATAATGCGGTTCAGAAATCGCAGACAGTGATGAGGAAGTTATCGATATCGTCCACTTACGGGCAACACCGTATTATTATTTATTAAAAAACATGGAGGATCGAAAAATGGCGGATTATGTTATGAATACTGACGGCGAGCAGGGAAAATACATCGTCCAGACTCTGCAGGCGCCGGCGATGCCCGAGATATTCAAGACGTTTTACAAGACGTTCGCCGAAAGACTGCTCTGGATCGATTCAAACGTGGTACCGGGTTCCTTCCAGATGAATATTTCGTGGTATCATCACGCGTCGGACGACCGCCCGCTCTTCGGCCACGGTGAGCACACGCATGATTTTGATGAAATGGTAGGCTTCATAGGCTCCGACCCGAACGATCCTAACGATCTCGGCGGGATCATTGAGATCGGCATCAACGGCGAGCTGCACAGGCTGACAAAAAGCTCCGTCATATTCTTTCCCAGGAATATGAAACACCTGCCGCTGTCGATCATCGAGCTTCACAGGCCGATACTTCACTTCTCGATCTCAATGAACCCGGTCTACGGAATTACGAAATCCGAATCGGAGATCCACCTTATGTCGGAAGCTGCCGAGTAAAGGGAGAGTTATCTTCGGCTCAGGCCGGCAAAATGGCCGGCATTCGGAATGTTCACGCAGGGATCAACGAAAAACCCCGAGTGAATGCTTCAGGCTGCGGCAACAGGGAAACGACCATGTAAGAGCATTGTGCACCTGCATGGTCGTTTTTCGATTTGAAAAAAGCCATGACTTTACAGCGCAGACAGCTGGCTTGATCTTCGACGGCAAACAGAACTACTCTGGTTATTTGTCAATAGTATAGCCCGGCGGCCGACAAAACGAAGCTTACCGATAACTGCCGCATCATACAGATCCCCCTCCCAGACTGCCCGGCTCTTGAAACAATAATACCCGCCCTGCGCAAGCAGATGCAGTTGCTGTCGGCACATCCATGTTCGCTGTTTCCGGGCGGGACAACTTAACGGATTTTTATTCGGAATTATGTGCAGCCGGAACACGCCCTGTCGATCTGCGTTCGGATGGACGAACGGCATTTCATTTTCCGACAGGCTCCGAAATTTTCAGCAAAACATCATGGAAAGTCATATTTATATCTGATAATTTGTGATATAGTACTTACACGTTATTTTTTTTCTTATTATTTTATGTTTATTTTTTGTCCGGATTACGGTGAGTTGTGGACGCACCGGGATCGAATCGGACAATAAGGCTTTGAATATTGTTTCATCCCGGAGGAGTCGGCTTTAATAGCGGCGCGGCGTGAACAGGCAAAGGGGTTCTTGCGGGATCTGCCTGAATCGACTGCTTATAGATCATGATAGAGAATGGTATTACATCTGGCGGATGGGGTGTGGTGCAGGTGATCGAAGGAAAAAGAAAAGAAGGTTTCTCGGCTGATGCCTTTTTCCAGGCTTTGTTTCAGTTCAGCCCGAACGCGGCGCTGGTCACGAAAGTGTGTGATGGGACGATCCTGCATGTCAACAACATGTTCTGTCAGATCACCGGGTTTGCTCGAGAAGAGGTCATCGGCAAAACAACGCTGGAGCTGAATCTGTATTTCGATCCGGGCGACCGCGCCCGTTTTCTCAGCAAAATGTCCGATGGCGGAGTCCTGGAAACCCAGCCTGCAGATCTCCGCAGGCGGGACGGAAGTATATATGCTGCTCTTGTCTCCGCTCGTTCCTTCTGGTCCGAAGGCTGTGAATATGTTTGCGCAAGTATTCGGGATATGTCCGAGCAGAACCGGCTGGAGCGCGAGCACTATGAGCGGGAAGAAGAACTCCGGCGCCTGTTTGAAACAATGTCGCAGGGGATCGTATATCAGGACGCGAACGGGTCGATCGTCTTTGCCAATCCGGCCGCGGAACGCATGCTCGGGTTGAGCCTCGAGCAGATGTCGCACCGTTCATCTGTCACGCCCGATTGGAGGACCATATACGAGGACGGTTCTCCTCTGCCCGGAAGTGAGCACCCCTCGATGATCGCACTGCGCACGGGGAAACCTTTCGGGCCGATGACGCTCGGCGTTTACAACGAAGCGATAAAGGATCACGTCTGGCTTTCCGTCTTTGCTACACCGCTGTTTCGCGAAGGAGAGGACAAGCCGTATCAGGTCTATGTGTTGCTGACGGACGTCACCGCTGAGATCAAGGCGCGGCAGGACTATCAGCTGCTGTTTCGTGAGATGATGGACGGATTTGCGCTGCACGAGATCATCTGCGACCGGAGCGGCAGCCCGGTCGACTACCGTTACATAGCCGTCAACCCCGCATTTGAACGAATGACGGGCCTGAGAGCGCAGGATCTGGTCGGAAAAACGGTGTTGGAAATACTCCCCGAGACCGAACCGTATTGGATCAAAACCTACGGACAGGTCGCGCTGACGGGCGTGCCCATAACATTCCAGAATTATTCGGCCGCGCTCGACAAGTATTTTAACGTTACGGCTTACCGCCCCGCGTCGATGCAGTTCGCTTGCGTATTCTCGGACGTGACCCAGCAGATCCATTACAAAAACGAAAAAGAGAAGGCGCAGGAGGAGATAAGGCGGCTTGCAAATATATGTGATATTGCGCCAAGTTCCATCATCGTCTTTGATATGACGGGAAATATCCTCTACGCGAACGATTTCGCCTCCCGCCTGCACGGGTATTCCAAGCAGGAGATGCTCTCGATGTCCGTTCATGACCTCATTATGGAGCGAGACGATAATGTCTTTCAGGAATCGCTACGCGTGATTTGCGAGCGGGGCGAGATCGCTCTGAATGAAACGGTATGTACGCGGCAGAAGGAACCCGTCCCCATGCTGGTCTACGCAAAAAAGACCGAATGGGGCGGTCAGGCCGCCATACTGTGCATCGGAACAGACCTGACTCAGCAAAAGAAGGCGGAGAAGGTGCTCCAGGAGAGCCTCGCGGAAAACCGGAGGATCCTGGATAATCTGCAGGACGGATTTTTCCGCACGGATCTTGAAGGCAATTTCATCATGCTCAACGCCCGCATGGCGCAGATGTACGGGTACGACAGTGTTGCGGAAATGCTCGCGATCAATACAAAGCATATGTATGTGCAGGATAAAGACCGCACGGAACTGTTTCAAAAACTCCGGGCGGACGGGCGCGTGACAAGCCACAACTGCAAAGCCAGGCGGAAGGATCAAACCGAGTTCTTGGTTTCGATGCATGTGCAGTACCTTCGAAACGACGAAGGCGACATCATCGGCACCGAGGGACTGATACGCGACATCACACAGCGCAGAGAGCTCGAACAGGAGGTTCTCAAGCAGCACGAATCCCTGATTGCCTCGAATCAGGTGCTAAAAAAGCGTTTGGAGCAATCTATCAACGCGATTTCCATGGTTGTCGAGCTGCGCGATGTTTACACCGCCGGACACCAGAAACGCGTCAAACAGCTCGCCTGCCGGATCGGTGCCCGTCTCGGATTCACGCAGGATGAGATCATCAATCTCTCCTACGGCGCGCTGCTTCACGACATCGGCAAGATGTATATCGCCTCCGATATTCTCAATAAACCGGGCAAGATCACCAATCTGGAGTATCAGATCATACAGACGCACGCCGAATACAGCTATAACATCGCCCGGGAGATGGACCTGCCGCAGGAAGTTTTAACCATGGTGCTGCAGCATCAGGAACGGCTCGACGGCTCCGGTTACCCGAACAGGCTCAAAGGGGATGAGATCATTCTCGAAAGCCGCATATTGGCCGTCGCGGATGTGGTGGAAGCCATGACGTCGCATCGCCCGTATCGCCCCGCGCTGGGCATTGAGGCGGCGCTCAGGGAGATCGAATCCGGCAGAGGCGTTAAATATGATGCACGTGTAGTCGATATATGCATATCGCTCTTCCGCGAGGAAGGCTTTTCGTTCTCATCCGACTCCGAAATGTGAAAAAACCCGGCTTTCTTTCGCCGGGCGGTGTAAAAAATCTAATCTGCGCAGGCGCAGCGGCAATTCCGATACGGTATAAAATCTTGCATAGCCGCAAATCACGACTATGCCGGATCTTTCCGAGGAGATCGATCCCGGTTTCAGGTCGGCTATTGCCGGTCTTTTTTTGCCTTTTGCCGTCTCGGGAGTCAGCCCAACGGACGGCGTCTTGCAAACAGTCTGAGATTATTCGCTTTCGCGACTCGCTTTTTGAATGACGCTTACAGGTTCGAACCGGGAATCAACAGACCTCAAGCGCATATGCCAATATATCAGCGGTCTGAAAAGTACTTTGCGCGAATGAAAGCGTTTCGTTTATCCAGAGCGGTTGTTCCACCGCGTCTATATGCTTTCATGTGATCGCAGGTTTCAAATTCGCCGCATGTCGCACAGAAATCCTTGCCTTTCGACATTGCACATGAACGGATCAAACAATGTGCGCAATCCGCAGCGATAAGTTTAGTATCGCTATACTTACAACCCAGGCAGACAAAGTCGATCGGATCTGTTTTCTCATTGCCGTATTCTTCATTCATTTTTATAAGCTGCTTCCCGTCGCCTGTTATCGTCCCGATATATGAAGGACACTCGTCACAGTTAAGACCGCAATACGCTATCATGGTTTATACCTCCGAAAGCAGGCTACCAGCATTCTATTGCACAGTCAAGAAAAACACCATATTTTATTCTTTCTGAGGTGATATCCTCCCTCGCAAGCAGCCTGTTTGACACAAACTGATGTGTTACACTAAAAACCGGTTCGTCTTTTCATGGTAACGGAAAGTGATTTCTGACAGTCGGGAAAACGAATCCTCCCTGAAATCAAGCGGCTTTTGCCGTTATCACTTGTTTGCTTCAAGATAAAACCGATTGATCCGGGAGAGCGCTTGAATGGGGTTCAAGAGGCCGCTGGTTCGAATCCAGTCACTCATACACGAACCGTTTGAATGGCATTCAAGAGACGGTATTAAAGTATCTCACACAAATTTGATGAACCATTTATTGCTTCATGTTCGCAAGAAGTGCCGGGAACCCATATTTCGGATATCCCGGCACTTTCATCTTTGCGCGATTGCCTCAGTCGCAGCCTATGACCCCGGGAAGAGGGATATGGTCGAGCGAAACCAGCGGGATGCCCCTGTATTCCGTTCTCTTCTCGCCCTCCGTCAGCACGCAGGCTATGACGGATACCTCGAAGCCTATCTCCTTCGCCATCGCCAGCACGGAATCGACGGTCCCTCCGGTCGAGACCACGTCGTCTATAAAGCAGAGCTTTTTGCCCACGAACTCCTCGTACTTCTCCCCGCCTATCCAGAGCTCCTGGTCCTCCTCCGTGGTTATCGACCTTACCGTAATATGCTTCGGCTCGCGCATAAATCCTTTATGGCTCTTGCGGAGCTCAAGATAGCTCCTGACCGAGCCGGATATCGCCTGCGTCAAACCCGACGACTTCGTCTGCACCGTAACAAACGAATAAAAATCGTACTTGGCGAGCTTCTGCGTCAGACTTTTCGCGGCAACCCTGTTCCATTCTGCTTCGCCCGTCATATCGAAGGAGTAGATATATAAGCCTCCCCCGAGATTCGTCAGCGGAAGGCTGATCTCAAGCTCGGGGCCGAGCCGCACCTTCCATACTTCAGGCCATTCGGTTTTCATTTTCATTCCCTCACACAAGACCGACATAAGCGCCGAGATAGCGCACCAGAATGCCCACCACCATGCCGAGGAACGGATTCTTTGACCAGGCCGTCACACCGAGAGCCATATAGCCGCCGATCGGGTTGTCCGACTGCGCCACAGCCGAAAGATTGGGCGCGAACGTCAGAGCGAAGCCGATAACGAGGAGGAATCCCGCTATGCTCTGCGAGGGCAGATATCTTCCGAGCCGCCCGATAACGCCGACCAGCACGAGAATACCTGTGACGAGCATGAACACGATGCCGCATGCCACCGGCCATGGAGCGCCCGCAGTACCGGAGATTATCGCTTCTATCGGAGGTCCGCCGAAGAGCGCGCTGGGGATGTCGGCCAGCGAATTAATTATCGAAAGATGGTCAAAGTTCTGTGACGTGCCCGCGATGCTCGCGGTGATGCCGCCGAATGAAATGTTCGCGCCTATGTTCAGCATTACGAGGCTCAGAGCGCCCAGCAGGACAGACAGGTTGAACGTCGGCTTGATCAGTTTGAAATCGCTCCAGTAATCCTTCTTCCAGAAGCGCCACTCGTTGCTCATCCGGTACTGTTCGCGGCCTTCCTCCATCTCGGCCGACAGGTCGACGCGCCTCTTCTGAAGGAACAGATAGTCGGCGGTCGAGACGACGACGGAGATGAAGATCGTCCAGACGACTTTGTTGGCGCTGTTGAGGAATATGGCGTAAGCCGCGACGGCCGAAATGATCGATACGAGCGCCGTTCGCCTCTCCTGGTTGAACATGTCCCATGAAACGCCGGCGAGGATGAGGCCGACACCGCTCATCATGCCGGAGATTATCGCGACTCCGGCAAAATCGGCTATCCTGGTCACGCCGCCGAATGCCGCCAGAATCATCATTAAAACAGCCGCAAGAAGAATGGAACTCAGGTTGTTTCTGAGGTTTTTCTTTATGCTCGCGACTGTGATCGTCTCCGCCTGCGACGAGATAGGCGTCACTGAGCCGGTAAACAGGTTGCCGAACGCACCCACGAGATACGCGAATCCGGCAGGTTTCAGAGCGAAACCGCGGGCTTCCGCATACAGAAGCTGCGGTATTCCGTTGATAATGACAGCGATAACAGCCAGTATGAAGGGACCGATAGACGCAATGAATTCCACTAGTACCACCCTCTTTATATGATATGCAGGTAATATACATAATAATTATCGATTTTTTGACAAGGTATTTTTTGTTTGTTCAACATCGTTATACATTTCCCGCCCCTCTCCTCGGCCGGGGAGGGGCGGTATAAATACGGCGAGATCCGGCGCAATAAGTTGACAAAGTCGAAGAATATCTTGGAAATTGCGCAGAAATGGTTTATAGTTTAAGCATATTTCGCAATATCAGCCGCATCACCGGATCCTGAGAGCCCGGCTGAAAACGCGCGGCCCGGGGTGCCGCGCAGTGGGCGCGGCGGCCGTGGCGATTGAAAATTTATACATTTGCGGGGCGGTAATATCAATGAAAGACAAGCTGATCATGGAAGTTGCGGTGACGATCGACCTTAATGAGATAATGCATCTTGAAGGGACCGCAGGAAAAGTTACGATGATACCTTTCGGCGGGACCGTCAAAGGAGAGATATTTAACGGCGTGGTTCTTCCCGGAGGTGTGGATACGCAGGTGACCGATCTTAACGGCGTCAACCATATGTGCGCCCGGTATATGCTCAAGGGCACCGACATCGCGGGCAGCGAGTGCAGGATATACGTCGAAAACAACGGCTGTCAGCGCTCCGTTCCCGAAACGCCGTTTCGAACAATACCCGTTTTTTACACCGACAGCGTCGCCCTCGCCCCTTATCTCCACCGCGCCAAATTCCGCGGCGAGGGGCGGGCGAGCCCCGAGGGCGTCGTGATCTCATTTTTCGAAGTCGACGCGGAATAACTCGGCGGCACGGCCGCGGGATCGTTTTCTCACTCTTTTTACCGATGATCGTACAACCCTTGCAAAAAGGCGATGCGGTATTATATAATGCAGAGCGAACGATTTGACCCGCGTTTGCGCCTGCGGCACGTCCACCCCGGTGCCGGTGCCGATGATTGCATATGCGCTTCGCGCCCCCTGAGGACAGAAAGGAATGAAAAGCCGTGTACACACTGACGATACGCTATCCGGACCGCACCCTCAAAACGGAGATCAAGGAGGGGCAGACCCTGCTTTCCGCGCTGCAGAGCGCCGGTGTACATGAGCTTGACGCCCCTTGCGGAGGAAACGGCAAGTGCGGCAAATGCCTCGCCCGCGTAAGCGGAGCCGTCACACCGCCGGGCGACGCCGAAAAGAAAAAGAACCCGAACTATGACTCTGTCCGCCTGGCCTGCCAGACAAAGGCGGTCGGGGACTGCGAAGTATATCTCGAAGAGCGCTCGGCGTCCGTGGCAACGCACGGCAACGCCTGCGATTTTCCGGTCGACAGCTGGAGCGAGGGCAATTACGGCATCGCGGTCGACATAGGCACGACCACGGTCGCGGCCTTCCTTTGCGAGCTGTGGACCGGGAACAAGGTCTTTATCGAAAGCGGCCTGAACGACCAGCGCTCATTCGGCGCGGACGTCATCTCCCGCTCGTCTTTCGCCATGGAGACGGATGGCGGGCTTGAAAAAGAGCGCGCCGCCATAGTTTCGCAGCTCAACGGCTTTGCCCGGAAACTCTGTGCCAGAGCCGGTATACCCGTTGAGAGCGTCGTCCGCTGGTCCATGGTCGGAAACACCATCATGCAGCACATCTTCTGCGGGCTCTCCCCCGCAACTATCGCCGTCGCCCCTTTCCGGCCTCTCGATCTGTTCGGTGATTTCAGAAGCGCCGCGTCGCTTGGTCTTATCGGCTCCGACACGGCTGACGTATATATTGCTCCTGCAGTCGCCGGTTATGTCGGCGGCGACATCACGGCGGGCCTTCTGTCCAAGGGCGTATGCACGGACAGGAATCCTTATTTGTTCCTGGACATAGGCACGAACGGCGAGATAGTCCTGTTTGACGGCGAGCGATCTTACTGCGCCGCCTGCGCAGCGGGACCCGCATTTGAGGGCGCCCAGATCGAGTGCGGCTCCGGCAGCATCCCGGGCGCCATATGCAAAGTAAAATACGAAGACGGGAACATCACCGTTTCCACACTCAACGACGCCGAACCGGCCAGCATCTGCGGAGCGGGCCTGCTGGACCTCCTCAGCATCATGCTTGACCTCGGCGTTGTGGACGAGACGGGGAGGTTCACAGACGAAGACGAGTGCAGCCCCGAAGCCCTCCCGTATCTCGACGGCAGCCGTTTCTATCCGATACCGGGCGGCAAGGTCTACGTCAGCGACAGGGACGTGCGCGAAATACAGCTTGCAAAGGCCGCCGTTGCGGCGGGGGTCAAAGTGCTGCTGCAGGAAGCGGGTATGTCCGTAGAGCAGGTACAGACACTGTACCTGGCCGGCGGATTCGGCAGCAACCTCAACAGCGACAGCGCCATGCACATAGGCCTGATCCCCAGAGAGCTCAAAGGCAGGGTCGTTACCCTGGGCAACGCCGCGGGGGCCGGCGCGTGCGCGTGCCTGATCTCGCAGACGGCGCGCGAAATGCTGTCGGATCTGGAGTTCAGCTATATCGAGCTGTCGGTCGCGCCCCTCTTCACCGGCGCGTTCATGGAAGAGATGATTTTTGAGACCGGAGAGAACTGAAAATGCTGATCACCGAAACTACTGTCGACGTGCGCTATCCCGATATGGACACGGTGGGCGTCGTGCACCACGGCGTCTACGCAATCTGGTACGAGATAGCCCGAATGGACTTTTTCGAAAAAGCGGGGCTCCCGTTTTCTCAAATGAGCAGGTACGACGTGCACCCTGTCATGGTCAACCTCAACCAGAACTTTCTGGCGCCCATACGCTACCCCGGACAGGTGGTAATACGCACGAGCGTGCGGTCTTTCGCACCCAGGAAGCTTGAGCTCTCCTACGAGCTGACTTCCGCGCAGAGCGGGGAACTGTGCTCTACAGCCACGTCTTTCCACATCTGGACAGGCCCCGATTTTAAATCCTACGATATCGAAAAGAACCACCCCGGGATCTATGAGATGATAGTTAAGGCCGCGACTTGACGCGGCCTTTGCACGGTCCGGGCGGCGGCGCATTTCTGTAAGCCGCAGCATAGTTTTCCATACTGTATGCAGTCCGAATATACAACCACATTCCCGCACCCCCGGCGGTTGCGCGCGCTTACCGGCCGTTCAGAGGCCGCGCAAGCGGCATAATCCTCCGGAATCTACGCAATAGTGCCTAGAATGCGGCTGCCGCGCATATTTTCGCGGCCTTTTCAGCACCGACCTCATCTCCGCCAGAACATTCCCATCCAAACCGGACATAGCAGAACTGTGATTAATTATTCATTATTTGTTCAATATTTTGTATATTATTTCGCTTGCAAACGCATATAAATTCATGTATGATAGATAATCATTAGAATTAAATGCTCTCAGGAGGAATTATGATGAAAAAGACACTGGCCCTGTGCATGGCCCTGCTGCTCGCGGCCCTGACGCTGGCGGGCTGCAGCAAAGAAAAAACGTATGACAGCATCTACGATAAGATCATGGACACCAAAGAAATGCACGTTGCCCTGAGCCCCGATTTCGCTCCGATGGAGTTCGTGGACACTTCAAAAACCGGTCAGGACCAGTACGTGGGATTTGACGTCACTCTGGCAAAGTACATAGCCGACAAGCTGGGCGTAAAACTGGTCATCGAACCCATGAGCTTTGAGGCCTGCCAGGCCGCGGTCTCGACGAAGGACGTCGACCTGAGTATCTCCGGCTACAGCCGCACCCCGCAGCGCGAGGCAAACTTCGAGCTCTCGGACGGTTACTACACGAACAACGAATCGAACCAGGTCATCATCATGCTCAAGGAGAACGCCCCCAATTACACCAAACCCTCGGATTTTGACGGCAAGCTGATATCGGCCCAGAACGCTTCGCTGCAGTACAACCTCCTCACGGAGCAGCTGCCGAACGCTCAGGCGAACCTTATCACGGATCTCGGCGTCGCGATACTGGAGGTTATAAACGGCCAGGTCGACGGTCTCGCGTGCGCGAAAGGCCAGGCTGAGATCTTTAAGGCGAGCCACTCCGAGCTGGACATCTGCCCCTGGGAATTTGAGATAACCGACGACGCGAACGTGGTCATGATCGCCAAGGGCGAGACTAAGCTCCTTGAAGCCATCAACAAGATCCTTGCCGAGTGCCTTGAGAAAGGCCTGTACGCAGGCTGGTACGAAGAAGCCAACAATCTCGCAATGAGCGAGTTTGCCAAAGAGGTCTCTATAGAAGATTGATCTTCCTGCGCTTAACGCTGCTACCGAGGGACTGCCGTTTACCCGGCGGTCCCTTCGCGGATGAAAGGATGTGCCCGCTTGCTTGAAAGAATCGTCATAATCTGGACCGGTTACTGGAAAATGTTCCTCGGCGAGGGCCTTGCGATAACTCTCTCGCTCTCAGCCACGACAGTCGTGTTCGGCGCGATCATCGGCTCGGCTCTCGCGCTGATGAAGATGTGCAGGATACTGCCGGTCAGATGGATAGCTTCAGCATATATCGAGGTGATACGCGGAACGCCCATGCTGCTGCAGCTGTACTTTTTCTATTTCATGATACCGAACAGCTTTGTCCTGACGCTTTTCGGATGGGTCCACAAGCTGATGATCTTATTCGGCTCGGAAGTCACGCAGAGGGACTTCGTAAAGTTCATGTGTATTGCCATCGCGCTGATCATCAACAGCTCCGCGTACGTCTCCGAGGTCATCCGTTCCGGCATACAGGCCGTCGACCGCGGCCAGACGGAGGCATCGCGCAGCCTCGGCCTGAGCGGAAAACAGACTTTCTTCCGCATCGTTTTGCCTCAGGCGGTGAAGAATATCCTGCCCGCCCTCGGAAACGAGTTCGTCATGATAATTAAAGACACCTCTCTGGCCTCCACGTTCTTTATCGGAGACCTGATGAGCGTGTACAACGTCGTGCGCGGCAAGACGTACCTCGTCATGGAACCTCTGATAGTCGTAGCGGCGATATACCTGGTATTGACGTACGTGCTGAGCAATCTCATCGCCGCCTGGGAGAGGAGGCTGAAAAAAGGTGACTGACAAGACTCCCGTAGAATATATAATCGAGACCGTCGACCTGCATAAGAGCTTCGGAAACCTGCACGTCCTCAAGGGCGTGAGCGAGCGAGTCCGCCCCGGGGAGGTAGTCTCCATCATCGGGCCCTCGGGGGGAGGAAAGAGCACCTTCCTTCGCTGCCTGAATCTGCTCGAGATCCCGGAGCGGGGGCATATATTCATCCACGGCGTCGATATAACAAAAAAAGGCGTCGACGTAAACCTGCACCGCAGAAAAATGGGAATGGTCTTCCAGCTTTTCAACGTCTTTCCCCATCTTACTGTAGAGCAGAATATCACTCTTGCTCCCGTGCTGACAAAAAAGAGCACGGAAAAAGAAGCGAAAGAGGCCGCAAGGGCGCTGCTCAGCCGCGTGGGACTGTATGACAAACTGAACGAAAAGCCGGGCCGCCTGTCGGGCGGGCAAAAACAGCGCCTGGCTATAGTCCGCGCTCTGGCGATGGAACCCGAGGTCATGCTTTTTGACGAGCCGACGAGCGCGCTTGACCCCGAGATGGTCGGCGAGGTGCTCGACGTAATACGCGAACTCGTGCACGGCGGCATGACGACCGTGATAGTCACTCACGAGATGGGATTTGCAAAAGAGGTCTCAAACAGGGTCCTTTTTATGGATGACGGCGTTATCGCTGAGGAGGGCACGCCCGATCAGATATTCAACAACCCCCGCAATCCCCGCACGAGAGAGTTCCTGAGCAAGGTCCTGCAGTAAAGCGATCAAAGGCGCCGGGGGATCTTCCTCCGGCGCCTGAATAATGCCGCCAGGGGACAACCCGGCAAAAGAAAGGAACGCACCGCAATGACGGACAACAAGCAATTTGTTTTCGATTACATCGACAATAACGCCGGCGTCTTCACGGACGTCAGCAGAAAGATATGGGAATACGCTGAGCTGTCGCTGAAAGAGCACGCCTCGGCGGCCCTCTATTGCAATGTGCTCCGCGACTTCGGTTTTGACGTCGAGGAGGGGATCTGCGGCATGCCGACCGCTTTTCTCGGCAGATGGGGCTCCGGGAGGCCCGTCATCGGCATACTCGGGGAGTACGACGCCCTCTCGGGGTGCTCTCAAAAAGCCGGGACCGCCGTAAAAGAGGAACTTGTACCGGGCGGGCCGGGCCACGGCTGCGGCCACAACATGCTTGGCGCCGGCTCTCTCGCGGCAGCGTGCGCCGTGAAGGCCTACCTCGAGAAAAAGGGCGGCCCCGGTACCGTGATATACTACGGCTGCCCCGGCGAGGAGGGCGGCGCGGGCAAAGCCTTCATGGCCAGAGAAAACGTCTGGCGCGATCTTGACGCGGCGCTGACATGGCACCCCGAGGACAAAAACGGCGTCTTCACGGGGAGCAGCCTCGCGTGCATCCAGAAGGAGTACATATTCAAGGGCCTCTCCTCTCACGCCGCTTCCACGCCGCACCTGGGGCGCAGCGCGCTTGACGCCGTACAGCTGATGAATATGGGCGTCGAGTTCATGCGGGAGCATATGAGCCAGGACTGCCGCGTCCACTACGCCATCACTGACGGGGGCGGCGTGTCGCCGAACGTCGTTCAGCCCGTCGCAAAAGTCCTCTATATGGTTCGCTCCACAAAGGTGAGCAGGGCTCTGGCGCTGCAGGAGCGCGTCGACAAGATAGCCCGGGCGGCCGCCATGATGACCGAGACGGAGCTGAGCGTCCGCTTCATAGACGGCCTTGCGGAGCTTGTCCCCAACTGCGCTCTTGAAGAGCTTTTATATGAAAACCTCCTGCTTGCGGGCGCGCCTTCCTACACGGAAGACGAGTGGGCATTCGCCCGCGCCCTCGTCGACTCCTACGAGGTGAGACCCGACGAAACGGCGGCGCAGCAGCTGTCAGGCGTGCTGAGCGCTGAGGACATTGCTTTCATAAACGAAAAAAGCGATAACTGCAAAAATCCCCTGCTCGATTTCGTGATCCCGTACAAGACGAGCGAGAAATGCATTATGGGCTCGACCGACGTCGGAGACGTGAGCTGGCAGACGCCGACTTCGCAGATAACCGCGGCCTGCTTCCCGAACAACTGCCCCGGCCACTCCTGGCAGAACGTCTCCTCCGGCGCTTCCTCTATCGGTGACAAGGGCCTTTTGTACGCGGGCAAGGTTATAGCGGCCTGCGCCGTGGACCTGTTTGAAGACCCCGGGCACCTCAGGAAGGCCCGGGAGGAATTTGAAAAGCGCACCGCCGCGGGCTACGACTGCCCGATCCCCCCCGACGCAGTCCCCACACCCGTCTGAGAGACCAGGCAGGCGCCGATACACACGCACCGCCCCGCACCCGATCGGATCCGCACCCCGGCCGCCGTGATGCTCCCGACGCATCACGGCGGCCGGTAGTGGCTGTTGACATTGAATTCGTTTGATGCGACAATATAATCAAATGATAGAAAAAAATAATCAAAATTCAGGGAGGTGACGGTCATGCCGAAAAAAGTCGCGCCCGACAATCAGAGCATCGTCAGTTTCAGCCTTATGGGCCCGGAGAGCGGCGGGCCATGCCTTGTCGATTCCCACGATGACAAGATAACGCGCATTCGGCCGTATTTTTATGATAAGGAATACACGGACAAACACTGCAATCCGTGGAAGATCGAGGCGAGGGGCAGCTCGTTTTCGGCTCCCGACCGCGTGACCATAACCCCGTTCGGCCTCGGCTACAAGAGCAGGGTATACTCTCCGAACCGCGTTCGCTACCCTCTCAAAAGGGTCGACTGGGATCCGAACGGAGAGCGCCACCCGGAAAACCGCGGCAAATCAAAGTACGTTCGCATCTCCTGGGACGAGGCGGCGCAGATCGTGGCGGACGAGCTCAAGCGGGTCAAGGAAAAATACGGCTGCGAGGCCGTGCTGTGCCAAGCCGACATGCACGGCGAGGGCAAGAACGTCGCTCCGAGCCACGGCTGCCCGAACAGGCTGCTCTCCCTCATGGGCGGCTATACTCTGCAGATGAGGAACCCCGACAGCTGGGAAGGCTGGTTCTGGGGCGCAAAATACGTCTGGGGCTGCGAGCCCGTCGGAGAGATGGCCCCCCAGACAAATCTCTACCCCGACATCGCAAAGCATTCCGACACGCTCCTTTTCTGGGGCTGTGACCCCGAAACCACGCCGCTTGGCGTCGTGAGCCATCTGCCGAGCAGGCTGTGCTACTGGTTCACGCAGATAGGCATAAAGAGCGTGTACGTGTGCCCCGACCTCAACTACGGAGCGGCCGTGCATGCCGACAAATGGATACCGGTTCTGCCGAACACCGACGCGGCTCTTCAGCTCGCGATCGCATACATCTGGCTGAGCGAGGGTACTTACGACAAGGAATACATCGCCAGCCACGCTTACGGTTTCGACAAATTCGTGGAATACGTTATGGGCGACGAGGACGGTATACCCAAGACGCCGGAGTGGGCCTCCGAAAAATGCGGCGTGCCCGAGTGGACCATCAAGGCCCTGGCGCGCAATTGGGCAAAAGAGGTCACGAGCATAATACACGGCAACGGGGGATGTTATATACGCGGCCCGTACTCCACGGAGCCCGCACGCCTTGAAGTTATGCTGCTCGGTATGCAGGGCCTCGGGAAACCCGGCGTGCACCAGGCCAAGATGATCGAGTGGAATCTGTGGAACAGGGACTACCCCATCCCATATCAGGGCACGTTCGTGCCAAAAATAACGGCAATCGCCGACCCGCTTCGCCCGGTCGACGGCGACGTTGACCCGCAGATCAACATGGACCGCTTCCAGCTGACAAAGGCTCAGAAGGAGCGGGCTCCGGAGCTTGTGAAGCTCTTCACGAAGCTGCCGGCCCCGAAGCAGTTCATCCCGCGCACGATGATACACCTCGCCATACTTGACGGGCACGCCGAGTGGCGCGGCCTCCAGGTATTCTCGTCGAGCCAGCAGCCGGACGAAAACAACATCCGCAAGCCGACGCAGCAGTACCAGTTTGAGAAGATGAAATACCCCCGCGACGGCTTGAGCAGGATACACATGATCTGGACCGACGCCCCCTGCCAGGTTACGTGCTGGAACCACGGCAACCTCATGATGGACGCCTACAGGCACGAGAGCATCGAATGCATTGTCGCACAGCACCCCTGGCTCGAAAACGACTGCTACTTCGCGGACATCATTTTCCCCGTGGCAACAAAGCACGAGATCAACGACCTGGGGAACGACATGTCCAGCGGAGCGTTTACATCGATATATCTCGAAGAGCCCTGCTGCCCGCCCGTAGGCGAGAGCCTGTCGGACTTTGACGTATGCGCGAAAGTGGCCGAAAAGCTCGGACCCGAATACTATGACGCCTATACGGACAACATGAGCGAGAAAGACAGGGTACGCTTCTTCTATAAGGCCACGGGGTGCGAAGAGTACATGTCCTGGGAAGAATTCAGCAGACGCAAGATCTTTGTAGTGCCGTGCAAACCGCGTGAGGAGACCGAAGCCCTGCCCGCGGGGCTCCGGAAGTTCTACGAAGACCCGGAAAACAATCCGCTTTCCACACCGACCGGAAAGCTTGAATACTACTCCACTCTGCTGGCGGAGCATACGCCCGACGACCCCGAGCGGCCTCCCGTTCCGCACTGGATAGAGAGCGGCGAGTGCCATGACGAGCGGTTCTGTTCGGTGAGGGAAAAGGACTTCCCCCTGCTTTGCATGTCAAACCACGGCCGGTGGCGCATGCACGCCCAGTGCGACGACATCATCTGGAACCGCGAGGTCGGCACGATGAAGATACGCGGGGAGGACGGCTACCAGTACGAACCCGTTTGGCTCCACCCCTCCGAGGCTGAAAAACGCGGGATCGTCCACGGCGACATCGTCAAGGTCTTCAACGAGCGCGGCATAGTGCTCTGCGGAGCGTACGTCACTGAGCGTCTGATGCCTCGCACGTGCTACGTGGACCACGGCTCGCGCCTTGACCCGATTATCCCGGGCTGGCTCGACCGCGGCGGGGCGATCAACACGATAACTCCTCTGAGCAACCTGTCCAAGAACGCCACGGGCATGGCCGTATCGGGTTTTCTTGTCGATGTCCAGAAGGTCACCCCCGAGGAGTGGGCCGAGTGGAAAAGCAGCTACCCCGAGGCATTTGAAAGAAAAATCGACCCCGCCGCAGGAGTGTGCCTCGAAGGCTGGCTCGCGGACGATCAAACCGGCAGCCGAGATTAAGGCCCCCTCCGGCCGCAAACCACACGAATTACCGAAAA
>Ga0123335_1000931_pt1 | contig 49243 bp, 52 predicted proteins | sample BiotimSIPDNA_2_FD_89707 | JGI IMG/M metagenome (GOLD analysis project Ga0123335, IMG submission 89707) | Anaerobic biogas reactor microbial communites from Washington, USA - Biogas_R2 time_0 SIP DNA | ecosystem: Engineered > Bioreactor > Anaerobic > Unclassified | place: Washington, USA...
ACATTTACTAATAAGGCTGCAAAAGAAATGAAAGATCGTATTTTTCACTTAATAGGAGATGAAGCTAAACATATTCAGATTTCGACTTTTCATTCTTTTGGTTATAAAATTTTAAGAGATAATCACGAGTTATGCCAATTAGGTAATAATTTTACTATTTTAGATGAAACCGATGTTTTGAGTTTGATAAAAAGGATTTTAAAGCAGTTAAATTTAGATGATAAACATTATGTTCCTAAAATTGTTAGAAGTAAGATTAGTAACGCAAAAAACGAAATGATTTCTTGTCAAGAATATGAAAAATATTGTCATACTTCTTTTGATGAAACGGTTTGTAGAATCTATAAAGAATATACTAAATTGTTAAAAAATAGTAATGCAGTAGATTTCGATGATTTATTATTGTTGCCAATTTCTTTGCTTAAATCAAATCCTGATGTTTTAAAATTTTATCAAGAAAAATATCGTTATATCTTGATTGATGAATATCAAGATACTAATACTGTTCAATATATTTTAACAAATTTGATTGCGTCTAAATATCAAAACATTTGTGTAGTAGGAGATATAGATCAATCAATATATGCGTTTAGAGGTGCTAATTATCAAAATATTTTGAATTTTGAAAAAGATTTTTCTAAAGTTAAAACTTTTATTTTAGAAGAAAACTATCGTTCTACAAAAAACATTTTAGCTTTAGCAAATAGTTTGATTAAAAACAATAAATCTCGTAAAGAGAAGAATTTGTGGACATCTCGCGAAGAAGGAACTAAACCAAGATATTATCGTTTGGAAACAGAAAAAGATGAATCATCTTTAATAGTTTCTAAAATTAAAGAGTTTATTTATCAAGGGGTTTCTTTAGATGAAATAGCAGTTTTATATCGAACAAATGCCCAATCAAGAATAATAGAGGAAAAATTTTTAATGGAAAATATTCCTTATCAAATTGTTGGTTCTTATGCTTTTTATAATCGTAAAGAAATTAAAGATTTAGTTAGTTATTTAAAATTAATTCACAACGAAAAAGATGATTCTAGTTTATTGAGGTGTATTAATACTCCAAGAAGAGGGATTGGAGATAAAACTATTGAAATTTTAGAGTTTAAAAGCTCTTTAGAAAACAAAAGTATTTTTGAAGTTATAGATAGTGGAAAAGAATTAAAATTTAAAGAAATGATTTTAGATTTTAAAGAAAAATCTAAGGAGATTAGTTTAACAGAATTAGTTGATTATATTTTAGATAAAAGTGGTTTTAAAGAATCTTTAGAATTAGATAAAACAATAGAATCTTCGATTCGATTAGAAAATATTGAAGAATTTAAATCAATTACTCTTTCTTTTGATGAAAAGTCTGAAAACATTACTTTGGAAGATTTTTTAATGGAGATAAGTTTAGTTAGTAATAGTGATCAAATTGAAAGTGTTTTTGGTAAAGTTTCTTTAATGACGATTCATTCTGCTAAAGGATTAGAATTTGAGGTTGTTTTAATAGCAGGAGTTGAAGAAGGATTAATACCACATACTGCTTATGGTTCTTTTATTAACTCTTTTGAAACAGATTTAGAAGAAGAGCGAAGACTATTTTATGTAGCAATTACAAGAGCTAAAAAGCATTTAATAATGACTAGTGTGAAGATGAGAATGCTTTTTGGTCAAAGAAAAGAAAAAGAAGAAAGTACTTTTATTGAAGAAATAGAAGAATCTTTGTTTGAAAGAATTGGATCAACAAAAAAGATTAATTATCAAGAAATGTATTACGTAGATGAAGATTTAAAATATAATGTTGGTGATTTAGTTAAACATAAAGACTTTGGTGAAGGAATTATTGTGGGAATAGATAAAAATGTTTTAACTATTTCTTTTCCATACCCTTTTTTAATTAAAAAAATTATGAAAAATCATATTGGAATTACAAAAATTAACAAATAATTTTGGTATAATAATTTTGAGAAAACAGGTGATAAAATGGATTTTAATAAAAGAAGAAAAGAATTAATTGATTTAATTGAAAAGTATAATTATGAATACTATACTTTAGCGCAACCTACTGTGTCAGATCAAGAATATGATCGATTAATGTTAGAATTATTAAAAATAGAAGAAAATCATCCGGAATTAATTGATGAAAATAGTCCATCACAAAGAATAGGTGGAGAGATTTTAAAAGAATTTGAAAAAGTTGTTCATCAAAAACCTCTTTTAAGTTTAAGTAATGTTTTTAATGAAGAAGAGATAAGTTCTTTTGTTGATAAAACAAGAGAGTTTAGGTCAGATTTTGTTTGTGAATTAAAAATAGATGGGTTATCTGTTTCTTTAATTTATAAAGCTGGCAAATTAGAAAAAGCTGCAACTAGAGGAGATGGAATAATTGGTGAAGATATTACAGTTAATGTTAAAACAATTAAATCAATACCTCTAGTATTAAAAGATAAAATCGATCTTGAAGTTCGTGGTGAAATTTATATGAGCAAAAAAGTTTTTCAAGAGACAAATGAAAAGAGAGCATTAGAAGGGAAAGAATTATTAAAAAACCCTCGTAATGCAGCCGCAGGTAGTGTTAGAAACTTAGATTCACAAATTACAGCTCAAAGAAGATTAGATTCTTTTATTTATCAAATTGTTGATCCTCAGAGATACAATTTAAAAACTCATTATGAAGCTTTAGAATATTTAAAAGGACTTGGTTTTAAAATTAATCCTAACATTAAAAAAATTAGTGATTTAAATGGTATTTTAAATTATGTTGAAGATTGGACTAAAAAAAGAGATACATTACCTTATGAAATTGATGGAATTGTATTAAAAGTAGATGATTTTGTTATTCAAAATAAATTAGGTTTAACAGCTAAATATCCAAAGTGGGCTACTGCATATAAATTTCCTCCTCAAGAGGTTACGACCAAACTTAAAGATATTATTTTTACTGTTGGAAGAACAGGGCAAATAACTCCTAACGCTATTTTAGAACCAGTATTAGTCCAAGGATCGTTAATAAGTAAAGCTACATTGCATAATGAAAAATTTGTAATAGATAAAGAAATTAAGATTGGAGACATTGTCAGTATTAGAAAAGCTGGAGATGTTATTCCTGAAGTTGTTGAAGTTAAAAAAAATAGAAGAACTGGCCAAGAAAAAGATTTTGTGATGATTGATCGTTGTCCAATCTGCAAGAGTTATTTAGTTAAAAAAAAGACAGAAGCAGATTATTTTTGTTTAAATAAAAATTGTCCAGCTCGAAAAATTGAGGAAATAGTTCATTTTGTTAGTCGAAATACCATGAATATCGATGGTTTAGGAGAAAGAATAGTTGAAGATTTATATAATTTGGGATATTTGAAAGATATAGTAGATATTTACCTGTTGAAAAATTATAAAACAGAAATCATGTCTTTAGAAGGATATGGAGAAAAAAGTTTTCAAAATATGATTGAAGCTATTGAAAAAAGTAAAAATATTTCGTTAGAAAAATTACTTTTTGGATTAGGAATTAAACAAGTAGGAGAACAAACATCTAAGTTTTTAGCTCGTAAATATTTAAAATTAGACAACATAATGAAATTAACAATTGAAGAATTAATTAAAAACAAGGATATTGGTCCTGTTATAGGTAAAAATATTGTTGAGTATTTTTCTGACGAAAAAAATATAGAATTAATTAAAAAATTAAGAGAAAATCAAATTAATTTTAATTATTTAGGTAATATTGATCAAGAGAGTAGTCTTTTAAATTTAAGTTTTGTTTTGACTGGCTCTTTATCAAAACCCAGAACAGATTACCAATCTTTATTAGAAGAAAAGGGTGCAAAGGTTACAGAGAGTGTTTCTAAAAATACTAATGTTGTTCTTGTAGGCGAAAACCCTGGTTCTAAATATGAAAAAGCATTAAAGTTAGGAATCGAAATTTGGGATGAAAATGATTTTTGGAAAAATATAAAAAAATAAGACTAAAAAGCAGTCTTATTTTTTCTTACTCTTATAACGGATTCTAATCTAGTAGCTCTTAATATTTGATTATCTAATGAACCATAAGACATATCTAATTCTAATAAATGACCATTATTAAAAACAATAGTAGTTAAGTTGTTTTTTTTGTGATAATTTTCAATGTTTTTTAATGATATCCATTGACATTCATATAATCTGGGAGAACTAGTAGGAAAAAAGATAATCTCTCTTGATTCTTCAATTATAATTGGAGCTTTATGTGAAACGCCAATCAATTTTTTTGTTCCACAGGCTCTTCCTTTATAACTACTTCCAAAAAAAGCGCAACTATTTTCGACGATTTGCATTGGTGTTTGTTGAACTGTAAAGCTATTATCTTTTTCCATTACTTTTGAACAATAGTTATCAATTGGAATGATTGCTAAGGTCTCATTAGAAATTTCATAAGTTTTCATTTTGTCACCTCCTTATTATTTATTTTTACTTTTTTTAGATACTACTCCTTTATTTTACAAAATAATTGATTAATAATTTGTCGATTTTTATAAAAAAATCATTTTTCTCGTTTGTTAAAAAAACTAACTTATAGTATAATAATGATGGAGTGTGAAAAATGAAAATTTTTAAGAATATAAAATGGTTAGTTTTATTTTTTATTTTAGCTTTCATAGCTTTCGGTTTATGGTTATGTAAAGATTTATTTATTAATAGTGATGGCCCAATTTATGGTAATCGCACTGATTTTATTAAGGATATTGAATTTACAGAAACACAAAAAACAGAATTAAATGAATTTTTAAAATCTCAAGCTGGAGTAGTTAATGCTAAAACAGTAGAACATGGTATTATTATTAACGTTATTATATATGTGGAATCTGATGTTACAATTGCAGAAGCTAAAAAAATAGCTGAGAGTTCTTTAGAAAAATTTCCTGAAGATATTTTAAAAAATTATGATTTGGGTTTTTTAATTGATACTGAGTCAGATGAGGAAACTAAAGTTTTTCCTATTAATGGTAGCAAAAACCAAAAAAGTTTAGAAATAATATGGTAGTAGGTGAATAGATGAAAAATAGCAAAAAAAGAAAATTTTTAATTGTTCCTGCTTTCTTTCTTGTTTTATTAACAAGTTTAATTTTATACATTATTTATAATCCTTTAAGTGAAAGTGATGTTTCTTTAAATGTTTTTGAAGAACGTTGGTTAGCATCTAATAAAAATAAGGTTATTAATATTTATTTGCCTGTAGATGTTCCTTTAGCAACTAAAGATGGAAAAGGTGTAAGTTTCGATTTTATTTCTTATTTAGAAGAAAAAACAGATTTAGAATTTAATAAAAATTCTTATATAAAAACAGATGAAATTTCTGATGAAGAAAACAACTTTGTTTTGTTAGAAGCTAACGAACAAGAAACAGATCAACAATTAGTTTTTTTCACAGATAATTATGTTGTTTTGAGCAATGAAAGTGTTGGTTTGAAGAAAGTCTCATCTTTAACTGGTAAAGTTGGAGTATTAGAAAACGATTATAAATTAATTGAAAATTATATTTTAAATGAGAACTTAATTTTAAACAAATATTCACAAAGTAATGATATGTTTTCAGCTCTTGACAATGAGGAAGTTCAATATTTAATTTTATCTAAAGTTTTATATTTAGATAAAATCATTGAAAAAAATTATAATGTAATTAACGTTTTAAATGATTTGTCTCGCAAATATGTTTTATCTTTAGGAAAAAATGACAAAGATTTAAATAATATTATTAATAAATTCTATCAAAAATGGCAAACAGAAGAATTAATTAAATCATATAACAAAGAATTATTTGATTTATACGCTTTAATTAAACAAATTGACGATAAAACTAAGACTGAATTTATTAGTAAAAGATATGTTTATGGTTACTTAGAAACAATACCTTATGATAGATTTAGTAAAAACGAATTATTAGGAATTTCTGGAGAATATTTAAATAATTTTATGGATTTTTCAAAAGTAGAATTTAGTTTTAAAGGATATAATAATTATAAAGAATTAAACGAAGCCTTTCTGTCTGGAGAAGTTGACTTTGCCTTTAATTATTATGATTTAAAAAAGATTAATGGAAAAAATACAAACGATATTGTTTACAGTGATTATTATGTTTTAACTAAAAAGAATAACGTTGTGATAGATACTTTAAAATCATTAAAAAAAGAAGTATATTTAATTGAAGGAACAAAATTAGCAAAAGAAATTAAAGACAACAGTAACTTTCTAGTAAAAGAAGTGAAAAAACCTGTTGATTTAAAAGAAAAAGAGATTATTATTGTCGATAATAATACTTATATTTATTATAAAGATAAGATTTTTAACGAATATTTTATTGCATATTCTGGTAAACTTGATGAAAACTATGGCTATATTGTGAATAATAAAGAAAGCAATGATATGTTTTTTAATATTTTTAATTATTATATTTCTAGTGTTAATCACGAAAAATATAAATATATTGGTATAAATAATTTAACTGATAAAAGAATTGAATTTGATTTATCTTTTCTTTGGTTATATGTAATTTTATTTCCTTTAACATTGTTTATGATTCTTTATTTTTTAAAACAAAGATCAAAAAAACAAAAAATGAGAACAGATATGAAATTAAAATATATTGATCCATTAACATCAATTAAAAATCGTTATTATTTAAATTGTAATATGTGTAAGTGGCAAGAAAACAATACTTTCCCTCAAGCTATAATTATTGTCAATATCAATCGTTTAAAAGATATTAATGATGTTTATGGTCATGAAGCAGGGGACAACGTTATTAAAGAAGCTGCAAATATTTTGATTAAAAACCAAGTGGATAGATCTGACATAGTTCGAACAGATGGAAATGAATTTTTAATTTATTTACTATCTTATGATGAACAATTTGTTAGTTCATATGCTAAAAAGATAAGTAAACTTCTAAAAAATTTACCACATGAAAATGGTGCTACAACGGGATATAGTATGATTGAAGACGATATGAAAACAATTGAAGATGCCATTAATGAAGCTATATTAGATATGGCTACTAATCGTGAATTAAGACAAAACAATGAATCGTGAGGTAGTAAAATATGTTAAAAAAGATTTTTAACTTATTAAAGAGAATTATTGAAATTAATAAAAAACCAATTATGAGCATTTTACCAGGACAATTGGCTTTCTTTTTCATTTTAGCTATTCCATCTTTAGTAGCTTTAGTTGGTATTATAGCTAATCTATTATCTTTATCGACAGTAGAATTTATAAATTTAATAAAAAACACTTTACCTTCAACAACAAGTAATTTAATTATTCCTGTTATTGATGGAAGTGGATTAACTGGTAGTGTTTTATTTTTTGCTGTAGGAGCTATTTTTATGGTTTCTAATGGAGCATATGCTATTGTAGTTACATCAAACACTATTTATAATGAAAATAATAATAGCGAATTAAAGAAACGTTTAAAAGCTTTTTTTATTGTATTTTTATTGATCTTTTTGATTTTATTTATTATTGTAGTTCCAGCTTTTGGAAGCAGTATTTTAAATATTTTAAAAGAATTTGCTTATTTAGAGGGAATAATTGACAATTTAATCTTTTTATATGGCATTATAAAATTACCTTTATCATTTTTCTTTATTTATTTTATTATAAAATTAATTTACACTATCGCTCCAGATGTCTCTATCAAAAGCAGAGAAGTAACTAAAGGTGCTTTATTAACAACTTTTTTATGGATAATTGTTATTGAAGGATATTCTTACTATGTTACAAATGTTGCTAATTATAGTGCGTTCTTTGGTAATATTGCTAACTTAATTATTTTATTAGTTTGGTTTTATATTTTATCTTATATTTTTGTGTTAGGAATGGCAATTAATGCTGGAGTTAGTGAAGATAAAACAAAAACAGGTTAAAGCCTGTTTTTTTTGTTTTCAATAATAAAAATAAATGATATAATGAACTAAGATTATTTATGGAGGACTTATGAAAAAAATTAAAAAATATTTTAAAAATTTTTCTTTTGATAAAGTAATTAAATCCATAAAGAAATATGATTATAAAAAGAATTTAAAGATAAATATTTTATTTGTAGTAACAGTAATTTCTCTTTTGTTAAATGATGTTATTTTAAGAATGGTAACAGTTGGTAATTTTTTAGATATAAAGCCTTTATTAGGATCGTTATCTTTTATCTTGTTAATTTTAGCACCTTCTTATTTATTTAAGCCAAAGAATCAGATCTTTTATTTGTTAATAATTTCAATTTTACTAACAGCAATTTGTATAGTGAATAGTATTTATTATAATTATTATTTATCTTTTGCGTCTTTTTCATTATTAAAAACGTCTCTACAAGTCATTGATGTAGCAGATGCGGTTACTAAAAATGCTATGGAATTAAAAGATTTTTTCTTTGTTTGGCAGCCCATTGTAATCTTATTTTTATATTTATATTTAAATCATCAAAATTATTTTAAAATTTTTAAAAAAGATAAATCAAGAAAAAAAGGATTTATAACTTCTGTTTTAATCTCTATTATAATTTTTTCTTTCTTTTTTGTTAGTTTGGATTCTTTAGAAAAAAGTCGTTTTATTAAACAGTGGAATCGCGAATTCATCGTTATGAAGTTTGGTATTTATATTTATCAATTAAATGATGCCTTTGTAAATATTAGTCCAAAATTTAATTCTGTTTTTGGTTATGATGAAATGTCTAAAAAAATAAAAACATATTATGAATCAAAAGAACAAACAAAAACAAATAATTATACTAATATTTATAAAGATAAAAACATCATTATGATTCATGCTGAAAGTATGCAACAATTTTTAATTAATTTAAAAATAAATGGTGTAGAAATAACTCCTAATTTAAATAAATTGTTTCATTCTGGAATAGGATTTACTAATTTTTATAGTCAATCGGGAGTGGGAACAAGTAGCGATACAGAATTTTCATTAAACACTTCATTATTGCCATCTACTAATGGAACAGTTTTTATTAGTTATTGGGATCGTGAATATATAGCTATACCAAACATATTAAAGGAACAAAATTACTATACTTTTAGTATGCATGGTAATAAAGGTGATATGTGGAACAGAGAAACAATGCACAGAACTTTAGGATATGATCGTTTTTATAGTATGAAAGATTATGAAATTGATGAAGTAATTGGTTTAGGTTTATCAGATAAGTCTTTTTTTCATCAATCTGTAGAAAAAATTAAAGAAATAGATCAAAAATACGAAAAATATTATGGAACTTTAATTATGTTGACGAATCATACACCATTTTCAGAAGTTGATAAATATGGAGAATTAAATCTTAGTTTAGAAGTAGAAATAACAAACGAAGAAGGAGAAACCGAGAAAGTAATCAGACCTTATTTAGAGGGGACTTTTTTAGGAGATTATTTAAAAGCTGCTCATTATGCTGATGCAGCTTTAGGAGATTTGATTGCTGATTTGGATCGAGAAGGTTTATTAGAAGATACGATTATTGTTCTTTATGGGGATCATGATGCAAAAATACCTAGAAAAGAATATAATTATATGTATAATTATGTTCCTCAAACAGACGAATTTTTAACTGAATTAGATGAAGGATATGTTTTATTTGATTATTATGCTTATGAATTGAATCGAAAAGTGCCATTTATCATTTGGGAAAAAAATATGAAAAAACCTTTGCAAGTAGATAAAGTAATGGGAATGATTGATGTATTGCCTACCTTAGGTAATATGGTAGATTTTAAAAGTGAATATTCTTTAGGAAACGATATTTTTAACATAGAAGACAATTATGTGGTTTTTCCAAATGGTAATTGGTTAACAAAAGATGTTTATTTTTATAATAAAAAACAAGAATTTAAACTATTATCTGAAACAGCAATTATTTCAACGGATTATATCGAAAATTATACTAAAAAATCCGAAAACAAATTAGAAATTTCTAACGGAATAATTATTTATGATTTTATTAAAAAATCGAAAGAATCATTAGAAGTTTTAGAAAGCAATAAGAGGTAAATATTATGAAAATAGTTAAATGTTTTATATTTTTAATTTTAATATTTTTAATTAGTTTAACAATTTATCAATTTGTAAAAAAACCAAAAACTAGTGAACCGGTTATTATTAGCAAAATTGAAACATATGGTTATAATTTAGAAGATAATAAAACCAAATTATATAGTACATATTTTGAAACTTTAAAAAAAGAATTAAACAAAGAAGAAGTAGATCAACAAAAATATGCCGAGTTAATTGTTAAGTTATTCATTTCTGATTTTTATGATTTGGATAGTAAAATTACAAAAAACGATATTGGAGGATTACAATTTATTAAATCTGAAGCGTTAGATAACATGGTTATAAAAGCTAAAGATACTATTTATAAATATGTAGAAAATAATGTTAATAAAGACAGAAAGCAAGTCCTACCCAAAGTTAAAGATATAGTTGTAGAAACAGTAGAAGAAACAACTTATAATTTTGATGATAAAAATGATTTGGTTGCGTATAAAGTCAATGTTTATTGGCAATATGTTAAAGATTTAGGATATCAAGATGAAGCAATTTTTATTTTATTGAAAAATGAAAAAAAATTAGAAATAGTTGAAATAAGAGAAAGATAATTATTATCTTTCTCTTTTTACGTAAAGCACAAAATAAATCATTTAAAATGTATCATATTGTTTATCTTTTTGTTATAATTTTATTAGAATAATGGAAAAATATTAGTTGGAGGTGGAATAATGAAAAAGATAATTTTATATGTGCTAACAGTTTTGTTTGTTTTTTCTTTTTCGATCGTTTCTCTTTCAGCTGATGAAATAGTTGTTGGAAAAATTTCGTATTCTGATACTAATGTTAGAGTACGAATTGCTCCAGGAACTAATAATGAAGTGGTAGCTGCTTTGGATTTTGGACATGAAGTTAATATTTTAAATTATGTTAATCCAGCTCGTAGTAATCCAGATGATGGATATAATTGGTACAATGTTTCTTTTGTTTTAGATGGAGAAAACAAAACTGGTTATATTAGAGCAGATTTGATAGCTGTGTTATCTCCGCCAATTCAAGACGGAACAGAACCGACTACTGAATATGAAACAGAATTATTTAAAAAAGGTTTCCCATCATCATATTGGCCTTATTTAAAACAATTACATGAATTGTATCCTAATTGGGAATTTGAAGCTTATGACACTTTAGAAAGTTGGGATTACGTATTAACTCAAGAAAGTTATGATCGTAAAAGTTTAATACAAGGGAATGAAGGATATCGTGCGACAGATGATAACTCTTATAATTGGTTGACTAACACATGGAAAGTAAAAGACGGAACAAATTGGTATAATGCTAATACTCAAACGATAGCATATTATTTAGACCCTAGAAACTTTTTAGATGAAAGAAAAATTTTTATGTTTGAAAAATTAAGTTTTCACGATGGAGTTGATTATATACCGTTAGTTCAAAATTTATTTAACAATACATATTTACAAGCAGGTTCTACTGATGGAAGTGTTACTTCTTTCGCTAGTACTTTTGTCGAGGCAGGAAATCAATACAGAGTTAGTCCATTACATTTAGCTGCAAAAAGTTTAATCGAGACAGGAAAAGGAAGCCCAGGGCATCCACCTGTCGTAACTTCAGGGGCGCCTTTTGATTATTGGGTATTAAAATCAGATGAAAATTCAGCTTGCGGTTCTGAGGCTTATTCTAAAGGTGAATGTAAAATTAGAACATTATCTAGATATTATAATTTTTTTAATATAGGAGCTTACAATACTTCTTCAGGCAATATTAATTCTAATTGGAAACAAGGTTTAATATATGCGAAGGGACAATTGAGTTCATCATATACAACTAATGGTAGACCTTGGGATAATGCTTATAAAGGTGTTATGGGAGGTTCTCAATTTATATCGGGAAGTTATATTAGTATTGGTCAAGACACACCTTATTTTCAAAAATGGGATGTTGTTAACAATGGTGGAAGTAAATTTAGTCATCAATATATGCAAAACATTGTCGCTCCATTATCTGAAGCGATAAGAACTTATAATTCTTATTTGAAAGAAGGAATATTAAATTTACCTTTTATATTTAAAATACCTGTTTATCGAAATATGCCCGTTTCAACAGCTTTACCACCTTCAGGTAATCCTAACAATATGTTGAAAGCAATAAAAATAAATGCTGTTGGTTTGACTAATTTTGAGTTTGAAAAAACAGAATATACTTATTATGTTAACACTATAGTTAATTCCTTAACGATTGAAGCAATTCCTGTAGTTTCAACTGCAACTATAACTGGAAGTGGAATAGTTACTTTAAATTCTGAAACGACTATTAGAAACGTTGTTGTTAAAGCTAAAAACGGTAGCGAAAAGACTTATAAAATAACAATAATAAAGACAGATACAGTTCCTATAACTAATAGTGAGTTATTTAAAAAATTAAAATATAATTTAAATTCTAGTTATTTATCTAATGTAGGGTTAAATAAAATGCCTGAGACTATTATTGGTGATATTAAAAAAACAAATTCTTTAATTGATGTTAGAATAACAAATTCTGCTGGTGAAACAAAGACATCTAAATTAGCAACTGGAGATAAAATAATTATAAACAATAGAGAAGAAATCGGAGAATACACTATAGTTATAAATGGAGATGTTGATGGTAATGGTGAAGTTGATATTAAAGATTTATTATTAACTAGAAAAAAAATATTAGGTTATACATTAACTGGACCTTATCTTTTAGCTGCTGATGTAAATAATGATGGCGATATTAAAATTGATGATTTATTAAAAATAAGAAAACATATCTTAGGATATGATGTAATCAAATAGGAGGATTTATGAAGAAAAAAATATTAATTATAACTTTTTTATTTCTTTCTATATTTTTGTTTAGTCCAATTAAATTAGAAGCTGCTACAGCATATATAAAAGCTACTCCATCTAAATCGACTGTTTTAGTCGGAAACAAAATAAATGTTACTGTAAGAATTTCATCTTCAGTACCGATTGGATCGTGGTATTATAATTTATCGTATAATTCATCTTATTTAAGATTGAACTCAGGAGACGTTACTGTTGTAGATTCTGCTACAAACTCTAATATATATAGCAAGACATATACTTATACATTCACAGCATTAAAATCAGGAAATGTAAGTGTTAGTACTAAAAACGCTTCGGTTTTATCTTTTAGTGAAAGCTATATGACACCTTCTATTTCTCCGGCATCATTTAAAATTATGACTTTAGCACAGTTAGAAGCAACATATAGTTCTAATAATTACTTATCAGAATTAAAAGTTCAAGAAGGAACTTTATCTCCAGCATTTAATAAAGATACTACAAAATATACAATAGAATTAGAACCAGAAACAGAAAAAATCAACGTAAGTGCCAAAACAATCGATTCTAAAGCTGATATAAAAGGAACGGGAGAAATATCTGTAACCGAAGGATTAAACGTTATAAATGTGGTTGTAACGGCTGAGAATGGTAAAACAAAAACTTATCGAATTGAAGCGACAGTTAAAGAACTAAAACCAATTGAGATAACAATAGATAAGAAAGTTTATACAATAGTTAGAAAAGATAATTTATATACTCCACCAATTGATTTTGATAAAACAACAATTAAAATGGAAGAAGAAGATGTTTTAGCGTATCAAAATGAAAAAATAGGAGTTATAGTTGGATTAAAATCAGAAGACAACGAAATAGATTTGTATTTATATGATTCAATTAAAAATGATTACAAAAAGTACATAGCTATAAGTTTTAAAAATAGTAACTTATATTTAAGTGATAACCATTCTCAAATACCGGTGGGTTATAAAGAAACGGAACTTGAGTTAGGGGATAACTTAATAAAGGCTTGGACTTATAATAAAAATAAAAACTTCTTTCTTATTTATGGTATTAATACTGAAAACGGAGAAGAAGGTTTTTATCAATATGATAAGAAAAACAATACTGTTCAAAGATTTTTTGATGATCAAATAAAAGATCTGATTAAAAACGATAATTTTGATAAACTAGTTATTTATGTTTTAGGAGCAGTTGTTGGGGTTTTAATAATTAAAGACATAGTTATTTTAATTACAAAAATATTTAAAAAGAAAGATGTTGTTGAAGATGTCGATTTAACAAGATCTAATAAAAAAAAGAACAAATAATTGTTCTTTTTTTTATTCTTCATCAGAAGGTTCTTCAATTGGATCTGTAGTTAATTCTTCCTCAGTTTCTTCTTCCTCAGTTTCTTCTTCCTCAACAATAGGTGTTATCTTTTTAACTATTCTTATTGTTATTCCTGCGCTTTTAGCAATTGAAATTAAAGATTTTGGAGGAATGCTTTGTTCAAGAAACTGTCCATCTTCATATGCTTCAGAATCCGTCTCATATTCTTCAAAAGTAATATCAACTCCGTTTTCTAATCCCCAATTAGAAATATAAGTTTTAGATTTACCAATAAAGCTTGGAACTGTAGCAATGGTTATTGAACCAAAAATGTTTTTACCAATAACTTTTGGTTGATACTCTTCTTTTATAGAAAAAGAGAAGTTTTTAATTAATTCTGGTTTTTCTAATTCTAAGTTTATTTTCATAGCTTTAACAACAGCTTTTAAACTATCTGGATAATAAACTTGATTTGATAATCCTTGTTTAAGTCTTTCGTCATAAATAGTCATACCTTTAGTTTCTAAATATAATTTTTCAAATCCTAAAAGATCAACATCTTTTCCTACATTATTTAAAATGTTTTTACCAACATTGTAAAAAGATAAGATTTGATTAGTGGTAAAATTTGTATCGATATTTTGTTGAACTAAATCTAAAACGTTATATAAAGTATTAATATCTCTGATTGTTTTAACTTTATTAAATAAGGCTTGAACAATTAATTGTTGATTTTGTCCTCTAACAAAGTCACTACTTTCATAATTTGTCCATTTTTCTCCACAAACTGAATTTGGATGTCTATTTCTCGCTAAAGCTAAGGCTTGTTCTCCATCTAAAGTTTGTAATCCTTTTTCAACGTAAACAGTATTTTTACCCCAATTTCGATTACTATCTTGTTCACAGAAAGAATACGGAATATCAACTTCAACACCACCAACAGCATCTACTAAATCAACAACACCTTTGAAATTAACTTTAATATAATAATCAATATTGATTTTTGTAAAGTTTTCAATTGTTTTTTCCATACAGCCAACATCATGCCAAGCGGCATGAGTTATTTTATTTTGGTTTTGATTTGGAAAACAAGCGATTGGAACAAAAGTATCACGAGGAATACTTAACATTGTCGTATTTAATGTATTAGGATTAAAAGTTATTACCATAATAGAGTCACCATTAAAAGATGTTGATTGAGAAATATCATCTTTTTCTGAGTCAACTCCTAATAAGAGAAGAGCAAAAGGTTTTTCAATATTGCTTACCACTTCAGTTTCTGTGATCTTTTTAGCGACTTTTTTTTCTTTACTAGTTATTTCAAATAAATCCTCTTTTATGTTTTCAAACTTTTCAACTGACTTAAACATCGTTTCGTAATTGTTAGGTAAAAAGATAGCATTAACTTCTTTTTCATATAGAGCATCTAATAAAGATAAAAAGCTATCATAAGTTACTAAAGATTTGTCGTTTATCTGTTCATCTTTAATAATTTCCATACTGATAATATAACCATCAAAAGAATCTTTATTGTTAATTATTCCGATTTTTTTATTTTTTAAATCACTAGTTGTTTTAATATTTGATTCCTTTAATGTTAAAAGAGAAGTGGTATAAGTTATTTCAGTTTTATTCATTCTATTAATAGAAGAGTAAACTTTATTAATATAGTAAATACCAATTCCTTCAATCAAAACAAAAGAAAACATTAAAAATAAAAATAAAATCAACATAATTGGTTTTTTACTTTTATATTTAAATGCTTTAATTAAAAACAAAAGACAAATAATGCTAATTGCTCCGATTCCTAAATAGCGAAGATAATTTTCAATGTTATTTAATAATAATATATTATAAATTAAAATTCCTGTAGTTAATAATGTGATTAAAGACAGAATTAATAATGTTTTTCTGATTTTTTTCTTTAGTTTCATTTTGTCCTCCATGTTCCTTAATTATAAACCATAAAAATAATAATGACAATATAGTTAAAAATAAATTTTGTTTTTTTACGATTATGCTTGCATTTTATTTTTCTTTTCTGTTATAATTAATATCGTGACTGCTTAGATGTGCAAGGTTGCTGATACACCAGGTTGAGTTGTTTATTCAAAATGGTGGACAGGTTATTTGGACGGAGCAAGTCTATACGAGATATAGGCGAAGGGAGGATATTATGACAAATAAGGTTCGTATCAAATTAAAAGCTTATGATCATAGAGTTTTAGATCAAGCTGCAATGAAAATTGTTGAATCAGTTAAAAGAACTGGTGGAGAAGTTAGTGGTCCAGTACCATTACCTACTGAAATTGAAAAATATACAATTTTGAGAGCTGTTCATAAATATAAAGATTCACGTGAACAATTTGAAAGAAGAACACATAAGAGACTTATTGACATTAATAACCCAAGTAAGGAAACGATAGAGGCATTAACTCATATTGATTTACCTAGTGGTGTTAATATTACAATTAATAATAAATAATTAGAGGAGGAAACTATGAAAGGAATCTTAGGCCGCAAACTAGGAATGACACAAGTTTTTACACAAAACGGTAGATTAATTCCAGTAACGGTAATCGAAGTAGAACCTAATGTTGTAACTCAAATCAAAACAAAAGAAATTGATGGTTACGAAGCAATTCAATTAGGTTTTATGACAAAAAAAGAAAAATCAAGTAACAAGCCTGAATTAGGGCATGTTAAAAAAGCTAATACAACGCCTAAGCGCTTCTTAAAAGAACTTAGAGGAGTAGATGTTTCTCAATATACATTAGGACAAGAAGTAAAAGCAGATATATTTACAGCTGGAGAAATTGTTGATGTAACAGGAACAACAAAAGGAAAAGGAACTCAAGGAGTTATCAAAAGACATAACCAATCAACTGGTCCAATGTCTCATGGTTCTCAATACCATCGTGGTGTTGGTTCGATGGGAACAATGAAACCAATGAGAGTTTTTAAAGGAAAAAAATTACCAGGACGTATGGGAAATGAAACAGTTACAATTCAAAATTTAGAAATTGTTTCAATCGATATGGAAAATAATTTAATTTTAATTAAAGGAAATGTTCCAGGTAATAATAAATCAACAGTTTTAATAAGAACTGCAATCAAGAATAAACCAAATAAAGAAGAACACATTTTAAAATCTTATTTAGATGAAACAGTTGCTGAAGAAGTAATTGAAAATGTTGAAGAAGTAAATGCTGAAGAAACTTCAGTAGAAGAAACAATTGAAGAAGTAGTTGAATCAACTGAAGAAACTAACGAAGAAGCAATTGTTGAAGAAGAAAATCCATCACAAGAAAGTAATCAAGAATAATTACTTAGGTAATTAATTGTGATGAAAGGAGGAAACAAGATGTTAAAAATTGCTCTTTTAAATAATAAAGGTGAAAAATTAGAAGATATAAATTTAAATAAAGAAATATTTGGAATTGAGCCTAACAAAACAGTTGTTTATGATGCAGTTGTTTTAGCTCAAGCATCACTTCGTCAAGGAACAGCTAAGACTAAAACAAGAAGTGAAGTAAGTGGCGGGGGAAGAAAACCTTGGAAGCAAAAGAAGACAGGTAATGCAAGACAAGGGTCAATTCGTTCTCCACAATGGAAAGGTGGAGGAATAGTTTTTGGACCTACACCACGTAGTTATGATAAAAAACAAAATAAAAAAGAACGTCGTTTAGCTGTTAAATCAGCTTTAGCATACAAATTAATTAATGAAGAAATAATTGTTCTTGATAATTTAAATATCGAAACACCAAAAACAAAAGAAATCGTTTCTTTATTAAAAACATTAAAAGTTGAAAAATCAGCTTTAATTGTTATAAATGAATTGAGCGACAATTTAATTTTAGCAGTAAGTAATCTTAGTAATCTTAAACTTGTTTTACCAAACGAAGTTAACACTTATGATTTGGTAGCATATGATAACTTGATTATTACAAAAGATGCTTTAAATTCATTAGAGGAGGCATTTAAATAATATGGAAAAGAAATTTGATATCATTAAGGCGCCAATTATAACAGAAAAAAGTCAACTTATTTCTGCTAATGATCGTAAATATGTATTTAAAGTAGATGTTAATGCAAATAAAGTAGAAATTAAACAAGCTGTTGAAAAAATTTTCAAAGTAAAAGTAGAAAAAATAAATGTTATTAATGTTAAACCAAAATCAAAAAGAGTTGGAAAATACTCTGGTATGACAAATAAATATAAAAAGGCAATTATTACTTTAGCTTTGAATAATAAAATAGAATTATAGGGAGGTAATAATATGCCAATTAAATTTTATAAACCTACAACTCCAGGAAGAAGAGGCATGAGTACTTTAGTTAATGATGAAATTACAACAAGAACTCCAGAGAAATCATTATTAAGACCTCTTCCTAAAAAAGCTGGAAGAAATAATCAAGGTAAAATTACAATTAGACACCATGGTGGTGGTGAAAAAAGAAAATATCGTATAATTGATTTCAAAAGAAATAAATTTGATATAGAAGGTACTGTAAACACAATTGAGTATGATCCTAATCGTAGTGCTAATATTGCTTTAATTTCTTATAAAGATGGAGAAAAGAGATATATTATCGCACCTCTTAATTTAAAAGTTGGAGATACAATAATTAGTTCAGAAAAAGCTGATATTAAAATTGGTAATGCGTTACCTCTTATGAGTATTCCAGTTGGAACTAATGTTCACAACATCGAATTAAGACCAGGTAAAGGTGGAGAAATTGCTCGTGCTGCTGGTAGTGGAGCACAAATTCTAGGTCGTGAAGATAAATATGTTATGTTGAGATTAAAAAGCGGTGAAATGAGAAAAATTTTAGGAACTTGTATGGCAACAGTTGGAGAAGTTGGAAATACTGATTACGGATTAGTTAACTACGGTAAAGCTGGAAGAATTCGTCATAAAGGCGTTAGACCAACAGTTCGTGGTTCAGTAATGAATCCAAATGATCACCCACATGGTGGTGGTGAAGGTAAAGCACCTATTGGACGTAAACAACCAGTTACTCCTTGGGGTAAACCTACTCTTGGATACAAGACTAGAAAAAATAAAAAATTATCAAATAAATTTATCGTAAAACGTCGCACTAAATAAGAAAGGGTGAAATAATGGCAAGAAGTATTAAAAAAGGACCTTATGTTTTTGAAAGATTATTACAAAAAGTTCAAAACTTAAATGTCCAAAATAAAAAAGAAGTTATTAAAACTTGGTCTCGTCGTTCGACAATTTTCCCTGATTTTGTTGGTCATACTTTTGCAGTTCATAATGGGAAAGAATTTATTCCAGTTTATGTAACTGAAGATATGGTTGGTCACAAATTAGGTGAATTTTCACCAACTCGTAAATTTAACGGGCATAGTGGAAACAAAAAATAAGAACTAATACTTTAGAAGGAGGACTATTATGGAAGTTCGCGCAATCGCAAAAGACATTAGAATAGCAGCTGATAAAGCGAGATTAACAATGAATTTAATTCGTGGTAAAGATGTAATTGAAGCTAAAAACATTTTAAATAATTTAACAACTAAAGCAGCTAAAATCATTGTTAAAGTATTAGATTCTGCTGTTGCAAATGCTGAGAACAATAATGGATTAAAAAAAGAAAATTTATATATTAAAAAATGTGTTGTTGATGAAGCAACAAAACTAAAAAGAGTTTTTATTGATTCAAGAAGTCATACTGGTCGAAGAGATCATTTAATGAGTCATTTTACAATTATCGTGGAAGATAAAGAAGCTTAAGGAGGTGTATTGATGGGTCAAAAAGTTAGTCCAATTGGACTTAGAATAGGTATTAATAAAGATTGGCAAGCAAAATGGTATGCACCAAAAAATGAAGTTGCTGATTTAATAAATCAAGATATTAAAATCCGCGATTTTATTGAAAAAAAATTAAAAGCTGCTGCTGTTTCTGAAATTATTATTGAAAGAACAAAAAATAAAATAGAAATTACTCTTCATACAGCTAAACCAGGTATTGTAATTGGTCATGGCGGAGAAGAAGTAGAAAAATTAAAAAAAGAAATCAAAAAATTAACTGGTGAAGAAGTTAAAATTTCAATTGTTGAAATTAAAAAACCTGATATGGTAGCCAAACTTGTAGCTGATGGAATTGCTCGCCAAATAGAAGGTAGAATATCTTTCCGTATGGCACAAAAAAGAGCTCTTAGAAACACTATGAAAGCTGGAGCTAAGGGTATTAAAACTCTTGTATCTGGAAGATTAGGTGGAGCAGAAATGGCTAGAAGTGAAGGATATTCTGAAGGAATGATTCCACTTCATACATTAAGAGCTAACATTGATTATGGTTATGCTCGAGCTAACACAACTTTTGGAGTTATTGGAGTTAAAGTTTGGATCTATAAGGGTGAAATTCTTCCTAATAAACAAAAAAAGGGAGGTAATTTAAATGTTGATGCCAAAAAGAACGAAGTATAGAAAACCACATCGTGTTAGATATGATGGAAAAGCAAAAGGTAATACAGAATTACATTTTGGAGAATATGGTTTAAAAGCTTGTCAAGGAGCATGGATTACTGCTAATCAAATTGAAGCAGCTCGTGTTGCTCTTAATCGTTATATGAACCGTGGTGGAAAAGTATGGATTAATATTTTCCCACATTTATCTCTAACAAAAAAACCTCTTGAAACACGACAAGGAAAAGGTAAAGGTGCTCCTGAATCTTGGGTAGCAGTAGTAAAAGAAGGCAAAATTATGTTTGAAATTTCTGGTGTTGCTGAAGAAGTTGCTCGTGAAGCATTAAGATTAGCAATGCATAAGTTACCAATCAAATGTAAATTTGTAAAAAAAGAAAATGGTGGTGTAAGCAATGAAAGTTAATGAAATAAGAAATTTAACCACTGAAGAAATCATCAAAAAAATCGAAGAATCTAAAGAAGAATTATTTAATTTGCGTTTTAAACAAGCTAATGGTAGTCTTGAAAAACCTCATCGTATTAATGAATTAAGAAAATTAATCGCGAGAGCTAAGACAATCATTCGTGAACGTGAATTGAAGAAAGATTGAGGTGTTAATTTCAATGGAAAATAAAAGAGAAATTATCGGGAAAGTTATTAGTGCTAAAAATGACAAAACAATAACTGTTATTGTTGAAACATATCGTACTGATAGATTATACAAAAAAAGAGTAAAATATTCTAAAAAATATCGTGCTCATGATGAAAACAACATAGCTAAAGAAGGAGATAAAGTTCTTATTGTTGAAACAAGACCTTTATCAAAAACTAAAAATTATAAATTAGTTAAAGTTCTTGAAGAAGCTATAATAATTTAAAGAAAGAAACTCTAGGAGGAGGTATTTAATATGGTTCAACAACAAAGTCGTTTAAAAGTGGCTGACAATTCTGGAGCAAGAGAATTAATGGTTATTAAGGTTCTTGGCGGAAGTATTGTAAAAGATGCTAATATTGGTGATATTATCGTTGGCACTGTAAAAAAAGCTATTCCTAATTCTAACGTTCCAGCTGGAAAAGTAGTTAAAGCAGTAATTGTTAGAACAAAATTTGGAGTTCGTAGAGAAGATGGAAGTTATATTAAATTTGATGATAATGCTTGCGTTATTATTAAAGAAGATAAAACACCAGTTGGAACTCGTATTTTTGGACCAGTAGCTCGTGAATTAAGAGATAAAAACTATATGAAAATTGTATCTCTAGCAAACGAAGTGTTATAAGGAGGTATAGATTATGAAATTTAAAACAGGTGATAAAGTAATTATTACAGCAGGTAAAAATAAAGGAAATATTTCTAAAATTATTAAAGTTATCAAAAAAGATAACAAAGTAATAGTAGAAGGACAAAATTTAGTTAAAAAACATATCAAACCTAGTGCTAATAATCAAACAGGTGGTATTGTTACTGTTGAAGCACCAATTAATGCTTCAAATGTAATGTTTGTTGATGATAAAAACAAAAGAAGTCGCAAAAGAATTGAATCAAAAAAAGAAGAAACTAAAAAAATCGTAAAGAAAAGCCCAAAAAAGGCTACTAAATAGAGAAGGAGGGTATTTATGAACCGCCTAAAGGAAAAATATTCAAATGAAATCGTTCCATCTTTAATAAAAGAACATAATTATTCAACTATTATGGAAGTTCCTAAAATTGAAAAAATAGTTATTAATATGGGTGTTGGAGAAGCAGCTCTTAATAGTAAAATGTTAGATGCAGCAATTCATGATATGGAAATGATAACTGGTAAAAAGCCTATTATTACAAAAGCTAAAAAATCAATTTCAAATTTTAAAGTGAGACAAGGCCAAGCAATTGGTTGTAAATCTACTTTAAGAGGAGAAACGATGTATAATTTTTTAGATAAATTAATTAGTATTGTTTTACCAAGAGTTCGTGATTTTAGAGGACTTTCACTAAAAGCATTTGATGGAAGAGGAAATTATAGTATTGGTTTAACTGAACAATTGATTTTCCCTGAAATAGTATATGATGATGTTGTAAAAGTTCGTGGAATGGACATAGTTATTGTTACAACAGCAAAAACAAATGAAGAAGCATTATCTCTTTTAAAAGAGATAGGAATTCCTTTTAGAAAGTAAGGAGGATATAATGGCAAAAAAGAGTTTAATAGTAAAAAGTAACAGACCCAAAAAATTTAAAGTTCGTGAGTATACAAGATGTCAACGTTGTGGAAGACCACATGCGGTTATGAGTGATTTCAAATTATGCCGTATATGTTTTAGAGAACTTGCTTACAAAGGACAAATACCAGGGATTAAAAAATCTAGTTGGTAAAAGGAGGATAAGATGATAGTAACTGATCCAATCGCAGATATGCTTACAAGAATACGTAATGCAAATCAAATGCGATATAAAGAAGTAAAAATGCCTATCTCAAAAATGAAATTGGAAATAGCTAAAATCTTAACAGATGAAGGTTTTATTGAAGGTTATAAAGTTGAAAAAGGCGAAATACAAGATGATTTACTTTTGAATTTGAAATATAGTCAAAAGAAAGAAAGAGTAATTACAGGGTTAAAGAGAATCTCTAAACCTGGTTTACGCGTGTATGCTAAAAGTGAAGAAGTACCAGTTGTATTAAACGGACTAGGTATTGCTATTATTTCGACATCTAAAGGTCTTATGACAAATAAAGAAGCTCATAAGCAAAATTTAGGCGGAGAAGTTTTAGCTTACATTTGGTAAGATAAGGAGGAAGAAAAATGAGTCGTATTGGATACAGAGAATTAATAATTCCAGAAAAAGTAACAGTTGAAGTAGATAATAAGATTGTTACAGTTAAGGGGCCAAAAGGCGAATTGACACATACTATTCCTAGTAATATTACTCTTAAAATTGATGAAAATAAATTGACAGTTCAAAGAGAAAATGAAAATCAAGAAACAAAAGCATTACATGGAACAACAAATTCTTTAATAGAAAACATGATGATCGGAGTAAGTGCTGGTTATGAAAAAGGAATTGAAATTGTTGGTGTTGGATTCCGTTTTAATTTACAAGGAAGCAAAATTGTAATTAATGCTGGTTTTTCTCATCAAGTAACAATGGAAATACCTAAAAATTTAACTGTTGAAGCAATAAGCAATACAGAATTATTAATTAAAGGGATAGATAAACAAGCAGTAGGTGAATTTGCAGCTGTTATTAGAAAAGTTAGAAAACCTGAACCTTACAAAGGAAAAGGAATTAGATATAAAGGTGAAAAAATTCGTCGTAAAGAAGGAAAAAAAGCTGCTAAATAAAAGAAAGGAAGTCTAGTATGATAAAAAAGGAATCAAGAAATAAAGCAAGATTAATTAGACATACTCGTATTAGAGAAAAAGTTGTTGGAACTTCTTCAATTCCAAGACTTTGTGTTTTTAGATCAAATAAGAATATTTCTGTTCAAATTATCGATGATAGTTTAGGACACACTTTATTAAGTGTTTCTTCTACAGACAAAGATTTAAAAATTACTAATGGTGGTAATCTTGAAGCAGCAAAAGTTGTTGGAGCTGCAATAGCTGAAAAAGCAAAAAAAGCTAAAATCAAAAAAGTTGTTTTTGATAGAGGTGGTTACCTATATCATGGGCGTGTTCAAGCTTTAGCAGAAGCTGCACGTGAAAACGGCTTAGAGTTTTAAGGAGGGTCAAATGAGAGAAAGAAATATGCAACCTCAAATAAAAGAAAATGAAGAAATAGTTATCGAAGTAAAAAGAGTTACGAAAGTAACTAAAGGTGGTCGTAATTTTCGTTTTTCAGCAACAGTAGTTGTTGGTAATAGAAAAGGAAGAGTTGGACTTGGTACAGGTAAAGCAAACGAAGTACAAGATGCAGTTAAAAAAGCTATAGCAAGTGCTACTAAAAACTTAATCGAAGTATCTTTAATCGATAATAGAACTATTCCTCATGAAGCAATTGGAGTTAGTGGAGCAGCAAAAGTACTTATCAAACCTGCTAAAGCAGGAAACGGAGTTATTGCTGGAGGACCAGTTAGAGCCGTTTTAGAATTAGCAGGAATTAGTGATGTTATTTCTAAATCTTTAGGATCTAATACAAAACTTAACACAGCTCGTGCAACAATGAACGCTCTTTTACAACAAAAGACTGTTGAAGAAGTTGCAGCTTTAAGAGGAAAATCTAAAGAGGAGATTTTAGGCTAATGAAATTAAATGAATTAGAATATAACGCTGGAGCTGTTAAAGCAAGAAAAAGATTAGGAAGAGGTTCTAGTAGTGGAACTGGAAAAACTAGTGGTAAAGGACATAAAGGACAAAACGCTAGAAGTGGCGGAGGAGTTAGACCAGGATTTGAAGGTGGTCAATTACCATTATATTTAAGAATTCCTAAAAGAGGATTTAGTAATGCTAATTTTAAAACAAGATATGCAACAATTAATGTTTCAGATTTAAATTGTTTTGAAAACGATACAGTTGTAACTCCAGAATTGTTATTTGAAACTAAAAAATTAAAAAATCAATTAGATGGTGTTAAAATTTTAGGGAATGGAGCTTTAGAAAAAAAATTAATTGTTAGAGCTCATAAATTTTCTAATAGCGCTAAGAATATTATAGAAAAAGCTGGTGGAAAAGCCGAGGTGATTTAACATGATTAAAATGTTAAAACAATTATTTAATCCTAAAAACAAAGATATTTTAAAGAAAGTAGGTTTTACCTTAGTTGCTTTATTTATCTTTAAATTAGGAACGATGATTCAAGTACCTGGAACAGATCCAATAACTTCTGATTTAGGGTTCTTAGAATTATTAAATGCAATGGGTGGTGGAGCTTTTAAACAATTCTCAATCTTTGCTGTTGGGGTTATGCCTTATATTACAGCTTCGATTATCACTCAATTGTTACAAATGGATATTGTTCCTTATTTTTCTGATTTAGCAAAACAAGGACAAGCCGGAAGAAATAAGCTTAATAAAATAAATCGATATATTGGTATCTTTTTAGCATTTATTCAAGGATATATTTTTTTTATTTCCTTTTTACCAGCAGGATCAGGAACAATTGAATATTTAAAAATTGCTGTTATATTAACAGCAGGAACCGCATTCTTATTATGGTTAGGTGACCAAATGACTCAAAAGGGAATTGGTAATGGTATTTCTATGATAATTATGGCAGGTATTTTAATGAATATTCCAACGATGTTTATGACTGCATTTTCAGAAATGGTTAACTTTTCTACAGCACAAACTAGTGTTATGGGAATAGTTGGATTTTCGTTATTTGTAATTTTATATTTTGCAATTATTATTGGTGTAATTTTTATTCAACAGGCAGAAAGAAGAATTCCAATGCAAAGTTCTAATAAAACAGCATCTTCTTATGCTGGAAAACAAAATTATATGCCAATTAAGGTTAATTCAGCTAGTGTTATGCCTGTTATTTTTGCATCAATGGTTATAGCTATTCCATCAACAATTGCTAGTTTTTTAAAAAACGATGGAATAACTTTATTTATCAATAAATATTTAAGTTACAATTCAATTACAGGTTTTGCTTTCTATATGTTAGTAATATTATTTTTTACATATTTTTATACATATATGATGTTAAAGCCAGATGAAATATCATCGAATTTTCAAAAAAATGGAAGTTATATCCCAGGGGTAAGACCAGGTAAAGAAACTTCTAAATATTTGAAAACAATTCTATCTCATTTAAATTTAATAGCAGCTGTATTCTTAATGGTAATAGCTGGTATGCCAATTATTTTTTCAAATGTTTCTAGTTTAGGAGCAAGTGTAACAATTGGTGGTACAGGATTATTAATCGTAGTTGGAGTTGCATTAGAAACATATAATCAATTAGAGAGCGAATTGTTATCAAGAAGTTATGGAGGAAAATTTTCATGAAAAATATAATTTTTATTGCCCCGCCTGCAGCAGGTAAAGGCACTTTTGCACAAATGTTAAAAGATAAATATTCAATTCCACATATTTCAACAGGAGATTTACTTCGCAAAGAAATTAAAGATGAAACAGAAATTGGATTACAAGTAAAAAGTGTTATCGATGCTGGAAAATTAGTATCTGATGAAATAGTTTTTAATCTGTTAATAAAAAGATTAAAAGAAACTGATTGTGATCAAGGATTTATTTTAGATGGTTTTCCTCGTAATGAGGCACAAGCTATTGAATTAGAAAAAATATCTAGTGAAATAAATCGTGAAATTAAATATGTTATTTTCTTAGATGTAAGTAAAGAAGTAGCAGCTCAAAGAATTTTAGGTCGTGTTTCATGTCCTAATTGTTCTGAAGTATATAATTTATATACATCAAATTTTAAAGAAGATGGAAAATGTAATAAATGTTCAACACCTTTAGTAAGAAGAGATGATGATAATGAAGAAACGTTTAATAAACGTTATGATACTTATTTAGAACAAACTAAACCAGTTATTGATTATTATAAAAATAAAGGATTATTATTTGTAATAGATAGTAATAGTAATGATAAAGAATTGAAATTACAACAAATTGAAGCTATTATAAATGAGGAAAATAATGATTAACATTAAATCCCCAAGAGAAATAGAATTAATGGCTAAAGCTGGCGATATCGTTTATCAAACTCATCAATATTTATTGAAATATTTAAAGCCCGGAATAACTACAAAAGAAATTAATGAATTAGGAGAAAAATTTATATTAAGTAAAAATGCTACTCCTTCATTCAAAGGTTTTGGAGGGTTCCCAGCAGCTATTTGTATTTCAATAAATGAAGAGGTTGTTCATGGTATTCCTGGTGATTACCAATTACAAGAAGGTGATATCGTTTCTTTAGATATTGGAGCGTGCTTTCAAGGATATCATGGTGATTCTGGTTGGACTTATGCAATAGGTAAAATCAGTTCTGATAAACAATATTTATTAGAACATACCAAACAATCTTTGTATGAAGGAATCAATCAAGTAAAACCAGGTAATTATATTCAAGATATTTCTCGAGCAATAGAAATTTATGCTCAAGAGCATAAATTAGGGGTAATTAGAGAATTAGTTGGTCATGGAATTGGTAATCAAGTTCATGAAGAACCAGATATTCCTAATTATGATACTCATCATAAAGGTCCAATGTTAAAAGAAGGAATGGTAATTGCCATTGAACCGATGTTAACATTAGGATCAAAAGCAATTGTTTTAGAAGAAGATGATTGGACAATAGCTACTAAAGATCGAAGTCCCTCAGCTCATTTTGAACATACTGTAGTAGTAACAAAAGATGGATTTCGAATATTGACAGGAGAGTGATTTTATGGCTAAAGAAAATATGATTGAAATAGAAGGAAAAGTCATAGAAGTATTAAAAGGTGGTTCTTTTAAAGTGGAATTACCAAACAAATATATCGTAAATGCTCACGTTTCTGGTAAAATCCGAATGAATTACATTCGCATTTTAACAGGAGATACGGTAGTTTTAGAACTTTCCCCACTAGATTTAACACGTGGGCGAATAATTTATAGAAAATAAGAGGAGGTTTACTATGAAAGTAGCACCATCAGTAAAGAAAATTTGTGACAAATGTAAAGTAATAAAAAGACACGGAAAAATCTTAGTTATCTGTGAAAATCCAAAACACAAGCAAAGACAAGGATAGGAGGTAAATATGGCGCGTATTAAAGGAGTAGAAATTCCTAATGACAAAAAAATCGAAATAGCTCTTACTTATATTTATGGAATAGGAAATAGTTTATCAAAAGAAATTTTGACAAACGTTAATATTGATTTAAATAAGAAAGCTAAAGATTTAACTGAAGAAGAATTAGTAGCAATTCGTGATGAAATGTCTAAACATTCTGTTGAAGGTGATTTAAGACGTGAAGTAAACATGAACGTTAAAACTAAAATGGAAATTGGTAGTTACCAAGGATTAAGACATCGTAAAGGGTTGCCTGTTCGTGGACAAAGAACTAGTCGTAATGCACGTACTAGAAAAGGTCGCGGAAAAGTTGTTGCAAATAAAAAGAAAGTATAATCGATAAGGAGGTTAGTATTTTATGGCATATAAAGCAAGAAAAAGAAAAATCAAAAAAAATGTTCCTGAAGGAAATGCACATATTCATTCAACTCAAAATAATACAATCGTAACAATTACAGATAAAGATGGAAACGTAATAAGTTGGGCTTCATCTGGAACAGTTGGATATAAAGGTTCAAAAAAAGATACACCTTTTGCAGCTGGTATGGCCGCAGAAGCAGCAGCTAAAGGTGCATTAGAGTCTGGAATGAGAAAAGTAGAAGTATTTGTTAAAGGTTTAGGACCAGCTCGTGAAACAGCAATGAGACAATTACAAGCATCAGGAATCGAAGTAACAGCAATTAATGATGTTACACCAATTCCACATAATGGTTGTCGTCCACCAAAAAGACCTCGTAATTAAAAAAAAAGGAGTGATTTATAGTGTCAAAAGAAAAAGGAATGTTAGATGTATCAATTTCTTTAGGATATACAGAAGCAATTGATAATAGTTTAACTTATGAGAAAGCACAATATAAAATTACAGAATATATCGAAAATAATTTTTATGGTAAATTTGAAATTGAACCATTAGAAAGAGGGTTCGGTACAACATTAGGAAACGCTTTAAGAAGAGTAATGTTATCTTCTTTACCTGGAGATGCAATCAGAAGTGTTAGTATCGAAGGAGCAATGCATGAATTTCAAACAATTGATGGTATTGTTGAAGATGTGGCAGCTATCATATTAAATTTAAAAAAAGTAGTTGTAAAAAAGAATACTGAAGAAGATGTAATTATTAAAGTAAGTACTAAAGGAGAAGGAATTTTAACAGCAGGAGATTTAGTTAAATCACCTGATATTGAAATTTTTAATCCAGAACAAGAAATTTTAACGATTTCTAAAAATGGTAAGTTAGAAATGGAACTTACTGTAGGTAGAGGTCGTGGTTATGTTCGTGCTGAAGAAAATAAAAAATTGTTAACTGATAAAGTTGGTGTTATTGCAATTGATTCAGAATATACTCCAATTGAAAAAATTAATTATGAAGTTGAACCAGCTCGTGTTGGTCAAAATGATACTTATGATAAATTAATTATTGAAGTTTGGACAGACGGATCAAAAACACCTCAAGAAGCTGTTAAAGAAGCAGCAAGTATCTTAATTGTTCAATTAGAACAATTAAATGATCCAGAATTTACTGAAGAAATCAAAAACATGATCAAACAAAATAATGATGATCCTGTTCAAAAAGCATTAGAAACATCAATCGAAGAATTAGAATTATCAGTTAGAGCTTATAATTGTTTAAGAAGAGCTGGTGTTAATAATGTTCAAGATTTAACAAGTAAAACTGAGTCAGAAATGAAAAAAATCAGAAATCTTGGTAAAATCTCTTTAGAAGAAGTTATCAGTAAAGTTAAAGAATTAGGCTTAGAATTTAAGCCTGAAGAATAGTAAGGAGGGATAATATGGCTTATCGTAAATTAGGAGTAAATACAAAACATCGTCGAGCAATGTTAGCAAACTTAACAATTGAATTAATTATGCATGAAAAAATTAAAACAACAGAAACAAGAGCTAAAGAAGTTCGTAAAATGTTAGATAAAATGGTATCTTATGGTAAAAACGGCAGCTTAGTTTCAAGACGTAAAGCAATTGCTTTCTTACTTAATAAAGATGCAGTAGCAAAAAAAGTTTTTGATGATTTAGCAAAACGTTATGAAGATCGTAACGGCGGATATACAAGAATTTTAAAACTAGAAGAAAGAAGAGGAGACAACGCTTTAATCGTTATCTTAGAATTAGTTTAAAAGAAACTTTTTAGTTTCTTTTTTTTTAATTTTTTAGTATAATAAACATTAGTCTTTATGGGGTGGTTTTATGAAAGATATTATTGTTATTGATAAATTATCATTTCGTTATGATAACAAATATATATTTAATAACTTTTCTTTGAAAATTAAAGAAAATTCTTTTGTATCTATAATTGGCCCTAATGGAAGTGGTAAATCTACTTTAGCAAAACTATTAGTCGGATTATTAAAAGTTGCTGATGAGATAACTATCTTTGATTTAATTATGAATGAAAAAAATTTAAATGATATCAGAAAAGATATAGCTTTAATTATAGATACAACAAATGATTGCTTTGTAGCAGAAACAGTAGCAGATGAAATTGTTTTCGGTTTAGAAAATTTAGGTTTAAAAAATTCAGATATTAAAAAAAGATTAGATGAAATAGTAAAACTTTTAAAAATAGATAGCATTCTAAATACAGATCCATATTCTTTATCTGGAGGAGAAAAAAAACTAGTTTCTTTAGCAAGTTCTTTAATTATGAATCCTAAAATAATTGTTATTGATGATGCCTTTGAAATGATCGATAAAGAAACAAAAGAAAAGATATTTAAATATTTAAAACAACAAAAAAAACTTACTATTATTAATATTACTCATAATATTGAAGATGTTTATTATTCAGATCGAACAATTATTCTTAATCAAGGAGATATCTTAGTAGATGGACCGACTTTAAAAGTTTTAGAACAAGACAAAGTTTTTAATCGAATTGGAATCGAATTACCTTTTATGTTAGATTTATCTTTAAAATTAAAACTATATGGTTTAGTTGATAAGATAATATTAGATATGAATGAGATGGTGAATGAATTATGGAAATAAAGATTGAAAATTTAAGTTATTATTATAACGAGAAGACATCTCTTCAAAAAAAAGCGTTAGATGATATTAATATTACAATTGAAAAAAATATAATTACAGGTATTATTGGTAAATATGGGAGTGGCAAAACTACTTTAGCAGAATTAATGAATGCTTTAATGATACCAAGTAAAGGTAATGTTAAAATAGGCAAATACGTTTTAGACAAACAAATAAATAATAAAGATATTAAGGAAATAAGAAAAAAAGTTGGACTAGTTATGCAATTTCCAGAAGAACAGTTTTTTAATCAAACCGTTCTTGAAGAAATATCTTTTGCATTAAAAAATTTTAATTATAAGGTTGATAAACTTTATAAACAAGTAATAGATTCTTTGAAAATGGTTGGATTAGATGAAACTTATACAGAAAGAAATCCATACAAATTATCTTCAGGAGAAAAGAGATTAATAGCAATCGCTTCTGTTTTAGTGTTTAATCCTCAAGTTATTATCTTTGATGAACCAACGATTGGTTTAGATTATAAAAAGAAAAAACAAATAATAGCAATTATAAAAATGTTAAAAGATAAATATCATAAAACTATAATTATTATTACTCACGATGTTGATTTGTTATATGCCATTACAGATCAAATAATTGTTTTAGAACAAGGTAAAGTTATATATCAAGGATTAACTTCTAAAGTTTTTTCATCCCAAACAATTGTTTTCCCTCAAATAATTCAGTTTATTAATTTAGTAAAAAAAGAAAAAGGAATAGATTTAGAAAAAACTAATAATATTAAAGATTTAATAAAGGATGTGTATCGTCATGTTTAACACAATGATTGGTAAATATTTTCCTGGTAAATCAATGATTCATAATTTAAATTCAAAAAGCAAAGTAATTTGTTTGTTTATCTTTTTGATCACTTTATTTTCTAATAATTATTTAGTTTTAAGTTCATTAGTTTTTCTAACATTAATTTTAATGTTTTTGTCAGAAGTACCATTAAGTTTATATTTTAAAAGTATTTGGAGTTTAAGATTCTTTTTAATTTTTATTCTTATCTTAAGTTTAATCTTTAAAGAATCAGCTATAATTTTAATTATTACTTTAATTAAAATTATAATCGTTTTAATCTATACGATGATTTTAACTTATACTACTTCTAAAAGTGAACTAACATCAGCTTTAGAAAGTATTTTTAAGCCATTAGAAAAGATTAAAGTACCTGTTTCTAAAATAGCTTTAATAATAACCTTGGCCTTAAGGTTTATACCTACTATTTTTGAACAAACAGAAAAGATTAGAAAATCACAAGCTAGTCGAGGAATTGATTTTTTCCATGGTAATTTAAAAGAAAAAATTATGGCTATTAAATTTTTAATAGTACCAACTTTAATCTTAACTATTAATCGTTCACAATTAATTGCTGATGCTATGGAAATAAGATTATATGGAATAAATTCATTTCGTAGTAATTACCGTTATAGTAGATGGACAAATATTGATGATACATTAATTATTATTCATTTAGGAATATTAGTTTATGCTTTGATAAGGATGTGGTTATCTTGGGAAATCGTTTTTTAATTTCTTTTTCTTATGAAGGAACTAATTTTCATGGCTATCAAAAACAAGGAAAATTAAGAACTGTTCAAAAAGAAATAGAAATAGTTTTAAAAAAAATCAACAACAATCAAACTATAACTATTTATGCAGTAAGTAGAACTGATAAAAAAGTTCATGCTTTAAATCAATTTGCTCATTTTGATTTAAAAATTAATATTAAACCAGATAAATTAAAAAGAGCTATGAATACTTATTTACCAGAAGATATTTATATAAAGACTGTAAAAATAGTGCCTGCAGATTTTTATGCTCGATATCGTGCTAAGAAAAAGGAATATGAATATATAATTGAAACAGGAGAATATGATTTGTTTCAAAGAAATTATATTTATTATTTTCCTCACAAATTAAATATATATCAGATAAAAAAAGCTTTAAAACAATTAAAAGGGGAACATGATTTTACTTCTTTTGTTAGCGCAGAAGAAACAAGAGAAAATAAAATAAGAACAATTTATAAGGCATCTGTTAAAAAGAAAAAAACACTGATATATTTTAATTTTCAAGGTAATGGTTTTCTAAAATATCAAATTAGAAATATGATAGGGACTTTATTAATGGTTGGTTTAGGGAAAAAGAAACCAGAAGATATAAAAGTCATCTTAGAAAAAAAAGATCGTCGTTCAGCTAATAAAACAGCTAACCCTGAAGGTTTATATTTAAAAAATATTTGGTTTGACTAGAATTATATTTTCTAGTCTTTTTATGATAAAATAAAAGAGAAGGTAGGTGGTAAAAATGAAGATAGATGTTTTAGTAGAAGTTAATGTTGGAACTCAAGATCAAACATTTACTTATTTGGTACCATCTGAATTAGAATCAAAAATAGAGATAGGGAAAAGAGTTAAAGTCCCTTTTGGAAATAGAAAATTAGAAGGATTCATAGTTGCTATCAATAACCAACCTCAAGATTATGAATTAAAAGAAATTATATCTGTAATAGATGAACAAAAAGTTCTTACTCCAGAAATGTTTGCTTTAGGGAAATATATGAGTAATATTACTTTAGCGCCCTTAATTCATTGTTATCAAACGATGTTACCTACAGCATTAAAAGCTAATAGAAATATAAATATTAAAATTAAAACAAAGACTTATTTAAGTTTAAATAAGTCTAAAGAAGATGTCTTGAGTTATATCGAATCAACTAAAAGTAAAATTCAAAAAGATATATTAAATCTATTTTTAGATAAAGACTTAATAGCTAAATCAGATATTATAAAAAAAGCTTCATTAAAGATTTTAATTGAAAAAGGTTTATTAAAAGAACTTTATCAAGAAGAATATCGTCTTCCAGAAGCATTTAAAAATAGTAATCAAGTTAATTTAACTATCGATCAATTAAAAGTTATTGAAGATTTTCAAATAGGTATAAAAGATATTTATTTATTATATGGGGTAACTGGTAGTGGTAAAACAGAAGTTTATATGAATATTATTGATCGTTGTTTAGAAGAAAAAAAACAAGCTATTGTTTTAGTCCCAGAAATAGCTTTAACAATGCAGTTAGTAAATCGTTTTCAAAATCATTTTGGGAACAAAGTAGCTATTCTTCACAGTCGTCTTAGTGATGGGGAAAAATATGATGAATGGAGAAGGATTGAACGAGGAGAGGCTGAAATTGTTATTGGACCAAGAAGTGCAGTTTTCGCTCCATTAAAAGATATTGGTGTTATTATAATCGATGAAGAACATGAAAATTCTTACAAACAAGAAAATTCACCAAGATATCATGCTCATGATATTGCTTTCTATTTAGGAAAAAAACATCATGCTAAAGTTTTGTTAGGTAGTGCTACTCCTTCTTTAGAATCATATACAAAAGCTAAAGTGGGAATATATGGTTTTTTAGAATTAAAAACAAGAGTAAATAATCATCAATTACCTCAAGTTAAAATAGTAGACATGAAAGAAAGCATGAGACAAGGGTATCGAATTTTATCAAAAGAATTAATAACTGCTATTAAAGATAAATTAAACAAAAAAGAACAAATTATGATTTTATTAAATCGTCGAGGTTATTCTAATTATTTAAATTGTCAAAGTTGTGGACATACTTTTAAATGTCCAGCTTGTGATATAACGATGACTTATCATAAAACCAGTGATATGATGAGATGCCATTATTGTGGCTACGCTACAAAAAAGATCGATGTTTGTCCAGAATGTAAAACAAAGAGTTTAAGATCGATTGGTTTTGGCACAGAAAAATTAGAAGAAGAATTAAAAAAATTATTTGAAGACGCTAAAATTATTAGAATGGATTTAGATACAACAACTCAAAAAGGATCTCATTCAAAAATTATAAATGCATTTTCTAACCGAGAATATGATATTTTATTAGGAACTCAAATGATCGCTAAAGGATTAGATTTTGATAATGTTTCTTTAGTGGGGGTTATTAATGCTGATAACAGTTTAGATATTCCTGACTTTAGAAGTGGTGAAAAAACTTTTCAATTATTGAGTCAAGTAGCTGGTCGTTCAGGAAGAACTAGTTTGCAAGGTGAGGTAATTTTACAAGTATTTAATCCTGATCACTATGTAATAGAAACTGTAAAAGAACATGATTATGAAGCATTTTATCGTCAAGAAATTATAATGAGGAAGAAATTAAATTATCCACCATTTTGTTTTATAGCAAGCATTAAAATAATCTCTAAAGAATATGAAAAAGGTTTTAAATTATCAAAAGAAATTAGCGATTTTTTAAAAAAAGAACTTCCAAATAATACCGTTTTAGGACCAACTATGGCAAATATATTTAAAATAAATAATTATTATCGATATAATTGTTTAATTAAATATAAAAACAAAGAAGAGGTATTAGAAACTTTAAAAAAGGTTCAAAATCATTACCAAACAAATCAAAATTTTAAAATAGAATTTGATTTTAATCCAATTCATTTCTAACATTAGTAATTTTACTAATGTTTTTTATTTTATGCTTGTTTTTATTAGGCATTTTTAGTATAATAAATACGGCTTTTCAAAAAATATACACAAATATGAATTTTAATATCGAGTGCCAATCAAGGTGATATTATTTTGAAATATTTGGAAGAAAAAAACGAAGGAGGAATGTTTTATGACAGTTGTTTCTATGAATTATTTATTAGAAGCAGGAGTTCATTTTGGACATCAAACAAAAAGATGGAATCCAAAAATGAAAGAGTATATTTTTACAGCAAGAGATGATATTTATATTATCGATTTGCAAAAAACACTAAAAAAGATTGAGGAAGCTTATGATGTAATAAGCGAAATTGCTAAACAAGAAGGAACTTTCTTGTTTGTTGGGACAAAAAAACAAGCCCAAGAAGCCGCTAAAGAAGAAGCTGTTCGTTCAAATATGTATTATGTAGTTGAACGTTGGTTAGGAGGAACTTTAACTAATTTTAAAACAATTAGAAAAAGAATTAATCGCTTAACACAAATTGAAGACATGGAAAAAGACGGAGTATTTGAATTGCTTCCTAAAAAAGAAGTAATCCAAATTAGAAAAGAATACGAAAAATTAGAAAAAAACTTAGGTGGAATTAGAGAAATGAAAAAATTACCTAATGCTATGATTATAGTTGATCCTAAGAAAGAAACAAGTGCAATTCGTGAAGCTAGAAAATTAAAAATCCCAGTATTTGGAATCGTTGATACTAACTGTGATCCAGATGATGTTGATTATGTTATTCCAGCTAATGATGATGCAATTCGTTCTGTAAAATTAATTTTAAGTGTTTTAAATAATGCAATTTGTGAAGCTTATGGAAAAGAAATGATCGATTATATTAGTGAAGAAGATAAAAATAGAGAGATAGCCAAAGAAAAGAGAAAACAAGAAAAAACTTTAGTTAAAGAAGAAAAGCCAGAAGAAACTAAAGAAGTAGTTGTTGAAGAACCTAAAAAAGCAATAGCAAAAAAAGTTGAAGAACCTAAAGAGGCTAAAGTAGAAAAAGTAAAAGAAACTGCTAAGCCAAAAAAAGCTAAAGTAGAAAAAGTAGAAGAAACTGCTAAGCCTAAAAAAGCTAAAAAAGAAGATTTATCAACTTTAACAGTAACAGAATTAAAAGCTAAAGCTAAAGAATTAGGTGTTGCTGGTTATTCAAAAATGAAAAAAGAAGACTTATTAAAAGTTTTAAAATAAAGGAGATGGCATAATGATTACAGCAAGTATGGTTAAAGAATTAAGAGAATCAACAGGTGTAGGAATGATGGACTGTAAAAAAGCCTTAGAAGCTACTTCTGGTAATATGGAAGAAGCAATTAATTGGCTTCGTGAAAATGGTCTGTCAAAAGCCGCTAAAAAGTCATCTCGTATTGCTGCTGAAGGATTAGCAGCTATTATGATAGATGGTAATAAAGCATCGATTGTTGAAATTAATTCAGAAACAGATTTTGTTGCAAAAAACGAAGAGTTTGTTTCATTAGTTGATACAATTAATAAAACTATTATTAATAATGATGCAAAAACAATTGAAGAAGCAGAACAATTGAGAACAGATGAAGTAACAATTGCTGATTTAGTTATCGCTAAAACAGCTAAAATTGGAGAAAAATTATCTTTTCGTCGTTTTGCAAAAGTGATTAAAAATGATAACGAAGTATTTGGAAGTTATATTCATTTAGGTGGTAAGATTGCTGTTTTAATTTTATTGGAAGGCGGTAACGAAGAAGTAGCTAAAGATATTGCAATGCATGCTGCAGCTATGAGACCACAATACTTAAATCGTAATGAAGTTTCTAATGAAGTGTTAGAAAAAGAGAAAGAAATCATTACTGAACAAGCAATTAATGAAGGTAAACCAAAAGAAATAGCTTTAAAAATGGTGACTGGTAGAATCGAAAAATTTTATAAAGAAGTTTGTTTAGAAGAACAAGAATTTGTTAAAAATTCAGACTTAACAGTTGATGAATATGTAAAAGCTAATAATGGTACTATTAAAGCAATGTATCGTTATGAAGTAGGCGAAGGTATTGAAAAAAAACAAGAGAACTTTGCTGAAGAAGTAATGAATCAAATTAACAAATAAATTTAAGGACTTTTTAGTCCTTTTATTGTATAATAAGAATAGGTGATAAAAATGGAAGAAATAAATTTAAATATTGAAGAAAAAATGGATAGAGCTATTGAAAATATGGAAAAAAGATTTTCTAATGTTAGAGCTGGTCGTGCTAGTGCTTCAATTCTTGAAGGTGTAACAATATCTTATTATGGAGCAGATACACCTTTATTACATGTTGCAAATATATCTGTACCTGAAGCTAGAACAATTTCAATTAAACCTTTTGACAAAAATAATTTAGGAGCAATTGAAAAAGCTATTTTTGAATCTAATTTGGGATTAACTCCAAATAATAATGGAGAACAAATAATTTTAAACTTTCCACCATTAACTGAAGAAAAAAGACTTGATTTTGTTAAACAAGTTAAAGTAATGGCTGAAGATGCAAAAGTAGCAATTAGAACAATTCGTCAAGATGTTAATAATTCTATTAAAAAATTAGAAATATCAGAAGATATAAAAGATCGAGAAATTGATAAAGTTCAAGAAGTAGTTAATCTTTATAATCAAAAAATTGAAGATAAATTAAAAGAAAAAGAAAAAGAACTGTTAACAATTTAAAACAGTTCTTTTCCCCCTTATTTGCTTGACAATCAAGGAAATAAAATATATAATTTTTTATATACTGTGAAGAGGAAGAGTATTATTAAAACAGTTTTTAGAGAGCTAGGATGGTGAAATCTAGTAACGATGATTAATAAGAAAAACACCTTGGAGTAGCTTGTCGAAATTTAAGTAGAACAAGTCGGTTTGAAACCGTTATCATCAAAGAGAGATCATTAATGATAATTAGGGTGGTACCGCGGATACATTTATTCGTCCCTTAACAGGGAAGACAAATGTTTTTATTTTGCCTAGCTAGCTCAGTTGGTAGAGCAATCGGCTGTTAACCGATCGGTCGTAGGTTCGAGTCCTACGCTAGGCGCCATTAATATGCCCCGCTAGCTCAGTTGGTAGAGCAATCGGCTGTTAACCGATCGGTCGTAGGTTCGAGTCCTACGCTGGGCGCCATAATTAATGATAATAATAACAACAAGAGTTCTTGTTGTTATTTTTTTAGAGGAGGATATATGATAACAAAAGAAAATTTAAAAAAATATGCTAACAAATTAATGTTTGATATGAATGAAGAAGAGTACGAAACATTACAGAAAGAGTTTGAAATTATTTTAAAACAAATGGATATAATCGATAAGATACCTAATATTAGTGAAGTTAACCCAATGACTTTTCCTTTTGATCTTGAAAAAGAATTACGTCCTGATGAAACTAAAGATTTAATCACACCTGAAGAAGCGTTGATTAATGCTAAAGAAAAAATAAATAATGAAGTTAAAGTACCAAAGGTGGTGGAATAATGACATATTTAGATTTGAACATTGAAGAGATTCATAAAAAATTAAAATCAGGTGAAATAACTTCTCAAGAATTAATTCAAGAAGCAATAAAAAAAGCAGAACAATATCAAGAAAAATATAATTCTTTTGTAACCATTTTAAAAGAATTTCCAGAAGTAAAAGACTTTTCTAATCCTTTAGCGGGTATTCCTTATGCTGTAAAAGATAACTTTTCAACTAAAGGAGTATTATCAACAGCTGCTTCTAATATTTTAAAAGATTATGTTCCTGTTTATGATGCAACTGTAATTTCAAAGCTAAAAGAAAAACAAGCTATTATGATTGGTAAAACAGTATTAGATGAATTAGCAATGGGTGGTTCAGGAACAACAGGTCATACAGGAATTGTTCGTAATCCTTGGGATGAAAACAGACATATTGGAGGTTCTTCAGCAGGAAGTGCTACTTCTGTAGCCTTAGGTATAGTTCCTTATGCTTTAGGATCGGATACAGGTGATTCAATTAGAAAACCAGCAGCATTTGGAGGAGTAGTTGGATACAAACCCACTTATGGGAGAATATCTCGTTATGGATTGTTTCCTTTCGCTTCTTCTTTAGATCACGTAGGATGTTTTACTAGATGTGTTAAAGATACTGCCTATGTAATAGATGCTTTAAAAGGTGAAGATATAAAAGATATGACTACTTTACCTAATGAAAATATTAATTATGTAGATGGTTTAGATAAATCAGTAGTAGGTAGAAAATTATTTTATTTTAAAGAAATGATCGATATTGAAACGACTGATGTTGAATTAAAATCAGTATTAGATAATTTTAAAGAAACTATTTCTAAAATAAAAGAACTAGGTATCGAAGTTGAAAGTGTTTCTTTTGATAAACAATTATTAAATGCTATTTTCCCAACTTATTTTATTATTTCCTGTGCAGAAGCTACAAGTAATAATGCTAATTTAACAGGCATTTTATTTGGACCAAGAGATAATACTAATAATATTAATGAAATGATGTTTAATGCTCGTACTAAAGGATTTTCAGAATTAATTAAAAGAAGGTTTGTAATTGGTAGCTATGTTCTTCAAAAAGAAAATCAAGAAAAATTATTTTTAAATGCTTGTCGTGTTAGAAGATTAATTGTTGAAAAAATGAATCGATTATTTGAAAAATATGATGGATTAATTTTACCTTCATCTGGGGGAATCGCTCCTTTATTTGATGAAGATTTAGATAAATTATCAGAGCGTTATTTAATGTTGGAAAATCATATGGCAATTGGTAACTTTGGAGGATATCCAAGTATTACATTACCTTGTGGATTTATTAATAAGATGCCAATTGGTATCAATATAACTGGACCTGCTAAAAAGGATCAAGATGTATTAAATATCTCTTATCAAATTGAAAAACAATTAGGTTATAAGAATATAAATGCAGTAAGGGGTGCTGAAAAATGAAATATAAAGTAGTAATAGGTTTAGAAGTTCATTGTGAATTAGAAACAAACTCTAAAGTTTTTTCTGGAGGAAGAAACGAATATTCATTAGAACCTAATTCTAATTTAAATCCAATAGATTTAGCATTTCCTGGGATTATGCCAGTTCCTAATAAAAAAGCAGTTGATTATGCTTTAAAGGTAGCGATGGCTTTAAATTGTAATAATCCTGATGAGATAATCTTTGATCGAAAAAATTATTTCTATCCAGATTTACCGAAAGGATATCAAATAACTCAAGTTACTAAACCGATGGGTAAAAATGGTTATGTAATTTTAAACGCTTTAGATGAACCTAAAAAAGTTGAAATTCATCAACTACACTTAGAAGAAGATACAGCAAGTTTAGATCACTATGCTGGTTATTCATTAATTGATTATAATCGTAGTGGAATTCCTTTAATTGAAGTTGTAACAGAACCTTGTATGAATTCTGCAGAAGAAGCTTTAGGTTTCTTAGAAGAATTAAGAAATATTATTGTTTATTGTGGTGTTTCTGAAGCAGCTTCTGATAAAGGACAAATGCGTTGTGATGTTAATGTATCCTTAATGAAACCAGATGCAACTGAATTAGGAACTAAAGTAGAAATTAAAAACATTAATTCTTTTAATAATGTTAAAGAAGCGATTGAATATGAAATCAAAAGACAAAGTGAAATGTTAGATAATAACGAAAAAATCATTATGGAAACAAGAAGATATAGTGATGAAGATTTTCAAACTTATAGTATGAGAGAAAAAGTAGAAGCCGTAGATTATAAATATTTCATAGAACCTAATATTCATCCTGTAAAAATAAATCAAGAGTACTTAGATAATATTAAGAAAACTTTACCAGTTCTTCCATATGAAAGAAGAGAAAAATATTTAGCAGGTGGTTTGTCAAAATATGACGCTAATGTTTTAGTTAAAGACAAAGGAGTATCTGATTATTTTGAAAAATTAATTAGTTTAGGTTGTGATATTAAGAAAGCTGCTAACTGGGTTACAACTAGAGTATTGAGTTATGTTAATAAAGAAGCAAATAAAATTTCTGATATATATTTAAAACCAGAATTATTATGGGAAATAATTCAAATGCATGAAGCAGGTAAAATATCTACTCCTCAAGCTAGAGATTTATTCTTTGATTGCTTAGAGCAAGAAAAAGAACCTCAAGTTATTGTGAAAGAAAAAGGAATAAGTCAAATAACTGATGATAGTGAAATTAGAGATGCTGTTAAAGAAGTGTTAACAGAACAATCTGAAAGTGTACTTAAGTATAAAGAAGGTAATGAAAGAATTTTAGATTTTTTTGTAGGTCAAGTTATGAAAAAAACTAAGGGTAAAGCTAATCCTTCAGTAGCAAGTTCGATTTTGAAAGAAGAAATAGCAAAAGGAGGTCAATAATGATAAAAGTTAATAAATACCGAACTCATTCTTGTGGTGAATTAAGAATTGATCATGTAGGAACAAAAGTTAAAGTATCAGGTTTTATTGAAAACATGAGAGACCATGGAGGAGTTATTTTTGTTGATTTAAGAGATCAATTTGGAATGATTCAACTAGTTAGTAATGATAATAGTATGTTTTCTGAATTAACTAAAGAATCTAACATTTGTGTTTCTGGAGAAGTAGTAAAAAGATCAGAAGAAATGATAAATCCTAAATTAGAAACGGGAGAAATTGAAATTTTAGTTAATGAAATTGAAGTGTTAGGAAAATCTAAAAATGTTTTACCATTCGAAATAAAAGAATCAACTGATGTTATTGAAGATTTAAGATTAAAATATCGTTATTTAGATTTAAGAAATAAAAAAGTAAAAGATAATATTTTATTTCGTTCGGATGTTTTATCTTTTTTAAGAAATAAAATGAATAGTTTAGGTTTTACAGAAGTTCAAACTCCAATCTTAACTGCATCTTCACCAGAAGGTGCTAGAGATTATATTGTTCCTTCTCGTAAACATAAGGGTAAATTTTATGCTTTACCTCAAGCTCCTCAAATTTTTAAAGAATTATTGATGGCAGCAGGTTTTGATAAATATTATCAAATAGCTCCTTGTTTTCGTGATGAAGATGGAAGAAAAGATCGTTCTCCTGGAGAATTTTATCAATTAGATTTTGAGATGGCTTATGCTACTCAAGAAGATGTTTTTGAAATTGGAGAAGAAGTTTTAAGCGAAACTTTTAAAAAGTTTTCAAAAAAAGAGGTTATAACACCTTTTCCAAGAATAACTTATCAAGAAGCTATGTTAAAATATGGAACAGATAAACCAGATTTAAGAAATCCTTTGGAAATAGTTGATTTAACAGATTTTTTTAAAAATATAACATTTCCACCATTTATTAATAACTCAGTTCGCGGGATTAAAGTTGAAAATTTAAGTACTAAACCTAATTCATGGTTTAATGATTTAAATGATTATGCTATTAACAACGGATTAAAGGGATTAGGTTATATTAAAGTAAATGATGATTTAAGTTTTAATGGACCAATAGCTAAGTTTTTATCTTCTGAAGATTGTCAACAATTAATTTCTAATCTTAATTTAAAACCACAAAGTGTTTTGTTTTTCATTGGAGATAAAGAAGAAGTGGTTAGTAAATTAGCAGGGACTATAAGAACTGCTTTAGGAGAAAAATTAGAATTAATCGATGATTCTAGATTTAAGTTTTGTTATATCATTGATTTTCCAATGTATGAATATAATCAAGAAGAAGGAAAATATATATTTTCCCACAATCCATTTAGTATGCCTCAAGGAGGATTAGAAGCTTTAGAAAATCAAAAAATTGAAGACATTAAAGCTTATCAATATGATATTGTTTGTAATGGAATAGAATTATCTAGTGGTGCAGTAAGAAATCATCAACCAGAAATCATGGAAAAAGCTTTTGCTTTAGCAGGTTATGATAAAGAAGTTTTAGAAACAAAATTTCCTTCATTATATAATGCTTTCCATTATGGAGCACCTCCTCATGCAGGAATGGCTCCGGGGTTAGATCGTATGATTATGTTGTTAAGAGAAGAACCAAACATTAGAGAAGTAATAGCTTTTCCTATGAATAATAATGCTCAAGACTTAATGATGGGAGCGCCTACTGAAGTTAGTGAACAACAATTAAGAGAAGTTCATATAAAAATAAGATAGAGATATCTTACTTTTCTTGTTTTTTTTAATAAAAAATGCTAAGATTAAAATAATAGAAGGAGTCCATTATGAAAAGAAATAAAGGTTTTACTATTTTAGAATTAATTGCAATTATTTTAGTAATTGCTTTAGTTTTAGCAATTTCAATTCCAACAGTAATAGGAATTATCGAATCAACAAGGAGAAAAGCTTTTGGAGAAAGCGCTAAACTGCTAGTTAATTCAGCAGTGAATTTAGGAGCTGATGAAAATAGAATAGATTTGTCAGAAATTACAGCTTCCAATATTAAAGAAAAATTAGGTGTTAAAAATACTAATTATTCTTATGTTGAAATGACAAAAGAAAATGAAACAAACGCTGTTCTTTTATCACTGTTAATAGGTAAAGGACAATGGGACGGACTAAAAGCTTGTGGGACATATCGAGATATGATAGTTATTGATTTAAATAATCAAGAATCATGTCCTAGTGATCAATATACTCCAAGTGTAGAAATAACTGGTAAATTTTGTGGTTGGGAAGAATTAAATGAAGGATTTACTTTAGAGGCTATTCTAGAAGCTTATAATAATCATGATACTTGTTATGTAACGAGTGTAGATGATTTAGTAGGTATTTCTAAACTTGTTAATCAAGAAAGTAGAACATTTGAAAATAAAACTTTGTTAATGGTTAATAATATTGATATAAGTAACTCTAATAATTATTATGCTGATGATTCAATTTATTTTGGAGATATTAATAATGATGGAGTAATTGAAACTTTGTTTCAAGAAATGACAACTGGAAAAGGGTTTAGACCAATTGGAACTTCAATAAATAGTTTTCAAGGAACATTAGATGGCAATTTAAAGACTATTTCAAATCTTTATATAAAACGTCCTACAGAATCAAGGGTTGGATTGTTTGGTCAATTAGGTACACATAGCATAGTAAAAGGTATAACAATTCTTAATGCAGATATGACGGGAATTGGTTTAGTTGGAATAATATCTGGAATCAATCATGGTAAAATAACTGATTCTATTGTTCAAGGAAAAATAAATAGCGATCTTTTGGAAGCTCAAATTGATAATCCAGAAGTAATAGGGATAGTTTCAGGCAACAACGTAGGTGTAATAGATGGTGTTTTAGCACTTGAAAGTGAATTGCCCGAAAACATAACTTGGTTATCAGGAGGCTCTATCGGTCCTTCAAATGGCCTTTCTGAAAATTTTTTAAACATAGATGTTGAATCTATTCCTAATGATATAAATTTTTATGAATATGGATTAGATACATGGATTGGTGGAGATAATAATTCAGATGGTTATTATTTTGATTACAACTCTTCTGGCACAATGGTACTAAGAAAAGTTTCAGATAATCCAATGGATTTCATTCTTTCTGGTAATGGAACAACAGAATCACCATATTTAATTAATAACGCTACTGATTGGAAAATAGCAACATTAAGACCTAATTCCGGTTATGTTTTTAAATTAACAAACGATATTGATTTTACTACAAATAAATTTTATCAATTAGGTAGTTACTATATTCCATTTAATGGTGTTTTAGAGGGCAACACAAAAACCTTATCTAATATTAACGTTGATGGTTATTATTATTCAGGGATTATTGGATATAATAACGGAACAATAAAAGGATTAAATATCAATAGTTCTAATGTAACCGGTTTACAATATGTAGGGAGTTTAACAGGTTATAATAATAGTGGAAACATTTTTGATGCAATAATAAATTGTAATGTAACTGGTATTGTACCTAAAAATAATAGTGGAATATATTACACTTATATTGGAGGAGTGTCTGGTTATAGCAACTATGGCAATATTATTAATGTTATTATGAAAGGCAATATAAGAGGGACTCAATATTACACAGGTGCAATTGCAGGTTATTCAAACAATAGTGGAATAAAAGCACTTTATACTCAAGGAGTTTTTACAGGTGGTACTTATTATAATGATATAATTGGTGGTGGAACTACAAATACAGGCAGCAAAAGATATGTTTCTTCAGCAGTAACAGGTTATTCTTTTTCATTCAATTCTAAATATACAGCTTCTTTAGAAGATAATATCAATACTTATGAATCAGTTCTAGATACATGGGTTGGGGGAGATAACGATTCTAGCGGTTATTATTTTGATTATGATAATAATAATCAAATAGTAATGAGGTCAGTACAAGAATATCCTATGAATTTTAATTTATCAGGTGGAGGAACAGAATCTAACCCATATTTAATTAATAATTATGATGATTGGAAAATAGCAACATTAAGACCTAATGCAGGTTATCATTTTAAATTAACTGCAGATATAGATTTTAATGATAAAAATTTTTATGCATTAGGAAGTGAACAAAATCCATTTAATGGAACATTTAATGGTGATGCATATTTTCTTAAAAACATCGTTAATAAATCTATTAAATATGGAGGAATATTTGGTTATAATCTTGGAACAATAAATGCAATAAATATAACTAATTTAAATCAAAATAGTGAATTTTATTCAGGAGGGATAGCTGGTTATAATCAAGGAAAAATAAACGAAATAAATTTACAAGGTAATATTAATTCTTTAATAACCCATTATAATTCTAACCCTGGAGCTGGTGGAATTGTTGGTGAAAATTACAATTCAAACCAAGCAACAATTAAAAACGTTTTAGTAAACGCAAACATTTCAGGTCGCCCTTATGTTGGAGGATTAGTTGGACTTGATTCAAGTGGTATAGTACATGGTATTATGGAAGCTGGAAGTGTTTTAGAACGTTATAACAATCTTTCAGGAAGAACAATCGGAAGAACAAATAAACCATATGACAATCAATATATAACAGCTTCTTCTTCAGGAGTAACAAAAACTGGTTCAGGTTCATCTGTTGCAATAATAGATGGCACAGTATTTAATGTATCAAATTATAATAACTTAACAAGTTATGATACATATAACTTAGACACAAGAATAGGTGGAGATAATGATACCAGCGGTTATTATTTTGATTATAATAATACTCAATCTGATATCATAGTAAAATCATTAGAAAGAGAACCAATCTTAAATATATATGCAAATAATGCTGAAACAGAAATAATATATAATGCTTCAGCCCCAGTAACAAATTACTTTAATACAGAATATTATTTACATCCCACACATAATGCATCAACTTTAGTAACGACATGTCGATTAGAAAGAACAAATGCAATAATAACAAACATCAATCAAATCCCCTTAGGAAGAGAAAGAGTGAGTTGTATATTGTCATATACAAATGAATATGGAACAACAAGTAGTGAACCAGCATCGACAATTTTCTACCACAGATTAATCATATCAGCAAGCCCTGCAGAAAAAGTAATAGATTATGGAACAAATCAATTAATTAGAAATGATTTTCAAAATTCATACTTTCCAACCAATACACCACCAGCAGGATTTACAACAGTGTGTAGAAGAGCTAAAGACAGTGCAGCAATAAGTAATACAAATCAATTACCATTAGGGATTGATAAAGTACAATGTAAGTTATCATTTACCAATGAATATGGAACAACAAATGGTTATAATGAAGCAGAATTTACATACAAACATCAATTGTATTTAAGTCCAAAAGAACTTCAATTTTCAATTAATTATGGACAAGATTCATTGATAAGTAGTTATTATAATTACAATCCAGAATTAACTGGTTCAGATATAGTATGCAAACTTGGAGAAACAGTTATAACAAATACAAATCAATTAACAACATATGGTGGAAACCAAGTAACGTGTAATAGAACATATACAAATGAATATGGAAGTCATTCGGGACCAAATTCATCAATTTTATTTACTCATTATCCACCAACTATAGCAGGAGGCACAACGCAAACAGTTAGAAATACATTAAACAAATCGATATTAGATTATTATGTAATAGATAACAAAGGATATCCAAACTTTACATATACATGTCGAAGAGCGAGAGATAATGCAGTAGTAAGTAATATCAATCAATTACCAATAGGAATAAATACAGTAGCATGTACAATATCAGATGAAAATGTATCAGATTATAGTACGGCTCATACAGAATTCAAACATTGGTATTATCCAGCAAATACAACGTATCGTTGTCCAAATGGATATGCAGTATCATGGGATGATCCAGATGGAACAGGAGAACCAGTCTGTAGAGCAATAAGAGGAAGTACTGCTGACTATCAAACAGAGGAGCTTGTTTCTGGTTGGCAATATGGTGGAGACCGCAGTAGTGTTCTCAATCCAGAAGTCTTTTCTAATAACGGATGTTATAAAATAGGCGAATATTCTCAATTTTCAGCAGATATAGAAGCATTTAACTTAAACCCTACCAATATTAATGGTTGGAATGATCAAACTGATGGAGGAACTATTTGGGAACCAGCAGGAGATGAATCTTGGGCCGATGCTCCAAGTTGTTTTGATACTTATGGCTCATTTAACTTTCGACCAGTTCTTGTTCACTCGTTTGCACGAGGACCAGATCCAACGACATCAGGAGGAACATGTAATAATTCTGGAACCAACGACAGTGGGACAACAATAAGTCCAACATTAAGTGGTGGAAAATGTCAATTTAATTAACATAAAAAAAGAAATAGATTCTATTTCTTTTTTTTAATATGATATAATAAGAATATAAATTGACAAATAAAAGAAAAGATATATAATAAACAAAAACAAAAAAATTAAAAAGGTGGGTAAAAAATGAAAAAAGTAATATCAAGAAAAGAAGCTTTAAAGAATTTAAAATTGTTGATGACCGGATTGTTAACAGGAGTAATCTTTTTAACAAGTTGTAAATTGGATCAAAAGATTACAACGGATAGTAGTAGTTATAATAGTGGTAATCCAGGAACAACTATCACAGATATAAGCGGAGAAACAATTATTGTAGATCCAACAACAATGACAGATGTAAATGGATCTGTTATTTCAACAAATCCAACAGAAACAACAGTTGTTGAAGATTTAAGAGCTGATTATGTTTTTGATTTAAAGAACTTTGATACTGTAATAACTAGAATAGGAGAGCAATATTCCATAGAAGATTGTGTTTTCTTAGAAGATGGTAAAGTATTAATAACAACAGACTATGGAACAGATACAGGAATAGTAAGTTATTTAGATAATTTAGAATTATATAATACAGATGTAGATGCTAGTATCGAATATAAAGATGACGAAAGTTTTAAGAGTTCAGGTTAT
>Ga0123335_1000934_pt1 | contig 49044 bp, 35 predicted proteins | sample BiotimSIPDNA_2_FD_89707 | JGI IMG/M metagenome (GOLD analysis project Ga0123335, IMG submission 89707) | Anaerobic biogas reactor microbial communites from Washington, USA - Biogas_R2 time_0 SIP DNA | ecosystem: Engineered > Bioreactor > Anaerobic > Unclassified | place: Washington, USA...
AGCCTTTCCGGAATTAAATAAGTAAGGCCAGTGAATATATGGGATTATAATCGGGAATATGTTCCGGTCCTGCGCACCGAAGGTGCATAATTCTATAGCCCGGGGCACCGCCCCGGGTAAATGGGACGGATGATACATAGCCCTGTAGGGGCGTAACAACTTTAGAACCAGGAGTTTTTTGGATGAGGGCGTCCCCTCTTGCGCTCCAGCCCGTCGAAGACACCGGTCTTACGCTATCCCCCTGTGTTGTCCACCAGTTGTGAAGGCAGGTATGGATATCACATTTGCAAAACGTCATTGCGGCCGCACTGGCGAACAGGATTCCATAAATGGATAAGATTCCTGACCAGCCTGAAAGGCTGACCTGTTTCAGCGAAGGGCGACGCCCTGGTGATTAAAATTTATTGTAGTTTTTAAGATAAAGACGCTTAATATAATAATATTGCCGTTTGTTGGTTTTATTAACCTCACCCCGCCTGCCGGCATCCCTCTCCAAAGATCGGAAATTAAAACGCAGAGGTCGCAAAGGGTAAACCCTTCGCGTTTAGAAGAATCCCGGGTTCCATTGATTAGAGGTTAATGTAATCTTACTTCCTGTAAACGCATAGCGTTTACCCTTTGCGACCTGCTATTTATTCTTTTCATCTCTGCGTCTTTCCTCTGTGTACTTTGCGCACTTTGCGTTTAAATTCCGGTCTTTATTTCTGATTAGTATTCTCTTAAATCATTTATTATCCGTTCAACTCCATTTTTAAGTCACAAATAATCTTCCTTGTCGGGTACAGTTCATTGCTGCTGTACTGCAAAGCCTAAGACAACATCACCGCTGTTTCTGACCGTTCCCTCTGTTCACACCATCCCGGGACCGGAATGTTTTGTTAATCTGACCCTTTCCTTTTTCAAGCAGGTAAATGCCTGTAGATAATGGTGGAACCTGGTTTACAGACTTGACTGAAGCCTTTAATCTCCCATGAAGGTCAAAGTACCTGAAAGAACCTTGAATATTTCCAGTTAAGGCGCCTGAAACTGTTTTAGGGGAAGCCGTGGTTTTTGAGGATTTAACAATCTGTCCCGACTCCCATCTTTTGCGGGCAGGAATAGTGTTGCCCTGAAGGTCAGAACCAGTTGATGGCCACTGGAGGCTGCCGAAAAAAGCAGGTTTACTTTCGAGGTAATAGGAAACCGGTATGTCATGATCGGTAATCTGGGCATCCCAAATAAGGTTACTGTTTACATTTTCACCATGCCTTAACGTGTTTTTTGATGTCCCGTCATCTACCCACTTTGTAGTTGTGTTTCCAACCAGGTTCTGGGAATGGGAGTGATCGTTGATGTACACTCCTTCTGACTCTACAACATTTCTCAAAAAAGTGTTCCCGGGCCCCATCGGACCCCAGTGGTCAGCAATCCCGACTTCCTGAACCACATTGCCCTCAAAAAGATTCATCTGCGCAAAATGACCGTGTAAAGAGATGTCCGGAGGATTCCACCCGACATTGAGATTTGTCTCTCCTTCCCCCTGTACAGGGTTTATCGAGTAGTTGTACCCATAAACACAACCGGTTGCTCCAAGATGAATGATCATGGCGTGCCGCAGTGAATCAAAAACATTGTTCTCACAAAGGCAGTCTGTACTGTGGAGTCCAATTTCAACTCCATAGCCGCTTCCGCCGCCTCCGTAATTGAAAGAATGGTGAAAGTAGCTGTCACGGTATTCACACCCGAGAGTAGTATTGTTTGTTATATGTGATTTCTGAGTGCGGCTGCTCTCAATGTTTCTGATCCAGCAGTAAGCTGCATTCTTAAACTGAAATGTGCTGTTTTCACCCTGCATTCTCTCGATGTAAAATTTCTCGAACCCCACGCCGCAGACAAACCCCTGGGGTCTGATCTGCGGATTGAGGTCGGATCTGACCTCAAAATGTAAAGGTGTGCGGAATGTTATGCTGTTTCCATTTACCTGTTTTACTTCAAAGAGCTGGCCGACTGCGTATTGGGCCCAATCGACTATCCAGTCGGGGCTGGTGTACATGAGGGATGAGTCGTTTGACTGCTGAATTTCAGCGAAAGCTCCCACTGTAAATTTGCTCCCATCCTGTACAACCACAGTAGATGATCCTTTCTGGAAGCCGCTCACAAGATTCTGCCATGTGCCCCTGTTGTACTTTATCACATCAAAAGCCAGGCCTGTATGATTATGAAAGAGTTTTGTCTTATCGTGACCGTCGCCGCGAAGCACAATGTTGTTTTTACCTATGGTAATAGTGCTGTTGATCAGATATTTTCCGGCGGGAAGATACACTATACCGCCATCAGCCCCTAAGGCTTCAATTGCCTTAGTGATTGCATCTTTACTGTCTGCCTGTCCTGAAGAATCAGCGCCGTAAGAGAGGACATTAATAGATGAACTCTCGTTGACAATTATCCTTCCGGGCACACCCGGATCCCAGATTGTCATGCGGTCGGAGCTTATGATTCCGGCGCTTATGAAGGTCGATAGAACTGTAATTGCTGTAAATATTTTATCAGATTTCATGATTCTCCTTTTAGGTCCTGTATCTATTATACAGCTCGTTGCACAATTTGACCATTCATCTGTTTGGTTCCAGACGTTGTAAAGGAAAAACTGATTTTGTGGAATTATTTATCAATATTTTTCAAACAGGTATTATTTTGTTAAATAACACCCCTTATTTACATCCATAACTGCTGTCAGGAGGTTTGTATGAAACGCTTTATCTTATCACTTTTACTCTGCTCCTGTTGTACTGCTGGTCTCAATGCTTAAGAGTACACCTGTCAGATGCAGTATGATCAGTTTTTCTGTATGTCTTCTGTTCCAACATCATCTGTTCCCATTGTGCTTGTAAATAGATCTGAAAATCCATATTCAAGAGCCCTTGGCGAACGTATCGCAGGTTACGTCATATTGGGAACCGCTGTGCTTAACCTTGCGATAGCTAAACCAATGGGTCAAATGCAGGAGGAACTTACCGGAGATGGCGAAATGTGGACCGGATTAATATTAACAGAAGGCATTGTGCGTGGTCTCCTGGGTGCGGTATTTTTAACGACAGGATATGTAAAGTATTCAAGATGGAAAAAATGGGAGAACGAACATGCCGGCAGTAAATCATACGGACATCATTTGTCTTTGAACATTGACATTTAATAAGATTGATTTAACCTGAATTCTCAAAAAACAGGAAATGTAAAGTGAAAAAGCTGCATGGTTTAATTATTCTATTGTGGGTAATTTTATTGAATATCGACTGCTCCAAACCAACGATGACAGTTCTTCCAAAGGACTTTCATGTGGGGCCGGGCCGGGCTGCTCTGGGGGTCGTATTTGATCCGCAGCAGCCGTTTTTTGGTAAACCGGATCTGATCCATTCATCGTTTGGTCCGGGTAATCCCATGGAGAATTTCACGCACTTCTTCAGGTCCTCTCTAAGTGATGCTGTTCTCAGGAATTCTCTTTTTTCCAGGGTGGTCTTTATCGATGATTCCATACAGACAAAAAAGAAAGGGTTTCCCTACGGAAAACATTTTCTGGAAGTAAAGATTCCCTCACAAACGCTGGAAAAGTATGCATCTGAGGGAACAGATTTTCTGATGATCCTTCAGAATTTTACAATCGATATGAACGGGAAAAATGTAGCGGACTATGAGCCCATGTCCATGAGTCCGATAGCAGGGGCTCCGATGATCGATCATCTTGGTGAGAAAAAGACGGGGGAAACAAATACCGGGATGCGTCTGAAGTTCTCGGCTAAAGCCCTCATTGTAAAATGCTCGAACGATTCGGTTATCTCTTTTGGCAATGTCATAATAGACAACAGCGCAGTTGACCTCTCCAGAAGTGACTGGCTCGACAACATAAATGATCTTGCCGAAGAGATATTTGAGGATGGACCGTTTCATAGTTCCGCTGAAGTGACAATTGAGGAAAGCCGCTGACATCCGGGTAAGCGCCCCTTGTGTACGATCGATTTCAGTCCGCCCATTTGTCCCCCAGGAATTCAAAAGTGCTCCAGAGCAACTGCCTCGACCCGGTTACACATGCAGAGCGAAAGATCAGCAAAACCTGCTGATAGTGCCTTAATAAGGACGATGGGACGATTCTGAATGGTGAAAATCACGCAGTTTTAAAAGATTCTGTTTTTAGGTGCTTCGGACATTTCCGGGTGATTTTTTGTTGAGATTAGATGATAGTAGGGGCGAACGGTAGTGAGCACCCCTAAAAAACTGGTGGTTAGTGGATCCGCCCCGGTCACTGGCGCATGAGTGTTTTCGCCGGTCTTCTCTTAGGGGCCATTGTCTGCGAGTTTATGGCCCCTCCCCGGCGAAAACGCGCATAAGCGCCAGTGCGGGGCTCCCAGGCATTTTTGCCTACTTTTGTTGCCTTGGACAAAAGTAGGTCGCCGAAGGCATCATTTCTAATCTTTTTAAATTAATAGAACTATACTCTTTAACAGTTGTCAATAGCTTTGAATGTTACGAAAAAACACCCGAAAATGTCTGAAGATTCTGTTTTTATTCGAACCTAATTCAACACCGGTAGTTATTCTGGCCCCGCCGGAAAATACCGGAACACAGACAGATCTTCCCAGAATGTCAAATACCCGGTCAGGACGATACGATTCAGTTGCATAATTTACAGGCTGATATGCTCTTCCCACATGGACCGGCTGGTCGAAATACGGCAACCCGTTATTCTGAAAAAAGATTTTCCCGTATATTTTGTCTATTATGTAGGCTGTGCAACATGCCGGCATTTCAGGGGGGCATCCTCCTGTAATTTTCAGAGAATCGATTGTAAATAGCAGGTATCCGTTTACCGTTGCTTTAAATACCATATACCTGGGATATTCGGTCAATGGAATGCTGAAAGATTGAATGGTATCAGAGTAGATATAACGGGAACTGCTGTCAAAACCATCATGTTGAAAATCAATAGTGCGGCCAAACAGGGGAGTGCTGTCGTGCCTGTTTTTAAAAATATAAAAGGTGTTTTTTGATATGATGGTAAGAGGACACTTAGCGCCGCATACGGTCGGGCATTGCCCCAGTTCCAGGCTGAAATCAAAATCTTGCTGATTGTCCCATCGTTCTTTGATGATTACTGATTCGCCGGTTTGATTGCACAGTATTCCGTTATCTCCGGATAGTTCCACAGTGGTAACGGTTTGGGTGGCAATGATTGAAGAACTGGAAAGTAGCAGGGCCAAAATGTGGGCTTTGTGTTTCATGGTGAGGCTCCGTTTCCACTTTTCGGGTAGCAACATAAATCGTGGGCTGTTGAAACCCGGTTTTAGTATCGGTTATATCTCACTTTTACCAGGACTCTCTTCTTTCTTGTTAAATACTGAATGACTTTTATTGCTCAAGGGAGTCGTTGAAACTGGCCGCAATTCGTAAAAGATTACAGGCTTCATTGCTCAGGTAGCCGGTATCCATAGTCAGGTCTTTTTGTAATGTACGTTATTTCCAGAGTTGGCGGCAAAAGGAATTTATCCCCTGGCTTATTTCTCCTTTGGCTCGGCCTGTTGGCACGGGTGGGTTGCCGCACTTCCCTCCCGCAGGGCGGGAACAGTGTATCGCCCGACACCCGGGTCAGAGGCCCCTGTGTACGATCGACTTCAGACCGCCCGTTGGTTTCCCAAGAATTGAAGAGTGCCCCAGGGGCGCACTTTTACTGCCAAGAATCACCTGCTCCATGTCTTGACTTCTGATTCGGATTTCGATATCGTAGTCAAGCGGCGCTGTCATAAATGAATCTGTAAGTTTTCTGATTCTCTCTATCGAGGATGATCCCGGGAGAAAAGATTTGAATATCTCCGGTTCCAGGGGACCGATTATAATCCTGAATTTTCCCGTTAAATCATATATGCGGCTTCCAAGTAAACTGTCTTCCCCCAGCCTGCATCCGCCAAGCGCTTTCAATCCGCAAACCTCTACCCATTCGGGAACGAACTCCTGAACATTTACAGGTATTCCATTGAAAACAAGAGATATCAGTGCGCTCAGGCCTTCTGCGGTTCCTCTTCCGGAAGTCAGCAAACGGCAAAAAGAAAGTGATTTTTCTTTTAAACAGGAGGTTTCCGTTGAAGCAAGTGATACAATTTTTTTGTAAACCGATTGAGTGTTTTCATCTGTGAATAGAGGGTTTGATCTTTTCCAGGCCATGTAGAAAAGAGAGTAGATCCGGTGGTTGAAAATTGACAAAAAATCCAAAAGAGACGCCGAATCATCTTTGTGCCGGCAGATCCAATCTGAAAAATAGAGCGGAAGGGGTGAGGAAACTCCGGAAAGCCCCATAAAGGTAACTATTATGTGAAAAACCTCATCCTTGATCTGAATTGATGAAATATCGTTTGGAGGAAAGCTTAGAGAAGAGTCAGAAAAGATGCGAATGTATCCTGAGTTTACAGGATCTGAAATGCCCTGAGAGCGCAGGAGTTTCTCCAGTAGCGCAACTGCCTGGAAAAAATCGAATCTGCACGCATCATCGCAAAGTTTCTCTTTCAGATCGGCCATTTTTTCCCATCCAGTGAGTTCCAGCTGAATTTCATTTCTGAAGGTGTCAGTTTAATTGAGAGAAGAAGAAATGAGTTTATGGTTATGTGCCTTGACAGAAACTCCCTGAGTACTTCTCCGAAAAGAAAGAGCTCCTGTGGATCAGGGAATCCTGTTTCCTGCACTGAAATCAGAAATTCAACACCTCTTACAAGTCCGCCTCTGAAAAGAGATTGTGCGGGCTTTACATTTACTTCACAGATAGAGTTGATTTTGCGCTGCATGGAGCGGTTTCCGGACCACTCATAAATAGAGAGCTGATTACGGAGGCTTTCGGCGGAAGAAAACGAGGACCACACCGCAGAGAGCTGAGATAAAAACACCCAGAGGAGATCTTTATCTTCCGGAGGGGAAAAGGGGAGTGTGGGTCTGGTGATATTGCCAAATGTCGCAAAATCCGGGAAGTCGCGCCCGGGAGTGTTTATGCTTCCTTCACGGAGTTCCTCTCTGGGCAGCAAACCCTCTGTGCAGAAGGCACGGATAGAAAGCGTTTCATCCGGGAGTTCATCGGGTGCCCTGTTTCCGGAAAGGCGGATGTAAAGCTCCCTCTGACCGCTGAAATTTTTTCTGTATGCAGTGCAGAATGAAGGGGCATCTGATAGTTGGACAGGTCCCGGACTGTATGTGATTTTTTTGCCGGTTCTACGATCAAAAGCATCGATATTTAAAATGCTGTGGACTGTTGAGAACCGGTGCCTGATGTCTGCCTTTACAGCGTACTCAGTCTTTTTCCCTGTATTGTAAACCGGCTCTGTGTCATGCACGTAAAGGTTTACGGCTGGGGAACAGAAAAGGCGAAATGTACCGGTTTCGATCACTTTTGATTGCGGGATTTCACAATCAAAATTGAGCCTTACTGAAAAGGTGCAACCGGCACTCTCCGGAAGTTCCGAAAAGTTTATTCCTGTGATGTCAAAAAACAGGAATTTTTCCGGGAAAACAAAGTATTCAAGAAGCAGTCTTTTGCTTCTGAACTCTGAAGGGTCATCAGGAACGATTGACTGAAGAGGAGAGAATCCGGTGATTTGTGGTTGAGCGATTGCGTGGCTGTTTTCATCTATAACCAGAAAGGCTTCTCTGACATGACGGCAGATAAATTCGTGAAGAGAAACTGCGGTTGAGTGTTCGGCATGGATGAAGATTCGAAGAGGATCAAGCTGCATTTTTTTCCATTGGACCCCGCGATCTACTTTGAAATAGAGGGTGAGTTCGGTCCTGCCGTTACTGTCACAACTCTTTTTTATAAAATCAAGGGATAAAGGATTAAGGGCAATCTCCTGTGTTGTGGTGAATCTGCATGGTACATAATCGGGTCCAACAGGGACCGAGAGGAGCTCTGAGCCTCTGGGGAGAAGGCGTGTCCCCTGAAGGTGGCCCTTGCGTGGTTTGAACTGGACAATTGACAAAGATGGAATTTCATGAAGAAACTGTGGCCAGAGCATATTTACGAGGCCTTCTGTGAGCTCGGGAAAAGAATCGTCCAGCTTTTCCCTGATCCGTCCTGAAAGAAACGCAAACCCCTCGAAAAGCCTCTCAACGTAAGGGTCACGGTCACCGACCGCATCGATGTCAAGAAACCTGGCGGTTTCAGGATGGATCCGGGCGAATTCCTTCCCTGATTCGTATAGGTAAAGAAGTTCCTCTTCGAAATATTTTTGTATCATCTCTGCTCATGCTCCCCGTTTCTGTTTCTTATAGCGGATATGAGGGAATTTCCGGTACCTGTAAAGCTTGTTTTAAACTGTACCGGCCCTCCACCCCTTATCTCGCCGCTGATTATAAAGATCAGCCTGGCTGTATCTGTTTGTGATTCACGGTAGCGAATTACCGGGTTGACAAGCCGGGGCTCATATCTGACAACTGTATCCCTGATTGCTTTCTGCAGTCGCTCAAGTCCGTGAGGCATATCACGGTAGATCTCTGAGATGTCGGGAAGTCCGTAGTCAGGGACGTGAGAAATGCTGCCAAGCCTTGTGTTGAACATCCTGGAGAGATGATCCATGACGGAATTGATATGCCGTGCCCTGTTTCCCAGTGTCTCCAGTGGCGTTCCATCAAGAAACCGGCCTGTCAGGCTTTCAAATAAGGATTGTTTCATTTTATTTATTGTGATTTGTGAAAAAAGAGAATTGAGAATTACCAATTATGACAGGAGATTGACATGCGATTCATGATTCCGTAATGGCAGAGAGACGTCCGGCCGGACGTCTCTACCGGAACGTGATTTTTGACATTTTCAATTCCCAGGGCGTTGCCCTTCGCTGTAATAGTTCAGCCCTTCAGGCTGGTCAGACAATTTGACACGTTTGCATTAACTCTAAATGGCAACTCGGGCCAGGGGAAAAAATAAAAAATTAGAAAACAGGAAAGAATCGCACAATAGCTCAGGGAAAATGTACCCTTTATAAATCTTATTCTTAACTTGCAACTTGCAACTTGTGACTTGTGACTTGTGACTTGTAACTTGAATATAATTCGTCGCGGCTTAGTGAGGAAGAGAGCCCTCCTTTGGGGAAAGGAGGGCAGAGGTCGGAAAAAGAGCGGTCTATCTGAACAGCTTGAAACTTTTCTGTGCTTCTCCAACAGATGCTTTGATGATATAAATGCCACTGGGGTTATCTGCGGCATCCCAGCTGAATGAGTGGGTTCCGGCGGATTTAACCTCATTTGCAAGTTCCTTTACAAGTATGCCATTCGCGCTGTAAACGGTAACTTTTACCGGAGCCTGTTCACTCATTTGAAGTGAGATCGAAGCCGATCCCCGGAGCATGCTGGCGGAAAGGGAAAATCCTGAATGAGATATTTCATTTATGGTTTCTGTCTTGAAGTCCTCTTCCGGTTGTGTTAAAGGGTGGGGATAGGTATAAGGTTTGTAATCGGGCATTTCAGAGTTGAAGTAATCTCTGTCAAGTTTGATATAATTTGAACAGTTGTTGACCGGGTTTACAGGCGTAGTGCCGATCCTGTTGTTCCAGAAATATGCGTGATTTATCATGTCGGGACAGGGGTAGCTGGTGCAGCTCTGTGTACAAGGACCGTTGCATACTGCATAATCTGTTATGGTAATAGCCTTGGAGGGGTTATAACCGGTGAATGTGTTATTGAAAACAACGCCCTGTCCGCCTCTGAGGTGAATTACTCTGGAGATAGTTGGTACAAGGCCGATTTTGTTGTTGTAAATCTCCCATGTAGCAGATCCTCTCCCTTTGACCTCGCATGCGCCGTGAGCATCGATAATATCCCACAGAGATTTTTTGTAATCAAATGTATTATATCTCACTACATATTTTGAGTGGCTGTTGGAGGCAATCCAGTGGGGGGGATTTCCACCGGATGTCACGCTGATAGTGTTGTCTTCAAAGAAGAGAGCGTCGGATGTCCCCAGAGGGTAGGGCGGGCGTGCAACGGGGTCGTTACTTCCGTAGAGCCTTGCTGCATAAGAGTCGAGGAAAGTGTTGTGATCGAAAACTCCTGTTGCCGCGCCGGTAGTTTCAATAAAGATGTAGTTCCCCTGAAGTTTACAGTGATCTATACGCAGGTTTTTGATTGCCTGACGCGGTGAGCCGCTTCCTGCCGAATAAATAACCTGGTTACCGTTCCGGAACTCGATTCCCGTGATTCGAAGACCGTTTGCACTTTCACCGGAGAGGTAGATTGACTTATTGCCTGCAGAAATTATTGTGGAACCGATTCCCTTGCCCTGAATTGTCAGATCTTTCTTAGTAATGGAAAGCTGGCCTGACCAGGAGCTGCTTTCTGCCGGGAGTTGGATCGTATCACCGGGTGAAGCTGAATTGATTGCTGTCTGAACACTCGATTGTGAGAGACTTGTGGCATTTATCACCTTTCCATAGGAGGTGAATGAAAATGCTCCGGTGCTGAGGATAAGTGCACCTTTGAATGTCGATTTGAGGCTTGAATTCAGGAAACATGAAATATTCACTTAAACACCTGCCAGTTAAAGAGTTACACAAAAAGAAAAATAAAAATATTTGCTAATATAACACTTTAGCAGGATAGGTTTGCAACAGTTTGTATGTAAAGCAACTATGGGATGTAAATTAAAGGGAGCTGATTTCCGGGTGTATTCCGGTCAGAGCGGGAGCGTTATGATGTGATAAAGGTCGGGTGGGTTTATTTTACGACTTCGCCGTTGGCCCATTTAACTTCGGTGACAACGGGAGGATCTCCGGCGGAGTAATCATAGAAGATTTCTTTGCCGTCTTTTTTTCCAAGCCGGTAAAAGGATTCGTAAGTTTTGCGTCCCTGTGTATCGTAACCGATTTCAATACCGTCTTTTAGACCGTTTTTGTACAGTTCCTCTTTTGCTTTTTTGCCGTCGTCATAGAAGGTTGTTTCAACTCCGTTCTGACGGCCGGAGGCGTAGTAAATCTCTTTTTTGAGAGTTCCTCTGTTATCCCAGAAGATTTCTTTACCACTTTTATTTCCGTTCACGTAATTTGTTTCTCTTAATTTGGCTCCGAAAGCATCCCAGAGAATCTCTACTCCATCTTTTTGGCCGTTTCTGTACTCAACTTCCATCTTCTTTGCGCCATTTGGATACCAGATTGTGTAATTGCCATGGCGAACAGGTTCTTTGGAGAGAGGGGATTTCTTTACGGTAAATCGTTCCTGACCCTCCTGAGAGTTTTGCTCTACAAGCTTGAGGCTGCTGCAGCCGACCAATGCGGCGGTTAAAAATATGACGCAAATACGTTTCATTTTATTTTTTTTATCTATCTGTGGTGAGTATAAACTGGCTTGTTCATCCCTTTCTGGATTGATAAGTCAGGTATAAATAATAATACATTCGGACATTGTTGTATAGAAAATTATTCAGCAATGATCAGGTTTTTGAGTGTCCCGCGAGATCCGGCCGGGCAGCATGAACTCAATACATCTGGAATCGGGCACCCGCAAATACGTTCATTATATTATATTCAGTAAGTATGTTGTAGAAATCTGAACAAAAACATCTGGTGTTTTGCAATAAATCGATATGGATGAACAACTTAAGGAGCGTCTGGAGAGTATCCGGGATCGCATCGAAATAGCCGCTCAGAGGTCCGGAAGAACAAAAGATGCTGTGAAACTCATTGCGGTCACTAAAACCTACCCTGCATCCGCTCTTCAGGAGCTTATTGACCTGGGGGTTAGAGACATTGGTGAAAACAGGGCCGATGAGATCATGAGCAAGGCTCCGGAGCTCAAGGGTGATTATGAACTGCACATGATTGGTCACCTTCAGACAAACAAAGTGGCCCGTGTACTGCCTTATGTAAAATGGATTCAATCGATCGATCGCCAACGGCTGATTTCAAGGATAGAATTCCTGCACCGGGGATCCCCGATTAATGCGCTGGTTGAAGTGAATACCTCTGGTGAAGAATCTAAAACCGGGTGTACTCCGCAGGAATGCAGGCAGATATGCGAACTGGTAGCAAAGAGCAGTGCCCTCAGGTTTTGCGGACTGATGACTATCGGGCCTCTTGAGGGCGGGGAGAAAAAGACCAGAGAGGCATTTATGATGCTTCGGGAACTCGCTCAGGATGTAAAGGATCTGTCGCCGCATCTCGAACTTTCGATGGGGATGAGTGGTGATTTTGAGTGGGCAATTGAGGAGGGTGCTACAATGGTAAGGATAGGCACACTCCTTCTTGGCGGACGTCACAAATGATCAGTCTTATTCTATTGGTTTTTCGCATTTACGAGATTATTGTACTGGCAAGGGTGATTCTCTCATGGGTTCATCCCGATCCTTCGCATCCGGTAGTAGAATGGATTCATCGTCTGACAGAACCTCTTCTGGATCCTATCAGGCGCCTGCTTCCATCAGAGAAAATTGGACTGGACTTTTCGCCGCTTATACTGCTTCTGCTTCTTGAGCTGCTGGAGCGGTTTCTTTTGCGGTCACTTTATTCATTTTAGTCGGGGAGCATTTACATGCGTATCACTCCACTTGACATCAGAAAGCAGCCTTTCAGGCACGTTTTACGGGGATTTGATCCTGACGCGGTAAACAGTTTTCTTGAAATGGTTGCCTCGGAATACGAATCGATTATCAGGCAGAATGATGAATTCGCCACCCAGGTCAAGAGCCTGGAGGCGCGTCTGGAGAGTTATGTAAAGATTGAGCGTGTTCTCAATGAGACCCTGCTTACGGCCCAGAAAGCCACTGATGAGGCGAGGGTTAATGCTCAGAAAGAGGCCGAGCTTATTCTTAAAGATGCCAATCTCAGGGCGGAGCGTTATGAGGATGAGGCAAGAAACAGGGTGCATGAGATGGAAAGCGAACTGGTAGCACTTAGAAATCAGCGTGACAGCTTTCTTGCGAGGTTTAAATCGATGCTTACCACACAGCTGAATCTTCTGGACATTATCAGTGGTGATCTCAAGCAGAACAATGAGGACGATAACCGCAGCATCATGGAAATCGCAGATGAGGATACACTGGCTGAGGTGCCGCCTCAGCCCAATATCTCAACACTGGATGCCTGACAGAGGACAGGGCAGAAGGACACAGGTTTTGGGGAAGCAGGCTTCAGGATTTTGTACATTTGAGGTTCATCTCAGGCCACGGGCCAAAAAAGACAAGATCTCAATCGGTGATTCAGGGATGCTTGAGGTTTCTGTTACATCACCGCCTGTTGATGATCGGGCAAATGATCACCTTGTAAAGCTGCTTTCAAAAACGCTCTCTGTCCCCAGGTCTTCAATACGGATAATAAAAGGGCAGCACTGCAGAAATAAGGCCGTTGCCCTGGATGGACTGACAGAAGTGGAAGTGAAGAAATTAATCGCTGTTTGAACTATAAACCATGAGGGGTATCATGACAAGCACGTTTGATATGGTTCAGGAAACAATGAAGTTCATCGAGTCGAAAACTTCCATTAAGCCGGAAATCGGGATAATTCTGGGAACGGGACTGGGACGTCTTGCCGATTCCATAAAGGCTGATGTGGTACTTCCGTATGAATCTATTCCCCATTTCCCGCTCTCGACAGTTGAGGCGCATGCCGGTAAGCTGATTGTGGGCACCATGGATGGAAAGAAAGTGATGGCAATGCAGGGCAGGTTCCATTACTACGAAGGTTACTCCATGCAGCAGATCGTCTATCCTGTCAGAGTCATGAAGCTCCTGGGAGTCAAGACTCTTATTGTGTCAAATGCCTGTGGCGGAATTAATCCCCTGTTCCCTCCCGGAACCATCATGGCCATCACCGATCATATAAACCTTCTTGGCGACAATCCACTTATCGGACCCAATGACCACCGTATCGGGCCGCGTTTTCCCGATATGTCCGAGCCCTACGATTCAAAACTTTTAGAGCTTACGATGAAAGTGGCACTTGAGAACGGTATCAGGGTTGAGCGCGGGGTCTACGCATCGATGTCAGGGCCCTCACTTGAGACAAAAGCCGAATACAGGATGCTTAAAACTCTTGGCGCCGACGCAATAGGGATGAGTACTGTTCCGGAAGTTATTGCGGCAGTTCACGCAGGAATAAAAGTGCTTGGATTATCGGTTATTACCGACGCCTGTCTTCCTGATGCCCTTAAGGCCACAAACCTGAAAGAAATAATCGCAGTTGCGGATAAAACAGAACCTGTTCTTGTCAAATTGATTGAGAAAGTGCTTAAACAGATATGAGTAAAGAACCTTTTTCGCCTGTCGGCAGTCAAGTCAGTTTCCCCGGAATCGAGGAGGAGATCCTGCGGTTCTGGAAAGAAGACAATACTTTCGGAAAGACACTGAATAATACGGAAGACAACGATGCCTTTGTGTTCTATGATGGTCCTCCGTTTGCCACCGGACTCCCTCATTACGGACATCTTCTGGCCGGTACACTGAAGGATATAATTCCACGTTACTGGACCATGCGGGGGCATTATGTCGATCGCAGGTTCGGATGGGACTGCCATGGCCTGCCGGTGGAAAACGAGATGGAGAAGGAATTCAAAGTCTCAGGCAAAAGGGATATCGAAAAGCTTGGCATTTACATCTTTAATGAAGCGTGCCGCTCTATTGTACTTCGTTATACCAGTCAGTGGGAGACTGTTGTAAACAGAATGGGTCGCTGGGTCGACTTTGTTCACCAGTACCGCACCATGGATCCACCCTATATGGAGAGTATCTGGTGGGTTTTTAAAAAGATATGGGAAAAAGAGCTTATCTATCGCGGTTTCCGGGTTCAGCCTTACTGTCCAAGATGCGCTACTCCGCTTTCCAACTTTGAGGTAAACGAAGGTTACAAGGATACTACCGGTCCGTCAATCACTGTCACTTTCCCTCTTGTCGATGAACCGGGAACAAAGATCCTGGTCTGGACGACCACTCCCTGGACACTGCCTTCAAACGTGGCTCTGGCAGCAGGTCCGGAGATTACCTATGTGAAGATCAAAGATGGTGAAGAAAAGTTTATACTTGCAAAAGACAGGTTGAGCGCGTATTACAAGGACCCCTCAAATTATGTTGTTCTTGAGGAGTTCCCCGGAAGCCGTCTGGAGGGTATGGCATATGTGCCGATCTTTGACTATTTCAAAGATCGCAACCCCGGTTTTTTCCGTGTGACAACTGCGGAATTTGTTTCCACAGAGGATGGTACAGGTATTGTGCATATCGCCCCTGCTTTCGGTGAGGATGACTTTCAGGTGGGGCAGAAACTGGGTCTTCCGATCGTATGCCCGGTTGATGACGAGGGAAAGTTTACCGATGAGGTTCCCGAGTGGAAGGGCCGACTGGTCTATGATGCCGACGATGAGATAATCAAGGTTCTGAAAGGTAAAGGACGTCTTGTGCAGCGGGCTACAGTCACTCACAGATATCCTTTCTGTTACAGATGCGATACTGCTCTGATTTACAAAGCGATAACCACCTGGTTTATGAAGATAGAGCCTCTAAAGGCCAATATGCTTCAGAACAACAAATCTATTCACTGGGTTCCCCAGCATCTTCAGAATGGAAGATTTGGAAAGGGGATTGAAAGCGCCCCGGACTGGAATATCTCAAGGAACCGCTACTGGGGAACTCCCATTCCTGTCTGGAGCTGTGAATGCGGACACACCGAGTGTGTGGGCGGACTCGCCGAGCTGCACAAACTCGCAGGTAAAGGGGATGAAGAAGCAGGAAAAAATGCTCATGCCGATGCAGCGGTAAAAATAGGAAAAATGCTCAAGGAAGAGAGCGGCAGCAGGCTGGCTAACACCGGGCTTGACCTCTCCTGGGCACAGAAGCTGGAAAATGTGACTGTCAGCCCCGATGACATTCACCGGCACGTTATCGATGAGCTGGAGATAAGCTGTCCTGAATGCGGCAGAAGAATGCAGAGAACCTCCGAGGTGCTTGACTGCTGGTTCGAATCGGGATCCATGCCCTATGCCCAGATGCACTATCCTTTTGAAAACAGGGAGAGATTTGAGGCGAATTTTCCCGCCGATTTCATCGCCGAAGGGCTCGATCAGACACGGGGATGGTTCTATACCCTGACAGTGCTGGGATCGGCTCTTTTCAGCAAACCCGCTTTCAAAAATGTGATTGTAAATGGAATCATCCTTTCTGAAGACGGGAAAAAACTCTCCAAGCGGCTCAGGAACTATGCTCCGCCCGGGGAGGTGCTTGACAAACTGGGAGCGGATGCCCTGCGGCTCTTTCTCATCAATTCTCCCGCTGTCAAAGCAGAAGATCTTCGATTCTCGGAGAAGGGTGTGATGGAGATGTCCAGGGCTGTATTGCTTCCTTTCTGGAACGCCTACTCCTTCTTTGTCACCTATGCCAATGTCGATGGCTGGGTGCCCAAAGAGATTTCTGTTCCCCAGGGTGGTACCGAACTTGACCGCTGGATTATCTCTCTGCTTAACGACACTGTCGAATCGGTAAACAGGGAGATGGAGGAATACAATCTCTATAAGGTTGTTCCTCTTCTTGTTGACTATATCGATAATTTGACAAACTGGTACATAAGACGCAGCAGAAGGCGTTTCTGGAAAAGCGAAAACGATCAGGATAAAGATATCGCCTATAAGACACTTTACTATGTGCTGGTTGAGTTCTCGAAGGTAATGGCGCCGTTTCTGCCGTTTCTGACGGAAGCGATTTACAGAAACCTTGTCGCAGGCAAAATTCCGGGGGCTCCGGAAAGTATCCATATGTCAAAGTACCCTCTTGCTGCCACAGGACGCACCGATTCTGATCTTGACCTCAAGATGCAGCTTGTACGGCAGGCGGTATCGATGGGGCGGGCGCTCAGGAGCAGGTTTGTCATTAAAACCCGTCAGCCGCTGGGCCAGTTCACCGTAATTGTGCGCGACATCCATAAAAAAGAGCTCCTTGAATCGATGGAGCTTCTTATCAGGGAAGAGCTGAATGTAAAGAAAGTGCGGTTTGATACAAGGGAAGATGTCGTAGTGTCGATCTCCGCAAAGCCCAACTACAAGAAGCTGGGAAGGGTTTTCGGGCCCCGGATGAAAGATGCGGCCTTGATAATCGAATCATTCACCCCTGAGATGATCGATGAACTTGAAAAAGGAAATCCTGCCGGAGTTCTTGACAAGGAAATTTCATTTGAGGATATCGAGATAAGGCGCACAAAGCTGGAAGGAATCGAAGTAGAGACTCTGGGAGAGCTTACTGTAGCGCTGGACACCAAAATCGACGATGAGCTCAGGGAAGAGGGACTGGCACGTGAATTTGTCAACAGGGTGCAGAACCTTCGCAAGAGCAGCGGACTGAATGTCACAGACCGCATAGTAATCCGCTGTGAGTGTCCGGAGCCTCTGAAGGCGGCTCTGGGTAGATTCCACGATTATGTATGCGCAGAGACCCTTGCTCTCGACCTCCTATACCAGACTCCAGTGGGTGGATCGGCAGAGAGTGTGGAGATGGAAGGCATGAATGCTGTGATCGGTATTGAACGAACGGCTGAATAAGGAAGGGTTCGTGGCAGGAAGAAAGCCTCTGTTAAAGAGAATAAAAAACGGTCTCATTTCTCGTGGCGCCCAGGCGGCTTTCTTCCTTGTAACAAAGATTCCACGCGGATTCGGGTTGTTTCTGTTTGGTTTCGCGGGCCGGCTGGCTTTCCATATCACGGTTAAAGAAAGAAAACGTACGTTAGAGCACCTGCGCTTTATCTACGGCAAGACCTGGACAGATAAACAGATTCTTTCAACAGCACAGGATGTCTTTTGTGGACTGGGCAAAAATCTCTTTGACATGATTTACCTTCCAAGGCTTGATAAAAACCGTTTTGACAGCATTGTAAAGCACGATCCTTTTGACAGGTTTGATGAGGCCTACCGCAAAGGAAAAGGCGCGATTGTTATAACGGCTCATTTAGGCTGTTTCGAGCTGCTGCTTCATTTGTTTGCGATTCGTGGGTACAGAAGTTTTGCGATCGGGCGGAGGATGTTTGAGCCGCGTCTTGAGGAGATTATCAGAAAGATCCGTTCCGGACACAATATCGAGTACCTTGACCGTTCGGGAAACACACCGAAAATTGTCCGCTTATTGAGAGATGGCAGGGTATTCGGGGTGCTTATCGATCAGGATACCAGAGTTGAGGGCGTCTTCGCGCCGTTTCTGGGACACCCCGCCTATACACCGTCGGGACCCCTCAAGCTGGCGATGAAAATGGGTATTCCGGCATTTGTGGTCACAACCTGCAGACGCAGTGACAACAGTCATTATGTCAGCATAAGTGACCAGTTAAAACTTCAGGATACGGGCGATTTTCAGGCTGATCTGGTAAAGAATGTGGAAACGGCAAACGATCTGATCTCTAAGGCTATTCTGGAGAATCCGCGGCAGTGGGTCTGGATGCACAGGCGGTGGAAGAGGAAGCAGAAAGTTTAGGTAAGTACGGATTGCGGAGAAAACGGGGCAGGACCGGGTTTCTGCTCTGGCGGTAATGAGAGCGCGCGAGGGGCAGGGTATTTGCAGTTGGGAACTGACGCCCACCCCACAGGTGACAAACCTCTGAAAACAGATACCCGGATCTTGAAGGAGTAAGTCTGGAGTGCTGTTTTCGACCAAATGACAGAGTGTATTTTTAGGTTTAACTGTCTGGGGCCGGGGCGCATAAGGTTTCTATCTGATATCATGACTAAATCTTCAAAATTAAGAGAAGTCTCTGAAATGAAAGTACTGATTTCGATTATTTGTCTTCTGCTGATCTCCTGTGCCGGGAAAAAAGAATCTCTTCCGGTGTCCAGTGATGGCATAGAGATTCCGTATCAGGAATTCGGGGGGGCCACGCTCTATTTTTATAACAAAGATTATGTGCAGTGGAAACTCGAGGCCCAAACCATGCGCAAGCCGATTATCGATACAGGTTCTATCATGGTGGTTCCGGTCAAACTGACGCTTTTTGATTCTCTGGGAAGTGTTACGACCAAAGTTCTTTCCGACTCGGGCACAATCAGCAGCTCAATGGGAAGTTATACTGTGTGGGGTGATGTTTTTATCAGAACAAGTGATTCTTTAGTGATAAGGACAGCGAAGCTCTGGTGGTACAAAGATCGTCAGAAGGTGGAGTCGGATACTTTTGTGCAGATAGAGACAGTAAAAGGGGATATACTGAGGGGAAAAGGTTTGGATGCAACGGAGGATTTTTCCCGCTTCTCTTTCAAGTCGGATGTAAGTGGAAAATTTCCCGATTTCAAAAAGCGTATGGAGAGCAATGATGAGCAGATTTTCTGATAATCTCAAAAGACGGCTCACAGGTGCTTTGTGCGTACTACTTATGCTGTTTTCAGTGGCGGCCAGGGTTGAGGACAACGCTCCATCGCTGGTACTGGAATCTGCTGACAGCAATGAGAATAGTTATTCTAACGGAGAATTCATAAGCGTTTTAAAGGGAAATGTTGTTTTTACCTATGACGACATACAAATCAGTTCGGATGAAGCGACGTGGTGGCGTAATCAGGGGGTTATTGATTTCCGGAAAAAAGTAAAAGTTGTCCGTGGTGCCTCAACACTTACCTGCGACCGGATGCACTTCACAAAGGACGATAATGTGCTGACTGCATCCGGGCATTTTGATTTTATTGACACCGTAGAATTGACGCGTCTGACCGGAAAAGAAGCTGATTATCACGTCCAAACCAGAAATTTCAACCTGCGGGGCAACCCCAGGATGGTGAGATATGATACGGCCGCTGCCGAAACGCTTACGATCACCGGACTGCTTATGAGTTACACCGATTCCCTGAAGAGAGCAACTGTAAAGGACAGTGTGAATATTACAAAAGGTAAACTTGCTTCAAAGTGCAGGTTCGCCCACTACTTTACAGAAACCAACAAGGCGCAGCTCCGTGTGAATCCCCGGGTCACCTACGAGTCTCACAAGGTGGTTGGAGATTCAATCGATCTGCAGTTTGGAAAAGAGTCTCTCAGGAGTGCGATGATTAAGGGACACTCTCACGGGGTTTATGTAGATACATCCGTGGCCGCTGTAAAGAGTGATACCGGTTACACTCAGGTTTGGGGCGACAGCCTTTATATCACTATTTCCGACTCCGGGATGCTTGATTCGATGTGGTCGTATGGCAAGGCGCTGAGCAAGTATTTTACAACAAAAAAGCCGGATCTGGTGAATGAAGCTGCCGGGAAAGTGATGTTGATGTCATTTGCGGAAAGAGGAAACGTGGACAAGGTAAAAATTTGGGGAAATGCCTGGAGCAAATACTATATAGAAGAAGAGGGGAGCAGCGGGGCAAATGAGGCCAGCGGAGACAGCATCCTTGTGGCTTTCCGCAAAGGAAAGGCCGCGGTGCTTACTCTGGCCGGAAGAGCCAGAGGAGTTTATTTCCCCCGGGAAATGTAAGAGAACTTTATGACAGAACAGAATACTTTGACAGAAGCGGGTAAGGAAAGAGCGGTCCCTGAGCGCAAAGCCAGAGAGATCAGGACCGAGGGGCTGCTGAAGGTTTACAACAAGAGACGTGTTGTTGACAGTGTCTCAATAAAGGTGAACCAGGGCGAGATCGTGGGGCTTCTGGGGCCTAACGGGGCCGGCAAGACCACTTCTTTTTATATGATAGTAGGGATGATACGGGCGAACAAGGGAAAGATATATCTTGACAATACAGATATTTCAAAAAAACCGATGTATAAAAGAGCCCGGATGGGAATAGGCTATCTGCCCCAGGAGCCTTCTATCTTCCGTAAACTTTCTGTTGCCGACAATATTCTCTCGGTGCTTGAGTACCAGAGGATGAGTTCCAGGGAACGCAAAAAGCGTATGCGAGAGCTCCTTGAGGAGCTTCATGTGAGCCATCTGGAAAAGAGTCTGGGATATATGCTCTCCGGAGGTGAGCGCAGGAGAGTGGAAATTGCCAGGGCGCTGGCGATAAAGCCCGATTTTATCCTGCTTGATGAGCCATTTGCGGGTGTAGACCCGATTGCGGTAGAGGATATCCAGAGCATAGTTCATGAGCTGCGCAATAAGGGGTATGGTGTTTTGATAACGGATCATAATGTACGGGAGACCCTTAGAATTACAGACAGGGCATATATTATGAATGCTGGAAAAATTCTCATTTCCGGAACGGCCAGAGAACTTGCGGAAAGTCCGGAAGCCCGCAGAATTTATCTGGGACAAAATTTCCGACTTGATTGACCTGTTCTTTCCCAAGTGGCATACTTTTTGTAGAGTACATAGGCTGATTTAGACCTCTCTTTTTTCCAAAATGGACACGGGGGCAATATCATAAATTTCGGCACGAAATGTGATGCTATAAAAAAGAGAGAGTCGTTTTAAGGTTTAAGGGTCCTCTGTTAAAGAAAAGAGATACAAGGAGGAGTTTTTGAATCTCGGTTTAGATATGTCATTGAGGCTTCAGCAGAAGCTCTCATTCCAGATGATCCAGTCGCTGAAGCTTTTGCAGGTCAATACGCTTCAGTTGGAGCAATTGCTCAAGACCGAGCTTGAGATGAATCCTGTTCTGGAGGCAGAAGACGAGCTTGAGACGGAAGCTGATGAGTCCGTGGAACAGGAAGAGGTTAAAGAGGAAAAAGAAAAAGAAGAAGACGAACTTGACATAAACGAGGAAACAATCGACTGGGAAGAGTATCTGGAAGAGGGCTTTGATCTGGGGTACTCTTATAATGAAGAAGTCGACAAAGGCGAAGACCGTTACGAACCGACTCCGGTTTATCAGATCACTCTTGAGGAGCACCTTAATAACCAGCTAGATGAAAGAAAACTTCCGGAAAAAAATAAACTGCTCATTCAGTTCTTAATCGGTAGTCTCGATACCGATGGTTACCTGAGGGTGCCTCTGGAAGACATTGCCGATTTCACCAAGACCTCTGTTTTTGAAGTCCTGGAGGCGCTTCATCTGGTATGGACCTTAGATCCTCCCGGAGTGGGGGCCAGAAATCTTCGGGAATGCATGATGCTTCAGCTGAATAAAAGAAACCAGAAAGATACACTGGCAATGAGAATTGTCGATGAGACCTGGGATCTTTTTGAAAAACTCAAAATCCCCGAGATCTCACGTCATTTCGGAATCGAACCCCGTGATGTTCAGGAAGCCATAGAGACTCTCAAAACCATAAACCCCAAGCCGGGTTATCAGTTTAATCCCGATAAACCATCTACAATCATACCCGATCTGATTGTAGAGAAAATCGACGGCAAATTTATGGTTATGCTAAATGACAGGTCTGTTCCGATGCTTCACATCAACAGATCTTACGCTAACCTTATCAAGCGGGGCAGTAATGCCAAACGCGATGTGAAAAAGTATATACGGGAGAAGTTCAACAGCGCAACCTGGTTCATCCGCTCAATCGAGCAGCGCAAAACTACCATGCTCAAGGTGATGTACGCCATCATCGACCGTCAGACCGATTTTTTCGAGAAGGGTCCCCCTAATCTCTCTCCACTGAAACTTCAGGACGTGGCAGATATGGTGGATATGCACATCTCGACTGTAAGCAGGGTAACAAGCAATAAATATGTGCAGACACGACACGGCATATTTGAACTCAAATATTTCTTTACTGAAGCTGTAGGACGTGATGAAGAGGGGGCCGATATCTCCTCTGAACGAATAAAAAACCGTATCCGTCAGCTCGTAGAAGCAGAAAGCACCAGAAAGCCTCTATCCGATCAGAAAATCTCCGAATTCCTCTTAAAGGAAAATCTTCCTGTAGCCCGCCGCACCGTGGCAAAATACAGGGAGCAGATGAAAATCCTGCCTGCCCGACTCAGACAAAAATATGAATGAGATCTGTCACTGAGGTAGTGGCAGGGTCGTGAAGCCATTTTAGGAACATTGTTTGTGAAATCCCTGCAGCGGTATCTTTCACAGGTGAAGGGGATAGTGTCGGGGATAACGATTTTAAAAGCGACAGACCAGGTAACCGGCTTAAAAAAAGCATGGAAAAAGCCCGGCAGCTCTTTCCATGTTTTTTTTTATCGAATCAGCGGAGATTTAGCAGATGGGGCTTTATGCCTTCGGCTCCGGGAGCCTTCACTATCAACATCGAATGGGCCGAATTATTGACTATGGATGATATATCAAGTGAATGTGTGCCCTCAGACCTCTCACCAAAATCAATCATTCCGGCCTCTTTCCCCTGAAGAGTAAAAAACTGAAGTTTAACTTTTTGTGACTTTGAATTCGTAAAACTCAGGTAGGGATTTTTCCAGGTGAACTTACTTTCCGAAATGCTGTTAGAGACTCCCTGCTGGATTGTACCGATCGCTGCATCCTTAGGAACACTTCCTGAATGCCCCAGTGATGAGGAATTTGTGAGGCACAAAATGAGGTAACCCTCTTTTACGACAATATTTGATGTGCTGAAATCAGTTAAATTCTCCGCAAAGGTGTAGTCTCCCTTTCCCCAGCGGTTTGCATCAAACTTATTAAAGTCATCCTGAAACTTAAGCGTAAAGTTACTTCCTCCAGGTCCGCTTCCGGGGGTGTACTCATAGTACCTGAACCAGTTTAAGTATTGATAGACAGGTAGTATTCCGGCGTTAAAGTCTCCGACCCAATTTTTATCATTTGCTATCCACAGGTTGAACCTGAAGGATTGGGGCTTATCGCGCAGATCATTAATTTGCTGGCCCGAACTGGTCTTTCTTACTTCCTTGCCATCAAGAAACCATGCGACATAGTCCGGTGTCCATTCAACACAGTAGGTGTGGTAGTCATCACAAAGGTTAAAATTGAACTGGTGGTGTGCCTCAGAAGTAGAACGGTTTGAAGCGTTTCCGGTTATGATATTCGACTGAAAGTGATTTTTATCCTTGCCTAATACTTCCAGATCAATCTCACGCCACGGCTCTGGAGACCCCTTCCAGGAGTCGTTAAAATAGGTAAAAAATGTCGAAAGTGTTCCGCTGCCATAGGCTGTTCTCATCCGGACTTCAAATTTGCCATATTTTACCTGTTCGTATGAGAACATCTCTGCGCCTTTGTATTGCTTATTCTGAGCAGGAACAGAAAGCGCACAGAAAGCACAAACGGCACCTGCTGCCATTAGAAGTCTTTTATTCATAGTAATCTCCTTCCCCAAAAAATTATAGGATTTTTGAGGTGTAAGGGAAGAGTAGAATTTAATTTAATAATTTTACTGTTATACTGTTGCAGAGTCAATGATTATGAAATCTCCTTCACTGGACAGGGTTATCTCTTTTTTGCGTGAGCGACTGAGAGAGAATCCTTCTGAACGCCTTCCATCGATACGGCAGATTTCAGCCCGATGCTCAGTTTCTGCGCGGACTGTATCCAAAGCAATAAAGCAGCTCTGTTCTGAAGGGGAGATAGTTATAAGGTGGGGTGCAGGTTGTTTTCCTTCAGGATATGTTGAATTACTGCAAAAGGATGAGGCCGGGAGTCAGGAGAGACGCAAGTCGAAATCTGAAATCAGTTTTGATCAGATAAGAAACGATCTGATAAATTTCAGATTTCCTCCGGGGAGCTGCCTACCCTCTTTCAAGGAACTCTCTTTTCGTTATGGGGTCTGTTACCCTACACTCAGAACTGCCGTCAACAAACTCTGCTCTGAAGGAGTACTGCTGAAAAAGTCGGGGCACTACTATGTGAGGGAGAAAAAGGTTTCCAGAGAATGGCGGCTAAAGGTAGTTGTGATCTGCGCCGCTTACAATGGTTCTCTTATCATTGAAAAGGAACGTGAACGGGATTTCTTCCGCCATTTGACGATAGAGACTTCACAGAGAGGTCTTGATCTCGAGTTTTTCGGCTATGTTGATAGAACTTCGGCGCCTCATTTTATCGACCCGGGTAGCCATAATCCTGTTGCGTTCGGGAATCGAAATGATATTGTCGGGTATATCTTGGTTACATGGCACATGAAAGACTATGTCGAATGTCTTAACCGTATTCGCCATCTTGGGAAACCCGTGTCAATCTGGGTTGAACATTTCAGATCAATTCCGAAAATATCAATAAGCAACATCAGTACACCCGCATTTTTCGATTTGAGCTATTCGCGGAGGCCGGGGGCAGAGATGGGGCGTTTACTTATCGAGTACGGGCATCGGCGTATCGCCTATATTTCGCCTTTTCACGATAGTGTCTGGTCTGCACAGAGATTATGCGGACTTGAGGAGGCGTTTAAGGATGCCGGGCTGGAAGGGGGAGTGGTTCCGTTTGTTCTTAACGATTACTCAAATGACTGGTCTTTTATGGATATTGTTCTTAAAGAGGTAAAGCTGGACGGAATTCTTGATGAGAAAGAGCTTGCCGCAAGCAGTGAATTAAGAGATTTTGAAAAGATAGAGCAGATACGGTCAGGTATTTATTCTATTTTCAGGGATGGCCTGATAATGAGAGACTGCAAAAGCCTGCTTGACAGGGCATTATCGGACAGAAACATAACTGCCTGGGTTGCGGCAAATGATCTCTGTGCCCTTCTGTTCCTTGATTATCTTAAAGAAAAATCGATAAGAGTTCCTGATGATCTTTCTCTTGCGGGCTTTGACAATACATTCGAATCGCTTGAACATGGGTTGACATCATATGATTTCAATATCGCCGGACTGGTTCACAGTATGATTGAACACCTTTTGAACCCGTCTGGATTGATTTCGGTTAATAAGGGTGATGCGATTCACCTTGAGGGTAAAGTGATAAGGCGTAAATCAACTCGACGTATAAGCTGGCCGGGTATAGAAGGCTTGCATGAAGCGTAAGTAAAATTCTTTGTTCATTTAAACGTATTTTATAAGAAAAAGGGTACGGAGAGCACAAATGCCTGAAATTCATAAGAGTGGATCCCCCACGTTCCCATCCTGGTTGAAACGGCCGATTGCGCATTCAGGAAAACAGAACATCGTAACCGAGCAGATCTCTTCCGGGGGATTGCATACGGTTTGTAATGAGGCAAAATGTCCCAATCGAAGCGAATGTTATTCCCGGGGAGTGGCGACATTTCTGGTAATGGGGGATATCTGTACCAGAAACTGTTCTTTTTGCAGTGTTAAAACCGGCAAGCCCGGTGCTCTTGATCCTGACGAACCTAAAAGGGTGCTTCAGGCCGCGCGGGAGCTTCGGTTGAAGCATGTTGTAATCACTTCTGTTACCAGAGATGATTTAGCGGATGGTGGCGCCGGATTTTATGTTGAAATTGTCGATTTGTTTAAAAGGGAGCTTCCCGGGGTAACGCTGGAACTTCTTGTTCCCGATTTTCAGGGAAATGAGGGAGCTGTGGATTTAGTGGCAGGTTCCGGGCTGGATGTTTTCAATCACAATGTTGAAACTGTCCCGTCTCTTTATTCAAAGATACGCCCGCAGGCGATCTATAGCCGTTCTCTTGCGGTTTTAAAAAGGGCCGCTGATCATGGCGTGGCAGTAAAATCCGGACTGATGGCAGGGTTGGGAGAGAGCAAATCGGAGATGCTTGCAGTTATGGAGGATCTTTTCAGGAACGGATGCAGAATTTTAACGATAGGTCAGTATCTGCGCCCATCTCGGGATCAGGTACCGGTCGTGGAGTTTGTAAATCCGGAAGTTTTTGAGCACTATGCCCGTTGTGCAAAAGAAATGGGGTTTGAATCCGTCTTTTCCGGTCCTTATGTAAGGAGTTCTTACCGGGCTGGAGAATTTGTGCCGGGGAAATCATCATCCTGAACGACTTAGCGCTCAACAGGTTACTATTTTCAGGAATTAAAATGCTACTCTTTGTGGTGGAGAAATGTTACTATTATAAATATTAAAGGAGGGGACTTCTCCCGCGCTCTGTGCCGGGGTGGTTCATAAAGTAGTACTTAACCATTTTTCAGAAGGAGATGTGACACATGGAGATTCAGATCACCTCTCGTCACAACAAAGCATCTCAGGCTCTTCAAGAAACAATTACTGCGGAACTCAGTAAAATGGAGAAGTATTTTGATAAGATTACATCCTGCCATGTAGTTCTTGACAGTGAGCGTGTGGACAAGGTTGTGGAGATAACGATGAATACCCAGGGGAAACAGCTTGTAGCAACTGCCAAAGCTGATAATCTTGGTAAGGCGATAGATGATGCGATGATGAAAACGGAGCGGCAGCTTAAAAAGCTCAACAATAAGATAAAAAACCACAAAGCTGTAAAAGTGTAAGGTTTTTAATGTGTATTGAGACAGGACTTTGTTTGTCCTGTGGTCATGTAAAAGATTAAGGGGCAGAGCTCTGCCCCTTTCTTTATAATGACTCAGGTAATTTGTGGTGGGCGAAAACTATTTTCACTATTCTTCTCTTCTGGAGAACAGTACCCGAATCAGGGATGATGTACTGAGCCGAAAGGAAAAAGTGTGAAGAAGTCTAATATGGATCTGATTGTAGGCGGATCCATTTTAATCTCACTGGTTATACTGATTGCTGGTGTCTTGTGGCTTAAAGAGGTTTCTTTAGCTTCAAAGGTGGTCTCTTATTCGGTTCTTTTCCCTAATGTAGGAAACCTTCAGGTAGGTGATCCGGTTTTGGTGAACGGGGTAAATAAGGGTTCAGTTGCCAGTATCTATCTCCGCGGGACCGAGGTTGCAGTAATCATGGATATTGACCAGGGGGTTTCCCTTACAGATTCATGTGTGTTTTCGGTTCAGAATATCGGCTTGATGGGAGAACGGGGGATAGGGATAAGTCTTTCACCACGGGGATTGAAAATTCCGGTTAACACCAAAAATGATTCTACATTTGTGAGGGGTAAATTTGATACTGGAATTGCCGAGGCGATGGGGCTTCTTGGTACAGTTCTCGGTGAAGTTCAGGTTCTGGCTGCAAATGTGAGTTCCTTAGTTGAGAGTACTGTTGGAGATTCTGCTTTTTTGTCGCTTTTTGAGGTACTGGTTGGCAGGCTTGATACCATCACCGATGTGGCACAGGCTCTTTTGGTAAACAATCGGCCGTTGATTGACAACAGTTTAAGAAATCTCAGCACTGCATCTACGGACCTTAAGACTCTGCTTGACAAAAACAGTGGACGTATCGATGCAATAGTGGCCAATGGCGAGCAGCTCACCTCTTACGGGCTTTCACTGATCGCCAAAGTTGATACTCTTGCCGTTTCTGTTCAGAACATAACGGCGGATATTGAGAATGGCAGAGGGACGCTGGGCCAGATTATGAAGGATGAAAAATTTTACAGTGAGCTGAAATCTACCGTAGCCAACCTTGATACGCTTGTAAAGGAAGTGCAGGGTGATGCGTTGAAATTGCGGGTACGGCTGGGGTTCGGCAAAAAGAGAAAATGAAGGAATATGAAAGAGCGGCGGATAACAGTCTCTAATTCGTTAGGTATTCATGCCCGGCCGGCATCTATGATTGTACAGACGGCAATGAAATTCAAGTCGAGTTTATGGCTGATCAAGGATGGGGCATCGGCTGATGCAAAAAGTATCATGAGTGTGATGATGCTTGCTGCTGCTTATAACTCCCAGGTCAATATAAGAGCATCCGGTGTGGATGAAGAGGACGCGGTAAACGCTATTGCGGGATTATTCGAGAAGAAATTCAATGAAGAGTAGCCTGCCCGGTTATCCAGTCAATCCCTGATATCTATTGCCAAAATTGGTGCTCAAGGCCGGTAAGAAGCGTAACAAAGATTACTGTTTTCTGACCGGGTTAAAAACCGTCCTGATTTGAAAAAAGAAAATTTGCATCTTCGGGATAAGAGCGGCTCAGGGAGAATTCCGGCCGCGCTTAAAAGAAGGGATAAAGGATGAAGGATATTTCAATCGGTTTGGTTGGTGCAGGAACAGTAGGCGGCGGTGTCGTGAAGGTTCTTTCAAAGCGACTGGACTTTTTCAGAAACGAACTGGGTCTTCCTTTACGGCTTGCCAGAATCGCGGATAAGCAGATTTCCCTGTTCAAGGAACTTCCGGTCGGGGACGCGGTCTGTACTGCCAGTGCGGATGACATACTGAATGATGATTCGATCCAGATTGTGATAGAGCTTGTTGGCGGGAAGGGCTTTGCGTTTGATTTGATCATGGAAGCTCTCAAAAGAAAAAAACATGTAATAACCGCAAACAAGGCTCTTATTGCAGAGCGGGGCCCGGAGATTTTTGAGTGTGCCGAGAAAAACGGTGTTTCGGTTTATTTCGAAGCTTCTGTTGGCGGGGGTATGCCTGTTATAAAAGCCATACGGGAAGGCCTGATCGGAAACAATGTCTTTTCAGTCAAGACAATCATTAACGGGACATGCAATTATATTCTTACAAAGATGACCGTTGAAGGGCTTCCTTTTGCCGATGTCCTGAAAGAGGCTCAGGCAAGGGGTTATGCTGAAGCTGATCCTACACTGGATATTGAGGGTGGAGATTCAGGTCACAAAGCCGCAATTCTGGCATCGTTGATAAGTGATGGTTATGTTCCGTTTGAGAAAGTATACAGAGAAGGGATAACTTCTATAAGCGCTGAGGATATCAGGTTTGCATCTGAACTGGGATATACAATAAAGCTTCTGGGTGTGATTAAGAAGAACAACAGTGACGATCAGCTGGATGTCCGGGTTCACCCGGCAATGCTTCATGATGACCACATTCTGGCATCGGTATCGAATGTATATAATGCGGTACTGCTCGAGGGGGATTCTGTCGGGCAGATTCTTCTTTACGGAAGAGGTGCCGGCGAGCTCCCGACTGCATCTGCGGTAGTAAGCGATATCATTGATGTTGCCAGGAACATCAGCGCATCTTCACCGGTGCGGGTTCCTATGGGCTATTACAGTAAGTCAAAAGAGATCAGTATAAAGCAGATCGATACAATTACATCACGGTACTACCTGCGCTTTACTGTTGTTGACCAGCCCGGCGTGCTGGCATCGATTACTTCGGAGCTGGGCAAGCACGGAATTTCAATCGCTTCTGTAATGCAGAAAGAGGGATATGAGGACAGCAGTGTCCCGGTAATAATCCTCACTCATCTTGCTTCCGAGAAAGGCATAAAGGATTCGGTTGCCGGAATCGAGAAGATGAGTTTTATAAAGGACAAAACACAGATTATCAGAATTGAGAGCTGAAGCAGCTTTGGAGAGATCATGGATTATATAAGCACAAGGGGAAACCGTGGTCCGGTATCGCCATCACTTGCCATAAGCCTTGGAATGGTTCCTGAGGGAGGGCTTTTTGTACCCCGGACGGTGCCGTCGCTGGATTATGATTTTTCAAAGGCATATTCTTATCAGGAAGCTGCTGCAAGGGTGCTCGGGGTATTTCTGACCGATTTTTCTTCAGCGGAACTCAGCTCCTGTATTGACAAGGCTTATAACAGCTCAACATTTGATACCGGTTCGGTTATTGACCTTGTGTCGCCCCAATCGGGGATTTCCATAATGGAGCTCTGGCACGGGCCCACTGCAGCATTTAAAGATGTGGCCCTGCAGATAATGCCCGGCTTTATGGATATCTCAAAGAAGAAAACAAAAAACGATTCCCATACTGTCATCCTTGTTGCTACCTCCGGAGACACCGGGAAAGCTGCTTTGGAAGGCTTTAAGAATCGTGAAGGCATCTCTATCATCGTTTTCTATCCCCACGGAGGGGTAAGCGAAATACAGAGGCTACAGATGGCCACTACCGACGGAAACAATACCCGGGTTGTGGCTGTAAAGGGGAACTTTGACGATTGTCAGACTGGTGTAAAACGTATCTTCAGCGATACAGCATTACGCAGCGAGCTCGCGGGCAGGGGATTTGAATTTTCATCTGCAAACTCTATCAACTGGGGACGTTTATGCCCCCAGATCGTTTATTATTTCAGGGCTTACCGGATGCTTGTAGAGCGCGGGCAGATCAGAAACGGGGATCCTGTCAACTTCTGCGTTCCTACCGGGAATTTCGGTAATATACTGGCTGGATATTACGCCAAAATGATGGGGCTCCCTGTAGCGAAACTCATCTGTGCATCAAACAGGAATCGTGTAATTTCCGACTTTTTTCAGACCGGCATGTACAATGCAAACCGGGAGTTTTTCCGGACCATATCACCATCGATGGATATCCTTATCTCTTCCAATCTGGAGAGATTTCTTTTCGAAATAAACGGGCACAGCAGCTCTGATATCGTCTCCTGGTACGACTCGTTAGGCAGCTCGGGAACATTCGGGATTTACAGCAGGCTCAAGGCGCAGATAGATTCCATGATGCTCTACGGCTGGGTTGACGAGGATGAAGTACATTTGACGATTAAAAAGTTTTATGAAGAGACCGGGTATGTCCTTGACACCCACACCGCAGTCGGAACAGCCCTCTGCAGACGTCTTGAGCTTTCCGGTACACACACTGTGATAGCATCTACAGCCAGCCCGTTTAAATTCAGCTGTGAAGTGCTGGGCAGTATCGAGGGGAAACGCTGTGATGATGAGTTCGAATCGATAGAACGGGTAGCTGAGCTGTCAAAAATGCCTGTACACAGGGGGCTTGACAAATTGCGTGAACGGGATGTTCTTCACGATCGTGTGATTGAAATTGATGATATGAAATCGTGTGTTGTTGACATAATTAATTCTGTTCAGAAACAGAAGGACTGATGTATGGAGATGAAATATGCGATACTGGTCGGGGACGGAATGGCGGATTTCCCTTTAAAGGAATTGGGAAACAGAACTCCGCTTGAGTATGCAGTCACCGAAAACATGGACCATATCGTATCAGAAGGAAGAATAGGCCTGGTATCCACAATTCCGGAGGGTTTAAAGCCCGGCAGTGATGTTGCCAATCTTTCACTCATGGGATATGATCCTGCACAATACTACAGCGGACGAGCCCCCATCGAAGCTGCCAGCATGGGCGTTGAGCTTTCCTCAAACGACACGGCATTCAGATGCAATCTTGTGACAATAGAGAATGGGCGCATGGTTGACTATTCTGCCGGTCATATTGAAACAGAGGATGCGCGGAGAATTATTTCAGAACTCGATGAGAAGTTAAGGACCGATAAGGTTCGTTTTTACCCTGGAGTGAGTTACCGCCACCTGCTGGTTGTTTCCGGTTTTCCTGAAGGGCTCAATTGCACTCCGCCACATGATATTACCGATAAAGAGATCGCGCCTTTCATTCCAGAGGGACCAGGTGCAGAAGAGATCCTGATTCTGATGAACAGCGCAAGAGAAATTCTCAAATCGAGTAAAGTCAATGCGGAGCGAAAGGTATCGGGTAAGCGCCCTGTAACAGATATATGGCTCTGGGGTCAGGGGCGTGCAATAAAGCTTCCTCAGCTAAGAGACAAGTATGGTATCAGCGGATCGGTTATCTCCGCAGTTGACCTTGTAAAGGGACTCGGCGCACTTGCCGGTTTACGGATAAGATCGATCCCCGGAGCAACCGGGTATCTGGGAACCAATTACGCAGGTAAAGTGGCCGCCGCAGCAGAGGCTCTTAAAAATGAAGATCTGATTTATCTGCATGTAGAAGCGCCGGATGAGACTTCGCATGAGGGGTCTTTGCAGAAAAAAATACAGGCCATCGAAGAGTTCGACAGGAACGTTGTAGGAGAGATGGTTCGTTACCAGAAGGATCGCGGTGATCTGCGTTTGCTGGTTGCTCCGGATCACGCAACACCGGTTTCTCTGAAGACCCATACGGCCGGTCCGGTACCATACGGGATGTGCGGTCCGGGAATAGAGGCCGGGAGGGTACGGAAATATACCGAGAACGATGCACTGGGATCGCAATTGCTTACAGGTACCGGGTTGTTTGAGTTATTTATAAAAGGATAAACCTCTATGGCTGCGCGGTTGTTTGAAAAGCTGCTTACGTTTCTCTTTGATGTGCTGGCCTTGAATGTAGCTTTTTTCACGGCGTTCTGGCTCCGTTATAAATCAAATCTTTTCCCGGAAGTTTTCGATCCCTATCTTGATCTGGCATCCTATTTATACCCATCCCTGATTGTTTCAGGACTCTGGGTATTACTTTTCTTTATCACCGGACTATATCGGGACTGGTATAAAGAATCGAGGCTGGATGAGCTTTTTGTGGTGTGGCGAACGGTTTTGACCGGTCTTTTTCTGCTTTTCCTTATTACCAGTGCATCCCAGATTACCGAATTTGTAAAGACAGGAAATTTCGGGGTTCTTTTTACCAGGACCAAGTTCGCGGTTCTTCTGACCTACGGTATCTGTATGATGTTCTTTGCGGCTGCAAACAGGATGGCCATGCATACTCTGCTTGCGGCTCTGTTTATCCGTGGAATCGCGGTAACAAATGTGCTGATTATCGGGGCAAATGAATCCGGAGTACGGCTGGTAAAGGACCTGTCGAGATATCCTCAACTGGGTTACAAAGTTTCAGGGTTTGTAGATGATGATGGGCGCAAGAGGGGAACAGAGCTCGAGGGATACCAGGTGCACGGGACTTATTCCGATATACCTGCGATTGTAAAGAAGGAACATGTTGGCGGATTGATAATTGCATATGTTAGTACATCTCCAAACGAGATACAGAGAATTCTTGAATACTGCGGTGACATTAAGGTTGACATCTACATGGTTCCATCGCTGGTTGATGTAATTTCCGGACATCTCAAGACGCACCAGATTTTTGGAGTTCCACTGATGGTTCTTCTGCAGGATCATATGCCTGCCTGGGAAGCTCAGATTAAAAGGCTGATGGACATATCAGTTGCTTTTTCTGTGCTGGCGATAGGGGCACCGTTTTGGCTTATTCTGGCTGCGATAATCCGTTTCAGCTCATCGGGCCCTGCAGTATATAAGCAGATAAGGGTGGGTCGCAACGGCAGGAATTTTACGATGTATAAGTTCCGTTCGATGTATTCTGATGCAGAAAAGTATTCAGGTCCTCAATGGGCATCAGAGGACGATCCAAGAATTACGCCGGTGGGAAGGTTCATCCGTAAGACACGGTTAGATGAGATCCCGCAGTTTATAAATGTGCTTAAAGGTGAGATGAGTCTTGTTGGCCCCCGTCCTGAGCGGCCATTTTTTGTTGAGCAGCTTAAGAAGGAGATTCCCTGGTATGTGAGGCGTATAAAGATGAAGCCAGGTATAACGGGGTGGGCTCAGGTGAAGCACAAGTATGATGCATCGATAGAGGATGTAAAGCAGAAGGTGATATATGATCTTTACTATTTTGAGAATATGTCATTGAATCTGGATTTGAAGATTTTGCTGAGGACATTTTTAGTGGTGCTTACGGGTAAGGGGGCCCACTGAGGGGGATCGGGGACGGACTTCTTTTTTCTGGTAAGCAGGACCAGGGACGTAAGCAGGGGACGGACCATCTTTTTCAGCAAAGGACCAGGGGACGGACCAATTTATTCAGCAAACGGGCTATTGCATTCCCGATAGAGTCTGCTTTGAATAATAAAGTACTCCAATTTTATAAATATTAGAAATTGCAGTGCTATGCTTTGCGGCTTTTAGCTGCAGCGGGCCTTTTGAAGCGGATATTTCGAATGATTCAGAAATTGCTTTAAACCACAATCTCAATCTATTGTGTTATCTGAGAGTATCGGTAAGTAATTATTCAGGCGTAATCAAACGAGTCGCACCTCTGTACAGCTTGTGGGGCCCCCTTTTCAACGAGGGCCGCAACCGGGGGGATCGTTATATCGAGGTATTCGGCAATCACCGCCAATGGTATGAGCTCCTGAATGTGGGATTGATAGCAGAAATCAGCACGAGCCTGTGACCTTTTGTCCATTCTTCCCCGTTTTTTTAGTTCATCTGATTTAAGACTGTATTTCTCACAAACCTTGCTTTCAATTCTCTTGAGAACGATAGGGTAATCAGCCTTCCGGTGCATTCTATTCAAATATCCCTTATAGTTCTCCAATGCTTGCTTCACAAAATCAGGGTCGCCAATCACCGATGGAAAACCCTTACAAGAACCGGTTAATTCAGTCGCTTCTATGGCTGAGAGTATACCGGCAATTTCATGGTCCCTGGAAATGCAGCTCTCAGACATGGATTTGAGATAATCTGAAACAGCATCCCATTCATTGGCTCCGAAAAACCGGAGAGCCTGATCCCGGTTTTGGAAATTTTGTCCTAAAGCTCCATTACTACCGATAAGAGAGCCGTGCCCGCACCACTGGTAATTTCCAAGTTCCTCCAGGGATTTGACTTTCCCGGCCCTTAAGGGGTTGAAATGAATGTATTTGATCAGTCTGACAGCATACTCCTGCTGCTGGCAGAGGATGGATTTGAATCTGTTTTGAAAAAGGTATCCTCTTCTTTTGTATTTCCTGTTGTACCTGCCTGCATAACCGCCGTTTAAAGAGCGCATCAGCTTATCTAAGGGCAGGTGACTGGTTCTTAGAAGAAGATGATAATGGTTGTCCATCAATGCCCATGCGTAGCACTGGAATTCGCACTTTTTCAGTCCTTTTTCAAAACGGGAAAGGAAATCGTACCTGTCGTCATCGTCGATAAAGAGCTGTTTATCGGAGACAGAGTGTGACATGACGTGAAAAAGAGAGCCGGGTGATTCTATACGGGCCATGCGTGGCATATCTAACCTCCGGTTAATGGGGTTTAGATGCCAAAGAGTTGCAAACTTTGTTCCATGAAAAAAGATGAGGAGAGAAAAAAGTAGTCCGTCCCCTTTCTCTTTGAACCCTACCCCAAATATCTACCACTAATATTCTGAATCCGGGAGATCCTCTGGAAATCTCGGATTCTCCCCCTCTGATATGCGGAAACTTAGGGGCACGGAAGTAATCATTGTTAAAACCTGTGCCTGTCCTTCGGAAATATTTCTTCCGTGTCCTCTTTTTTCCGCAGCTTTATTTATAGGCCCGTCTGCATTTGACTTCCAAAGGTAAACAGTATATTATATATAGATACGACAGTAAATAATTCATCTGAGAAAAAACTGGATTCTTAAATATACATGTTAAGAAATTTTGGGATTTTTTCCAGGCAGAGGTATCAATTTGTCAAACAAAATACAGTCAGAAACTAATGCCTCAATCATAGGTTTTTTAACCGAGAGTGTAAACAGTCTCTATCAGGCAAGAATATGGATCGGTGCGTCTGATGAGGCACTCAAAAGAGGGTATTCCTTGATCTGTTATGCTGGCGGATCTCTTAATGTATCGTCATGGGATCCTTTCGAGCCGCAGAGAAACAATGTCTACAATCACATAGACGTGCGCAGGCTCAAAGGTCTCATCATAGCCGGCTCTCTTGGGAATTTCATTTCCCCTTCGGAATTTGAGGCTTTTTACAGCAGGTTTAAATCAATCCCGCTCATAGGGCTGGGACCTCAAATGCAGACTGTCCCATCGGTTATTGTCGATAATACTTCAGGGATGCGGGAGCTTATTTCTCATCTGGTGGAGAGCCATTCCTGTAAAAAAATAGCATTTGTAAGGGGGCCGGAGGGAAACCAGGAGGCTGAACAGAGGCTCAGTATTTTCAAGGAAGTTCTTCTTGAGCACGGTGTCAAGCCTGATCCCGATCTTATAATTCCGGGAGATTTCAGCAGGGATGCCGGGGCCAGGGCCGTTTATCATCTTCTGGACCGTGATGGAAAGCTCTCTTTTGAGGCACTGGTGGGGGCAAATGATGATACGGCCCTGGGAGCACTCAAGGCCTTTCAGGAGCGCCATGTAAGGGTTCCCGATGAGGTGATGGTAGTGGGGTTTGATGACATAGAGGAAAGTTGCTTTTCAGCACCCCCATTGACAACAGTTAGACAGCCACTATACGAGATGGGCAGCAAGGCTGTAGAGATAGTAATAGATTTGATTGAGAAAAGAGAGGTTCCAAGGACTGTAGTTGTTCCTGCGACTATAACCATAAGGCAGTCCTGCGGCTGCTTTCGTCTGGAGAAAGCACGTGAGGGGATATTCAGGAAAAGCAAAGAACTATCTCTTGGGCATAAGGATCAGCTCTGTAAAGAGATTGCTTTTATAATGGAAGAGGCCAAAATGAATGCCGTAGGGGCCATTGACAACAGTACGGCCAGGGAGCTTGCCAATTCCTTTGCAGATGAGATTTCCGGGGAAAATCCGGGGAGATTTCTCCCCTCTTTAAGCAGAGTCGCCTGGACTCTGGCTCTTGCCGGGGGAGACACACCTGGTTTGTTAAAAATTATAACTGTCATGCGTCAACTTGCCGCTGCTGTGCTCGGTGAGGCAATTCCCGGGCATATCGAAGAGCTGTTCCAGAGAGCCAATATGGCTATAGCCGATTCCGCCGCCCGTGCCCAGGCTCATCGACGGCTCGACTCAGAGCGCCAATCGGTTCTTCTCAGGGTTGCAGGCCAGTCTATTGCCTCGGCTTTCGATTTCGACTATCTGCAGGGAGTAATTGCTGCAGAGTTATCGAAACTTGAGATTGAAAACTGCTGGATATCCCTTTATACTGAGTCGAAACAGCCATACAATAAACTGAAGACCTTTCTTACTCTTGACAAAGATGTGGTAAAGGCGCCCGAATTTGAGATCCCCGACCTGGCACCGTCAGGCGTGATCACAACCGAGAAAGTCAGATCCTTGCTTGTAGAGCCGCTCTTTTTCAGGGAAGACCAGATTGGAATAGCTGTTTTTGAAGTCTCAAAATGCAGGGATGGCTTTACATATGAAATACTGCGCCAGCACATAAGCAGCGCCCTTAAGGGGGCTATACTTATGAAAAAGGTACAGGAGCAGGCTCTAGCCCTTGAGGTCGCGAATCTGCAGCTGCAGAAACTCAGGGAGGCTGAACATGCTTACCTTGAGGCCATAAAACGTGAACTTGAACTTGGTAGAGAGATTCAGGGAAGTTTCCTACCCAGGGGGCTGCCTGAAATAAGCAACTGGGAAATCCATCCTGCTTTCCAGCCTGCCCGTGAGGTATCCGGGGACTTCTATGATGTTTTCAAGCTGCCGGATGGTAAAGTAGTGCTGGTAATCTCCGATGTATCGGGGAAGGATGTAGGCGCGGCGCTTTTTATGGCCCTCATCAATACTCTGATCAGGGCTCTTGCTGAGCAGGCTCTCTCGGGTGCCACTCATCCTCTGGATGCGGTTTGTTTGACAAACAAGTATCTGATCAATCATCACTACGGAAATAACGGCCGGTATATGTATGCCACACTGTTTATGGGGATTCTTGATCCGGAACGCAATGTGATAACATACGTAAATGCCGGACACAACCCGCCAGCAATTGTCAATGCGAAGGGTGGTGTAAGAAAGTGGATAGAGACCACTGGTCCTGCGGTGGGCATAATCCCTGATGGACAATTTACACATGCTGAAGCGGCGTTTGAACCTGGCGAGATGCTTTTTTGTTATACCGATGGTGTGACTGAGGCGCGGGGGCCGGATGGCGAGTTTTTTACAAAGGGCAGGCTGAACTCGGTTTTGCTCAACCCTGTCGCTTCCGCAACTGAGATCATACAGAATGTTGAGACCGCGGTAAAAGGACACTGTGCCGGACAGCCGCCCTATGATGATATAACGATGCTGGCGGTAAGGCGAAAATTCTAATACAGGTCGTAATATGTGCGTCAAGTTCAGGGAATTACACTTGCATGCGCTAAAGAAACCTGAAAATTGTAAAATATACCTAAAAAGAAAATTGGTTTCTGTCAAGATGAAACTGTGTATGGACGGCCATCCTTTCGCAAGCCCAATTTTGGCCCTCCCGGGCTACAAGGAATAATCCCCCCCGCTTAACGGGTACTGAGTTGGAGTATTCAAATTCGGTTCCTGTTCAAAATACCACGAATACAAAGTTGGAGGTAGGTTCTTCACCACGTAAATTTCATTATTGATTATCTTTCAGATCCGTCATGCTCAAGGGATGGACTGTTTTTATCTCTTTTCCTGGAATTAAAAAAGTAGTCCGTCCCCTTCCTCTGCGGCTATCGCATGTCAACCCGCCACCCCTTCCTGCCCTCGCGATGGTACATGCTCGATTCTTACAGATAAAACCAGCCCCAACCCACCAATTCGCTACAACCGCTACGGGACGCTAAAAATGAGATGGTGATTTCTGAGGCCATTTTTTGGAGGGGGCGTTTCGAGCGGACGGACTGTTTTTTTCTCTTTTCCTATTATTAAAAAAGTAGTCCGTCCCCGGATTTTGATTACCACATCATGACTGCATGAACTATATATATATCTGGCGATACTAACAATATAATAAGGAATTAATAACCATTATTTGGGGTTTATATGTGCAATAAGCCTATTAAGTCTTTTATAGTCGCTGTCCTGTGGATTAGCGGATGTCTCGCCCAGCTTGTTTCCGATCCTCTTCCATATGCTCCCATCGCCAATCCTCTGCCCGATACTATGTCTCAGATTCGCAGGGATTCGCTGAATATAAAGATCTCCAGAGTGAGGGTTAACCAGGCCGGCTATCGCCCACAGGATTCCAAATACTTTTATTATGTCGCCAGCGGATCAGCGTCAACTTTCCAGGTCATAGATGCATCCGGAAACCCCGCAGCAAACGGCACCTTAACCTCTACGGGCAAAACCACATCAGGCAAGCTTCATATCTGGGCATCGGACAATGCAACGATTATCTCAGGCGGTGATACCAGCTATATCATGGACAGCCCCGAAATTTCCGGGACCATTTTTGAAGGAAAGATTCCTGAACTCCCGCCCGGGAGTTACAGGGTGATAGTGGGCTCTGATACATCAGCAGATTTTTTAATCGATGAGCGAATTTACAGCTGGACCCGTGATGCGCTGCTGAAATTTTACGGGGTAAACCGCTGTGGAGATTCACAATCCTGGTTTCATGCGGGGTGTCATCTCAAGGATGAGGTTCCGGGAGGATGGCATGACTGCGGTGATCACCTCAAAGAGGGTGCCACAATGAGCTATACGGCGGCTGTTTTAGGATTGGCCGCAGCAGCGTTTTCCGATCGTGATGCGGATGTCTACAGCGCCAATCAGGGGGTTACTCTTGTAACCGACGGAATTCCCGACATTCTTTATGAGGCTAAGCATGGGGCCGATTTTGTTTTGAGATCCTTTGACAAAGCCGGCGGTCAACCTGGCAATATGATTACCTCTGTCGGGAGTTTTCAAAAGGACCACATGTGGTGGGGCAGGCCTGAAAACCAGGACAAAATGCCTGTTGGCCGGGGCGGGCCACCGCGGGAAGCCAGAAATGAGCCGACAACTGATTACCTGGGAAAATACGCCGCGAATCTGGCGTTTGTCTCAAGGTTGATACGACCATACGATCCTGCTTACGCTGATCGCTGCCTGAACGCGTCAAAAGCAATCTATGAGTTTACTCTTCCCAGGATGGACAGGACAAACACACCTGCTTACAATGGCGGCACCAACGTCAGTCCCGACGCAGCTTTTGCCTGCCTTGGGCTGCTCTGGGCCACAGGTGAGCGAAAGTACCTGGATCAACTTTGTTATGACAAGACTATCGGCACCCTTGGTCAGAATAATCCGAAACTGTTTCAGGGCGGGTTGTTTACATGGTATGATCCTATTTTTTATCATGGGACTGCAAATACCGACTGGGCGTCTTCACAAGCGCATGTACTGTGGGGATTTTTCAGGCTGGTACTGAATGATGAGTCGTTTTGCCAGGAGCTTGGTCTTTCGGAAAACGACCGTCTCGCTTTGATTGAAAAAACCATCTTTAACCTGATGGCAAACGTTAGTTCTGTTGGTATTATGGGTGAACAGATCGACCTTCCCCCAAATGGTTTCTGGGTTCCGGCAACTATCAAATATGAACTTCCCTGGTTTACCATGCACACCCAGATGGAATGGGTATGGAACCGCTACCAGGCGGGTAATATTACCGAGATGTACTATTACTACGATATTGCGCAAAGGATACAGGGGATTGAGCTTCCAAACACTCCTGCTTCTGCGGACTGGAAAGTAAATGAAGTGAAGACGATTCTTATCCGTATGATGGACTATATGTTAGGGGTGAACCCCTGGGATATAAGCATGATTTACGGGATTGGAGACAAGAACTACAATCATCCTCACCACAGGGCGGCAAATCCTGAAGGGAAGAACGTTCCCGGCGCATTTTATGAATATCGTCCTCCGGTTGGTGCTTTACAGGGTGGAAATAAGCCGATAAACACTTCATACGTGGAACATTATGATGAGTATCATAATGCTGAAACTGGTATTGACGGAACTACAAACATACTGATGCCTGTCATTGGTCTGGCAAAAGAGGTTGAGATTAAGCCCCCTACAGGTACGGTTCGTATTCTTTATGTCGGGTGTGATAACGCTATTGTTGAGGTCAGACAGTCCCGTTATGGAAAGTCGGTTATAAGGTATGGTGAGGGAGAGACAACCGGATTGACAGCGGCATCCGATTCATCGGATGTTTTGCACCGTTTCGTTTTAAGCGGGCTTAAAGAGGGAACCGTGTACAGTTTTGATGCTGTTGTCACAGATGTATACGGAAGAGAATCGGTGCTGAAAAATATCAATGATGAGCGCCAGGAGGTGAACTTTACATTTACTACAGGACAGAACTGTCCGACAAACGCGGATATAGAGAATGTAAAGGTCTGCAAAGTGACATCCGACAGCGCCGAGATTTTCTGGTACACTCCTAACGGGGAGTTTGACAGCAGAGTGGTGTTTGGTGAGCAGATTCCACCGGCGACTGAACAATATGGAGATATTTCGGGGCATCCGACAAAGTTTCATTATGTGAAAATCGGGGGACTCAAGGAGAAAACAACCTATTATTTCTATGTGGAATCGGGTGACTCACGGGATGATAATATGGGCAGTTATTACAAATTCACTACCCCTGTCGAGCATGTCAAGTTTGACGTGAGGACTCTCCGCTATTATTGGGATGATATACCGAGTCTGGGAGTTAATATCGTCAATCAGGACAGCAAAGCTTACGATTCCCTGGATGTACGCATTTATTTCAGGGGCAAAGAGGGGTTTGAGAAACTGCTGGGTGCAAGACTTGATATCTGTGTTCTTTACCATGAGGACGGATATCAGGCACCAATAGAGGGTGAACTGCGGGATCAGATATGGAGAAATCTGGTTAACCAGAAGCCCCAAAAGATGGAAGACACATACGATCCCTCCGATGAGACCTATGTCTACTATCTTTCTTTGCCTCTGTGGGGGGTAGAGATGCGCTCTCAATCGCGTATCCGTTTAGATGTAATGTTTGTCAGATGGGAGCCGGAAAGGGGGATTGATCAGCTGGATGATCCAACGCTGCATACTATCTCCGACAGAGACTGGAGCTTTGGCCCGCACAGCACGGCAAACGGCGAACCTGTTGATTATCCGGGAGTTCCTGAGCTGCCGAAAAATGAAGTTGACCGAAGTTATCCGAAACAGCCGATCAACTACTATGTGACTATTTACCGCAAGGAGCAGTATGTCTGGGGGTATTCTCCATCAAAAGAGGAACTTGCGACAAAGAAGACTCATTTTGAACTGACATCGCAGATAACATCTCCGATAAATAACCCTACAGCGGATTATCACCTATATGAGGGATCAGCGAAAACACTGACAGTCGGTGGTCATGCAAAGGTGACGCCGTTTGAAGGCAAAATCAATGATATATGGGTCAATGGCGTACGGCAGCCTAACCCGTCATCTCTAGTCACCTGGAATGAATCTAATCAAAACTATGATTTCAACATTCCTGTGCCTGTAAAGAATGGCCGTAATCCGGTTGATATAACGTTGTTTGCGGGGCCTTCTGTGGACTGTGAAGAGTGCTTCGGTTGTGCGGTTACAAATCACAGTTTCTTTCTTGATGCGCCTTTTATCCAGCAGTACCCGTCACATCTTTCTGTCAAGGATATCAACTTTGAAGCTTTCGGTGATACGGTGAAAATCGATACGACAGTTTTTCATGTAATCGTCACCGATAAAAATGGGAACAAAAACAAAAGCGCAAAAGATACGCTTTGGGCATCGGTCTTCAATCCGACCAATCGCGATTCCTCTGTTGTGAGACTCGTTGAAACAGCCGATTCATCAAATGTGTTCCAGACAGAGGGGCCGGTTTCGGTTGTAAATATCGAAGCTTCGCTGACCGGGCCGGATCAGATTTCCATGAGCGGCGGTGATATGATATGGGTCAGATATATGGATCCTTCCGACTCCACAGATACCGCATCTATCAGTCTGTTCAGTAAAGCGGACTTTCCCGTGGCTCTATTGGGGAGTATCTTTGACATGAATGGCGACGGGATGATAGATGAACTGCAAGTGGAGTATACAACGGCCCTGAAAGCACTTCCCGATTCCTTTGATCTCTTCTTCCCAAATGCATCATCAAGAAGAGTGATCAGGATGCCCTCCGATTCCATCGCGATCACGGCTGAAAAGACGGCACGGACATACCTAAGGCCTTATCTGCAGCAGGGCTTGACCGGATTTTCAACAGGAATGTCAGGAAAGGGTACATCCTTCATTACGCACCTGGGCACAGTCCGTTCATCATCATTCCAGGTGCAGGACAAGGCGGGCCCTGTTCTTACAGGAGTCGTATTTCTTCATGAGCGTAATGGGGCTGGAGATGATACACTGACAGTCACCTTTTCGGAGGTGGTGAATTTCTCCAGTTCCGCAGGATCGCTTGTGCTTAACAAAATCTCGGGTGAATCACCGGTTGATGTAAAGGCAATAATCGGCTCTGATCCGACTACAAATACCTACACAATAATTGCAAGCGGCGGGGCAGTGCAGATTCTGGAAGGTGACTCACTGTCTATCAATCCAGCCGGAACGGTTACCGATTTTTCAAATAATCATGCTCATCTGCAAAACATTCATGTCCCTGTCGTGCTCAAGGCATTACCACCACGGATAAGCGATGCAGTTTACAAGGATATTGACTATGACGGGATGATAGATTTTGTGAGGGTGACATTCCAGAAGAATATCAATATCAATGCTCTGGCACTCGCGCTTCAGTGGAAAACTGACGGGATTGTAAATATCCCCCTTGACAGTATGTCATACATGGATACCGAGCAGAAGACAGTAGGAATAAAAATAGAGGGACTTTTGACAGGTACACAAATAGTCACCGGCGGAAATATGCGGGTATCCGCTTCTGTTGCGTCATTTCCGGATAATATCATGACCTGCGACATCATTGACAGCGCTGCGCCGGTGATTGTGTCGGGTCTTTTCTCTCCTTCGGAAACAGATGAAAACGGGGATACCTTAACAATTGAATTTTCTGAAGTAGTCAGCGTAGCTGAAAGCGAGCCCTTTATTGCTCAAACGGCTTCCGGAGAAAAGTATTCGTTCAAGGTCAAATTTCTCAGAAGAGGTGATGATACAAGGCAGGTGTTTCTGGCAACTATAAATGGTACGGCATTTCCATCAAACAGCGATTCTATCCGGATCAATACGCTGGCTGATATCTATGATAACAGTGCAGTATACCAGAAGAGCCCCGAAAACCGGAATGCGCCATTGAAGGTCAGATCGCTGTCATTTACAATTAAGGTAGAGGCCGGCCCGAATCCGTTTCTGGCAGGCGGCTCCATCATAGCAGATAATGGAGAACTGCCGGCTGGGTTTGCAGGACAGACGGGTATTTTATTTAAAGTGACACCGGTTTCCAGAGTTGTGGCTACCGGTGAGTTCAGCGGTACAGTCGAATTTTTTGACCAGCTTGGAAACAGGGTTTACAAAGGAAATCTCGTTCGTGGTAATGGACAGTCCTCCACTATGTACTTCAACTGGAGCGGGCGCAATATGAAAGGAAGGTACGTGGGGGAGGGTGTTTATAGGGCTGTCGTAACGGTTTCCAAGACAGACGGAAAGAAGGAAGTGACAATGATAAAGGTGGCTGTCAAGAGGTAGGGATGTCCAACCCAACCGGGCGTCAATACCAGCGAAAACGCGAATTGACGCCTGTACAGGGCTGCCAGGGCAGATATCTGCCGGGTTTATCCCCCCGATAACTTCACGCTTTTTGCTTCCTTGTTGGCCAGACGCACGCCGCCCGCTTTTACACCCTTGACGAGGAAGTCTTTGATGATAAAAGTTTCCTCAAGGACTTTGAGCCTCGGTTTTGGTTTGTATTCGAGTGTTACAATCGATTCAGAATCGGTTGTAAGTTTCAGAACCGTACAGTTATCAGGAACGATAGAGTATCCCTTGTTAAGAATAAACTGCTCGATTTTGCAGCGTTTCAGGTAGGGAAATTTAGATTTATCATCGCGGTAAACCACATTAAAGACCAGGTCCTTGTCTACAAAGCCGCAATAGAGCATGCCTTTATCAACAAAGAGCTTGTCCGGGGCGTCTATAATGGAGTAAGCTCCACTTTTTCTGATGACAAGAATTCTGTCGTAAGGCGAGACGTCAAGGATGAGGTTGCCGTTTACTTCATAGCCAAGGTAGCCGGTGTCTCTATCGTAGCGCAGCTTGAGGTTTCGTTGGGCGGCTTCCCTGGCGTCCACTTTTTTCAGAGAAACAAGTTCGGTTTTACGCGGGTATTGATCGCGGTACTTTTCAATGATTCCGTTGAGATAGCCGATTGCATAATCTGTGATGTTTGCAAGAGATTCCCTGATTTCCTTTAGACGGTTGCGGATCTCCTGCATCTCTTTTTTAGCCTTGTTGATATCATAAAGGCTTATTTTGCGTATCTGTATTTTAAGAAGCGTTTCGACATCCTCAGTTGTCACTTCCCGCTTTATCTCATCCTTGAACGGCTCCAGTCCGTCAAAGACAGCCTGAATTACGCTTTCTGCAGTGGTTTTTTCCTCGATGCGTTTATAGATGCGGTTTTCGATGAAGATCTGTTCAAGAGTGCGGGCGTGAAGTTTGTCTTTGAGCTGCTTTTCCTCAAGCCTGAGTTCGGCTTTCAGGATTTCGACCAGCTGCATCGCATTCTCACCGACTACATCAGATACATTTACCTGAACGGGCTTTCCGTCCCTGATCACCATCAGGTTGACAGAAATGGAGCTTTCGCACTCTGTAAACGCATAGAGGGCATCAACGGTTTCATCGGTGTGAATACCTCTTGCCAGCCTGACTTCGATCTCCACGTTTTCAGCCGTGTAATCACTGATTCCGGCGATCTTCAGTTTTCCTTTTTTTGTGGCGTTTTCTATAGAGGTGATAATCGATTCGGTCGTTGAGCCAAACGGAATCTCCCTGATAACGATTCTTTTAGGATCGCTGGTGTCAAGCTTTGCCCTGACAAGAATCTTTCCGTTACCATCATTGTACTCTGATACATCTGCAAATCCGCCCGTGGGGAAATCGGGAAAGAGCAGAAGCTGATCATCCTGTAAACAGGCGATCTCGGCTTCGAGTACCTCTATAAGGTTGTGGGGAAGGATCTTTGTTGCCATTCCAACAGCGATGCCTTCCGCCCCAAGTGCCAGAAGTACGGGGATCTTTGCCGGCAGAGTGACAGGTTCCCTGTTGCGGCCGTCATAGGAATCAATAAACTCGGTAATTTGCGGGTTATACAGGGTATCTTTTGCAAGCTGAGAAAGGCGGCATTCGATGTAACGAACCGCGGATGCCGGGTCTCCGGTGTAAATGTTGCCGAAGTTACCCTGTTTTTCGATGAAAAGGTCCTTGTTGGCGAGTGTTACCAGAGCATCACCGATCGATGCATCACCATGGGGATGGTAGCGCATGCACTGACCAACCACATTGGCCACCTTATGAAATTTCCCGTCATCCATTTCATACAAAGTATGAAGGATACGCCGCTGGACCGGCTTTAGCCCGTCACTGATATGCGGTATTGCACGGTCCTTGATGACATAAGAGGCATATTCAAGAAAATTGAGGTCAAACAAAGGCTTTATATAGGACATTATCGTAGATTCTCCATAATGTAGTCACGTCGTTCGGGTGTATTTTTCCCCATGTAAAAATCGAGTGTATCAGGGATATTCTTTACGTTTTTAACATTTACTTCCAGCAGTCTCATGTCAGGTCCGATAAATTGACCAAATTCACCGGGTGAGATTTCACCCAGTCCTTTAAACCTCGTTACTTCCGGATCTTTGATCTCCTTTGTAGCCAGATCCCGCTCTTTTTCGCTGTAGCAGTAGCGGGTTTCTTTTTTGTTACGCACCCTGAAAAGGGGCGTTTCCAGAATGTAAACGTGACCTGAAACTACCAGTTCTTCGAAGTAATTGAGAAAGAATGTCATAAGCAGATTCCGGATATGAAACCCGTCAACATCGGCATCTGTAGCCAGAATTATTCTGTTGAATCTCAGGCTCTCGATGCTCTCTTCAATCCCCAGGGCCATCATCAAATTGTAGAGTTCTTCGTTCTGATAGATGGCCGACTTGTTGCGCCCGAAAACATTCTGCGGTTTACCTTTAAGAGTGAAGATGGCCTGAGTCATTACATCTCTTGCCGATATGATAGAACCGGCGGCCGACTGCCCCTCAGTAAGGAAAATCGTCGATGGTTCACCTTTTTCGCCATCTTCAAGGTGATATTTGCAGTCGCGAAGATTGGGGTTTTTAATCTCGATTCTTTTTGCAGCCTCTTTTGCCTCTTTTTTAACTGCGTTGAGCTCTGTGCGCAGTTTCTCATTCTGAGATATCTTGTTTTCAAGCAGTTTTGCGGCCTCGGAGTTCTTATGCAGAAAATCAACTACCCCGGACTTCACTTCTGTAACAATCCAGCCTCTTATTTCGGTGTTTCCCAGTTTGTTTTTGGTCTGTGACTCAAAGACAGGATTCTTCAGCTTGATCGCAATCGCTCCGGCAATTCCCTCCCTGACATCTACGCCGTTATAGTTCTTTTTGAAGAACTCATTGACACCTTTAAGTACTCCCTCTCTGAAGGCACTCAGGTGGGTTCCACCATCGGAGGTATGCTGGCCATTAACAAAAGAGAAGTAGGTTTCGCCGTAGGACTGAGTGTGTGTAAACGCAAACTCGAGCTGTTTGCTTTTATAATAAGCTACACTGTAAACCGTTTTATCTCCGACCTCATTCTCAAGGAGATCTAGGAGCCCGTTTTTAGATTCGAATTTCTGGTTTCCAAATATAAGTTTCAAACCAGAGTTAAGATAAGCGTAGTTCCACAGGCGATTTTCTACATATTCGAAGTTGAATGAATAATCACCGAAAATATCCTGATCGGGGTAGAACTGGACAAACGTTCCATCAGGCTCGGAACATTTACCCTTGTTTTTTGACTTCAGGTTCCCGCGTACAAATGAGGCTTCAACAAACTGACCGTCACGGTAGGATGTCACTTTAAATAAACTTGACAGAGCATTGACAGCCTTCGTTCCCACACCGTTAAGTCCCACGCTGAACTGAAAAACGTCATCGTTGTATTTTGCACCGGTGTTTATGGTAGAGACACAGTCGACAACTTTTCCCAGCGGAATGCCGCGTCCGTAATCACGAACACTCACAGTGTTACTCTTTATGTCGATTTCGATCTTTTTGCCGAAACCCATTATGTATTCATCGATGGCGTTATCGATCAATTCTTTCAGAAGAATATAGATTCCATCATCTGGATTTGACCCGTCTCCAAGTCTCCCGATATACATCCCGGTACGAAGACGGATATGTTCAAGGGAGCTAAGGGTTTTAATCTTACTTTCATCATAAACAGGCAATGCAGAATTCTTATTCATAAAAACCAAATCTCATTGAAGAGGCTAAAAGCAGGATATCGGTATAGATGGGATGACCAGAGGACTTTTCCGGCATATCTTTGATTAATATAAATAGATCGTGAACTGGAAAACAAGCTCAATGATTACAAATTATGGTGTTTTCAGGGTATCTAAACCACTACCGGTAGCTAAGATAAGTTTGCGGTTTAGAATGGAAAAAATTGTCGAAATTTAAAAGTCAGGGAAAGAAAGAGTGAGGCGGAGGGCTCACTACAGGTACAGTATGCACAGTGAGGAAGAACAGTGAAAGGGGGCCCCCAATACAAGTAATAAGAATTAAGACTTTTTGGTGCGTATTCCGGTCTATTCGGCACCCGATTCCGGCGCTATTCGGCAGCCTGATCCGGAGCGAAGCGACGCATTGGTTTAAGTATACTAAAGGTGCCGGATCAGGTGGTAGTTTTCCGCATAG